>Ga0302299_10000648_pt1 | contig 19621 bp, 17 predicted proteins | sample III_Fen_N3_4_FD_198795 | JGI IMG/M metagenome (GOLD analysis project Ga0302299, IMG submission 198795) | Peat permafrost microbial communities from Stordalen Mire near Abisko, Sweden - III_Fen_N3_4 | ecosystem: Environmental > Terrestrial > Soil > Wetlands > Permafrost | place: Sweden: Abisko... | reverse complement strand
CTCGCGCAGCACGGCCGCGACGTACGCAACCTCGACGGCGGGATCCGCACCTGGCAGGCCGGCATCCGCTCGCAGGAGATCCGCTCGGCCCTTCCGCGACCAGCGCTCGCCCACACCTGACCAATCGACCAGCCGCCACGCGTACCCAGATCGACCACTAGGTCACTTCCGGTACGCCGGAGGCCGTTCGCCCGTCAGGCGGCGGCGTCGTCTGGGCGGACGCGCAGGAGCACCACGGTGTCCAGGGCAGGCCGGTCAGCGCCCTCGACGTCGCGGGCCCGCAGCTGGGCCAGCTCGACGTCGACGGGCAGCTCGGCCGCCGAGGCGATGACGTCCTCGGGGTCGAGCAGGATGGTCGGGTCCTGGGGGCCGCCGACGCCCGCCGTCAGGTTGCGCACGGCGTGCACGACCACCAGCACCGACCCGCCGACCGCGGTCGCGCGCACGGCGTTCGCGAGCGCCTCGCCCCACTGGGTGCGAGGCAGGTGAAGGTAGGAGACCAGCACCAGGTCGTACGGACCCGAGACGCTCGCACCGTCCGTCCCGTCGTCGGCGACGTGGCCCGGCGGACGCGGGGCGGGCTGGGTGGCGTCGGCGACGACCGCACGGAAGCTCGAACGGCGCTCTCCCAGCGTGCGGTCGGCGATCGCGTTCATCCGGTCGACACCGACGGCGGAGAAGTCGGCCGCCACGACCGACCAGCCCTGCTCCGCAAGCCAGAGCGCATTGCGTCCCTCGCCGGCGGCCACGTCGAGGGCCAGCCCGGGGGTCATCGGGGCACACAGCTCGCGCACCCACACGTTGGGACCGGCAGACCACACCAGCTCGGCGCCGGCGTAGCGGGCGTCCCAGGCGGCGGCATCCATCGTCGGCCCGCTCATGCGAGCGAGAGGAAGAGCTTCTCCATGGTGTCGACGTCCATCTCGTGCCCCTCGGGGTCGGTGATGCACTGCCGCAGCCCCAGCGCGATGACGGCGAAACCAGCCCGGTCAAGTGCCTTCGACACCGCCGCGAGCTGAGTGACGATGTCCTGGCACTCGCGCCCGTCATCGATCATCTTGAGCACGCCACCGATCTGGCCCTGGGCCCGCTTCAGGCGCTTGACGACGGCCTGCATCTCGTCGGGGTTGAGCTCCATGCCGGTCCTTCCGATGGTCGGTGCGGTGGGTCGAATATACCCCCCGCCGTATGGCTCCGGGGGCTGACGAACGCAGCGACCGGCATCCTTCGAGAGCGGATGCCGGTCGCGGGTCGCTTCGGTCAGGCCTGCTGCGAGGCAGCCTGCTGGGAGACGGCCTGCTGGGCCTCGACCTGGCGACGCACGTCGTCCATGTCGAGCGCCTTGATGCCCTCGATGACCTGCTCGAGCCCGGCCGGCGGCAGCGCCCCGGACTGGCGGAAGACGAGGATGCCGTCGCGGAAGCCCATGATCGTGGGGATCGAGGTGATCTGGGCGGCTCCGGCGAGGGCCTGCTCGGCCTCGGTGTCGACCTTGCCGAAGACGACGTCGTCGTGCTTTGCGCTCGACTTCTCGTAGGTCGGCGCGAACTGGCGGCACGGGCCGCACCACGACGCCCACCAGTCGATGAGCACGATGTCGCTCGTCGTGATGGTCTGCTCGAAGGTGTCGGCGGTGAGCTCGACGGTGGCCATGCTGGTCGCTCCTCGGTCGGTGTCAGTGGGGGGCTTCGCGCTATCAGGAACATATACCCCTGCGGGTATATTCCGGTCAATCGCGGCCGAGGGTGGAACACCCGCCCGGCTCGTTGTCATCCCGATCCGGCACGATGGCGCACGTGCCGCACCCGCTCAGCGCAGCCCTCGACGCCGTGCTCGACGGGCTGCCGGCCGATCCGCTGCGGCGCGCCACGGCATCGCTCATCGAGGCCTACCGCAGCGGCTCGCCACCTCGCACGCAGGTGTTGCGCGACCCCACCACGGCCGCGGCGTACGCCGCCTACCGGATGCCGGCCACGCACGCCGCGGTGTCGCACGCGCTGCACTCCGCGACCGAGCTGGCCCCTGACCTCGACGTGCGCACCCTGGTCGACGTGGGTGGAGGCACCGGCGCCGCGACCTGGGCGGCCGCCGAGGCCTTCCCGTCGCTGGAGCGCGCCACCGTGCTCGACGGCTCGTCCGAGGCCCTGGCCCTCGGTGCCCGGATCGGCCGGCACGGGCTCCCGCCGGTTGCCGGCGCCACGTGGACGCGGCTCCTGGTCGGGCCCACGACCACGCTGCCCAGCGCCGACCTGGTGCTGGTCAGCTACCTGCTCGGCGAGCTCGGCGACCCGGTGCAGGCGGCGGTGGTCGACGCCGCGGTCGCGGCGGCATCCCGGCTGGTCCTCGTCATCGAGCCCGGAACACCCCGCGGGTATGCCGCGGTGCTGGCCGCGCGCTCCCGGCTCACCGCGGCCGGCTGGCACCTGCTCGCACCCTGCCCCCAGGATGGGGCGTGCCCGGTGGCGGCCCGTCCCGGCGACTGGTGCCACTTCGCGGCTCGCCTCGACCGCAGCGCGCTGCACCGCCGGGTCAAGGGCGGGCGGCTGGGCCACGAGGACGAGAAGTTCTCCTACGTGCTGGCGTCGCGCGAGCCGGTATCTCCCGCCGCGGCGCGCGTGTTGCGGCATCCGGTCACCCGCAAGGGCCTGGTGCAGCTCCAGGTGTGCGACTCGACCGGGTCCGCGGGGCGGGTCGTCGTCACCAGGCGCGACCCGATCGCCTACCGTGCAGCACGCGAGGCCTCCTGGGGGAGCCCTTGGCCAGCGCCGGGGCCGGAACCCCGGCCCGACACGCGCCTTTGATAGCGTCGAAATGATCGATCCACAGCCTCAAGGAGTGACATGACCAAGAAGGACATCGCCCAGGTCGTCGCGCAGCGCGCCGACGTCTCCACCACCGCCGCCGAGGAGATCATCGGCGCGGCGCTCGACGTCATCGGTGAGCAGCTCGCCAAGGGTGAGGACGTCCGGCTCGCCGGGTTCGGCACGTTCGAGACCCGTGAGCGCGCGGCCCGCACCGGCCGCAACCCGCAGACCGGCGAGGAGATCGCCATCGCCGCGTCCACCTCGGTCGGCTTCAAGGCGGCCGCGCAGCTCAAGCGCGCGGTCAACGGCTGACACCGAGCAGCAGCCAGCAGCACGCCGGCGGGGCGTCGACCATCACGGGTGGGCGGCGCCCCGCCGGCATGCTCGGCCCTCCGTGCCCCCCAGCCGCGGGGTCAGGGCCGGATACGGCCCTGACTCGGCGAGAACCTCCTGAGCCGGCGAAGTGCTCCTGACTCCGCGAAGGTCGCGCCACCCGCGCGAGGGGCCGCCGGGTAAGTGGCGACCACCGCACGTGGCGACCGATATCGGATGTCGGAAGCGCACCTTCCGCTGATTCCGCACCTTGGCAGCGCGAACACTGCACTTTCCGGAACCTCCGACCGCCCCGTATGCTCGCGCCCATGCACCAGTACATCGGCGGGCAGCGGCGCGACGCGACCTCGAGCGAGACCTTCGAGGTGATCGACCCGAGCACCAACGAGACCCTCGAGACGGTGACCCTCGCGGGGCCCGACGACGTCGACGCCGCAGTCGCCGCGGCATCCAGCGCGTTCGAGGAGTGGAGCCGGGCCACCCCGGTCGAGCGCTCGACCGTCCTGCTGAAGGCGGCCCGCCTGCTCGACGAGCGCGCCGAGGAGCTCGCCCAGCTCGAGAGCAGGCAGGCGGGCAAGCCGATCCGCCTCGCCCGCGAGTTCGACGTGCCGGGCACGGTCGACAACACCGCGTTCTTCGGCACGGCCGCCCGCCGCCTCGACGGGATGGCGAGCGCGGAGTACTCGGGCGACCACACGTCATCCATCCGGCGTGAGCCGATCGGCGTCGTCGGCTCGATCGCCCCGTGGAACTACCCGCTGCAGATGGCGGCCTGGAAGGTGCTGCCCGCCATCGCCGCCGGCAACACCATCGTCCTCAAGCCCGCCGAGATCACCCCGCTGACCAGCCTGATCTTCGCCGAGACGTTCACCGAGGCAGGTGCCCCGGCCGGCGTCGTCAACGTCGTCACCGGCACCGGCCCGGTCGCCGGCCAGCACCTCGTGGGCCACCCCGACGTCGCGATGACCTCCTTCACGGGCTCCACCACCGTCGGCCGCCAGGTGATGGCGGCGGCATCCGCCACCGGCAAGCGCGTGCACCTCGAGCTCGGCGGCAAGGCCCCGTTCGTGGTGTTCGACGACGCCGACCTCGAGGCTGCGATCCACGGCGCCGTCGCGGCATCCCTCATCAACGCCGGCCAGGACTGCACCGCCGCCACCCGCGCCATCGTGCACCGCAGTGTGCACGACGCCTTCGTGCAGGGCGTCGCCGACCTGATGGCCGCCGTCCGCATCGGCCCCACCGCCGACGAGGCGACCGACCTCGGCCCGCTGAGCTCGCCCGCCCACCAGGCCAAGGTGGCCGGCATGGTCGAGCGCGCCCGCGGCTACGCGAAGGTGGTCACCGGCGGCGCCACCCCCACCGGCGACCTCGCCCGCGGCTGCTACTACGAGCCGACCCTGGTCAGCGACGTGCCGCTGAGCTCCGAGATCTGGCGTGACGAGGTCTTCGGCCCGGTGCTCGTCGTCGTGGCGTTCGACGACGACGACGAGGCGATCCGGCTCGCCAACGACACCCAGTTCGGGCTGGCCGCCTCGGCCTGGACGCGCGACACCTACCGGGCCGGCCGTGCCACCCGTGAGATCAAGGCCGGCTGCGTGTGGGTCAACGACCACATCCCGATCATCAGCGAGATGCCGCACGGTGGTTACCGGCACAGTGGTTTCGGCAAGGACATGTCGGCCTACTCGTTCGACGAGTACACCAACATCAAGCACGTGATGCACGACAACACCGCGGTCGCGCACAAGCCGTGGCACCGCACCATCTTCACCCTGCCCGGCTGACCTTCACGCTGCCCGGCTGACCCGCAACCCTCGACCCGCAGACCGACGAGAGGCCGCACGATGAGCACCTTCCCCGAACCGCAGATCACCGTCGACGCCGAGCGTGGCGCACGAGTCGCCCGCGACGACCGCGCCCACGTCTTCCACTCCTGGTCGGCGCAGGCCCTGATCAACCCGCTGCCCATCGCGAGTGCGTCGGGCAGCCACTTCTGGGACTTCGAGGGCAAGCGCTACCTCGACTTCTCGAGCCAGCTGGTCAACGTCAACATCGGCTACCAGCACCCCAAGCTCGTGGCGGCGATCCAGGAGGCGGCGGCCCGGCAGTGCACCATCGCGCCCAGCTTTGCCGACGAGTCCCGTTCCGAGGCAGCCCGACTCATCGCCAACCTGGCGCCCGGCACGCTGAACCGGGTCTTCTTCACCAACGGCGGCGCCGAGGCGACCGAGAACGCCATGCGGATGGCGCGCCTGCACACCGGCCGCCACAAGGTGCTCACCGCCTACCGCAGCTACCACGGCGCCACCGCCGGGGCCATCACGGCGACCGGTGACCCGCGGCGCTGGCCGAGTGAGCCGGGGATGAGCGGCATCGTGCACTTCTGGGGTCCCTACCCCTACCGTTCCGCCTTCCACGCGACATCCGAGGCGCAGGAGTGCGAGCGCGCCCTGCAGCACCTGAGAGACACGATCATGGTCGAGGGCCCCTCGACGATCGCGGCGATCATGCTCGAGACCGTGGTGGGCACCAACGGCATCCTCGTGCCGCCGGACGGCTACCTCGCCGGCGTCCGCGAGATCTGCGACGAGCACGGCATCATCTGGATCGCCGACGAGGTGATGGCCGGCTTCGGCCGCTGCGGCGAGTGGTTCGCGGTCGACCACTGGGGCGTCACCCCCGACCTGATCTGCTTCGCCAAGGGCGTCAACTCCGGCTACGTGCCGCTCGGCGGCGTCGTCATCTCCGACGCGATCGCCGACACCTTCGCCGAGCGCGCCTTCCCCGGCGGCCTCACCTACTCGGGCCACCCGCTCGCCTGCGCCTCGGCCGTGGCGTCCATCGGGATCTTCGAGGAGGAGGGCATCCTCGAGAACGTGCGCAAGGTGAGCGACACGGTCATCGCCCCCCGGCTGGCCGAGATCGCCCAGAAACACCCGAGCGTCGGTGAGGTGCGCGGGCTCGGCTTCTTCTGGGCCCTCGAGCTGGTCAAGGACGCCGAGACGCGCGAACCGCTCGTCGCCTACAACGCGGGTGGTGCCGCCGCGGCGCCGATGAACGACTTCGCCTCCGCCTGCAAGGCCGAGGGGCTGTGGCCGTTCGTGCACTTCAACCGCACCCACGTCGTGCCGCCGTGCACGACGACCGCGGAGGAGATGGCCGAGGGGCTGGACATCCTCGACCGCGCCCTCGACGTCGCGGACCGGTACACCGCCTGATGGGTCTCGCGGCCGACGTCGCCAAGGGCCGGGAGGTCGGCGAGCGGGCGGTCGCTGCCCTGCGCGGGCGGCGGGCCGCACGGCGGCTCCTCGTCGCCCGGCCGCCCGTGGCCGACGGCACGGTGACCGCGGTCGTCTACTTCCCCGACCTGCCCGAGAACCTCTACCAGGTCGACCAGTGGTACGAGCCCATGCGCCGGCTCGCCGAGCAGCACCCGGTCGTCGTCGTGAGCCGGCAGTGGGCGGCCACCGCCCGGCTGCTCGAGGACTGCCCGATCCCCGTCGTGCCGTGCGTGACCATCGAGGACGTCGAGCGGTTCCTCGACCGGCATCCGGTGCGGGCGGTGTTCTACGTCAACCAGAGCCAGTCGAACTTCCCCGCCATGCGGTTCGCCGTTCCCGCCCACGTGTTCATCTGCCACGGCGAGTCCGACAAGGACTACATGTCGAGCAACCAGCTCAAGGCCTACGACCGCGTGTTCATCGCGGGTCAGGCGGCGCGAGAACGCATCCGGCGCAAGCTGATCGACTTCGACGAGAGCCGCCTGGTCGAGGTTGGCCGCCCGCAGGTCGACGTGCACACATCGGGCCCGGCACTCCCCCAAGACGGCCGCAGCGTCGTGCTCTACGCCCCGACCACCGAGGGCGACGTGCCGAGCATGCGCTACTCGTCGGTCGCCACCCACGGCGTGCCGCTCGTGCGCTCGCTGCTGTCGGCCGGCGACGTCCGGCTCATCTACCGGCCGCACCCACGCCTCGGCCGCACGGTGCCCGCCTACCGCGACGCCCATGAGGAGGTGCTGCACCTCATCCAAAACGCCAACGCGGCGGATGCCGGCGCGCAGCACGTCGCCGACCTCACCGGCCCCTTCGGCTGGCAGGTCGGCGCGGCCGACGCGTGCGTCACGGACATCTCCGCGGTCGCCTACGACTGGCTCGCCACCGGCAAGCCGCTCGTCGTCACCAGGCCCGCCGAGCCGCGGGCCGAGCTGCCCGAGTCAGGGCTGGTCCGCGAGCTCGACCTCCTCGACGCCTCGGATGCCGGGCGGGCCGCCGAGGTCGTGGCCGAGGCCCTGCGGCACCCGGACGCCGCTCACGCCACCCTGGTGACCCGCTACTTCGGCGACGTCACCCCCGGCGCGAGCATGGAGCGCTTCCTCGCGGCCTGCTCCGTGGTGGTGCGAGAGCGCGAGGCCGCCCTGGTGGCACGGGGCGCCGTCGCCGGCGACCCCGAGTCGGCCGCCGGTCGGGAGTAGAGAACCGCCCTCTCGGGACGGCCCGTGTCGGCGTGTTCCCCACTTCCGACGTGGCCTGAGCTGACGGTCAGTGCGTGTTGCTGGTGGCCTTGGTCGGCACCGTCACACCGCACGTGGCCGCGGCAGCCTTGAGGTCGGCCCGCAGCTGCTGACGCTGCTCCTTGGTGAGCGGTCCCCACGGACGGGTGAGGGCGGCATCCTGCAGGCAGCTGCGCTGCTCGGCGGTGAGGCCGTTCCAGAACGCGCGGGCCTTGGCGAAGGGCGGGGTCACCGAGCACCCGGCGGCAGCGGCCTCGACCTTGGCTCGCAGTGCAGCCCGCTCGGCGTCGTCGAGCGGGCCGACGGGGCGGGTGATCTTCGCGCCCTCCAGGCAGGTGCGCTGCTCGTCGGTCAGCTTCGTCCACCAGCCGCGGGCCCCGGCGCGGCCTGGGGCGACATCGCGGGCCGGGTCCGCAGCGGGACTCACCGGCGTCGGGTCGACGCCGAGCTGCTCCACGGCGGCGACCGGTGCGGGGGTGGCCGTGGCGTTCGACGCGACGACCGCCCCGGTCGCCAGCAGGGCGGTGCCGGCTCCGACGGCGATGAGGGTGGTGCGCAGGGGGGTCATGGGGTGCTCCTCGGGATCGTGGTGGCCGGGACGCCCGGTTCGGGCGGCGACATACCCATCGTTCGGATGCCGGCTGGGCGCGGCTACGAGGAAACCTCGTGATCCGCTGGAGATGCGTGAGCCCGTGGGATGCCGCCACGCATCACCACCCCACCCGCCCGCCGTCCCGCCAGGCCCTCGCCACCGCGGCCCCGCCCACCAGGCCCTCGCCACCGCGGCCTCGATCGCCCGCACCCCCGGCCCCCGTGCCGTCCGCGACGTCAGGAGGCCGGAGTTGCGAACGGTGTGGGGGCCGCGATCCACAGGAAGTCTCGAGGAATCCTCCAGACAGGAGCGGGCGGCCTCTGGCAGCGTGGCCGTCATGACGACGAGCGCCCCGCCGGCCGGGCCCTGATGGCGGCCCCCACGGGCGTGGACGCCGCGGCCGGCGGCGGAATGCTCGCCACCGTGCTCGTCGTCGACGACGAGGAGAACATCTCCTACCTGGTGTCCTCCGCCCTGCGCCTGGCCGGGTTCGACGCCGCCAGCGCAGCGACCGGCGAGGAGGCGCTGGCGAGCTGCACCCCGGCATACCCCGACCTCGTGGTGCTCGACGTGATGCTGCCCGACCTCGACGGCTTCGAGGTGCTGCGCCGGCTGCGGGCCAAGGGTGTCGAGGCCCCCGTGCTCTTCCTCACCGCGCGGGCCGACACAGCCGACCGGGTGCGTGGCCTCACCGCGGGCGGCGACGACTACATCGTCAAGCCGTTCGCCCTCGAGGAGCTCGTCGCCCGGGTGCACGTCGCCCTGCGGCGCCGGGGCGCAGCATCCACCCCCAGCGGACGCCACCAGGTGCACGACCTGGTGCTCGACGAGGACCAGCACCGCGTCTGGCGTGGCGAGCGCGAAGTGCACCTCACCGCAACCGAGTTCACCCTGCTGCGCTGCCTGCTCGTCAACGCCGGCCGGGTCGTCACGCGCGCCCAGATCCTCGACCACGTGTGGCAGTACGACTTCTCCGGGGAGAGCGCGATCATCGAGTCGTTCGTGTCGACGCTGCGCAAGAAGGTCGACACGACCGACCCCAAGCTGATCCACACCGTCCGCGGCGTCGGCTACACGGTCCGGGAGCCGTGATGACCCTGCGTCGACGGCTGCTCGTCGCCGCGAGCGCGCTGGCCGTGGTGCTGCTCGTCGCGGGAGCCTCCGTGGTGCTCGTGCAGCGCGCCTTCCTCGTCGCCCGTCTCGACGCCCAGCTCGCCGCCCTGGCCCAGAACCCGCGGGCGATCCTGTTGGCGTCGGCCCGCGCCGAGGCCAACGGCGCCACCACCACCCCGGCGGGCCTCTCCGACATCTGGGTCGGGCGGATGTCGGCCGATGGCACCATCACTGCGGTGCTCACCCCGCAGAGCGACCCCGACCTGCTGCCCCGGCTCGAGCCCGGCGAACAGGTTCCGACCCCGCAGGGGCGCGCGACGGCATCCGGTGACGCTGATCGCGTGCGCGTGGTGACCGCCACCCTGCCCAACGGGCGCGCAGAGGCGGTGCTCGCCATCCCGCTGACGCCGGTCGACGTGGCCACCCGGCGGCTCGCGATGACCCTCGCCCTGGTCGGGCTGGTCGTCGCCGGCGTCGTCGCGCTGCTGCTCTGGTGGGTCGACCGGCTCGGCCTGCGCCCGATCGCCGAGATGACCGAGGCCGCCGACGCGATCACCGCGGGCGACACCACTCGCCGGGTGCCGCCGGGGCCGCCGGGAACCGAGGCCGCCCGGCTCGGTGAGGCGCTCAACGCGATGCTCGACACCAACGCCACTACCCAGGCCAGGATGCGCCGGTTCGTCGCCGACGCCTCGCACGAGCTGCGCACGCCGCTCACCACCTTGCAGGGGTATGCCGCGCTGCACACGGGACGGGTCGGTGTGCTGGATGACGCCGGCGGGTCCACGACGCCGGATGCCGGTGCGCTCGCCACCGCGCCGGGCGACGGTGCGAAGGTGGCCGAGATGGCCGACGCGATGCGCCGGATGGGGGACGAGGCCGCCCGGATGCGCCGGCTCGTGGACGGGCTGCTCGACCTGGCCCGCCTCGACGACCTCGGAGCGGTGGCCCGCGACCCCGTCGACTTGGGGGTGCTCGTGCGTGACGTGGCGAGCGACGTGCGGGTGGTCGCGCCCGACCGGGTGGTCACCGTCGACGCGCCGGAGTCGCTCGTCGTCACCGGCGACCGTGACCGGCTGACCCAAGCCCTGGTGGGGCTCACCTCCAACGCCGTGCGGCACACCCCGGCCGGCACCCCGGTGTGGCTCGCGGTGGTGCGGCTGCCCGGCGCGGTGCGGCTCGACGTCGCCGACGCGGGACCCGGCATCCCGCCCGAGCACCTGGCGCACGTGTTCGAGCGGTTCCACCGGGTCGACCGGGGGCGCTCGTCATCCAGCGGGGGCACCGGCCTCGGGCTGGCCATCGTCGACGCGATCGCCCGTGCGCACGGGGGCTCCGCGAGCGTGACCTCGCAGCTCGGGGTCGGCTCGACCTTCTCGATCACTCTCCCCACCTGAGTGGGGCCCGGCCCACCTGAGTGGGGCCCGGCCCACCTGAGTGGGGCCCGGCCGCGCTGATCCCGACTTCTTGCGAAATACCCACCCACGACACGGTCCAGAGGCCCCTGATAGGTGGGTATTTCGCAATGAGTCGGGCTGGTGGAGGGGGCAGGAGCTCGGCACGGACCGGAGGGTGTGGACGAAGGGGTGGGAATGTCAGGCGCACCGCATACGGTTGGGAGTTCAGGAATCGGGCCGGCCGGGGCCCGCGATGGCGTCGTGGAGGTCGGATGGTGGCACGGGTCTTCACCGTCGACCGCCTCGCCGACCTCACCAACCGCGAGCTCGACGAGGTGTGCGGCACGGTGACCGTCGCTCGTGGCCTCGCCTACGCCAAGCAGGGCCGCGTCGTCGAGCTCGAGCTGTCCGACGACGGCACCAAGGCCACCGGCTGGGTGGGTGGCAGCAACGGGCAGACCTATACGACCAACGTCTCGCTCACCTCGGTCGCGACTCCCGGCGTGGGCCGGCTCGAGCTGCGCCGGTGGGCCAGCAGCTGCTCGTGCCCGGTCGGGGGTGACTGCAAGCACGCGGTCGCCGTGGCGGCCGCCAGCCGCGAGCGCCAGCCGGTGCTCGACCGGCTCGCCGGCCGCCCGAGCGCGCCCCCGCGACCCACCTGGGAGCGGGCCCTCGGCGGCCTGCTCGACGACAACGAGCTCGAGCCCGAGCACACGCCGGTCGGCATCCTCATCGAGCCGGCCACCAGTCCACGCCGCGAGGCACCAGCCCGGGCCCAGCTGCGCATCCGGCCGGTCGTGCCCGGCGTTCGCAGCGGCTGGATCCGCACCGGGGTGTCCTGGGAGACCTTCGCCGGCGGCTACTACGGCTTCGGCCGGGTGTCCTTCGCCGACGAGCACCGCGATGCCCTGACCGCCATCGCCGACGCCCACCGCCGCTCGGTGCGCGCGTTCGGCTACGGCCGGATGCCGGACGCCATCCTGCTCGACCATCTCGGCCCGTCGTGGGTGGCCCTGCTGCGGGCAGCCGACCGCGCCGGGGTTCGGCTGCTCACCGACCTCGCCGAGGGCGGCGAGGTCGCGTTCGCCCCCGAGCCGGCCGAGCTGGTCGTCGACGTCGTGCGAACCGACGACGGCGCCGAGCTGCACCCACGCCTCGACCTTCCCGCCGGGGCGGCGGGGCGCACCACGCTCGTCGGGCAGCCGGCCACCGGGTTCTTCCTTCACGACGGCGCCACCCTCGTGCTCGGGGCGCTCGCCGAGCCGCTCGACGGCACCCGCCAGCGCCTGCTCGACCTCGGCGTGGTCGAGGTGCCCGAGTCCGACTGGGCGCGGTTCGTCGTCACGCACCTGCCGGGGCTGCGCCGCAAGGCCCGGGTGCGGGCGGCATCCGGCGACCTTGATCTGCCCGATGCGGTCCCACCACGGCTGACGCTGCGAGCCACCTTCGAGCAGGGTCACCGGGCGCACCTGGAGTGGGGCTACCGCTACGGCGCGGCGGCAGGCGGGGTGCTGGTGCCGATGTCCGCCGAGCTGCCCGACCCGATGCGCGACCGGGCCGCGGAACGTGCCCTGGTCGACGAGCTGCTCGGGGTCGACGAGGTCGCCGGGTTCGACCCGCTGTGGCAGGTCGTGGCGCGGGTGCGCCGGCTGGTGCCCGAGACCCGGCTGCACGGCTTCACGACCGTGGCGTTCGCCGACCTCCTGCCCGTGCTCGACGAGCTCCCGTCGGTCGAGCTCACCGTCGTCGGTGAGCCGGCGACCTACAGCGAGGCCCGCGACGCCCCGCTCATCCAGGTGTCGACGTCCGACCCTGCCGAGGGCGCGCCCACCGACTGGTTCGACCTCGGCATCTCGGTCACCGTGGCGGGTGAGGACGTGCCACTGGCGCCGCTCATCGAGGCCATCGCCCGCGGGCACGAGCACCTCATCCTCGACAGCGGCACCTGGTTCTCGCTCGACCGGCCCGAGCTCGAGACCCTGCGGGCGCTGGTCGACGAGGCGCGCTCACTGCAGGACAAGCCGAGCGACCCGCTGCGCATCTCGGTGGTGCACGCCGGCCTCTGGGAGGAGCTCGCCGCACTCGGTGTCGTCGAGCAGCAGAGCGACCGGTGGAGCCGCGCCGTCGGCGCGCTGCTCGACCTGGATGCCGTCGAGCCGGCCGAGCTGCCCGCCGGGCTCGACGCGACCCTGCGGCCCTACCAGGTCGACGGCTTCCGCTGGTTGGCCCTGCTGTGGGACTGCGGGCTCGGCGGCGTGCTCGCCGACGACATGGGTCTGGGCAAGACCCTGCAGATGCTCGCGATGGTGCTGCGCGCGCACGAGCGCGACGAGCTCGACGACCCCGTGCTCGTCGTGGCGCCCACCTCGGTGCTGTCCACCTGGCAGAGCGAGGCGGCGCGGTTCGCCCCGACGCTGCGCACGGTCGTCGTCGACCGCACCCGCAGCAAGGCGGGCCGCGGGCTCGAGGAGACCATCGCGGGCGCGCAGGTCGTCATCACCTCGTATGCCGTGGCGCGCATCGACGAGGTGGCGTTCCGGTCTCGGCCGTGGGGCGCGGTGGTGCTCGACGAGGCGCAGTTCGTCAAGAACCACCAGGCGAAGACCTACCAGGCGGTGCGCCGGCTCAGCGCCCGGGCGAAGTTCGCGATCACCGGCACGCCGCTCGAGAACTCACTGATGGACCTCTGGTCGCTGCTGTCGATCGTCGCGCCCGGGCTGCACCCGCGGCCGGCCCTGTTCAAGGAGCTGTGGGCCAAGCCGATCGAGAACGGCGGGGATGCCGAGCGGCTCGCGGCGCTGCGCCGCCGCATCCGGCCGCTGATGCTGCGCCGCACCAAGGAGGCCGTGGCCACCGAGCTGCCGCCGAAGATGGAGCAGGTGCTCTCGGTCGAGCTGCACCCCCGGCACCGGGCGGTCTACGACCGGCACCTGCAGCGCGAGCGGCAGCGGCTGCTCGGGCTCATCGACGACGTCAACGGCAACCGGATCGCCATCCTGCGGGCGCTCACCGTGCTGCGCCAGATGTCCCTCGACCCCTCGCTCGTCGACGAGGCCTATGCCGGGCTGGCGTCGTCCGCGAAGGTCGACGCGCTCGTCGAGCAGCTCGGCGAGCTCGCCGAGGAGGGCCACCGGGCGCTTGTCTTCTCGCAGTTCACCGGGTTCCTCAAGATCGTGCGCACCCGGCTCGAGGCTGAGGGCATCGCCTACGAGTACCTCGACGGCTCGACACGCAACCGGGCCGAGCGCATCGCGTCGTTCCGCGAGGGCACCGCCCCGGTGTTCCTCATCTCGCTCAAGGCCGGCGGGTTCGGGCTCACCCTCACCGAGGCCGACTACGTGTTCGTGCTCGACCCGTGGTGGAACCCCGCCGCCGAGGCGCAGGCCATCGACCGCACCCACCGGATCGGCCAGACCCGGCCGGTCAACGTCTACCGGATGGTGTCCCGCGACACCATCGAGGAGAAGGTCGTGGCCCTGCAGGAACGCAAGCGCGAGCTCTTCGCCAGGGTCGTCGACGAGGGAGCCGCGATGGGCTCGGCCCTCACCGCCGACGACCTGCGCGAGCTGCTCGACGGCTGAGGCCACCGGGGCGGTCCTCGCCCGCAGCTGCGGGGCATCGGGCCCGGAAGCGCGGCGTAACGTCGCCCCAGGTCGGACGACGCCGCCCGCGAACAGACCACCACCACCAAGCACGCCATCGACACCGAGCAGATCCGCCGGGGGCTGCACACCGAGGGGATCATCGCCTGCCGCGGCGCCTTCCCCCCGTCCAGGGTGCGGCAGGTCCGTGAGGACGTCGACACCGCGTTCCTCGAGGCTCGCTCGCGCGAGGGTGGAGCCGTGGGGCGCGGCCCGCACCGCTGGTACGTCGAGATCCACCCCGAGGTGCTGCGCGGCCTCGTCGACCTCGTCGACCACCCGTGGGTGCGCGCCGTGGGCGAGACCATCCTCGGGCCGGACTACCGGATCGTGGGGGTCGGCTTCGACACACCGTCCCGGGGGCGGCCGTCCAGCCGTGGCACCGCGACTTCCCCAGCCCTCGCGAGACGACGGAGGAGGGGCGGCACACCTCGCTGGCGTTCAACCACACCACCGTCGACACCACCGACGAGATGGGGCCGTTCGAGATCGCACCCGGCACGCAGTGGGACCACGGCGACGACTTCGACCACGGCCAGTTCCCGCCGATGTCGGCCTACGGCCGCTACGAGGCGCTGGCCCAGCGCAAGTACCCCCAGGGTGACATCTCCGCGCGCTCGGCGCTCACGGTGCACCGCGGCACCCGAACCGCGCGCAGGTTGCCCGGCCCGTCCTCGTCCTCGGGGTCGACGCCGGGCGCCGGCAACGACGCCCACCACGACCTCGCCGTCACCAAGGAGTTCTGGACCGGGCTTCCGCAGCGGGTGCGCGACCACCTCGACTGCCCAGTGGTCGACGAGCTGTCCCCCAATCACGCAGAAGCACGACATCGAGGGCCTGGTGATGGGCTGAGGCGCGCGGCCTCGTGAGCCACCGAGCAGGCCGGAGCGCTCAGCCGTCCGCCGGCACGACCATCTCGCGCACCGCGGCGCGCAGGTCGACCTCGCCGTCGTCCGCGCCACCCGACTCGGCCGCTGCCCGCATCCGCTGGTACCCGGCACCGGCATCCAGGATGTCGGCGATGCCGGCGAGCTCGCGGGTACAGCCGAGCGAGCGCGCGGTCGGCGCGAGGTGCCCGAGCAGCTCGCGGATGTCGTCGACGACGTGCACCTCGCTGTTGTCGGCGTCGCGGATGATGATCGCGTCCAGGCCGTACCGCGCGGCGCGCCACTTGTTCTCCTGCACGTGCCACGGCGGCAGCGGCGGTGGCAGCACCCCCTCGTCGAGCTGGTGCTCGAGGTCGACGACGAGGCAGTGGATGAGGGCCGCCACGGCGACGACGTCCTGCGGGCGCGAGAACCCGTCGCAGGCGCGCACCTCGATGGTGCCCAGCAGCGGCGAGGGCCGGATGTCCCAGCGCAGCTCGCTCGCGTCGGTGATCACCCCGGTGGTGAACACGTCGTCGAGGTAGGTGCGGTACTGCGCCCAGGTCTCGAACTGGAAGGGCAGCCCGGCCGTGGGCAGCTGCTGGAAGAGCATCGTGCGGTTGCTCGCGTACCCCGTGTCGGCGCCCGACCAGTACGGCGAGGACGCCGACAGTGCGGTGAGGTGCGGGTGGTAGGTGAGCAGGGCGTTGACCAGCGGCCACACCTTGGCCGCCGACCGGATGCCGACGTGCACGTGCACCCCGAAGATCACCATCTGCCGGCCCCACCACTGGGTGCGGTCGATCAGCGTCGCGTACCGCTGGCCGTGGCTGACCTCCTGGTCCTCCCAGCGCGCGAAAGGGTGCGACCCGCCGCCGTAGAGCAGCACGTCGAGCTCGTCCGCCGCGGCCTGCACCCGTCCGAGCCCGTCGGCGAGGTCGGATGCCGCCTGCTCGGCGTTCGCGCACACGCCCGTGACGATCTCGACCGTGTTGCGCAGCAGCTCCTTGGTGACCGTCGACCGCGACCGCGTGGGGCGGGCGTGGCTGGTGGCGTCGGAGGCGTTCGCCAGGGCGAGCAGCTCGTCGGCGCGCGAGACGAGGTCGAGGGTGGCGGGGTCGAGGAGGCCGAGCTCCCACTCGACCCCCAGCGTGCGGCCGGGGGACGGGGCGAACGTGACGTCGGCACCGCGTGCTCGTGGCTGGCTCATGGGCCCTCGGTTCCCTGGTCGGGCGTGGTCGGCGCGGATGAGCCCGCCCCCGGGCCGGCGCGAGAGCCGGTGCGACGAGCCTAACCGAGCTGGGCGGCTGGGCTCAGTCGGTCTGCACCTCGTTCAAACGACCGGTGGCGACGTCGAAGACGAACCCACGCACCGAGTCCTTGATGGGGATGAACGGGCTGTTCGCGATCCGCGCGAGCGACTGGCGCACGTCATCCTCGACGTCGGGAAACGCCTCGGCGGCCCACGGCGGCCGCACCCCGGTCTCGGCCCGGATCGCCTCCTTGAAGGCGTCGTCGGTGAAGGTGAGCATGCCGCAGTCGGTGTGGTGGATGAGGATGATCTCCTGGGTGCCGAGCAGCCGCTGGCTGATCGCCAGCGAGCGGATCTCGTCCTCGGTCACGACGCCGCCGGCGTTGCGGATGACGTGCGCCTCACCCTCGCCCAGGCCGAGCACGCGGTAGACGTCGAGGCGGGCGTCCATGCAGGCGAGCACGGCGACGTGCTTCGAAGGCGGCAGCGGCAGCGGCCCGCTGAACTGGGCGGCGTAGGCCGCGTTGTTGGCGATCAGCTCGTCGGTGACGGTCATTGCGGGGCTCCTGAGGGCGGGGCGGCGGCGGGCTGGGATGGAAAGGCCGCGCGGGTGGGGAGGCGGTGCGAGAGGGCCGGCACGGGATCGCCCACCCGAAGCGCCGGTGCGGGCACCGGGGCGTGAGGTGGTTGAACCTGAAACCGATCCATAACGTAGCGAGCCGGTATGAATAACCTCAAGTGATGGTCTCAGGCGGTGAGACCAGCGATCGCGAAGGCTCCCGACCCGCAGGAGAAGGAGCTCCCGACCTGCAGGAGCAGCCTCAGCCGGGGTGGGTCATCGCCTCGGGGTCGACCCAGCGGTCGTAGTCGTCGCCGGTGACGGCACCCGAGGCGAGGGCCGCCTCGCGCAGCGTCGACCCGTCGCGGTGCGCCTGTTTCGCGATCGCCGCGGCCGTGTCGTAGCCGACGTGCGGGGCCAGCGCGGTGACCAACATCAGGTCGGCGTCGAGGTTCGCCGCGATGCGCTCGCGGTCGGCGGTGAGCCCCACGACGCAGTGCTCGGTGAACGACCGACCGGCATCGGAGAGCAGCCGGATCGACTCGAGCACCGCGTGGGCCATCACCGGGGTGAAGACGTTGAGCTGGAAGTTGCCCTGGGTGCCGGCGAACCCCACCGTCGCGTCGTTGCCGAAGACCCGGGTCACCACCATCGTCATCGCCTCGGACTGCGTCGGGTTCACCTTGCCCGGCATGATCGAGGACCCCGGCTCGTTCTCGGGGATGCGCAGCTCACCGATGCCGGTGCGCGGCCCGGACGCCAGCCAGCGCACGTCGTTCGCCATCTTCATCAGCGCCCCGGCGAGGGTGCGCAGCGACGACGAGACGGCGACGAGCGCGTCGTGCGAGGCGAGCTGCACGAACAGGTTGTCGGCCTGGGCGAACTCCTCCCCCGTGGCTTCGCGCAGGTGCTGGGCCACGAGCGGCCCGAACTCGGCCGGGGCGTTGAGCCCGGTGCCGACCGCGGTTCCACCGATGGCGAGGGCCCGAGCCCGGTCACCGGCGTACCGCACGTCGGCCTGAGCGTCGCGGACCTGCGCCGCCCACGCCCCGATCTCCTGGCGCAGCGTCACCGGCGTCGCGTCCTGCAGGTGGGTGCGGCCGACCTTGACGACGTCGCCGAGCTCGGCGGCCTTCGCGTCGAGGGCGGCCACGAGGCCGTCGACGGCCGGGTGCAGCCGCTCGGCGAGCTCGAGCACCACCGCGACGTGTACCGCTGTGGGAAAGGTGTCGTTGCTCGACTGGCTCTTGTTGACGTCGTCGTTGGGGTGCACCGGGCTCTTCGACCCGAGCTCGCCACCGAGCAGCTCGATGGCCCGGTTGGCGATGACTTCGTTGGCGTTCATGTTGCTCTGCGTGCCCGACCCGGTCTGGAAGACGACGAGTGGGAAGTGGTCGTCGAGCTCGCCGCGCGCCACCTCGTCGGCGGCCCGCTCCACCGCGCCGGACACCTCGACGTCGAGCAGCCCGAGGTCGGCGTTCGCGAGTGCGGCGGCCTTCTTGAGCAGCCCGAGGCCGCGGATGACGGGCCGCCCCCACACGAAGGTGTCGCGCCCGATGTCGAAGTGCTCGAGGCTGCGTTGGGTCTGCGCCCCCCAGTAGCGGTCGGCGGGAACCTCGACGGCGCCCATGGTGTCGCGTTCGGTGCGAGTCGTCGCCATCCCCCCACGTTATGCCGAACAGGAGGGATGGCAGGGGCTCGGCTACCTCGGGTCGGTGGGGCCTGGTGCCGGCGGGGGCGAGTCGGTGACGTCGACCCAGGCGTCGGAGTCGGCGGACCCGGCCGGGGAGACGTCGTCGACCGGCGGGACCGGCGAGACGTCGTCGACCGGCTGGACCGGCGGCACGTCGTCGACCGGAGCGGCACCGGCGTCCGGCGTGCTGCCCCAGCGGGTCCCGTCGGACCACGTCGGCGTCGACGAGCTCTCGCGCTGCTGGGCCACCCAGTCGACTCCGACGAGCACGCCGGTGCGCAGCTTGTCGACGTAGCGGGCGTACTTGCCCTCGGTCTTCTCGTCGACCTTGGCACCGGCCTTGTCGAGGGTCTCCTCGACCCGGCCGCGGTTGTCGTGGGCGTACTCGCCGGCCTTGACGGCGGCATCGCGCAGTGCGGTGTCGGCCTTCTCGGCGAACGTCTCGAGCTTCTTGTCGAGCTCGAGCTCGCGGGCCTTGGCCTCGAGGTCGCGCAGGGCGGCGCGCAGCTGGTCGGTGGCAGTCATTCGGGTCCCCTTCGGACAGGTCGGAGCACCACGGTACGACGCTCCACCTGCCCAACTCCTGGCGACTGCTGCCGGGTTCCCACCCACGGCGCGGCCCTGCGTGTCAGACTGCCAACAGCCGCACTCGCAGCGTCGCGACCCGGCACGCAGGCTCCGCGGCGCCCGGACCAGGAGCCGTGATGCCCGACCTGACCGACCTGCCCGTCGCCGATGGGGCGCCCGCACCCACGGCCTGGCAGGCGCGCCGGGAGTGGCGGATGGGGTTCGAGCTCGCCAGCGCAGCACTGCGCACCCGCGACCTGACCGGCTGGCCGCGCGGTGACGGCCACC
>Ga0302299_10000647_pt1 | contig 19625 bp, 19 predicted proteins | sample III_Fen_N3_4_FD_198795 | JGI IMG/M metagenome (GOLD analysis project Ga0302299, IMG submission 198795) | Peat permafrost microbial communities from Stordalen Mire near Abisko, Sweden - III_Fen_N3_4 | ecosystem: Environmental > Terrestrial > Soil > Wetlands > Permafrost | place: Sweden: Abisko... | reverse complement strand
GCTTCGAGGCGGCGCTCGCCGAGGTACGCGCGGGCCTCGGCGGGACCCACGCCATGCACGTCGAGGGGCAGGAGCACGCGGCCGCGCGGACATACGAGAAGCGCAGCCCGGTCGATCGGCGCCTGCTGCTGGGGCACTTTCCGCAAGGAGACGCGAAGGACGTGGACCGGGCCGTCGCGGCGGCGCAGCGGGCCTTCCGCGCGTGGCGGGCGACACCGTGGGCCGAGCGCGTACGGCTGGCGCGCCGCGCCGCCCTTCTGATCGAGGAACGGGTCTACGCAATCGGCGCCGCCCTCGCCCTGGAGGTGGGCAAGAACCGGATGGAAGCCCTGGGCGAGACGCAGGAGACCGCGGACTTCTTCTCCGGCTACGCTGCCGAGCTCGAACGGAACCAGGGCTACGACCACGTCCTTCCCGACGACCCGCTCGCGGGCTATCGCTCGCACAACCGCAGCGTGCTGAAGCCCTACGGCGTGTGGGCCGTGATCACGCCGTTCAACTTCCCGCTGGCGCTCGCCGGCGGCCCGGTCGCAGCGGCGCTGCTGGCCGGCAACACCGTCGTGCTCAAGGGCGCGACCGACACGCCGTGGGCCGGCCGCCTGCTGGCGGACTGCCTGCGCGACGCCGGTTTCCCCGCCGGCGCCTTCAACTACGTGACCGGCAGCGGCGGCGTGGTCGGCGAGGCGCTCGTCGCGCACGCGGCGCTCGCGGGCCTCACGTTCACCGGCTCCCACGACGTCGGCATGGGCCTCTACCGGCGAATGGCGGGCGGGCGCTATCCGCGTCCCTGCATCGCCGAGATGGGCGGGAAGAACGCGTGTGTCGTCACGGCGCAGGGCGACCTGGAGCGCGCAGCGACCGGCATCGCGCGCTCGGCGTTCGGGCTGACCGGTCAGAAGTGCTCGGCTTTGTCCCGCGTCTACGTGGAAGACGCCGTTGCCGACGACCTGCTCGCTCGCCTGCGGGAGAAGACCCGCGCCATCCGCGTGGGCGACCCGTGCCGCCGCGAGAACTGGATGGGCCCCGTGATCTCGGAGACGGCGGCACAGGCCTACGAGCGCTGCTGCTCGCGGCTGCACGATGACGGCGGCCGCGTGCTCGAGGGGGGTGTGCGGCTCTGCGAGGGCGAGCACGCCCACGGCCACTTCGTCGCGCCGACGCTCGCCGAGGCCCCCGCGGGCCACCCGCTGTTCCAGGAGGAGATGTTCCAGCCGATCCTGATGGTGGCGCGCGTGAAGGACGTGCGCGAGGGGGTCGCGCTCGCGAACGAGAGCCCGCTCGGCCTCACCGCCGGCTGCTACGGCGACGAGGCGGACGTGCGCTACTTCCTGGACAACGTCGAGGCCGGCGTCACCTACGTGAACCGCCCGCAGGGAGCCACCACCGGCGCCTGGCCCGGCTACCAGCCCTTCGGCGGCTGGAAGGGCTCGGGCTCGACCGGCAAGGCGATCGGCTCCTACTACTACCTGCCCCTGTACCTGCGCGAGCAATCGCAGACCGTGGTGGAGTAGCGCCGTGGCATTGCTCAGTCTCGCCGACGCCATCGGGGAACACGTCCGGGACGGCCAGACGCTGGCCCTCGAGGGCTTCACGCACCTCATCCCCTTCGCCGCGGGGCACGAGATCATCCGCCAGGGCCGGCGAGGGCTGCACCTCGTGCGCATGACGCCGGACCTCGTCTACGACCAGATGATCGGGGCCGGCTGCGCGCGGGCGCTGACGTTCTCCTGGGGCGGCAACCCCGGCGTCGGCTCGCTGCACCGACTGCGCGACGCGGTGGAGAACGGCTGGCCGCAGCCGCTCGCTCTGCGCGAGCACTCGCACGCCGGCATGGCGGCGGCCTACACGGCCGGGGCCTCGAACCTGCCGTTCGGCATGCTGCGCGGCTACGACGGGACCGACCTCGCGCGCGTGAACGACGCCGTGCGTCACGTGAGCTGCCCGTACACCGGGGAATCGCTCGCCACCGTGCCGGCGCTGCGCCCGGACGTGACGATCCTGCACGCGCAGCAGGCGGACCGCGAGGGCAACGTGCTGCTGCGCGGCATCGTCGGCGCGCAGAAGGAGGCCGCGCTCGCCGCCCGCAAGCTTCTCGTCACCGTGGAGGAGGTGGGGGAGAAACTCGCCGCCCCGATGAACGCGATCGTGCTGCCCCACTGGCTGGTGACGGCGATCGCGCGCGTGCCCGGCGGCGCCTGGCCCTCCTACGCGCAGGGCTACTACGCGCGGGACAACGCCTTCTACCTCGCCTGGGACGAGATCGCGCGCGACCGGACCGCTTTCACGCGCTGGATCGAGCAGCACGTGCGGGGCACGGCCGACCACGCGGCCTTCCTGCGTTCATTCCCGGCGGCCGCGCCGGCCGTCGCCAGCTGAGCCGATGAGCGACAAACGTCCGTGGACGCCCGACGAGATGATGACGGTGGCAGCCGCCCGCCTGTTGTGGGACGGCTGCGTGTGCTTCGTGGGCATCGGCCTGCCCTCGGCCGCCGCGAACCTGGCGCGGCTCACACACGCGCCGGGGATCGTGCTGATCTACGAGTCCGGCACGATCGGCACGCGGCCGAGTGTGCTGCCGCTCTCGATCGGCGACGGCGAGCTGGCGGAGACCGCGACCGCCGTCGTGCCGCTGCCGGAGATCTTCGCCTACTGGCTGCAGGGCGGGCGCGTCGACGTCGGCTTCCTCGGCGCCGCCCAGATCGACCGCTTCGCCAACCTGAACAGCACCGTGATCGGCGATTACGCGCGGCCGAAGACGCGGCTGCCCGGGGCCGGCGGCGCGCCCGAGATCGCGACGCACGCGAAGCAGACGTTCGTGCTGCTGAAGCAGTCGCCCCGCTCCTTCGTGCCGAAGCTGGACTTCCGGACCAGCGTCGGCTTCCTCGACGGCCACGGCAGCCGCGCGCGCAGCGGGGCGCCCGGCAAGGGGCCGCAGGTCGTGATCAGCGACTACGGCCTGTTGAAGCCGGAGCCCGGCTCCGACGAGCTGCGGCTCGTAGCCCGCTTCGAGGGCGTCTCGGTCGACGCGGCCCGCAAGGCCAGCGGCTGGCCGCTGAAGCTCGCCGACACCGTCGAGGTCGTCGCCGCGCCGGGCGACGAAGAGCTGCGGGTGCTGCGCGACCTTCACGAGCGCACGCGCCTCGCGCACAGCCGACCGGCGCCGCTGCCGGTCTGAAAGGGACGTCCATGAAGAGCCCTCACATCCGGACCGAGCTGCCCGGCCCCCGCGCGAAGGCCATCCTGGAGCGGGACGCCCCGGTCTCCTCGCCCTCGTACCCACGCGACGACCCGTTCGTCATCTCGCACGGGCGCGGCGTGGAGGCCTGGGACGTGGACGGCAACCGCTTCCTGGACTTCGCGGCCGGCATCGCCGTGTGCGCCACCGGCCACGCGCACCCGCGCGTCGTCTCGGCCGTCAAGGAGGCCGCGGACAAGTTCCTGCACATCAGCTCGGACTACTGGCACGAGGGCTCGGTGCGCCTCGCCGAGCGCCTGAACGAGCTGAGCCCGATGAAGGAGCCGGTGATGAGCTTCCTGGCGCAGTCCGGCACCGAGAGCGTCGAGGGCGCGCTGAAGCTCGCACGCTACGTGACGGGCCGGCCGCGCTTCATCGGCTTCCTCGGCGGCTTCCACGGCCGCACCATGGGCTCGCTCGCCTTCACCTCGAGCAAGTACACCCAGCAGAAGGGCTTCTTCCCCACGATGCCGGGCGTCACACACGTGCCGTACCCGAACCCCTACCGGCCGCTCTTCGCGGGCGCCGACCAGGGCCAGGCCGTGCTCGACTACATCGAGCAGGTGCTGTTCGCGGGGGCCGTGCCGGCGAGCGAGGTGGCGGCCATCCTGGTGGAGCCGATCCAGGGCGAGGGCGGCTACCTGGTGCCGCCCGACGGCTTCCTGCCGGGCCTGCGCGCGCTGTGCGACCGCCACGCGATCCTGCTGATCCTCGACGAGGTGCAGGCGGGCGTCGGGCGCACGGGGAAGATGTTCGCGTGCCAGCACTGGGACGTGACCCCCGACATCATGACGCTCGCGAAGGGCCTCGGCTCCGGCCTCCCGATCGGCGCCGTGGTCGCGAAGAAACGGATCATGGAGAAGTGGCCGCGCGGGGCCCACGGCAACACGTTCGGCGGCAACCCGCTGTGCTGCGCCGCGGCGCTCGCGACGCTCGACCTGGTGGAGTCCGAGTACGCCGCCAACGCCGCGGCCGTCGGCGAGCATTTCGCGGGCCGGCTGCGCGAGCTGCAGGCGCGGCACGACGTGATCGGCGAGGTGCGCGGCAAGGGGCTGATGATCGGCATGGAGCTGGTGAAGGACCGCGCGGCGCGGGCCCCGGCAAAGGCGCTGTGCGACGCGGTCATCCACCGCGCGTTCCGCAACGGGCTGATCCTGCTCGCGTGCGGGGCGAGCACCGTGCGCTTCATGCCGCCGCTGGTGGTGACCAAGGCGGAGGTGGACGAGGCGGTGGCGCTGCTGGAGACGAGCCTCGTCGAGGCGCTGGAGGAGGGTCAGCGATGAGCCTCGGGCGTCGCGTCCTGCTCGCTACCCTGGCTGCAGCCGCGCTCTCGCCTGCCGCGCGGGCCGTCTCCCTCGCCGGCCTGACCGGCTACGCGTCGGCCACCGCCGCGCGCGAGCGCGAGCTCGAGGCCGCGTTCCAGGCGATCCCGAACCCGGAGCACACGCGCGAGTGGCACCGCACCTTCACGGCCGAGCCCCACCCGGCCGGCTCGGAGCGCAACAACGAGCTGGCGCGCTTCGTCGCCGACGAGTGGACGAAGCAGGGCCTGGAGGACGTGCGCATCCGCCGCTACGACGTGCTCAACACGGCGCCGCGCGAGGTCTCGTTGACGATGGTCGCGCCCGTGCGCTACGAGGCGAGCCTGCGCGAGGATCCCGTCGAGGCCGATCCCGACACGAAGGACCCCCGGGTCGGCCCCGGCTACCTCGGCCTCTCCGCCTCGGTCGACGTCGAGGCGAGCGTCGTGTACGCGCACAGCGGCAACCCCGAGGACTACGCCGTCCTGCGCAAGGCCGGCATCGACGTGCGCGGCAAGATCGTGCTCGTCCGCTACTCGAACCCGTACAGCTACCGCGGCTTCAAGGCGCTGACCGCGGAGCGCGAGGGCGCCGCCGGCATCCTCATCTACAGCGATCCGGCAGAGGACGGCTTCACGCGAGGACCCGTGTTCCCGGACGGGCCGTGGGGCCCCGCGAGCCACGTCCAGCGCGGCGCGATCACGTACGACTTCATCGTGCCCGGCGACCCGCTCACGCCCGGCTGGCCCTCGCTCCCCGGCGCACGGCAGCTCGAGCCGGAGCAAGCACGGTCGCTGCCGAAGATCGGCGGGCTGCCGCTGTCCTGGAAGGACGCGAAGCCGCTGCTCGAGCAGATGGACGGCCCGCTGGCGCCGAGGGACTGGCAGGGCGGCCTGCCGATCGAGTACCACCTCGGCGGCGGACGCGTGCGCGCGCACCTCAAGGTCGTGATGGACAACCACGTGAGCCCGAACTACGTGGTGGAGGGACGCATCCGCGGGGCGCAGGCCCCGGACGAGTGGGTCCTGCTCGGGAACCACCGCGACGCCTGGGTGTTCGGCGGAGTGGACCCCTCGAGCGGCAGCGCCTCGCTGATGGAGGTGACGCGCGCGTTCGGTGAGCTATCGAAGACGGGCCGCCGGCCGAAGCGCACGCTCGTCTTCTGCTCCTGGGACGGCGAGGAGGTGGGGCTCACCGGCTCGACCGAGTGGGGAGAGGACCTCGCCGAGGAGCTCGGCGCCAAGGCCGTCGCCTATCTCAACGTGGACTCCTCGGCCTCGGGCCCCGACTTCCAGCCCCAGGCCGTCGGCTCACTCGCGCCGCTCGTGCTCGACCTCGCGCGCGAGCTGCGCGACCCCGCCTCGGGCGCGCCGCTCGCGGACGCGCTGCGCACGTCGCTCACCAAGTCCCGCGCGGAGAAGGGCCAGGCGGCGCCGGTGGACGACGAGCTGGTGGACGTCCGCATCGGGAGCGGCTCGGACCACACCGTCTTCCTCAACCACCTGGGCATCCCGACCGTCGGGCTCTCCTTCGACGGGCCCTACGGCGTCTACCACTCGATGTACGACGGCTTCGCCTGGATGAACCGCGTCGGCGACCCAGGCTACCGCTACCACGTCGCGCTCGCGCGCTTCTGGGGCACGCTCGCGCTGCGGCTGGCGGACGCCGACCTGCTGCCGTTCGACTTCGCGGCCGCCGGGCGCCACCTGCGCGTCTTCGTCGGTGATCTCGAGAAGGCGACGGAAGAGGGCCGCCTGGACCTCTCGCGCGTGCGCGCGGGCACGGGCGCGTTCGAGGCCGCGGGAGGGCGCCTGGCCGACGCCTCGCGACGTGCGCTGGCGGCGGGGCTCCCCGCCCCGGACGTGGCGCGCCGCGTGAACCAGGGCATCCGCGAGGTGGAGCGCAACTGGCTCGACCCGGAAGGCCTCCCGGGCCGCCCCTGGTTCAAGCACACGCTCTACGCGGCGCGCTACACCTACGCGCACCTCGAGCTGCCCGGCCTGACGGAGGCGGCCGAGGAGAAGAACTGGGAGCGCGCGGCGCGACAGGCGGCGATCCTGGAGCGCGCGCTGGCGCGGAACGCCGCGCTCGTCGACGCTCTGGCGAAGGACCTCACCACGGGACCGGCCACGGGCACGCGATGACGCTCGACCCGTGCTTCCGCTACGTGATCCTCGGCTCGGGCCGGCAGGGCACCGCCGCCGCCTACGACCTGGCGCGCTTCGGCGGCGCCGCTCGCATCCTGATGGCTGACACCCGCCTCGACGCGGCCCGCCAGGCGGCGGCGCGCGTCAACGACCTGCTCGGCCGCGAGGTCGCGCAGGCCTCGACCGTGGACGCTTCGCAGCGCGCCTCGGTGCAGGGCGTGCTGTCGGGGGCCCACGTGGCCCTCAGCGCCGTGCCCTACCTCTTCAATCTGGCGATTACCGAGGCCTGCGTCGCCGCCGGCGTCAGCCTGTGTGACCTCGGGGGGAACACCGACGTCGTCTGGTCGCAGCTGCGCCTCGACGAGGCGGCCCGGCGCGCGGGCGTGAGCGTCGTGCCGGACTGCGGCATGGGCCCCGGCCTGATCAACCACATGGGCGTGCACGTGATGGACCTCCTGGACCAGGCGCGCGAGGTCTACCTCTACGACGGCGGCCTGCCGCAGGACCCCGTCGCGCCGTGGGGCTACCAGCTGACGTTCCACGTCAACGGCCTGACGAACGAGTACGACGGCGACGCCACGTTCATCCGTGACGGGAAGCTGACGGCGGTCCCCACGTTCACGGAGCTGGAGACAATCGACCTCCCGCCGCTGGGGAGGCTCGAGGCCTTCGTGATCTCGGGCAGCATGTCGACGACGCCGCACACGCACCTCGGGCGGCTCGAGCGCTACGAGAACAAGGTGCTGCGCTACCCGGGCCACTTCGCGACCTTCGAGGCCTACAAGCGCCTGGGCCTCTTCTCCGAGCAGCCCGTGGAGGTGGACGGACGGGCGGTGATTCCGCGCCACCTGTATCACCGGCTGCTGGAGCCGCGGCTCGCCGCGCCGCTGATCCGTGACGTGTGCGTGATGCGAGCGGTTGGCGTCGGGGAGAAGGGCGGGCGGCCGGCCCGCGTGAGCGTCGACCTGGTCGACCGCTACGACCCGGCCACCGGCTTCACCGCCATGGAGCGCCTAACGGGCTGGCACGCCGCGATCATGATGGGGCTGCAGGCCCGGGGACGCATCGGTCCCGGCGCCCACCGCATGGAGCAGGCGGTACGGGCCGCAGACGTGATGGCCGAGTTGACGCAGCGCGGCATCCCGCACACGGCGGCGTGGGACACGCCGTCGTCCACTCGCTGACCTTCGCCCGAGGAACGGCCACGCCGCTTGGCCGCAGCGGGTTTGCCGGCTAGACTAGCTGCAAGAGACTCGTGAAGAAGCAGTGGCTGGGCCGTGCGCTTGCCGTGGCGGCGCTTGCGTTGGCGCCCGTCGGAACCGTGTGCGCGCGGAGCGTGGATCTGCCGGCCGGAACCCCCTTGTCGGTGCGGCTGACCACCCGCGTGTCGAGCCGCCTGTCCCACGCGGGCGACGCCGTCGCCGCCATCCTGATCGCGCCCGTGGAGGTCGATGGCCGGGTCGTGCTCCCGGCGGGCTGGACGCTGCACGGGGTCGTTCAGCAGGCGGCGAAGTCCCGCGGGCGCTCGAGTCTTCGGCTCGACTTCTCGACGCTCGTGGACGAGGACTACGTGGAGTCGCCGATCGCCACGCGGCTGGTTGCAGTCGACAACTCGCGCGAGTCCGTGGCCGACGACGGGCGGATCGTGGGCTTCCGGCCCAAGCGCCGGCTGCCCTCGCGGCTGGCGGCCGTGCTGATGCTGCTCGCCTACGAGCACCCGGTCGGCCTGGCCGTCTTCGCGGCCGGCCGACTGGCCCTGCGGGCGGCGCAGCACTCCGCGATCGACTACGCGCCCGGCGTCGAGCTGAGCCTCGCGCTGGCGGCGCCGCTCGCGGTCGCCACGGACGCGGGACCGTCGCCGACGGTGGAAGCGGACGCTTCCTTGTCGGCCTTCGCCCAGACGGTGCCGTTCCGGACACAGGCGCCCCAGCACCACCGCGACGCCGACGTGACGAATCTCCTGCTCGTCGGCTCGCAGGCAGAGGTGGAGGACGCCTTCGTCGAGGCCGGCTGGACCCGGGCGCGCCCGATGGGCCTCCGGGCCCGGCTGCGGGGCCTGCTGGCCCTGGTCCTGAAGCACGGCTACCGGCCGGCGTCCGTTTCGCAGCTCGACCTCGCGGGGCGGCCTCCCGACCTCGTGTTCGAGAAGCAGAACAACACCCTCGCCAAGCGACACCACATACGGATGTGGCAGCAGCAGCAGGACGGCGGCGGCACGGTCTGGGTCGGGGCGGCGACCCACGACGTCGGCATCGCGTTCAATCGCAGCCGCCGCGCCTTCACGCACCGCATCGACCCCCGCATCGACGCGGAGCGCGAGAAGATCGTGAACGACCTGCAGCTGACGGGCGAGGTCTCCGCCGCCGCGTTCGTGACTCGACCCAACTCCCCGCAGCTGGGCCGCGACCCCGCGGGCGACCCGATCGAGACCGACGGGCGCATGGCGGTCGTCGTCCTGCGCTCCGCCCCCGCGGTGCCCCGGCTGCAGTGATTCCGGGCCATCCGCGCCAGATGTTGCACAACTGTGACACTCCGGCCCCGGCCCGGATGCTAGTCTCGGCGACGCCGCACAGGCAGTCCGCTCGGGCACCTGAGGCGCATCCGACGGGGATTTTCTGATGCGACGCCGCCGCACGGCGTCATGGGTGCGCAAGATGAGGTCTTCCTGATGCCCGTCCCGCTGCCGGAAGGTTCCTGGGCCCTGATCCTCGGCGGTTCCAGCGGATTCGGCCTCGCGACCGCCCACCAGCTCTCCCGCCACGGCGTCCAGCTGTGCCTCGTGCACCGCGACCGCAAGGGCGCGATGTCCCGCATCCAGCCCGAGTTCGACGCGATCAAGGCGCGTGGCGTCTCCCTGCTCACGTTCAACGACGACGCCCTGAGCGGCGAGCGCCGGGGCGCCATCCTCGACCAGCTCGCCCCAGCCCTCGGCGGGCGCGGCAAGGTGCGCCTGCTGCTGCACTCGATCGCGTTCGGCAACCTGAAGCTGCTGGCGCCGGAGGCGAAGCGCGAGGACACCGCGCTCGGCGCCCTCGCCGGGGCGCTCGGCATCGACGAGGCGCGGCTCGGCGAGACGGTCGACCGGCTGTTCGCCGAGGGCGTCGACGCGCTCGGCGGGCTGACGACGGCGCCCAACTACCCCGCCTCGGCCTTCATCGAGGAGGAGGACCTGCAGCAGACGATCCACGCGATGGGGACGAGCCTGCTCGGCTGGGTGCAGGACGTGCGGCAGCGAGGGCTGTTCGCGCCGGACGCGCGTGTCGTCGGGCTGACCAGCGAAGGCAACGAGGTGGCCTGGAAGGGCTATGCGGCCGTTGCGGCGGCCAAGGTGGCGCTCGAGTCGATCAGCCGCGCGATCGCGGTCGAGATGGCACCCTACGGCATCCGCTCGAACGTCATCCAGGCCGGCGTCACGGACACGCCGGCGCTGCGGCTGATCCCGGGGAACGCGCACCTCAAGGCCGCCGCTCGGCGCCGCAACCCGTTCGGCCGACTCACGACACCGGAGGACGTGGCGAGAGTGATCCACCTGCTCTGCCTGCCGGAGGCCGCCTGGATCAACGGCGAGGTGATCCGGGTGGACGGTGGCGAGCACGTCTCGGGAGCGTCGCGTTGAGCCTCTACCTGCACGGCCTCGGCCACTTCCACTCCGAGGTCGAGATCACGAACCGCTTCCTGGAAGACCTCGACATCGGCACCACGGACGCCTGGATCCTCGAGCGGGTCGGGATTCGCGCGCGACGCACGCTGCTGCCGCTCGACTACATCCGCGACACCCGCAACCGCGACCCGCGCATGGCCACCGAGGCGATGCTCTACGGCAACGCCGAGACCGGCCGGCGCGCCGCCGAGATGGCGATCGCGCGCGCGGGGATCGACCGCAAGGACATCGGCATGGTGATCTCGGGCAGCTCGGCGCCCGACATGGTGACTCCGGCGGACGCCTGCACGATCGCAGCGGCGCTCGGCCTCGAGGTGCCCTGCTTCGACGTCAACTCGGCCTGCACCAGCTTCCACGTGGCGATGCACCTGCTGTCGCTGATGGACCCCGCGAAGCTGCCGCGCTTCGTGCTCTCGGTCGTGCCCGAGGGCGTGACGCGCACGGTCGATTACTCCGACCGCTCGGCGGCCGTGCTCTGGGGCGACGGGACCGCGGCGGCGGTGCTGTCGACCCGCGAGCCGGGCCGTGCCCGCATCCTCGGCAACACGCTCGAGTCGAGCCCCGCGGGCCACGACAAGGTGACGATCCGCCGGCAGGGTCACTTCCAGCAGGAAGGGCGGACCGTGCAGATGTTCGCGATCAAGAAGACCGCGCGCCTCTACCAGGCGCTGCGCGACGGCTTCGCGCGGGACGGGCGGCGGCTGCACCTCGTCGGCCATCAGGCGAACCTGCTGATGCTCGAGAAGGTGTGCGAGCTGTGCCAGGTGCCGGAGGACCGCCACCACTCGAACGTGCGCGACTACGGCAACACGGCGGGCGCCGGCTCGGTCGGCGTCCTCAGCATGCGCTGGGACGACTGGACGGACGAGGACGACGTCGCCGTGGCCGGCGTCGGCGCGGGCCTCACCTGGTCGAGCTTCCTGCTGCGGTTCGGGAAGGACGCATGAACTACGAGGAGTTCCGCCGGCGCTCGAGCTTCGACCGCCAGGAGCTGCTCGCCTTCGCCCACGGCCGGCTGGTCGAGGGCGCTCCCGAGGCGTTCGAGGCGAAGCTGCCGGTGCCGCCGATGCTGATGGTCGACCGCATCGCGGAGATCCGCCGCGACCGCAACCGGGGCCGGATCGTCGCGGAGCGCGACGTGCGCGTCGACGACTGGTTCTTCCAGTGCCACTTCCTGGGCGACCCGGTGCAGCCGGGCTGCCTCGGCGTCGACGGCGTCTGGCAGCTGATCGGCTTCTTCTGCGCGTGGGCGGGCGGGCTCGGCACGGGTCGCGCGCTCGGCTGCGGCGAGGTGGAGTTCGCCGGGCAGATCCGGCCGCACGACGCGCTGATGCGCTACGAGATCGACGTCGTGCGCTACTCGCAGCTGCCGGCCTCCGGCTCCGCGATCGCGATCGGCGACGCGACGGTCGCGATCGACGGCGACGTCATCTACACGATCAGGCGGGCGAAGGTCGGGATCTTCCGGGACATCGCCTACCGCGACTACCCCTTCCCCTCGGAACGCTCGCGCGGCGGGCGGATGGAACGATGAGCGAGAGCGCCTCTCCCGAACGAAAGGTCGCCGTCGTCACGGGCGGGGCGACCGGTATCGGCCGCGCCGTCTGCCAGGCGCTCGCCGCGAAGGGCATGCGCGTCGGCGTCGTCTACAACTCGAGCGAGTCGAAGGCGCGAGCCGTGGCCGACGGGCTCGAGGGCGCATTCGCAGCCCGCGCCGACCTCGGCGACCCGTCCCAGGTCGACGCGCTCGTCAAGCAGCTGCAGGACGTCGCCGGCCGCGTGGACGTGCTGGTCAACAACGCCGGGCTCAACCGCAACGCCCCGATCTTCAGCATGAAGCTCGACGACTACGACGCGGTGGCCGGCCTCGCGCGCGGCACCTGGTACCTGACGAAGCTCGTGCTGCGGCGATTCATGCTGCGCGGCGGGGGCCGCATCGTCAACATCACGAGCGTCGTCGGCCACACCGGCAACCCCGGCCAGATTCCCTACACCATGGTCAAGGCCGGCCTCGACGCGATGACGCGCTCGCTCGCGCAGGAGCTGCAGGACCGCGGCGTCCTGGTGAACTCCGTGGCGCCGGGCTTCATCGACACGGAGATGACCGCTGTCCTGCCCGACGACGTCAAGGCCCGGATCCTGGAGCGGGTCCCGCTCGGCCGCATGGGCCGGCCCGAGGAGGTCGCCGAGGTCGTGGCCTTCCTGGCCACCGCGGGCAGCTACGTCACCGGCAGCGTCGTCCACGTCAACGGAGGCATGTACGGTGACTGAGCCGACCGCGCCGCTCAGCGGGGCGGGGGTCCTCGCGCTGCTGCCGCAGCAGGAGCCGTTCCGCTTCGTCGACGAGATCCTCGAGGTCGACGACGACCACATCGTGTCGCGCTACACGTTCCGCCCCGACGCGGACTTCTACCGCGGCCACTTCCCCGGCAACCCGATCACGCCGGGCGTGCTGCTGATCGAGGCGATGGCCCAGACCGGCGTCGTCGCGCTCGGCATCTACCTGGTGGCACGCGAGCGCGGCGTCGAGGACGTGCGGCGCGTGCTGACCGTGTTCACGGACGTGAGCGCCGAGTTCACGGGCGTCGTGCGGCCCGGCAACACGGTGACGATGCGCGCGCGCAAGGTCTTCTTCCGCCGCATGAAGCTGCGCGCCGAGGTCGAGATGCGCCTCGCCGACGGCTCGCTGGTCGCGACCGCGACCCTGGCCGGCATGGGGATCGACGCGGCCGCGCCAGCGGAGGCGCCGGCGCCAGAGGGAGGACGGCCATGACGGGGCGTCGTGTCGTGGTGACGGGGATGGGCGTCGTCGCGCCGAACGGAATCGGCCTCGACGCGTTCGACGCGGCGCTGCGGGCCGGGAGGTCGGGCATCCGGCAGATCCCGAAGCTCGCGGAGCTGGGCTTCGGCTGCACGGTGGCCGGGGTGCCGGAGGGCGCCGACGCGATCGCCGAGGCCTACTTCGCCGGCGACCTGCTGCTGGCGATGAACGCGAACCACCGTTACGGATCGATCGCGGCCGTCGACGCCTGGACGGACGCCGGCTTCGCGCGGCCCGACCGCGCCGACGAGCACGTGTACTGGGAGGCCGGCGCCGTGATCGGCACCGGCGTCGGCGGCCTCGACACCGTGGGCGAGCGCCTGGTGCCGATGACCGACGCCGGCAAGGTGCGCCGCCTGGGCTCGACGATCGTCGAGCAGGTGATGGGCAGCGGCGTGTCGGCCCGCGTCAGCGGCCTGCTCGCGCTTGGGAACCAGGTCAGCTCGAACAGCAGCGCGTGCAGCACCGGCACCGAGGCGATCATCGACGGCGCCCTGCGCATCCGCCACGGCCTCGCCGAGCGCATGCTGTGCGGCGGCAGCGAGGGCCACAGCCACTACAGCTGGGCCGGGTTCGACGCGATGCGCGTGCTGTCGCGCCAGTTCAACGACCAGCCCGAGCGCGCCTCGCGACCGATGAGCGCCAGCGCCGGCGGCTTCGTGCCCGCTGGCGGGGCTGGCGTCCTGCACCTCGAGAGCCTCGAGTCCGCCACGAAGCGCGGGGCGCGCATCCACGCCGAGCTGCTCGGCGGGGCCCTCAACTGCGGCGGCCATCGCGGCGGCGGCAGCATGACCGCCCCGAACCCCGAGAGCGTGCGCCGCTGCATCCGCGCCGCGATCGCCGACGCCGGCGTCGATCCGCGCGAGGTCGACGCGATCAGCGGCCACCTCACCGCGACCGGCGCCGACCCGAACGAGGTGGAGGCCTGGGCGAGCGCGCTCGAGCGGACGCCCGACCGGCTGCCCCCGATCACCTCGACGAAGTCGCTGATCGGGCACGCGCTCGGGGCCGCCGGCGCGATCGAGTCGGTGGCCTGCGTGCAGATGCTGCGCGGCGGCTACGTCCACCCCTCGCTGAACTGCGAGGACGTGCACCCGCGCATCGCGCCCTTCGCGGGCTCGATTCCCCACGAGCTGCGGCCGCTGCCCGGGCTGCGGACGATCATCAAGGCGAGCTTCGGGTTCGGCGACGTCAACGCCTGCGTCGTGTATCGGAAGTGGACGGGCGGGCGCTAGCCCGAACCCCTCGGTCAAGAGAGGAACGCGAGATGGCGGCAGAAAAGGTGTTCGAGAAGGTGGTCGAGATCCTCAAGCCGTACGCGAAGGACCAGGACGCGCTCGCGAAGGTGTCACTCGACACCAACATCCTGAGCGGCCTCAAGGTCAACTCCGCGCGCCTCGTCGACGTGGTGCTCGCGTTCGAGGACGCCTTCGGCATCGAGGTGGCGGACGAGGACGCCGACCGCGTGCAGACGGTCGGCGACGCCGTGCGCCTGATCGAGGGCAAGCTGGCCTAGCGTGGCCACGAGCGCGACGGGCGCGGGACTCGCGCCGCAGACGACGGCGCTGCTGCCGGAGGGCGAGGACGCCGACGGCCGGAGCCGGCGCGTGCGGGCGCTGGCCCTGCAACGCGCGATCGGCTGGCTGGCGGCGCCCGTCTGCGTGCCGCTCGCGACGCTCGCCATGCGCTTCGGCTTCCGCTGGAAGATCCGCAACACCGCCGAGAGCCGGGCGCTCTACGCCCGGCTGCTGCGGGAGGACCCGCGGCCGCTGCTGGTCGCCGCCAACCACCTGACGATGGTCGACTCGGCCCTGATCGCCTGGGCGCTGGGTTCGACCGTCGACCACGTGCTGCGCTACCGCGGCCTGCCGTGGAACGTGCCCGTGCAGTCCCGCGTCGAGAGCTCCTGGCTCTGGCGCGTGCTCGCCTACCTGATGAAGTGCCTGCCGATCCCGCGCGGCGGCGACCGCCGGCTGGTGGCGCAGGTGCTCGAGCGCCTGGGTCACCTGCTACGCAGCGGCGAGGTGGTGCTGATGTTCCCGGAGGGCGGCCGCAGCCGCTCGGGTCGCATCGACGCGGAGTCGATCGGGCAGGGCGTCGGACGCGTGATCAAGGAGCTCGGGAACTGCCGCGTGCTGTGCGTGTACATGCGGGGCGACGCCCAGCGCAGCTGGTCGAACCTGCCGGCGAAGGGCGACACCTTCACGCTCGCGGTGCGCCTCGTCGAGCCGCGCAGCGAGCTGCGCGGCGTGCGCGGCTCGCGGGAGGTGGCGGCGCAGGTGCTCGGCCACCTGGTCGAGATGGAGAGCGAGTACCTGGCCGCGCGGCCGTGACGTGAGCGTCGGCAACGACGTCGTCGACCTCGCGGACCCGGAGAGCCGGCTCGAGGGCCTGCACCCGCGCTTCGACGAGCGCGTCTTCGGCGAGCGCGAGCGGGCCGCTCTCGAGGCGAGCGCCTCGCGGCAGCTCCTGCACTGGGCCCTCTGGGCGGCGAAGGAGAGCGCCTACAAGGCCCGCAAGCGCCTCGACCCGTCCGTCGTCTTCTCGCCGCGGGAGTTCGAGGTCGAGCTGCCGTCGCTGCCGCCGGCGGGAGGCTCGGCCGCCGGCGGCGTCGTTCACCGCGGCGACCTGTTCGAGATCGAGGTCCGCGTCGCCGGCGCGTGCGTGCACGCGGTGGCCAGGGGCAGGGAAGCGGCCGGGGCTCGGGTCGTCTCGGCGATCGAACGAACCACGGATGAGCGAGGCCGTGCGGTTCGCCGCCTGGCAGCGGCCACGATCGCAGCGTCGCTGGCCCTCGAGCCGGAGCAACTGCTCGTCGTCGGCCGACCTCCCGTTGTGATGCACCGCGGTCGTCCGATCGAGGCCACCGTGTCGTTGTCCCACCACGGCCGCTTCGTCGCGGTCGCGTTCGTCCCCGCCCTGCTCCCGCCCGCCTGACGTCACGGCGCGTCGTCCACCTCCCTTGGCACGACGGATGCATCTCCCGGAATCGTGACAACGACCAGGGCGGAGTCCGCGGCGGCCGAGGCATCGCTCTCTTGAGTCTCCCCGGACGTGCGCGGTGACCCCGCGCTGGCGTGAGCTCCGGGAGGTCTACCCGCGCATCGCCATGGGCACGGCCCTGGGCATCGGCGTCCTGCTGCTGGCGGACCTCGCCCTCGCGTACAAGCGCGTCCAGTACGGCTTGGAGCTCGCCCGCATGCGCGCCTCCATGACGGAAACCGAGCGCCAGCGCGTCGACGCCATCGCGGCCTCGGAGGACAACCGCCTGGCCATCGCCGCCGAGCTGGCGCGCCGGGAGGCGCTGGGCGACGCAGATCTGCACCTGGCGGTGGACGCCCAGAACGGTCTGCTGTGCCTGGAACGACAGGGAGCGCGGCTGCGCGAGATGCGCGTGCGCCTGGCTCCGGAGGCGACCGTGGGCACGCCCCCCGACGCCGTGATCCTGGTCCCGCCGCTCGGCAAACGGTCGGTGGCGCGCGTGGTGGACGGCTCCTATCGCTGGGCCGTGCCGGAGTGGGTCTATGTCGACCGCGGGTTGCCGGTGCCCGCGGACAGGCGGATTCCCGGCGCCCTCGGTCCGCTTGCCATCCTGCTGGACAGCGGGGCCGTCCTCTACTCACGGCCCTCGCAAGGGCCGCTCAGCGACGCGAGCTATGTCCTGCCCGGCAGCGTCCGGGCGGAGGCGCCCGACCTCGAGGCCATCCGCGGGGACCTGCAACCCGGCATGGCGGTGTACTTCCACTGACGAGCGCCGACATGGCTGAGCCAGCTGTCGTGGAGGACCCGAAGCGCACGCCCGGCGTCGCGGCTTTCTTCAGCCACGGCCGCGGGTCAGCCCTGGCGCTCGTCGGGATCATGCTGGCCCTCACGGCCGCCAGTACCGCGCTCTTCGTCCATACGGTGCGCACGCGCCTGCGGCGCGACCTGGCGCGCCTGGTGCTGGAGGATCGCCTCGAGGTGCTCGACAGCGCGCGCTGGCGCGTCGCCGCCTCCGAGCAGATGCTGCGCGACGCGGAGACCGCGCCGGAGCCGCCGCACGATCGGCCCTACCTGGTGGTCAGCCTCCAGGATCGCCACCTCTGGTACAAGCAGCGGGGGGCGGTGCTGTTCTCGACCAGGGTGGCCACGGGCAGCGGCAAGACGATGGTCGAGGAAGGCGGCGCCGGCACCTGGAAGTTCGAGACCCCGCGCGGGCGGCTGGTGGTGCAGAGCAAGGAGGAGGCGCCAGTCTGGTCGCCCCCGGACTGGCACTACGTGGAGCAATCACGCAAGCGCAGGCTGGGGCTCTTCCACCTCGAGATGGGTCAGGCGTTCGCCGCTGCCGACGGATCGGTCATCACGGTCGAGGGGAACGACGTCGTGAGGGTGCTTCCCGACGGACGCCGCAACGTGCTGCAGGCGACGGACGGCCGCGAGATCGTCGTGGACGGGAAGGTGCTGGTGCCACCCCTGGGCACGACGCAGCGGAGGTACCTGGGGGTCCTGGGCGGCTACCGCCTGAACATGGGCGACGGGTACGCGATCCACGGCACGAACCAGCCGGACACCGTGGGCCGTGCGGTCAGCCATGGCTGCGTGCGCATGCGCAACGAAGACATCGCGACGCTCTACGGGATGGTCACCGTGGGCACCCCCGTCTACATCTACTGAGGCCGAGGCGGGGGGCCGCTTGCATCCGCGGGCCGTGGGGCCCATGATGCTTGTCTGGTAATACTTACATCGCCGTTGCAGATCCTGCACGCGCCATCGCGCCGGGCAGCGACGTTTCGCCGGTTCACCGCGGGCCTCGTCTGCGCCCTCGGTACCCTGTCCGCGATCGCGCCGGCCTCCGGCAAGGGCGCTGCGACGACCCCGTCGGCGGCGGGGCGGTCTGCAGGCGCCGGCCTGGATCTCCTGCAAACGCTACGCGGTGCGAGCGGCAAGCTCCGGGCCGCCTTTCGCACGCCGGGCGAGTCCCTGGTGCCGCAGGCCCCACCGGGGCTGACGGCACGCTACGAGCCGGAGCAGGGAGCGGCCGTCGAGTCGCCGGAGCTCGTGGCGCCGCAGCGACCCGGAGTTTACAAAGTCGCCTTGGAGGTCGGCGGATCGGGCCAGGACGTCGAGGACCTGCGTGTGATCACGCTCGTGCCCTTTGCCGCCAAGAAGCAGGGGCAGATCGGGTCGTACCGGCTGGGCCAATGGCCCTACGAGGGTCGCAATGCACCCTCCTCGGCCTACGCCGACCCGGTCGGCTTCGTGAGAGTGACTCCCGAGAACCTCGGCCTCCGAGTCTCCGAGCACTTCACGCTTGGCGACTTCCTGACCAAGGACCAGCCGGCCGTGTGGCCGAAGTACCTGGCGCTCGACCCCCGGCTGGTCGACAAGCTGGAGCTGGTCATCGACGAGCTCCAGCGCGAGGGCCACCACGTCGAGCACCTGGCGGTCATGAGCGGCTTCCGCACACCGCGCTACAACCAGGCGGGCGGCGAGACGAGCGGGCGCGGGAAGCTCAGCCGGCACATGTACGGCGACGCCACCGACGTCTTCGTGGACAACGACCGCGACGGCTGGACCGACGACGTCAACGGCGACGGCCGCGTCGACATCCGCGACGCGGAGGTTGTGGCCCGGGCCGTGGAGCGCGTCGAGGCCGGCCACCCGGCCCTGGTGGGCGGCGTCGGCGTCTACCCCGCGACTGGAGCCCACGGGCCGTTCACCCACGTCGACGTGCGCGGGCGGCGCGCCCGCTGGCGGGGGGCCGCGAGCGGGTGAGCCTGACGTAGGGGGCGTCCTCTCCTTCCGGAGCCCCGTCCAGGTTCCGGTTCCTTCGTCCGAGAAGTGGACCTGCGGCCTGCGCCTGGCCGCTCCGGGAGAGGCCGTTCGATCGGTTGGAGCGGATCGGAGCCCCTGCAGGCCACAGAGAACCGGGAATATCCCTTGCGTGCGTTCGACGGTGGACCTGAGGGCCACCGTAGCATGCGAGTCCCGGTCATCGCCGTCGCGCTCTGCCTGATCCCGATCGTCGCCGCGCCGCAGTCACTGGGCGAGGCCGCGCGGCGGCAGGCCCGCCGGCGCACGACCAGGGCGCCCGCGACGAACGTCTTCACGGACAAGGACCTGAAGCCGCAAGGCGAGGAGCCCGGTCCTGATCCGGCCGAACCCCCAGCCACCGCCGGAAACGTCGCTGGCGTCCGCGTCTCGGACGCGACCCGGGTTGCGACTCCAGCGCCCGCCGGGGAGGACGCGATGCGCGCTCAACTCGATCGCGATGCGGAGCTGCGAAGGCGGCAGGAGCTCGCGTGGAGGCGAGAGGCCGTCTACGCGCTCTCCTGGCTCACGGCGGCGCAACGCCAGCACGACGTCGTTTGCGGGCCTGGCGTCCTGGTTCTCACCGGTGGCTGACCCAAGAAGGCACGCGCCAGGGTCCTGGCGGCCGAGAGCGGACTGAAGCGGGCGAAACAGAACTGGGACGAGCTCG
>Ga0302299_10000645_pt1 | contig 19625 bp, 17 predicted proteins | sample III_Fen_N3_4_FD_198795 | JGI IMG/M metagenome (GOLD analysis project Ga0302299, IMG submission 198795) | Peat permafrost microbial communities from Stordalen Mire near Abisko, Sweden - III_Fen_N3_4 | ecosystem: Environmental > Terrestrial > Soil > Wetlands > Permafrost | place: Sweden: Abisko... | reverse complement strand
CGACCCGCTTCGTGCGGTACCACGAGGAGCCGGAGCTGACGGCCGAGGTGATCGACGAGGACGGCTGGTTCCACTCGGGCGACCTCGGCCGGATGGACGAGGAGGGCCGGCTCTCGTTCGCCGGCCGGCTCAAGGACATGCTCAAGGTCGGCGGCGAGAACGTCGCCGCCGCCGAGATCGAGACATACCTGCTCGGCCATCCCGCCTGCGAGATCGTCCAGGTCGTGGCCGCCCCGGACGCCCGCTACACCGAGGTGGCGGCCGCGTTCGTCCAGCTCGCGCCCGGAGCCACCGCCACCGAGCAGGAGCTGATCGACTACTGCCGCGGCCAGATCGCCACGTTCAAGGTGCCCCGCTACGTCCGCTTCGTCGACGAATGGCCGATGTCCGGCACGAAGATCCAGAAGTTCGAGCTCCGCGAGCGGATCGCCGCCGAGCTCGAGGCGGCCGGCATCACCGAGGCGCCGAGGATCACGTCCGGGTGATCAAAGGGTGCTGATCGTGACGGGCACGCCGCTGTAGGTCGGCATCCCCGTCAGCAGGTCGACGTTCGCGCTCGAGGAGAGCAGCGTGCTCACGTTCGGGTCGGCGAGCCCGTGCGGGATCGAGACGGCGCCCCGGCGGATCGAGTCGTCCACCCGTGCCACGCCCTCGAGGCGCCCGAAGGCGCTCTCGACGCGGATCCGGCCGCCGTCGGCGACGCCCGCCGCCGCGGCGTCGGCCGGGTGCACGAGGACGTCCGCGGGCTCGCGCTCGAGCACGGACGGCAGGTCGCGCCCGTACGAGTTGACGCGCCGCCACTGCCGCCGGGGGATCAGGACGAGCGGAGCCGGCTCGGCCAGTTCCTGGAGCTGGGCGAGCAACGGCTCGGGCGCAAGGTTCCAGCGGCCGTCCGGCAGGATGTTGCGCTCGACCCACCCGAGCGAGCGGTCGTCGTCCACGAGTGCGGTCGGTGCGGCCTTCAGCTCGTCGAACGTCGCGCGCGCCGATCCCGGGCGGATGCGGAGACGGAGCAGGTCGTCGTCGGTCGCCGTCTCGAGCGCCGTCCCCAGCGGCAGGAGCGACAGGCCGAGCCGCTCCGCGAGCGCGGCCAGCGGCCACCACGCGGGCTTCCGGTCACCACCGAGTGGGACGACCGCCGGCGTGTACTGCGCGGCGAGCGTCGGCGCGAGGCAGTCGGAGAAGTGCGGCAGGTCGGCCCGCTCGAGCGGGCCGGCGGCGGCGAAGACGTGTGTCGCGAGCTCGGTCATGTCCCCGTGCTGCACGTCCGACACGACCACGACCGGCGTCTGACGCAGCGCATCCTTCACGCGTGCCGCATCCGGAAGGGCGGCGACGAGGTTGCCGCCGAGCACGAACAGCGCCCTGATGTTCCCCGCCTCCATCTCGTCGACCATCGTGATCGACGGGTACTCGCCGCCCTGGCGCGGGAGCTCCGGGCGGCTGCGGGGGCCCGGCTCGGGCTCCGGGTCGGGCGTCCCGGGCCGCTGGTCGAGCCCCTGGACGAAGCCGGGGTTGAACCAGACGCCGCCCGGCCGCTCCAGCGAGCCCGTCACGGCCAGCAGGGCGACGGCCAGCCACTGGGTCAGGTTGGCGGCGGGGGCCATCGAGGTGCCCGTGCCCGTCTGCAACGAGAGGCGGCCGTGCCTGCGCACCGCCGCGAGCAGCGCCGCGAGCTCGGTGGGATCCAGGCCGGTGATCCGCGCGGACGCGGCCTCGTCGTAGGGCTCGACGGCCTCCTTCAGCTCGTCGACCCGGGTCGCGTGCGCAGCGAGGTACTCGGTGTCGGCGCCCTCGCGGAGCAGCTCACGGAGGAGGTGGGCGAGGAGCGCGTAGTCGGTGCCGGGGCGCGGCGCGAGCTGCTGCGTCGCGAGCTTCGCCGTCTCGGTGCGCCGGGCGTCGACGACCCAGACCTCGCCGCGCCGTGCGATCTCCCGGATCCGTGCCGTCGGGTTGGGGAACGCCTGCATGTGAGCGTTGTGCGAGACGACCGGGTTCGTCCCGAGGAGGAGCAGCAGCGTCGTGTGCTCGAAGTCGATGCTGTGGAAGAGCCAGCCGACCCCCGCCATCAGGCGCCGCACGACCGGGTAGGAGGGCGCGTCGATCGTGCCCGAGGTGAACTTCGAGGGTGAGCCGAGCTGCCTCAGGAAGCGGGCACCGGCCCAGTAGAGGTTTGCGTCGAAGACGGCCGCGGTGCCGAAGTACGCGCCGACCGCCGCCGGGCCGTGCTCGTCGAGGATCGGCCGCAGCTTCGCCTCCAGGTCGTCGAGGAGCTCGTCCCAGCTGACCGGCTCGAGCCGGCCGTCGCGGCGCAGGAGCGGGCCGTCGAGCCGCTGCGGGTGGTGGTGGAGCTCGCCGAGCGCGCGCCCCTTGGGGCAGGTGTACCCCGCGGAGACGGGATGGTCGCGGTCGCCCTGCACGCTCACGACCCGGTCGCCGTCGAGCGTGACGACGATCCCGCAGTAGGCGGGGCAGAGGCGGCAGAAGCTCCGGGATTGCGTCGTCGTGATCCCGAGACTCTGCCTTCGCGGCGACCCGCCGTCAACCTACCGTTCGGTAGAAGAGCGCGATATGCTCATGCGTGCCGTGACGGCCGAGAGAGAGACACCGGAGGCTCTGCCGCAGACCCTTCCCGGTCTCGTCGACCGGCGCGCCGGCGCGCCGGGCGACGCGGTCGTGTTCCCGGGCGAGCGCGCCACCTACCCGGAGTTCCGCGAAGCCACGCTCGAGATGGCACGGCGCCTCCACGGCGCCGGCGTGCGCCGAGGCGACCGGGTCGGGCTGCTCATGAACGCCTCGCTCGACGCCTTCGCGCTGCAGGTCGGCGCAATGCGCATCGGCGCCGTGCCCGTGCCGGTGAACGCCCGCTTCAAGGCCCTCGAGCTCGCGTACGTGATCCGTCATTCCGGCATGCACCTGCTGGTCGCAGAGCCGCTGTACGCGGAGGTGCTCAGGGAGGCCGGCGCGGCCGATCTGTGTCGCGTCGTGATCGGAACGCAGGAGCCCGACTTCGCCGCCGGGGCGGCGGGCGTCGGCGACGACGCCGTGCTCGCGATCCAGGCGGAGCTCGACGGCGACACCGACGGGCTGATGCTCTACACGTCGGGCACCACCGCTCATCCGAAAGGGTGCGTGCACCGGCACTCGGCGATCATCGCCGAGGGCGACCGGATCGCGGAGCGGCTCGGTCTCGGGCCGGGCGACCGCTTCTGGACGCCGCTCCCGTTCTTCCACGTCGGCAGCATCGCGATCCTCGCGGGCGCCCTCGTGGCTCAGGCCGCGTCACTGCAGATGGCGCACTTCGAGCCCGGTGCGGCGCTCGACCAGCTCGAGGAAGAGCGCTGCACCGTCGCGTTCCCGGCCTTCGAGACGATCTGGCTCGGCGTCCTCAACCACCCGCGCTTTCCGACCGCCGACCTGAGCCGCATCCGGCTCGTGATCGCGGTCGGCGTACCGCCGTCGCTCGTCGCGATGCAGGAGCGGTTCCCGACCGCGTCGCTCATCTCCTGCTTCGGCAGCACCGAGACATGCGCGTTCGCATGCCTCGGCGAGGCACGCTATTCACTCGAGGAGCGCTCGACGATCATCGGCCTGCCTCTCCGCGACATCGAGATCCGCACGATCGACCCCGAGACCGGCGAGGATGCCGGCGTCGGTGTCCCGGGCGAGCTGATCATGCGCGGGCCGACGCGGTTCGTGCGCTACCACGACGACCCCGAGCAGACAGCGCTGACGATCGACGAGGACGGCTGGTACCACTCCGGCGACCTCGGCCGCCTGGACGAGAAGGGCCGCGTCTCGTTCGTCGGCCGGCTCAAGGACATGCTCAAGGTCGGCGGCGAGAACGTTGCGGCAGCGGAGGTCGAGGCGTACCTCGTCACGCATCCGGCCTGCGAGATCGTCCAGGTCGTCGGCGCGCCGGATGCCCGCTACACCGAGGTCGCGGCGGCGTTCGTCCAGCTGCGCGCAGGCGCGACGGCGACGGAGCAGGAGCTGATCGACTACTGCCGAGGCCAGATCGCCACGTTCAAGGTGCCGCGCTACGTCCGCTTCGTCGAACACTGGCCCATGTCCGGCACCAAGATCCAGAAGTTCAAGCTGCGCGAGCAGATCACGAGCGAGCTCGAGGCCGCAGGCATCACCGAGGCGCCCCGGATCACGTCCGGGCGCTGACTGCCGCGGGCCGAACACCGACGAGAGGAGAGCTGTGGCGATCGAGCAGGTAGTCGTCGTGGGAGGCGGCGGCGTCATGGGCAGCGGCATCGCGCAGGTCGTCGCGGCGTCCGGGCTGCGGGTGACCGTGGTCGAGGTCGACGAGGCCGCGATCGAGCGGGGGCTGGCGCGGATCGCGCGCGGCCTCGAGAAGGCCGAGGCGGACGTCCCCGAGGTGCTCTCGCGGATCACCGGCTCGACGAGCCTCGAGGAGGCCGCGGCGGGCGCCGACCACGTGATCGAGACCGTGATCGAGGATCTCGAGGCGAAGGCGGACGTGCTGCGGCGGCTCGACGCCGTCTGCCGCGACGACGTCGTCCTCGCCTCGAACACGTCGCAGTTTCCGATCACGAAGCTCGCCTCGTCCACCGGCAGGCCCGACCGCGTGATCGGCAGCCACTGGTTCAACCCACCGCCGAGGATGAAGCTGATCGAAGTGATCCGGGGCGTCGAGACGTCCGACGCGACCCTCGAGACGACCCTCGAGCTCGCGAGGCTCTACGGCAAGGAGACGATCGTCTGCCGCAAGGACACGCCGGGCTTCGTCACGTCGCGCCTGATCGCGGCCTTCATGGTCGAGGCCGCCCGGATCGTGGAGGAGGGGATCGCGAGCGTGGAGGACGTCGACACGGCCTGCCGGCTCGGCTTCGGCCATGCGATGGGGCCTCTGCTGACCGCGGACCTGAGCGGGCTCGACACGGTGGAGCGCGTGGCGGACAACCTGGCCCGGAACTACGGCGACCGCTTCCTCGTGCCGCAGCTCATTCGGGCGCACGTGAACGCGGGCCACCTGGGGCGCAAGACCGGCCGCGGGTTGCGCGACTACGGCGAGGCGCGCTGAGCGGGACGCCGTCGCCCCGGGGCGGCGTCAGGCGGGCGCCGTCTGCTTCAGCCAGGCGCGGTCGCCGAGCAGATCCCGGCAGGTCGACGCCGACCGCCACTGCTCGGTCGCGAGCAGCTGCCGGTGGAAGGGGATCAGCGAGTGGACGCCCTCGAGCTCGAACCCCGAGAGGGCGTCGAGCATCAGCGCCGTCGCCGCCTCCCTGGTCTCGCCCCACGTGACGACCTTGGCGAGTAGCGAGTCGTAGTACGGCGTCACGACCGAGCCCTCCTCGACGCCGGAGTCGACGCGCACGCGGGCTCCCGCCGGCTCGCGGTAGCGCCCGATCGTGCCGGGGCTCGGCAGGAACTGCCGGTGCGCGCTCTCGGCGTTGATCCGGCACTCGATCGCGATACCGCGCGCGGCGACCTCCTCCTGGCGCACGCCGAGCTTCTGCCCGGCCGCGATCCGGAGCTGCTCGTGGACGAGGTCGACGCCGGTGACGAGCTCGGTCACCGGGTGCTCCACCTGCAGGCGGGTGTTCATCTCGAGGAAGTAGAAGTCGTCGCCGACGAGCAGCCCCTCGATCGTGCCGGCCGAGGTGTACCCGATCGCCCGCGCGAGCTCGAGCGCGTAGGCGGCGATCCGCTCGGCGAGCGCCGCTTCGACCGTCGGTGCGGGCGACTCCTCGACTAGCTTCTGGTGCCGGCGCTGAACGGTGCAGTCGCGCAGGCCGAGCTGCACGACGTTCCCGTGCCGGTCGCCGAGCACCTGGACCTCGACGTGACGCGGGTCGGGGAAGTAGCGCTCGACGTACACCTCGGGGTTGCCGAAGAACCGGTGCCCGTCTGTGCGCACCGCGTCGAGTGTCGCTTCCACCTCCTCGTGGCTCGCGGCGACACGGAACGCGATCCCGCCGCCTCCGCCCGATGCCTTCACGGCGACCGGGTAGCCCACCTCGTCCGCCACTGCGAGGGCCTCCTCGAGCGTCGCCGCAGGGCCGCGGCTGCCGGGGACGACCGGGATGCCGAGCTCGCGCGCGAGCGTGCGCGCCCTCGTCTTCTCACCCATGGCCTCGATCGCCTCGGGCGCCGGGCCGACGAAGGTGATGCCCGCCTCGGCGCAGCGGCGCGCGAAGCCCGCGTGCTCCGAGAGGAAGCCGTAGCCCGGGTGCAGCGCGTCGCAGCCGGCTCCGCGCGCGGCGGCGAGCACCGCCTCCTCGTTCAGGTAGCTCTCCGCCGCCGGGGCGGGCCCGATCGCGACTGCCTCGTCGGCGAGCCGCACGTGCACGGCGTCGCGGTCGGCCTCGGAATAGACGGCGACGGAGTGGATCTCGAGCTCCCGGAGGGCACGGATCACCCGCACCGCCACCTCGCCCCGGTTCGCGACGAGGACCTTCCCGAACACGGCTAGCCGAGCTCGAACATCGCGTCGTCCTCGCCCACCGGGTCGCCGACGGCGACGAGCACACGGGTTACGGTCCCGGCGCTCTCGGCCTCGACGGGGATCTCGAGCTTCATGGACTCGAGGATCGCGACCACGTCGTCGACCGCCACCTCGTCGCCCTCAGTGACGAGGATCTTCCAGACGTTGCCGGTGATGGGGGCGCGGATCTCGCTCATGAACGGGAGGGGCCGGCAGCCGATTGCCGCACCCGGTCGTGAAAGCATAGACTGCCCACAGGTTCAATCAAGCGTTCGTTTGAACGGTCCCGAGGAGGAGATCAGGATGGATTTCAGCTTCAGCCCGGAGGAAGAGGCCTTCCGCAGCATGGTTCGGGACTGGGTGAACGACAAGTGCCCCAAGGAATACGCGCTCGAGATCGAGCGCCACGAGGATCACGACGGCACGAACTTCCCCGAGCAGCTGTGGCAGGACATGGCCGAGGCCGGCTTCTTCGGGATCGGCATCGACGAGGAGCTCGGCGGCCAGGGCGGCAACTGCACGATCCAGTCGATCTTCATGGAGGAGATCGCCCGCTCCCTCGGCGGCATCGCCTGGATCTGGGGCGTGAACCAGTTCAACACGAAGTCGATCCAGCGCTTCGCGTCGGAGAGCCTCAAGCAGGAGCTGATCCCGCAGCTCGTGGAGGGCAAGGTCAAGACGGCGATCGCGGTCACCGAGCCCGGCGCCGGCACCGACCTCCTCGGCGGGATGATCACGACGGCCGAGGCCGACGGCGACGGCTTCCGCATCAACGGCGCCAAGATCTGGTCGACGATGGCGCACGTCTCCGACTACCTCCTGCTGCTCGCCACCACGGACCCGACCGCCGAGAAGGCGTCGCGCGGGAAGACCCTCTTCCTCGTCGACGCGAAGCAGGAAGGGGTCGTCGCGCGCCCGATCCCGAAGCTCGGCATGCGCTGCGTCGGCTCCTGCGAGGTGCAGCTCGACGACGTGTACGTCCCGGCGACCCACGTGATCGGCGAGGTCAACAAGGGCTGGGGCCACATCCTCTCGACGCTGAACAACGAGCGGATCCTCGTCGCCGCCATGTGCACCGGCATCCTCCGCGCGGTGATCGAGGAGGCCGTCGCCTACGCCACCGAGCGCGAGGCGTTCGGCAAGAAGATCGGCGAGTTCCAGGTGATCAGTCACTGGATCGCGGAGATGCAGATGGGCCTCATGCAGGCCGAGCTCGTCACCTACAAGTCGGCCTGGCTGTTCGACCAGGACCTGCCGTGCGGCGTCGAGTCGTCGGCCGCGAAGGCGATCTGCTCCGAGTACGCCACCTGGGCGGCGGATCGCGGTATCCAGATCCTCGGCGGCATGGGCTACTCGGCCGAGTACCAGATGCAGCGGTACTGGCGCGACGTCCGGCTCTACCAGATCGGCCCGGTCACGAATCAGATGGTGCGCAACATCGTCGCGGAGAGCGTCGGCCTGCCGCGCTCGTTCTAGAGCAGCGACACGGACGCGGTGCACGCGGTCGGCTTCACCCGGTACGGCGGGCCCGAGGTTCTCGGGGTCGTCGACCTGCCGGAACCCGAGCCGGCCGAGGATGAGATCCGCATCCGGGTCGCGGCCGCGACGGTGAACCCCGCCGACACACTCTTCCGCTCGGGCGGCCTCGCCGCCGTGGTGACCGGAGAGCCTCCCTATGTGGCCGGCCTCGAGCTCGCCGGCACGGTCGACGCGGCAGGGCCGGGCGCGCGCTGGCGCCCCGGCGACCGGGTCGCCGCGATGACACGGTTCATCCCCGACGGACGAGGCGCACACGCCGAGCTCGTAGCGGTGCACGGCGAGTCCGCCGCCGCTGTCCCCGAAGGGCTCGGCCTGATCGAGGCGGCGACGGTGCCGATGAACGGCCTCACCGTGCGGCTCGCGCTCGACACGCTCGGTCTCCCACCCGGTGGCCTGGTCGCGGTCAGCGGCGCCGCCGGTGCGGTCGGCGGATACGCGACGCAGCTCGCAGCGGCCGAGGGGCTGCGCGTGATCGCTGTGGCCTCCCCCGCCGACGAGGAGCTCGTACTCGGCCTCGGAGCCGAGGCCGTCGTCCCACGTGGGCCGGGCGCCGCAGCGGGGATCCGGGAGCTGGCCGCCGGCGGTGTCGACGGCCTGATCGACGCCGCGAACGTCGGCGGCGCGCTTCTGCCGGCAGTCCGGGACGGCGGCCGAGTGGTTGCCGTCCGCGCCTTCGACGGCGAGCCGGAGCGGGAGATCTCCGTGGAGCTGATCAGCGTTCGCTCGTACCTGCGGCGCCCGGTGGAGCTGGACGCGCTGCTCCGCCTCGCCGGGAGGGGGGTGCTGACCCCGCGGGTGGCGGAAACGTACGGGCCTTCAGAGGCAGCCGAAGCCCACCGACGGCTCGAAGCGGGCGGCGTGCGCGGCCGGCTCGTGCTCGAGCTGGGCCCCGTATGAGCGCCCTCGGCGAGGAGCGCGTCGTCGTGATCGGCGCCGGGTCGCTCGGCACCGTTTACGGCGCAGCGCTGGCGCGGGCGGGCCTGGACGTGCAGCTCCTCGCGCGGGAGGAGCACGCGCGCGCGATCCAGGAGAGCGGCTCCGTCACGATCGACTCGTTCGGCGAGCGCCGGCAGGTGCCGCTGCGCGCCGAGTGGCGACCGGAGCGGATCGAGCCGGCCGAGATCGCGATCCTGCTCACGAAGACGCCGGCCACGCAGGAGGCGCTCGACTCCCTCGCGCACGTTCGGGACACGGCCAGGATCGCGGTCTCCTTCCAGAACGGCGTCGCGAAGAACGACGACCTGGCGGCGTGGAGCGGACCCGCCTCGGTCGTCGGCGCGGTGGCGATGGTCGGCGGCACGCTCGAGTCGCCGGGCCACGTGCGGCACACGATGAACGGGCCCTCCTTCATCGGGGAGCTCGACGGTTCGAGCAGCGAGCGCGTCGACCGGCTCGCGGCGCTGCTCGAGGCCGGGGGCCTGCCCGTCGTCGTGACCGACCGGATCCGCTCCGTCGAGTGGTCGAAGCTGGTGCACGCCTCGCCGACCACTGCCCTGCCCGCTCTGACCGGGCTCCACCTGCACCAGATCTTCACCACGCCCGAGCTCGCGCAGCTGTACGTCGACATGGTGCGGGAGGGCTCCGGCGTCGCCGCGGCCGTGGGTGTGGAGCTCGACGACTGGGGCTCGCTCTTCCCCGTCCGGACGATCGCGGCGGCACCGCCCGACGAGGCGCTGGCGCTGGCGCTCGCCCACGGCGACCGGCTCGTCGCGGCGGGCATGACCGAGATCACCGTGTCCATGCTGCAGAGCGTCCAGACGAGGCGGCGCCTCGAGGTCGAGGCGATCCAGGGCTACCTCTGCCGCGAGGGCGCCCGTCTCGGTGTCTCCACCCCCATCACGGACCTCTGCTATCGCGTGCTCTCGGGGATGGACGCAACGTTCTCGTGACCTTCGTCGTCCCCGACCGCTCCCGGTGGTGCCTGCCCGAGTTGCTCGCCGTCCAGGCGGAAGCTCACGCCGACAGCCCGTTCCTCTCCTTCGCGCTCGGCGAGCGCGACCTCACCTACGGCGAGACGTCCGCCGCGGCGGACGTCGTCGCGGCCGGCCTTGCACGCCTCGGGGTCGGCCCCGGTGACCGCGTCCTGCTGATGATGCGGAACCGCGCCGAGTTCGTGCTGGCCTGGCTGGGCGCGGCGCGGCTGGGTGCCGTACAGGTGCCCGTCAACGTCGACTACCGAGGCGCATTCCTCGAGCACCTCGCGAATACCGCCGCCGCCGCGGTGCTCGTGGTGGAGGAGTCCCTCCTCGATGCGGTGGCGGCAGCAGCCGAGCGGCTGGAGCACCTGCGCACGGTCGTCGTGGTCGGCCGGCCCACCCCACTCCCGGGCCGGCTCCAGGCTGTCGGGTTCGACGCGCTGCTCGCGCCGGGGGAGGCGCCGCGGCCGGCCGTGGCCGCCTCGGACGTCGGCGCGATCCACTTCACCTCCGGCACCTCGGGCCCTTCGAAAGGGGCCGTGCTGCCCCACGCACACCTGCACCTTCTCTCCGAGCGAAACCGGGAACTGCTCGACCTCCGCGAGGGCGACACGTACCTGACCGAGCTGCCACTCTTCCACATCAACGCCCAGATGAGCGTCTACAGCGCGCTCCTCGTCGGCGCCAGGGTCCGGATCGAGCAGCGGTTCTCCGCCTCGGCCTGGCTCGACCGGGTGCGGGCGAGCAACGCCACGCACACGTCGCTGCTCGGCGTCATGCTCTCGTTCATCCTCAAGCAGCAGATCCGGCCAGAGGACACCGACAACGCCCTCCGCCGCGCCTGGTCCGTGCCCTGCCCGCCCGACCTGGCGAACGCGTTCCGCGAGCGCTTCGGCCTGGAGCAGATCGTGACGTCGTACGGGAGCACCGAGGTCGGAATGGTGGCGCGCCGCACGCTCGACGCACCGCCCGGGTCCGTCGGCCGGGTCGACCCCGACCTCTACGTGACCCGGGTCGTCGACGCGGACGACGCGGACGTGGCACCGGGGGAGGTGGGCGAGCTGCTCGTCCGGCCACGGCTCCCCTGGACGACCACGCAGGGCTACTTCGGCATGCCCGAGCGCACGCTGGAGGCGTTCCGCAACCTGTGGTTCCACACCGGCGACGCGGCGCGCCTCGACGCCGATGGGAACCTGTGGTTCGTCGACCGGATCAAGGACCGGATCCGGCGGCGGGGCGAGAACATCGCGTCTGTCGACGTCGAGAACGTCCTCCTCGAGCACCCCGCAATCGCCGACGCCGCCGTGATCGCCGTCCCGGCCGACGAGGAGGGCGGCGAGGACGAGATCAAGGCCGTGGTCGCAGCCGCTCCCGGGACGGAGCTCGACGTCGACGCCGTCTGGGCCTGGTGCGACGAGGCGTTGCCCTACTTCGCCGTCCCCCGCTACGTCGAGATCGTGCCCGAGCTGCCGAAGACGCCGACGGCGAAGGTACGCAAGAGCGAGCTGAGAGAGGCGGGGGTCACCCCGAGGACGCGCGACCGCGGGCCGTCGCGCGGCGGCGGCCGCCGCTGAGGGCCTACGCCCCGGAGACCGCGCCCGCAGCCGCCGCCCAGGCGGCGACCCCGGCGACCGGGATCACGGCCACGATCGCGTCGACGAGCTCCGCGTCGCTCGCGCCCGCGGCGCGCGCCGACTGCGCGTGGATCTCGACGAACGGCAACTGGTACTCCGCCGCGTTGACCGCGCACAGGAGCAGCTCGGCGAGCTTCGGCTCGAGCGCACCCTCGCGCAACACGCCACGGTGCAACAGCGCGTACCCCTCGAAGGCCGACGGCGACCGGTCGGCGAGCAGCGCCACGCGCTCCGGCACCTCCCCGCCGAAGTGGCTGCGGAAGTACGAGCGCGCGACGTCGGAGTCGAACGGCTCCGTGTGAGGCTCGCCAACCGCCGGCGGGCCGTAGTGGGCGAGGAGCGCCGCGACGAGGCGGCCGGAGACCTCCTCCCCCCGGGCGAGCCCGAGTGCGGCCGCGGCCGCCCAGGCCTGCTCGGCGGGAACCTCGAGCGCACGCATGCGGGCGACGGCGTCGCGCAGCTGGGCGGAGTGGCCGCGGGCCGCGGCGGCGGCCGCCGCGAAGAGCGCCTTGACCCCGGCGCTCAGCGCGCCGTCGGTCTCTGCCGCGTCGCGGATGCGTGCGATGCCGGCTCCGGCGACGGGGACCGCGTCCGCGAGCGCCCGGCGCGCGACGTCCGCAGCATCCGGGATCGGCCCCGGCGCGAGGTGGCCCGGATGGCCGGCGTACCACTCGTTGCCGATGTCGGGCCGGTGGGGCTCCGAGTCGACCCCCGTGAGCCGGTGGTCGACGATCAGCCAGCGGCCGTCACGGCGCTCCATCCCGTCGTACAGGCGCGCCCAGAGATGCCAGACGTCTCCGGTCGTCATGCGGTGGTAGGCGTAGACGTAGGTGCGCAGGACGGCCCGGTCGCCGTCGATCTCCACGCGCGCGTTCGTGGGATGGTGGCTCGTCCGGGCGTAGCGCACGAGCACGCGCCCGAGGGCGCGGCCGATCCGGTCGCGCCCCTCGAGGACCTTGCCGGTCATGATCTCCGCGCGGGCATCCGGCGCGAAGACGGAGACCGCCGCCTCCGGGTCGCGGCGGTCGACCCCGTCGAAGTAGTCGAGCAGGACCTGCTCCACGGCGCGGACGTCGTCCATGGGGCCGACTCTACTGGCTTCCGATGCGGCTTGTCTACCGGACGACCGGTTGAGAGGAGGGCATGAAACCGCTAGCCTGCCGGGAGTGCAACCGCAACTCGCGCAGATCGCGCTGTGCAGCACCGATGTCCCCCGGTCGGTGCAGCTGTACACGGAGGCGTTCGGGTTCGCGGAGTCGGGCAGCAAGGTCCTCTGGGGCGAGCGCGTCGCCCGCATCCAGGGCCTCGGGGGTGACAGTGCCTTCGTCCTCTGGTGGCTCGTCGGGCGGCAGGACCTCGTCCAGCTCGAGTTCTTCCACCACACCACCCCGCCGCAGCGGGCAGTCGCAGACCGGGCTCCGAACGACCTCGGCTGGTCGCGCTTCGGGATCACGGTGCCGGACTTCGACCCCGCCCTGAAGCGGCTCGCCGCTCTCGGCGTCGACCTTCTCGCCGAGCCGCTCACGCACGAGGGCCTGCGGCGGGCCTGCTTCCGGGACCCGTACACGGGCGCCCTCGTCGAGGTGCTGGAGGAGGGAGCGGCGACGCCCGGCGGCATCAGGCCGCGCTTCTACGACCTCGTTCCGGCGGTCGTGTACGCGACGATCAACGTGCCCGATCTCGCCGAGGCGCGGCGGTTCTTCGTCGACACGCTCGGCCTGGTGGAGGAGCCGCAGACCGCGCTTCACCCACCCGGGCTGGAGGCGCTCTGGGGCCTTACGGGCGCAGAGCGCCAGAGCTTCGTCGCCCGTGGCGGCGACGTCTACCTCGAAGTCGTCCACCACCGCGAGCCGGCCGGCCGGCCGCTGCCCGACGACTACCTGCTCAGCGATCGGGGCTTCATGAACGTGGCGCTCGGCTTCCGGGAGGCTTCGGCACTCGCAGCGGTCTACGAGCGAGTCGTCGCGAACGGGTACCGCGACAACTACCGGCCACCCCGGGTGGCAGGCGGCACGTATCTGAACGACGAGCAGGGCAACACCGTGGAGCTCCTGCTCGCGAGCCGCGAGCTCGACCCGAGCTTCGGCTTCGCGCCGCAGCCGCTCTTCGGCCGCACCCAGGCCTGGCCGCAGCCCTCGGTGGGCCCGGCCCTTCCCTGAAACAGGAGGTTCCGTTGGCACGTGTCTCCCCCGCTCCGGACGAGCAGGTCGAACCGCTCTTCGGCGCCGACGCTCCGCTGCGCGTCCGCATCTACGCCCAGCGGCCCGAGATCGCCGTCAAGTACCTCGAGCTCGGGCGTGCCCTGCGCGAGGAGAGGCTGCTGCCGGACCGCCTCGTCGAGCTCGTCCGCCTCCGCATCGCCTTCTGGAACCAGTGCCGCAGCTGCATGGCGATCCGCTACGAGGAGGCTCTCGACGACGGCGTCACAGAAGGCCTCGTCTGCTCGCTGGAGCGGCCGCAGGAGGCGGACGACCTCAGCGATGCGGAGCGCGCGGCGATCGCCTTCGGAGACCTGATGGCAACGGACCACCTCGCGATCAACGATGCAACGTTCGACGCCCTGCGCGAGCACTTCAGCGAGCCCGAGATCGTCGAGCTCTGCATGAACGTGGCGCTCTTCGTCGGCTTTGGCCGCCTCGGCGCCGCGCTGCACATGGTCGACGACCTCCCGGAGCACTTTCAGGGCGAGGACGGGCGCGTCACCCCGTGGGGATCCGAGGAACAGGTCGTCGTCGCCCGCGTGGGCGGCTGATGGTAGGGCCGACACCGAGCGTCCGCTCGATCGACCCCGGCGCGGTCGCCGTCTTCGAGGTGCGGCCGGGATTGTGGAACGTGCGGATCCCGCTCGTCTGGCCCGGGATCAGCCACGTCAACGCGATCGTGCTCGCGGGCTCCGCGGGCGGAGTTACGCTCGTGGACTGCGGCACCGCCGGCGACCCGACGTGCTGGGACGCGCTCGTAACCGGCCTCGAACGCACGGGCCACGGGATCGAGGACGTCACCGATCTCGTCGTCACGCATGCCCACTCGGACCACTTCGGGCTGGCCGCACGCGTCGTGGCGGCGAGCGGCTGCACGATGTGGATGCACCCCGCCCACGAGGCGTTCACGGACGGCGCGCTCGAGCCCGAGCGGATCTACGCAGCGAGGGAGCGCCGGGCCCGCGCCGAGGGAGTGCCGGAGGACGTCCTCGACCAGTACGCCGACACCGGCGAGGAGACCGACTTCGCGCTCGTCCCACTGCCACCCTTCCGGGAGCTCCGCGGCGGCATGGAGGTTCCCTCGGGCCTCGGTCCCTGGGACGTCCTGGAGACGCCCGGGCACTCACCGTCCCACCTCTGCCTCTATCAGCCGCAGAAGCGCCTGCTCATCCTCGGCGACCTCGTCTCACGCGTCTTCGCGCCCTGGTACGACTACGGCTACACGCCCGACCCGGTGGCGGAGCTCGCCGCCTCGCTCGACCTCGTTGCGGGGCTCGACGTCGAGCTGGCGCTCCCGGGCCACGGGAGGCCGATCGAGGACCTCGCCGAGATCGTCGAGATGCACCGCGCGGAGATCGTGCGACGACTCGAGCGCGTCGAGGCCGAGGTGGCCCGAGAGCCGGGGCCGGCATACGAGATCGGCCTGCGGGCGTTCGGCCCCTCGCCGTCGATGATGGCCGAGGTCGGGCGCCTCCAGGAGGCGATGGCGTGCCTCCGGCACCTGCGTCTGCAGGGACGGGTCACACGCGAGGAGCTCCCGTCGGGGGTCTTCCGCTACGCGCCGCGGGCAACCTCTTGATAGAAGATGAGAGCAGTGTCGACGACCGGTGACCTGGAGGCCCGCGTCGCGCTCCTCGAGGACGAGCGTGCCGTCCTGAAGACCCTCCACCGGTACGGCCACGCGATCGACTACGGCGACGAGGAGGCGTGGGTCGACTGCTTCGCCGAGGACGGCGTCTTCGACATCCGGGCCCGCCTCTCCCACCAGCCGAACCGGGTCATCAGCGGGCGCGAGGAGCTGCGGGCCTTCATCAACGGGCACACCCGCGCCCCCGAGCTATGGCACAAGCACCTGCTCGTGGAGCCCGTGATCGAGGTCGACGGCGACACGGCGACGTGCAGGTCGTACCTCGCGGTCGTGATGGAGCACGACGACGAGCCGATCCTGCGGGTGTTCGGGCGCTACCGCGACAGGCTCGTGCGGTGCCCCGATGGGCGCTGGCGCTTCCGCGAGCGCATCGCCGAGGTCGAGTCGATGCGCCGCGGGCTGCCGCCCTTCGTCGACGGCCGGCCCGCTAAGCCCTGACCCAGCAGGATGGAAGCCACCGAGGCCACCGCGCTGCTTCGCGCCCACATCGACCCGGCTCTCGCGGTGGTGAGCGTCACGCGCGGCACCGTCGGTAACAGCCAGGAGACGTGGTTCGTGGAGGCGCGCACGGCGACCGGTGAGCCGAGAGACCTCGTCGTACGCCGCACGGCGCCAGCCGGGGTGCTGGCGTGGACGGACAGGGAGCAGGAGTACGCAGTGCTGCGCGCGCTCGGCGGCACCGGGCTGCCCGTGCCCCCGGTGCTCGCCCTGGGCCGCGACGAGCGGCCGTTCATCGTCATGGAACGGCTGCCGGGCTCCCCGCCCGGCCGGCTCTCCCCCGAGGAGCGCGCGGCAATCGGGCACGAGCTCGGCGGCCTGCTCGCCCGCCTGCACACGCTCGACCCATCCGTGCTCGGCCTTCCCGCCACCGGCACCTCGGCCGCTGCGACGCTCGCGCAGGTGCGCCACTACGGCGAGCTGTACCGGTCGGCCCGCGCAGCGCCGGTGCCGCTCCTGGGAGCCCTCCTCGCCTGGGCGGAGATGAACGTGCCCGACGACGACAGCCCGGCGGTGGTGCTCTGGGGCGACCCCGGTGCGCACAACCTCCTCGTCGCCGACGGCCGCATCACAGCCCTCCTCGACTGGGAGCTGACGCACGTCGGCGATCCCCTCGACGACCTCGGGGCCGCCGTCTGGAGCTGCCTCGGCTCGCTCGACCCCGGGGACATCGTCACTGGCTACGAGCAGGTCGCGGGGCCGGTCGATCGGCAGCGCCTCACTTACTTCGTCGCGCTCGCGTGCGCAACGCGCTCGGTGATGGTCGTGAACGGAGCGGCCGCCTGGATCGAGGGGCTCGTCCACTCTCCGGCCAACGCCGCCCTCGGGCTGGACCTCCTCGCTCTCGACCTTGCCCGCGGTGCCCGGGCGGCAGGGTGGGGCGATCTGCCCCCGTCGGACGGTCGGGCCCCCGACTACCCGCTCCGTCCCGATCCGGCGGAGACCGCAGGCGGCCTCGGTCTCTGGCTACTCGAGGAGCTCGCTCCCGCGATCGAAGACCGGCGGCTGCGGCAGATGACAAAGCGGGCGGCGGCCCTTCTGGCGGTGACCGCGGCACGGACGCCCGCGGCCCCCGGGCTCGACCCCGAGGCGGCAGAGGCGGAGGCCGTGGCTGCCGAGCTGCGCGGAGGGGACCCCTCGATCCGGAGCGCGCTCCTCGCCGATCTCGCCCGGGAGCTCGACCGCCTGGGGCCGATCTCGCGCCTCCACGGCCACCCGGCCCCCGTCCGCGCGGGCGCCCGACCCGAGAAGCTCTTCTAGCGGGTCTCGTAGACGAGCCTGCCGTCGCAGAGCGTCGAGGACACGGCGCCGCCGGCCTCCAGCAGATCGAGCGCTCCGAGCACCTCGCAGAGGATGAGGAACGTCTGGTTGACGGGCAGGCCCGGCCAGAGGGACGCGCCGAGCTCGCTCGCGCTACGCGGGCCGGCCGCGAGCGCCTCCCGCACCTTCTCGGCCCGCGCGTGGTGGAGCCGGATCCGCTCCGCGATCAGCGGGCGGTGATCGGTGATCTCGACGCCGTGCCCGGTACGCAGCAACGCGATCTCCTCACCCGCGGTCACGGCCAGCGACTCGAGGTACGAGAGCAGCGACGAGGGCCGCGACAGTGGATCGTCCGGGCCCTCGGGCGGCAGGTGGACGAGAGGGTTCGACGAGATGTGGGCGATGAGGTGGTCCGCCACGAGGGCGATCCCGGCGTCGTCGTCGCTGAGCACGGTGTCGGTCGGGCTGTGCCCGGGACGTCGGCTGACCCGGAGGCGCCGGCCACCGGCCTCCACGATGTCGCCGTCGTCGAGAACGAGGTCGACGGCGACACCGGAGCCTCCGAACCGGCTGCGGTCGCGGAAGACCTCGAGGAAGGCGTCACGGCGGGCGGGCGGCGTTCCGTGCAGGTCGAGCAGGCGCCCCTCCCAGGCCTCTTCTGCCACCATGCCGGCCTCAACGTCGGCGGCGTACGGCGCGAGAAGGCGATGTGCGGCAACCACGCACCCGGAGCGCTCGCGGATCGTCGCCGCGAGCCCGAGATGGTCGGAGTGTTGGTGCGTGAGCAGGAGCAGCTGGACGTCTTCGACCCGGACGCCGAGGCCCTGGAGCCCGGCCTCCAGAGCGGCGAGCGCCTCGGCCGTGTGAGGGCCTGTGTCCACGAGCGTGAGGGGCTCGCCGCGAAGGAGCCAGCAGTTCACCGGCCCCACGGGGAACGGCGTCGGGAGGACGATCGGGTGCACGTGCAGCTGCCCCGGGGCTCAGCGGGCCGTCTGGCCGCCGTCGACGACGACGACCTGGCCCGTGACGAACCCCGACGCGCCCGACGCGAGGAAGGCGACGGCGCCCTTCAGGTCGTCCTCGCCGCCGAAGCGGCCGAGCGGGATGCCGGCCAGGAGCCCGTCGGCCCGGCGCTCGAGCAGCGCCTGCGACATCTCGGAGGGGAACCAGCCCGGGGCGACGGCGTTGACGCGGATGCCGTGCCGCGCCCACTTGACGGCGAGATCTCTGGTAAGCGCGAGCACGCCGCCCTTCGACGCCGTGTAGGCGACGGCGTCCATCAGCTCCGGCGGCAGCGCCCCGAAGGCGGCGGTCGAGGCAACGTTGACGATCGAGCCGCCGGAGCCGCGCTCGATCATCACCCGCCCGGCCGCCTGCGAGACGAGGAAGACGCCGGTCAGGTTGACCGCCATCACCTTGCTCCATGCCTCGAGCGGGTGGTCGACGGCGGGTGCGCCCCAGCTCGTGCCGGCGTTGTTGACGACGATGTCGATCCGGCCGAGCTCGGCGAGCGTCCGCTCGACGAGCTGGTCGACCTCGCCCTTGTCGCTCACGTCGCAGCGCAGCCCGATGGCGCGGACGCCGAGCGCCGAGAGCTCCTCTGCCGCCCGCTCGCAGCGCTCGGGGCGGCGTGCGCAGAGGACGAGGTCGGCGCCGAGCTCCGCGAGGGACTCGGCCATCTGGCGTCCGATCCCGCTGCCGCCTCCCGTCACGATGGCGACGCGCCCGGAGAGGTCGAAGAGGTCGCGGACGTTCACGCCTCGATAATAGAGTGACTCCGTGGCAGACCTCGATGGACGGGTGGCAGTCGTGACCGGCGCCGGCAGCGGGATCGGGCGCGCGATCGCGCTCGGGCTCGCCGCGCGGAGGGCAGCGGTCGTCGTGAACGACCTCGACGGCGAGAGCGCCGCGCAGGTCGTCGGGGAGATCGCGGAGACAGCGGGAGGCCGGGCGGTCGCGGCCGCCGGGAGCGTCGCAACCCACGAGGGCACCGAGGCAGTCGTCGCGGCCGCCGAGTCGGCGTTCGGAGGGCTCGACATCCTGGTCAACAACGCGGGCCTCACCCGCGATGCCTGGTTGCACCGGATGACGGACGAGCAATGGGACGACGTCCTGGACGTGGTGCTGCGCGGCGCCTTCCTCATGTGCAGGTCCGCGGCGCGGTTGCTTCGCCCCGCGGCCGCCCACCATCGCAAGGTCGTCAACATCGCCTCGATCGCGGGCGTCTACGGCGCTGCGGGGACGTGCAACTACTCCGCCGCGAAGGCAGGGCTGATTGGCCTGACGAAGTCGCTCGCCCGTGAGTGGGCGCCCCTCGGCATCAACGTCAACGCCGTCGCTCCGGGCCTCGTCACGAACACCCGCCTCGCCGAGGCGATGCCGGAGGGGCTGCTCGAGAAGATGGTGGCGCTGACGCCGATCGGACGCGGCGGCCTGCCCGAGGACGTGGCCGCGGCCGTCGCCTTCCTCGCC
>Ga0302299_10000644_pt1 | contig 19629 bp, 17 predicted proteins | sample III_Fen_N3_4_FD_198795 | JGI IMG/M metagenome (GOLD analysis project Ga0302299, IMG submission 198795) | Peat permafrost microbial communities from Stordalen Mire near Abisko, Sweden - III_Fen_N3_4 | ecosystem: Environmental > Terrestrial > Soil > Wetlands > Permafrost | place: Sweden: Abisko... | reverse complement strand
ACCCGTACCGCAAGCCCGCCGAGGAGGACGAGGACGACGAGAGCGACCTCGTCGAGCCGGTCGCCGCTGCGGAGCCGGTCGCCGCTGCGGAGCCGGTCGCCGCTGCGGAGCCGGTCGCCGCTGCGGGGGTGGACGAGGCGTCCCGGGCATGAGGGCGCCGACGACGTCGGTCGCCTCGGGGCTGGTCGTCGTCGACAAGCCGGCCGGCTGCACCTCGCACGACGTCGTCGCGCGGGTGCGGCGGCTGGCCGGCACCCGCCGGGTCGGGCACGCCGGCACGCTCGACCCGATGGCCACCGGCGTGCTGGTGCTCGGCGTCGAGCGGGCCACCAAGCTGCTCACCTACCTCGTGGGCGCGGGCAAGACCTACGAGGCGACCATGCGGCTCGGGGCGGCCACGGTCACGGACGACGCCGAGGGCGACGTGGTCGCCCGGGCCGACGCGTCGGCCGTGACGGACGACGACGTGGAGCGGGCGGTGGCCGTCCTGCGCGGCCCCATCCAGCAGGTCCCCAGCGCGGTCAGCGCGATCAAGGTGGCCGGGCAGCGCTCGTACGACCGGGTCCGGGCGGGGGAGACGGTCGAGCTGGCGGCGCGGCCCGTCACCGTGTCACGGTTCGACGTCCGCGCCGTGCGGCGCTCGGTGGTCGAGGGGTCCGCGGTCGTCGACGTCGACGTCGTCGTCGACTGCTCCGCCGGGACGTACATCCGGGCGCTGGCGCGGGACGTCGGCACCGCGCTGGAGGTCGGCGGCCACCTGACCGCGCTCCGCCGGACCGCGGTGGGCCCGTACGACCTGTCGGCCGCCCGCACCCTGGAGGAGCTCGCCGTGTCGTTCGCGGTGCTGCCGCTCGAGGCCGCCGCCCGGGCGGCGTTCCCGGCGCGGGAGCTGGATGCCGACGAGGCCAGGCGCCTCGGGCACGGCATGAAGCTGGCCGCGCGGCCGGCCGCCGGTGCGGAGGCGGGGGACGGCTCGGGCGAGGGCTCCGGGGCGCCGTCCGGGCCGATCGCGGCGTTCGCCCCCGACGGCACGCTGGTGGCGCTCATCAGCGAGCACGGGCTGACGGCCCGCCCCGTGCTCGTGCTGACCCCGAGCTGACGTCGGGGCCCGCCGCGGTGACCGACGTCAGCGGTCGGCGGACCCTGCGGCGGCGGCGTCGTCGAGTGCGACCACCGGTGACCGCCGTGGCCACCGAGCGCGGACGGGTCAGGGGTGCCCTGTCGGCCGAGGTTCGTCGTCGCCTCCCCCCCAGGCCATGGGGCAGACGTGCGGGGCACCCTGCCGGGGTACGGCATTCAGGCATGGTGGGATGTCGGGTCACCGTCTGTAGGCTTCCCACCTCAGGAGTCCGGGCTCGGGTGGCGCGATATCAATCTCGGGGGTTGAGATGCACACGGTCGACGACGCGACGGCGCTGCCGGACGCCGGCCCTCCGGCTCGCCTGGGCCCGACGGTCGCCAGGGTGCTGGCCGTCCTGGCAGCGGTCCTGCTGGCGACGTCCGCAACGGTGGGGGCCGCCTCCGTCGCGCGGGCGGAACCGGCGACGGCGACGTCGCTGGTCCTGGTCCTGGACGCGTCGGGCTCCATGAACGAGCCGGACGGGCACGGCGGCACGAAGATCAAGGCGGCGAAGGCCGCCCTGAAGACGATCATCGGGCAGTTGCCCTCGGACCTGCAGGTCGGGCTACGGGTGTACGGGCACCGGGTGCCGTCGAAGCCGGACCATGCCAAGGCCTGCCAGGACACGCAGCTCATCGCACCGGTGGCCCCACTGGACAAGGCGGGCCTGACGGCTGCGATCGACGGGTTCAAGGCGCTGGGGGAGACACCGATCGGCGCGTCGCTGGCGGCGGCCGCGAAGGACCTGCCCGCGGGCACGTCCGGATCGATCGTGCTGGTCAGCGACGGCCAGGACTCGTGCGCCCCGCCGCAGCCGTGCGACGTCGCCCGGCAGCTCAAGGCGTCCGGCGTCCAGCTGACCGTCGACACCGTGGGCCTCAAGGTCGATGCCACGGCCAAGACGCAGCTGACCTGCATCAGTGACGCGACCGGCGGCACCTACACCGACGTCCAGGACACCGCCAAGCTCGCCGATTCCCTCGGCACGATCGCCACCCGGAGCCGCCGGACGGCGACGGTCGGCGGCCAGCCGGTGGAGGGCAAGGCGACCCAGGAGGAGGCGCCGAAGCTCACCGTGGGCAAGTACAGCACTGACGTCGTCGCCAAGGAGACCTTGTACTACGCCTTCGACGTGGCGGCGGGCCAGAAGGTCAAGGTGCGGATCACCATGGACGGGCAGAAGTTCGCCACGAACCACGACATCGGCTGCTGCCTCACGGCCAAGCTGCAGAACGTCGACGGCGACCAGCTCGGAGCCAACAACGACTATCTGGAGAGCGGCAAGCTCAAGAAGATGGCGGTGGAGACCAGGGAGCCCGTGGAACAGGCCGGGCGGCTCTACCTCGAACTGACCAACGACGGTGGGACGACCAAGCCAGGGCAGGCGCTCCCGCTCGTCATGGAGGTCGAGATCAGCGGCGAGGCGAGCCCGAGCGCCTCCGCCGGCGCCGCCGGCGCCGGGGCGACGGACTCCGGCTCACCGTCGTCGGCGGCCGGCGCCGGCTCACCGGGCGCACCGGTGCCCACCGTGACGGTCACCGTGGCGCCCGTGGGCGGCGGCGCCGGACACTCCTCGACCGTGGTCGAGGCGGCCGGCCTCGGTGGCCTGGTCGCCGGGATCGCGGTCGGAGCGCTCGGTGCGGTGCTCCTCCTTCGGCGCCTCGGGCGCGACACCGCGACCCCGCCCGGTCCGGTGCCGGGGGCGCCGGGGCCATTGGCGGCCTCCGGAGCCGCGCAGCCCCCGTACGGCGGGCCGGCGGCGCCGCACCCGTACGGCGGGCCGACGGCGCAACCCCCGCCCCCGTACGGCGGGCCCGCGGCGCAACCCCCGCCCCAGTACGGCGGGCCCGCGGCGCAGCCTCCGTACGGCGGGCCTGCGTCGCAGCCCCCGTACGGCGGGCCCACGGCGCCGCCCGGGTACGGCGGGCCGGCGGCGCCGCCCCCGTACGCGCACGGCCCCGGTCAGGGCCGCGCCACGGCCCCGCCGCCGCCGGGTGCCGGGACGCTGCCGCCGCACGACGGCGGCTGAGCCCGCTTCCCGGCCGCGCCCCGAGGTGCGGTCTTTCGGTCCCTCCGCCCGCTCCGGGACGGCGCCGGACGGTACCCACGAGGTCCGCGCGTGACCAGCGGACGACGCTGCCGCCCTACGAGAGGTGACGGTTTCCTCCCGTCGCGCGGAGTTCCCGAGGTCGGCGTCCGGAGCACGGGCCGGGGGAGGGACATGCGAGCGATTGCCGCGATCCTCGGCGGGATGGTGCTCGTGCTCGCGGCCCCGGGATGCCCACCTCGTCGTGATCATGCACGTTGGAGTTGATCATGCGTGGTCGAGCGCTGTTGAAGCGGTTCAACTGCGTTCATCTGTGCATGATCAACTCAACCGTGCATGATCACGACGAGGGGCGCACGTAGGGTGGGCAGGTGACCGACGTCCGGGTTCCGTTGACCACCGCCGTCGCCCGAGGGCAGCGCAGGCTGCTGGGGGAGCTCGCCCTGGGTGCCGCGGTGTCGGGCGCCGCCGGAGCCGCGCTGTGGGTGCGGGGCCGGCGCACGGCCGGCGCCGGCGTGGTCGGGTTCGGCCGGCAGACGGTGGCCTGGGCCGCGGTCGACGCCGCCATCGTGGGCTGGGGCGTGCGCGGGTTCGCGCGGTCCCCGCAGGACGAGCCGGCCGCGGGTCGCGTGGCCCGCCGGATGCGCCTGCTGACGGCCGCCAACGCGGCCGCGGACGTCGGCTACGTCGCGGCCGGCGCCGCGCTGGCCCGGCGTCCCGACCGGCGTGGTGACGGGCTCGCCGTCGTCGTCCAGGGGCTGTTCCTGCTGTGGCTCGACGTGCGGCACGCGCGGCGCTTCCACGCCCTCGTCCGCCGGGGCGTCGGCGGCTGAGCGCCGGTCAGGGCCGGCGCGCCGACTCGGGTCGGGCGGCGTCGGGTGCCGGCGTCACCGGGGTGCGGCGCAGCCGCTCCCGGCGGGCGGCGAGCGTGGAGGCGCCCACGACCAGGGCGGCCAGCACGGCCGTGACCGCGGTGACGACGGAGCGCGGCTGGTCCGCCGTCCGTCCGGCGGCGATCCAGAGCAGTCCCCAGACCAGCGCCGCGCCCACGGCCAGGCGGCCGCCGAGGCGGTGGGCCAGCGCGGTGCCGGCCCCGGCGGCGGCGAGCAGCACGAGGACGGCGGCCAGGGCCGCCGTCCGGCCGCCGGGGCGCACCCCGGCGTCGACCAGGGCCGCGGTGACGTTGGCGCAGGTGGCGACGGTGACCCAGCCCAGGTACCCGCCGAAGGTGCCGTCGGTGAGGATCGGCTCGACCCAGCTGTCGGCGCGGGTCGGCGGCGTGGTGTGCAGGACGGCGACGATGCCCACCAGGGTGGCGAGCAGCACCCCGATGACGAGCACGCTGACCCACAGCCACCCCGCCTGCGTGACCAGGAGCCAGATCGCGTTGAGCACCATGGACACCGCCGCCAGCCAGCCGATCCGGCGCTGGCGCGGTGCGGTGGCCTGGGCGGGGCGCCACTGCCAGACGGTGTAGGCGGCCAGCCCCACGTAGATCGGCGTCCAGATGGCGAAGGCGGGGCCCGCGGGGGCCAGCAGAGTGGCGTCGGCGGCGAGGGCCCCGCCGGACGACGTCGCTACGGAGTCTCCGAGCACCCCGACGCCCACCAGCGTCCCGACGACGCAGAAGATCTCGGCCAGCGTCACGGTGACCTGACGGAGCCGGTCTACGGCGGTGGGTCGCGGATGCGTCATGGGTGGTGCTCCGTCCGTCGCGGGTCGACGTCGTCTCCGCTCGATGGTGGGCGGCGCCCGTGGGCGCCGCAACTGCATCGGGCGATGAGGCGGCATACGAAGAGTAACCGCGCTTCGGGGGCGTCACCCGTCCGGTGGCAGAAGGTGAGCGACCCGACCCGTCCGGGGCCGCTCGTCGGGCGAGGGAGGATGGAGCCATGCGCGCGGCGGACGACGGCAGGATCACCATCGGTGGGCGTGCCACCGGACGGCGGGACGCCGGACGGCGCGCCGCCGGGTTCCGGGCCCTGGCCGCCGTCCTGGCGCTCGGGGCGGGCGCGGGCGGCGGGGCCGTCGTGGGGTTCGTCGTGGCCGCCGGTTGGTGGCTCGCCAGGGCGGACGGCCCCGCGGGAGCGGGCGGCTCCGGCGGGTCGGGAGGCTCCGTCGGTGGCGTGCTGGTCGCCGGTGCGGTCGGTGTGGTGCTCGGGGCGCTGGTCGGGCTCGCGCTGGCCGGCGGTGTGGTCGCCGTCCTGGCGGCGCTACGACGACGCCCCGGGCCGGAGACCGCGGCTCGGGGCGTCGAGCCGGTCGAGGACCGGGGCGAGGATCAGAGCCGGTCGTCGTAGACGCGCCGCTCCTCGACGACGTCCGCCGGACGACGGCGACGCGGCGCCCAGACCACCAGCGTGGCGATCAGTCCCACCACGCCGGCGAGCATCAGGATCCAGCCCACCACGTCGAGGTTCACCGCGCCGACCTGGTTCGTCGTCACCGCGAAGGTCAGGATCGCCCCCAGGGCGAACAGGCCGATGCTCGCGCCGATACCCATGGTCACTCCTCCCACGAACGGCACGCTGCCGTCGATCTCGCTGCGCATACCCGCCACGGGCGACTTCATGCGGCTCTCGGCCGCCAAAAGATCGCCTTTAGTTCCACGGCCGGGCTGCCGACAGGCTCCCTGGACGGCGCCGCGCCGCCCGGGGAGCAGTCGAGGCACCAGGGGAGGCGGCCGCATGCGGACCACCCGCGCCGCCCAGCTGGTCATGGCGCCGGGAACCGCGCTGGTCGGCCGGATGCGGTACGCGCAGAAGTTCGCGGTGGTCGGCCTGGTGCTCCTGATCCCGCTGGGGGTGATCGCCGGCGCGTACGTGCACCTGCAGCGGGAGCAGATGGCTTTCAGCAGCCGGGAGCGCGTCGGTGTGGCGTACCTGGTACCGCTGAGCACGCTGACGGCGTCCGTGATGGCCGCCCGCGGCGACGGCGACGACGCGGGTGCCACCGCCGGTGACCTCGGGCGCGGCCTGCAGGCCGTCGACGCCGCCGACCGTCGGGACGGCGGGATGCTCGGCATCCAGGGCTCCTGGCGTGCCACGCGCGCGCTCGTGACCGCGGCCGTCGCCCCCGGCGGCCCCGGCGCACCGGGCACGCCGGACACGAACGACGAGGCGCGGTCGGCGCGGTACGACGCGGCGTCCGCGGCCCTCCTCGCCCTGGTCGTGCAGGTGGGCGACGCCTCCAATCTGACCCTCGACCCGGACCTGGACACCTACTACCTGATGGACATGGTCCAGTTCCGGCTGCCCGTGGTGCTGGACGTCGTCGCCCGCGTGCTGGAGACCGTACCTGCCGGGGGCGGGGACGCCGGCGAGGCCGACCGGATGCGGATCAGGCTCGGCATCGCCCAGGGCGTCGTCACCAGCTCGCGGACGGCGCTGGCCCACGACCTGGCGACGGTCGCCGCCCGCACCGCGGACGCCGGTGTCCGGGAGCAGACCCAGGCGGACGGCGCGGGCCTGGACGGCGCCCTGGCCGCCTTCACCGCCGGCCTGGACGCCGCCGTGCAGTCGGGGCGTGCCGACCGGTTGGACCGCGCCGCCGGGGAGCAGCTGCGGCGGGCGCTCGCCCTGACCACCGACCGGTCGGCCCGGTCGCTGGACCTCCTGCTCGCCCGGCGCATCGACCGGCTGGGTGCCGTGGCCGGCCGGGTCGTGGTGGGCGCCGTCGTCACGGTGCTCCTGGCGCTCTACCTCTTCGTCGGCTTCTACCTGTCCGTGGTGACGCCCATCCGGCGCATCGTCGCCTCGCTGCGCGCGGTGGCCGGCGGCGACCTCACCCAGCACGTGGAGGTCCACACCCGCGACGAGCTGCGCTTCGTGGCCGAGGTGCTCAACGACACCGTGTCCCGGACCCGGGTGGCGACCGAACGGCTCACCGAGCAGGCCACCCACGACGACCTGACCGGCCTGCCGAACCGGGCCGAGATCCTCGACCAGCTCGCCGTGCGCCGGCGTGCCGGTGGCGGCTGGGTGCTGTTCGTCGACCTCGACCGGTTCAAGCTGGTCAACGACTCGTTCGGGCACGAGGCCGGCGACGAGGTGCTGCGGGAGGTGGCCTACCGGCTGCGCGCGCTCGCCGGGTCCCGGGCCGAGGCGGGCCGGCTGTCCGGGGACGAGTTCGTGCTGCTGCTCGGGCCCGGCGACACGGCCGCGTCGGCCGAGGAGCTCGGGGCGCAGGTGGTCCAGCGGCTGGGGGAGTCCATCGTGCTGGGCAGCGGTCGGCGGGTCGACATCGGCGCCAGCGTGGGGATCGCCCCGGTGACCGACGAGGTTCCTCCGGAGGAGCTGCTGCGCCGGGCCGACGTCGCGATGTACGAGGCGAAGCGGTACGGGCGCGGTCGCGTCGAGCTCTACGACGAGCGGCTGTCGGCCCTCGTCGAGGGACGGTTGGCCCTGCAGGGCGACCTGCGCGACGCCCTGGACGGCGTCGGCGGCCTCACGGTCCACTACCAGCCCATCGTGGACGTCGGTGCCGGTCGGGCGGCGGGTTTCGAGGCCCTGGTCCGGTGGGAGCACCCGGTGCGCGGCCTGCTGCTGCCGGCCGAGTTCGTCCCGGTGGCCGAGGAGTCGGGGCTGATCCTGCCGTTGGGGACGTCGGTGCTGGTCGCGGCCTGCCGCCGGCTGGCTGCCTGGCAGGCGGTGCACCCGGAGGCCCGGGACGCGTACGTGTCCGTGAACGTCTCGCCGGTCCAGCTCCTGCACCCGGACTTCGTCCACGTCGTCGCGGGGGCCCTGGCGGAGACCGGGATCGCGCCGCGCGACCTCTGCCTGGAGATCACCGAGACCTCGCTCATGGCGGACACCGGCGTCGCCCGCCGGGTGCTGGAGAAGCTGCGCGGGCTCGGGGTGCGGCTGGCCATCGACGACTTCGGCACGGGCTACTCGTCCCTGGCCTACCTGAGCCGGTTCCCGGTGGACATCCTCAAGCTCGACCGGTCCTTCGTCGCCGGCATGCTCGAGGACCAGCACGACGCCACCATCGTCTCGATGTTCGCCGGGCTGGGCCGCAGCCTGGGCCGCGCGGTGATCGCCGAGGGGGTCGAGACGCCCGGGCAGCGCGAGGCGCTCCTGGGGCTGGGGTACTCGACGATGCAGGGCTTCCTCTTCGGGCACCCGACGGACGGCGCCCACGCCTTCGGCGCGCGCGGGGAGGGTGCTCACGTGCATGGCCTGGGTGGCGTCGGGCGGCCCGGGCTGATCCACCGTGCGTGACGTCGGGGCGCGCCCGACCGACCGCCCTGCACGGGCCCGACGACCGGGCTGGCAGAGTAGGGGCGTGCAACGGTGGAGCGACCTCGACGCGGTCCCGAAGGGCTTCGGGCCCTCCGTGGTGACGATCGGCAACTTCGACGGCGTCCACCGCGGGCACCAGGCGGTGCTGGCCCGGCTCGTCGCGGACGCCCGGCGGGAGGGCGCGGCGGCCGTCGCGATCACCTTCCACCCGCACCCGGTCGCCGTCCTCTACCCCGACCGGGCGCCCGCGCAGCTCATCGGGCTGCCCGACCGGCTCGACCTGCTCGAGGCCGCCGGCCTGGACGCCGTCCTGGTGATGGAGTTCACGCCGCGCCTGGCCGCGTGGGAGCCGGAGCGCTTCGTGCGGGAGGTGCTCGTCGAGGCGCTGGGCGCCGCGCTCGTCGTCGTCGGCCGGGACACCCGGTTCGGGCGCCGTAACAGCGGTGACGTCAACACCCTGCGCGAGCTCGGCAAGGAGCTCGGGTTCGCTGTGGAGGCCATCGACGACCTGGGCGGTGCGGACGAGGCGCACCCGTCGGGACGGCGCTGGTCGTCCACCTGGGCGCGGGAGCTGATCACGGCCGGGGACGTCGGCACCGCGGCGGAGGCGCTGGGCCGGCTGCACCGGGTGATCGGCGTCGTCGTCGAGGGCGACCACCGCGGCCGGGGCCTGGGGTACCCGACGGCGAACCTCTCGCAGGACTCCTCCGGTCTGGTGCCCGCGGACGGCGTCTACGCCGGCTGGCTGGTGCGGCCGGCCGAGCCGGACGCGGACTTGGGCGCGAGCACGGGCACGGACGTGCCCCCCGCTCCCGGGCGGAGGCTCCCCGCCGCGATCTCCATCGGGACGAACCCGACGTTCGACGGGACGCAGCGGCGGGTGGAGGCGTACGTCCTCGACCGCGATGACCTGGACCTGTACGGCGAGCGGGTCGCCGTCGAGTTCGTCCGGCGGCTGCGGCCCACCGTGCGCTTCGACGGCGTCGACGCGCTGCTGGTGCAGATGGCGGCGGACGTCGAGGAGTGCCGGGCGGTGCTCGGCGTGCCGCCGAAGTCCATGATCACGGCGGAGGGTCGGGGTGCCGATTCGGCGGGTGACCAACCGCACTGATAGCGTGAGCGCGCCGTCCGAACGGCCGCGGAACCAGAGAGCCCGGGTGAACCTGCCCCGGAGCGCCGCGCAGCGATCAGTGAGGGAGCACGATGGCACTCGACGCCGCCACCAAGCAGCGGATCATGACCGAGTACGCGACCACGGAGGGTGACACCGGTTCCCCCGAGGTCCAGGTCGCGATGCTCACCCAGCGCATCAAGGACCTCACCGAGCACCTGAAGGAGCACAAGCACGACCACCACAGCCGTCGTGGTCTGCTCATCCTCGTGGGCCAGCGCCGCCGGCTCCTGCAGTACCTGCAGCGCACCGAGATCAGCCGGTACCGCTCCCTGATCGAGCGGCTCGGCCTGCGCCGGTGACCCTCGGGGCCGCGGAACCCATCAGGGTCCCGCGGCCCTCGCCGTCGGGTGGGGGCTCCCCGGTGGCGGAACGACGTAGCTCCCGCACCACGTCCTGTACTGAAGACGAAGCCAAGGAGCGCCGGGACGCCTCGCTCACCGGTCCTCGGTAGTGGCTCCCGGGACGGGCTTCCCGCCCCGAGCGCCTCGATCGAAGACCGGTCCACCCGAAGCAGGCGGCCCCGCTCCGTGCACAGAACGGAGGGGTACCCGTATGGAGGGTCCCGAGATCACTTTCGCCGAGGCTGTCATCGACAACGGCAGCTTCGGCACCCGCACGGTCCGGTTCGAGACGGGCCGGCTGGCCCGTCAGGCCGCCGGTTCCGTCGCCGTCTACCTGGACGGCGAGTCGATGCTCCTGTCGGCCACGACGGTCGGCAAGCACCCGAAGGAGCAGTTCGACTTCTTCCCGCTGACGATCGACGTCGAGGAGCGGATGTACGCGGCGGGCCGGATCCCCGGCTCGTTCTTCCGCCGCGAGGGCCGCCCGACCACGGACGCGATCCTCACCTGCCGCCTGATCGACCGCCCGCTGCGCCCGACGTTCGTCAAGGGCCTGCGCAACGAGGTCCAGGTCGTCATCACGGTGCTGTCGCTCAACCCCGACGACCTGTACGACGTCGTCGCGATCAACGGCGCCTCGCTGTCGACGCAGCTGTCCGGCCTGCCGTTCAGCGGCCCGATCGGCGGCGTCCGCGTCGCGCTGATCGACGGCCAGTGGGTGGCCTTCCCGCGGCACAGCGAGATCGAGAAGGCTGTGTTCGACATGGTCGTCGCCGGTCGCGTGGTCACCGCCGCCGATGGCACCGAGGACGTCGCGATCATGATGGTCGAGGCCGAGGCCACCACCTCCGCCTGGGACCTGGTCAAGGTGCAGGGCGTCGCGGCGCCGACCGAGGAGGTCGTCGCCCAGGGGCTGGAGGCGGCCAAGCCGTTCATCGCCGCGCTGGTCAAGGCGCAGCAGCAGGTGGCCGCGACGGCTGCCAAGGCGACCGTCGAGTTCCCGCTCTTCCCGGACTACCAGCCCGACGCCTACGAGGCCGTCGAGCAGGCCGTCGGTGGCGACCTCGCCGTCGCGCTGACGATCGCCGGCAAGACCGAGCGCGAGGCCCGCCTGGACGAGCTCAAGGACGGCGTCAAGGGCAAGCTGGCCGAGCAGTTCGCCGGCCGCGAGAAGGAGCTGTCCGCCGCGTACCGGGCGGTCACCAAGAAGCTCGTGCGCCAGCGCATCCTCAAGGACAAGGTCCGGATCGACGGCCGCGGGCTGGCCGACATCCGCACGCTGTCGGCCGAGGTCGAGGTCATTCCGCGGGTGCACGGCTCGGCCCTGTTCGAGCGCGGCGAGACGCAGATCCTCGGCGTCACCACGCTGAACATGCTCCGGATGGAGCAGCAGATGGACACGCTCTCCCCGGAGACGCGCAAGCGCTACATGCACAACTACAACTTCCCGCCCTACTCGACCGGTGAGACCGGCCGGGTCGGTTCGCCCAAGCGGCGCGAGATCGGCCACGGCGCGCTCGCCGAGCGGGCGCTGATGCCGGTGCTGCCGGCCCGCGAGGAGTTCCCCTACGCGATCCGGCAGGTCTCCGAGGCGCTCGGGTCCAACGGCTCGACGTCGATGGGTTCCGTCTGCGCGTCCACGCTGTCGCTGCTCAACGCGGGTGTCCCGCTGCGGGCGCCGGTCGCCGGCATCGCGATGGGACTGGTCAGCGACACCGTCGACGGCACCACCGAGTACGCGGCGCTGACCGACATCCTCGGTGCCGAGGACGCCTTCGGCGACATGGACTTCAAGGTCGCCGGCACGTCGGAGTTCGTCACCGCGATCCAGCTCGACACCAAGCTCGACGGGATCCCGGCGTCGGTGCTCGCGAGCGCGCTGACCCAGGCCCGCGAGGCCCGGCTGCACATCCTCGAGGTCATGGCCGAGGCCATCGACCGGCCCGACGAGATGTCGCCGTACGCCCCGCGCGTCATCTCGGTGAAGGTCCCGGTCGACAAGATCGGCGAGGTCATCGGCCCGAAGGGCAAGATGATCAACCAGATCCAGGACGACACCGGCGCGGAGATCTCGATCGAGGACGACGGGACCGTCTACATCGGCGCGACCGACGGCCCCTCGGCCGAGGCCGCCCGCACGGCGATCAACGCGATCGCCAACCCGACCATGCCGGAGGTCGGGGAGCGGTACATGGGCACCGTCGTCAAGACGACGACGTTCGGCGCCTTCATCTCGCTCATGCCCGGCAAGGACGGCCTGCTGCACGTCTCCGAGATCCGCAAGATGGTCGGCGGCAAGCGGGTCGAGAACGTCGAGGACGTGCTCGCCGTCGGGCAGAAGGTCCAGGTCCAGATCTCGGCCATCGACCAGCGCGGCAAGCTCTCGCTGGTGCCGGTCCTGGCGGACGCCGAGGGCGGCGCCGAGGGCGGCGAGGGGTCCGCGCCGGCGCAGGAGCCGGCGGGGGCGAACGCCTGACGTGCGGGGAGTCCCGCTCCCGTTGAACACGGCGGGAGCCGTCGAGCAACTGGTCACCGGGGAGGAGGACGGCGCACCCGTGCGTCGTTCCGTCCTCCCCGGGGGCGTGCGCGTGCTGACCGAGGCCATGCCCGGCCTGCGGTCGGCGACGTTCGGGTGCTGGGTGGGCGTCGGCTCGCGTGACGAGGCCGACGGCCACCACGGCTCCACCCACTTCCTGGAGCACCTGCTCTTCAAGGGGACGTCGCGGCGCAGCGCCATGGAGATCGCCTCCGCGTTCGACGCGGTCGGCGGCGAGGCCAACGCCGTCACGGGCAAGGAGCACACCTGCTACTACGCCCGGGTCCTCGACGACGACCTCGAGCTCGCGGTCGACGTCCTCGCCGACATGGTCACCTCGGCCACGTTGGACGCCGAGGACGTCGAGAGCGAGCGCGGGGTCATCCTCGAGGAGCTCGCGATGAACGACGACGACCCCAGCGATGTCGTCCACGAGCGGTTCGCCGAGCTGGTGCTCGGGGACCACCCGCTGGGCCGGCCCATCGGTGGGACCGTCGACACCATCGAGGCCGTCGGGCCCGACGACATCGCCGCGCACTACCGGCGGCACTACACCGCGCCGGGACTGGTGGTCACCGCCGCGGGCGGCCTCGACCACGACACGCTGTGCGCGAGCGTGGCCGAGCACCTGTCCCGTTCGGGCTGGTCGCTCGCGGCAGACGTGGCACCGCTGCCACGCCGTCCGATCACGACCGAGGTGACGGGCGCGCCCTCGGGCCGGGTACTCGTCGTCCGGCGGCAGATCGAGCAGGCGAACGTCGTGCTCGGCACGACCGGACTGACGGCGACCGACCCGCGCCGGTACGTGATGTCGGTGCTCAACGCCGTCCTCGGCGGCGGCATGAGCAGCCGCCTGTTCCAGCAGATCCGCGAGCAGCGGGGGCTGGCGTACTCGGTCTACTCGTTCGCCAGCGGCCACTCCGACAGCGGGTACTTCGGCCTGTACGCCGGGTGCGCGCCGAGCAAGGTGGACGAGGTCGTCCGGCTGCTGCGGGCCGGGCTCGAGGAGCTCGCGGCCGACGGCGTCACCGCCGAGGAGCTGGCCCGCGCGCACGGGCAGATCTGCGGCGGGCTGGTGCTCGGCCTGGAGGACTCCGGGTCGCGCATGTCTCGGCTGGGCAAGGCCGAGCTGGTGCACGGCGAGTTCGTCAACCTCGACACCTCGCTCGCGCGGGTGCGCGCGGTGGACGCCGAGGCCGTGCAGAAGCTCGCGGTCGAGCTGGCCTCCCGGCCGCGTTCGCTGGCGGTCGTCGGGCCGTTCGACGTGGACCGGGCATTCCCGGCGATCGAGAACTGACGTCAGCCGGGCGCCGTCCCGGCCGGAGGGGGCAGGCGACGTGGGCACGTTGACGGTGGCCGTGATCGGTGCGGGCGGCCGGATGGGCCGGCAGGTGTGCGCCGCCGTCGAGGCGGCGGACGGTTTGGCGCTGGGGCCGCGGATCGACGTCGGTGACGACGTCGCCGCGGTCGCCGGTGCTGACGTCGCCGTGGTCTTCTCGGTGCCGCACGTCGCCCTCGAGCACACCCTGGCGTGCATCGACGCCGGGGTCCACGTCGTCGTCGGCACCACCGGCTGGGATGCCGCCGCGCTGGACGACGTCCGGGCGGCGCTGGAGAAGGCCCCGGACGTCGGCGTGCTCGTCGCCCCCAACTTCGCGCTCGGCGCGATCCTGCTGATGCGTTTCGCGGCGATCGCGGCCCGGCACTACGAGTCGGTCGAGATCATCGAACTGCACCACCCGGACAAGGTGGACGCACCGTCCGGCACCGCCCGTCACACGGCCGAGCTCATCGGCGCGGCCCGGCGCGACGCCGGGCTGCCGCCCGTGCCCGACGCCACGACGACGGCGCTGGACGGCGCGCGCGGCGCGTCGGTGGACGGCGTCCGGGTGCACTCGGTGCGCCTGCGCGGACTGGTGGCGCACGAGGAGGTCCTGCTGGGCGGCCCGGGGGAGCAGCTCACCCTGCGGCACGACTCGTTCGACCGGGTCTCGTTCATGCCCGGCGTCCTGCTCGGCGTCCGCACGGTCGGGTCGCGGCCCGGGCTCACGGTGGGGCTGGAGCACTACCTCGCCGACTAACGGGATGTCTGACCCACCGCCGTCACGCCGGTGCGCTGACCAGCTCCTCGGTGCGCCGCACGACCGGCACGAGCTGCCCGTCCTGGTTGCTCAGGACGGCGACCACCAGCCCACGGTCGGGATAGATGTCGAGCTGACCCTCGTATCCGGGGGTGCCCCCGTTGTGGCCGACGATCCGGGTGCCCGCGACGACCTGCTCCTCGAAACCGTAGGCGTACCGGTCCTGCGCCGGACCACCGGGCCGTTGCACGCTCACCCTGCCCGCCAGCAGGGTCGTGATCATCGCCGGGCCGAGCAGCGTCCCGGCGGTGACCGCGTGGGCGAACTGGCGCAGGTCCGTCACGGTGGACCAGGCACCGCCGGACGGGTTGCCGACCTGCAGGTCGCCGCTGACGTCGCGCAGGGCTACCCCCGACGCCTCCGCCGACGCCTCCGCCGACGTTGACGCCGGCGCCGGGCCGGGCCCGGGGGGCACCGGACGCCCGTCCGGACCGACCCGCGCGTAACCGTGCGCCATGCCCGGCACCGCCGCGGGCCGGTAGACCGCCACCTCGGTGTCCGCCATCCCCGCCGGCGCGAACACGTGCTCGCGGACGTGGTCCGCGTAGGGGCGGGCGGCCACCGCCTCGACGACCGCCCCCAGCAGGACGAAGCCCGAGTTGCTGTACCCGAACCGGGTCCCCGGCTCGAAGGCCAGCGGCTCGGCGCGGATCCGCTCGACGAGTCCGGACAGCGTGGTCGGCGGGTCCCCGTCGCCGTCGCGCCGCAGCACGTCACCGAACCCGGCGGTGTGGGTGAGGAGCTGATGCAGCGTCACCCGATCGGCGACCCCTGCCGGGAACCCGGGAACGTACCGGCCCAGGGGGTCGGTGAAGGCGAGCCGTCCCTGCTCGACGAGCTGCGCGACGGCCACGGCCGTGAACATCTTGCCCATCGAGGCGATGCAGAACCGGGTGCCGGGGGAGTTGGTGGTCCCGCTCGTGCGGTCGGCCGTCCCGTAGCCCCGGGCGAGCAGGTCGGTGTTCCGGTCGGCGACCAGGACGGCGCCGGAGAAGCTACCGTCCGCCGCACGCCGGTCCAGGTCCGCGGCGAGGGCGGCCCAGTCGGGAGCGCGCCGGACCCTCGTCGGGGAGGCAGGGCCGGCCGGCGGTGGCGACTGGGTCGGACCGCGCTGCTGCCCGCCGGAGCAGCCGGTGGCCAGGAGGGCGGGCACGGCGGCCAGCCCGCGCAGGAGCGTGCGTCGGGGCAGCTCTGACATGGGTGTTCCCTTCGTCCGAGGTCGTCCACAGCGGTGTTGACGGCGAACGTAGGGTGGGTCGCGGCACGAACCAACTGTTCAACGAATGAGTTGATCGGAGGCCGATGACCATCCGGGTGAGCCTGTCGGGCGACAGCACCGATCTGGTGACCTTCGGCTGCTCCGCGGCGCGCGAGGCGGTCCGGAGTCTGCACGTCCTGAGCAACGTCCGGCGTCATCCGCTGCACATCTCGTGGGCGCTGGCCACCCGCCAGGTGCTGCCCCGCGAGGTGGCGGTCGAGCTCGACCGGCACGGTTTCTGGTTCCTCGACGGCGCGGTGGGGTTCGGCGAGATCTGGCCGCACGACCGGCTCGCCGACTGGCCGGACGAACTCCACATGCTGCGGACGGCGAGGCCCGGCGCCTTCGCGGAGGCGATGATCCGGCGCGCGCTCGTCGGGCGCGGGCCGGGGCCGCGGGTCACGCTCGCGGCGTTCGCCGCGGATCCTGGCCTGCAGGAGCGCGCCGCCGGCACCGTCACGGCCCGGCACCCGGCGTCCCTGGTCGTGCTGCGGCAGCTCGTGACGGATCCGGCGGGTTGCCGGGACCGGTTCGCCGACCTCCTCCAGGCCTACTGGGACGCCTGCCTGGCGGCGGGCTGGCCGCGCATGCAGGCACGCCTGCAAGACGACATCGCCCGGCGTGGCCGGGCGCTGTCCCGCCACGGACCGGCGGCTCTGGCGGGCGTCTCGGAGCACGTGCAGGTGGACGTCGGGCAGGGGATCGTCACGATCCGGCCGCCCGGCGTCCCCAGGGAGGCCGACCGGTTGGAGACGGCGCCCGCCGGTCCCGGCGGGATCGTGCTCGAGCCGTCCCACTTCGTCTGGCCCGAGGTGGCGGCCGTGGTCCACCGTGACGGGCCCGACCGGTCCACCGTCGTGATCGTCTACTCCGTCGCGGAGTTCCATGCGGAGGGGCACGTGCCGATGGCACCGGACCAGCTCCTGCGCCTCCTGCGATCGGCGGGGGATCCGACCCGGTTGCAGATCCTGCGACTCGTGGCCCACCGCGCCCGTTCCACCCGCGAGATCGCCGGGCTGGTCGGGCTCACCGAGGCGGCCGTGTCCAAGCACCTCAAGATCCTGCAGGGGGCCGGCTGGGTCACCGCTCGACGGCAGAGCTACTACGTCTACTACGACCTGGTGCGCGAGTCCGTGGCCCGGCTCTCCGGCGGCCTCGAGGATCTGCTCGGCTGACGTCCGTGCCTCACGCGCGGGCGCTCGCGCTGCGCGCGTAACGGGCCGGGGTCGTGCCGAGCGTGGCGCGGAAGTGCCGGGTGAGGTGCGACTGGTCCGCGAAGCCCGCAAGGGTGGCGACCTGCGCGGCCGGTTCCCCGGCCAGCAGCAGGCGCCGCGCCAGCTCGACCCGGCGACCGGTCAGGTAGCGGTGCGGCGGGACGCCGTACGCGCGGCCGAACGCCCGGACCAGATGGGTCGGCGTCACCCCGAAGCGGGCCGCCACCTCGGTCAGCACCACGCCGTCCGGCAGGGACGCGTCGAGCAGGTCGCGCAGCCGGCGGGCCACGGCCGGGTCGCGCGTACCGGCGGCCACCCCCGCGGTCGACGACATTGGGAGGCCCCGCAGGTGCTGGGCAAGCCGCTCCCCGACGAGGGCGAGCCGGCCGGCCGCCTCCAGCGGCTCCGGCCTGCGCAGCACGTCGTGGAGGCGGCCGATCCGATCGCGCAGGAGCGGGTCGGCCAGTGTCGGGCCGTCGACGGCGCGGCCGGCGAGGTCGTCGTCCAGCACGGTCCCGTCGAGGTAGAGCACCCGCTTGGTGAAGCCGCCGGGGGCCGCCGGGCGGCCGTCGTGCGGCACGTGGGGCGGCAGCAGCGTGATCCGGTCGCGCAGGGCGGCGTGCTCCCGGCCGCCGAGGCCGTACCGGACGGCGCCGGCGTCCACGATGAGCAGCGTCCAGCAGGCGTGGGTGTGCAGCGGGTAGGCGTGCCGGGCGAACCGGGCGTGGAACACCTCGTGGACGCCGGGCACGCCCGGGCGCCAGGCCGTCACCCGGTCGCCGGGCTGCCGGTCGTCGGGCTGTCGCGTGTCGGGCTGGCGCGTGCCTGGCTGCCGCGTGTCGGGCTGCCGGTCGGCCATGCCAGCAACGTACAAGACGGCCCGGCCGGTGCGCGCCTAGCGTCGGGCGGGTGAGCGACCTCGACACCGCGCCCGTGCCCGCCGTCCGCTTCGACACCCGGATCGCCGTCCTGCTGCGCGACGACCTGGCGACCTGGCAGCGCCTCAACGTCACCGCGTTCCTGACCAGCGCCCTGGCCGCGCACCGGCCGGAGCTGATCGGCGAGCCCTACGCCGACGCGGACGGCGTCGCGTACCTGGCCATGTTCGGCCAGCCCGTGCTGGTGTTCGAGGCGGGCAAGGAGACGGTCGGCGCGGCGCGGACGCGCGCGCTCGGGCGGGGACTGCCCGTCGCCGTCTTCACGGCGGACCTGTTCGCGACCGGCCACGACAGTGCCAACCGGGCAGCGGTGCGGGTTGTCGCGGGCGCCGACCTCGACCTGGTCGGGCTCGGCGTCCACGGGCCGCGGTCGGCGGTCGACAAGGTGCTCAAGGGTGCCCGGCTGCACCCGTGACCGGCGTTCCACCGGCCACGCGGACGCCCGCCGAAGTCCATGATCACGATGAAAGTCCATGATCACGGCGAAGGTCAGCGGCGGTCGAGGACGGTGTGCAGCCAGCGGACGATGGGTGGGGTCATCAGGTCGTGGAGGCGGTCGTCGGAGTGGCCGGCGCCGGGTACCAGAGTGAACGAGACCGGGGCCTTGCGGGCCCGCAGCGCCCGGACCAGCGCGAGCGACTGCGCGTAGGGCACGGTGCAGTCCTCGTCGCCGTGGTCGATCGCGAAGGCGGGCAGGGTGCCACGCGCGGCGCGCGCCACGTATGTGAGCGGCGACGCGGCCCGGGCCACCGCCGGGATGCTCGGCAATGCGCCGCCGAGCCAGCGCGAGTCGGCGGAGTCGGGCTCGTCGTGGCGCATCCACCAGTCGCCGGGGCAGCCGCCGGGGTCGACGGAGTCGGCGTCCATCGTCAGGAAGTCCGTCGGGCCGTACTCGTCGACGACGGCCTGGACGGCGCTGCTCGTCGTGGCGTGGCCGAGCTGCGGTGCGTCGAAGACGGTGCGCTGCGAGCCGGTCGCCCCGACCATCGCCGCTAGGTAGCCGCCCGCCGACTCGCCCCACACCGCGAAGCGGTCGGGGCGCAACCCGTACGTCCGGGCGTCCGCCCGCAGCCGGCGAACGGCGGCCTTGGCGTCCTGCACGGCCGCCGGGTACCTCGCCTCCCCGGTCATCCGGTAGTTGATCGACGCGACCGCGTACCCCGACCGCAGCAAGGCCTGGGCCACCGGGCCGCTCTCGGCCTTGTCGCCCTCGAGGAAGGCGCCACCGTGGATGTAGATCACCAACGGGATGCGGCGGCCGGCGTGTGGGGGCAGCAGCAGGTCGAGGACCTCGCTGGGAGAGGCGCTGGCGTAGCGGAGGTCCGTGACGACCGTGACGCGACCTGCGACGCCGGGCATCACGACGAGCCTCGTACGCGTCGGCGGGACCGTCGCGGTGGCGACGCCGACGCGGCCGTTCTCGGCCTGCGCGCCGGGCAGGTCCAGGGCGAGGACCCCCAGGCCGGCGAGGGCGGCGGCCGCTGCGGCGGCGAGGGCGCGACGACGGCGTGCGGAGCGGCGCCTCGGCGCTGGTGCGGACATGCCCGGACTCCCGATGACGACGCTGACCACTGGACAGCGGCCACCCGGGTGGGCCGAACGGGTCGCTCGCACCGG
>Ga0302299_10000643_pt1 | contig 19637 bp, 14 predicted proteins | sample III_Fen_N3_4_FD_198795 | JGI IMG/M metagenome (GOLD analysis project Ga0302299, IMG submission 198795) | Peat permafrost microbial communities from Stordalen Mire near Abisko, Sweden - III_Fen_N3_4 | ecosystem: Environmental > Terrestrial > Soil > Wetlands > Permafrost | place: Sweden: Abisko... | reverse complement strand
CGAAGATGGCCGGCCAGTGGGCGTAGGCCTGCACCACGTCGGGGTGCCAGCGCCGGATCGACGTCCACAGCCCGACCAGGGAGCGGGCCACGCCGAGCGCCCCGCCGCGCCGGCCGCGGTGGAGGTCGAACACCTCGAGGTGGACGCCCGCGTCGCGGAGCACGGCCTCGAGCGGCCCGGAGCCCTGGGTGGCGAGGACCGCGACCTGATGGCCCCGCGCGCCGAGCTCCACCGCGAGCCGGGTGGCCTGGACCTCGGTGCCGCCGACCTCGAGCGACTCGACCACCAGGACGATGCGCCGCGGGTCCTCCGCAGGGGTGGGGGCGGCGCCCGACGGGTCGGGCCCCACTAGCTGTTCCGGGTGAGCCAGGAGCTGAGCACCAGCACGCACCACGCGATGTGGCCGACGTTCTCGCCGGCGAGCAGCTGGTCGAGCACGGCCGTCGTGGCGACGGCGTCGAGAGGGGGCAGGGGCGCCCGGAAGAGCTCGGCGTAGTCGGGCCGGTTGCGGATGGCGCGCACCAGCCACTCCTCGATGGGGAACGAGAAGCCGGTCTTCTGGCGGTGCAGGAAGGCGTCGTCGAAGCCGCGGAGGCGCAGCAGCTCCTTGAGGGGCCACTTCCCCACCCCGTCGCGGACCTTCACGTCGACGGGCATGCGGGCGGCGAGCCGGGCGACCGGTGCGCCGAGGAGCGGCACGCGGGCCTCGAGGGAGACCGCCATGGTGGCGCGGTCGACCTTGGTGAGGATGTCGGCGGGCAGGTACTGCTCCGTGTCGACCTCCATGGCCACCTCGAGGGCGTCGAGCCGGTCCCAGGGGCGCGCTCGGCGCGTCGCCGGCACGATCGGGCGGGGCGGCACCTGCCGCCCACCCAGCAGCGCGTCGACGGCCGCCTCGGGCTGGATGGCCAAGGTCGACCCGTAGCCGTACCCCCCGTTGCGGACCTCGTCGCGGGTCTGGTCGAGCAGGCGCTCGGCGACGGGCCCGTAGCGCGGCAACCGGCCGAGCACACGGCCCGCCAGCTTCGAGGCCCCACCTGGCACGAGACCGGCCGCCTGGAGGCGGAAGGCCGCGTCGTAACGGCCGTAGCCCCCGAACAGCTCGTCGCCGCCATCGCCGGTGAGCACCACCCGGAGGTCGTTTGCCGCGACCTCCGACACCAGCATGGTGGGGACCGCGCTGTAGTCGGCGAAGGGCTCGTCGTAGACGTCGATCAGCTGGTCGAGGAGCCGTTCGAAGTCGGACTCGTGCAGCTCGGTGATCACCAGGTCGACGTCGAGGTGGCGGGCCGCCTCCTCCATGTAGCGGCGCTCGTCGCGCTCCCAGCCCGGCACGCTGATGCCGAAGGCGCGGATGCCGGGGTGGGCGTCGGCAGCGGTGGCCGAGACCAGCGTCGAGTCGATGCCGCCGGAGAGGAAGACGCCGAGCGGCCGGTCCGACACGAGCTGGCGCCGCACCGACAGGTCGACCATCGCCCGGGTGGCCTCGACCCAGTCGCCGTCGCCGAGGTCGGCCGGTGGCTGCTGGAAGCGCTCGACCCCGAGCAGCCGGACCTCGTCGAGGGAGTAGATCTCGGCGGTGCCGCGGGGCACGCGGCGGACGTTGCGCCAGGGGCTGTCGGGCTCGGGCACGTACTGGTGGCGCAGGTAGGCGTGGATGGCGGCGAGGTCGGGACCGTCGGACAGGGCGCCGAGCTCTCGCAGCGCCTTGGGCTCGGACGCGAACGCCACGGAGCCGGTGGTGGAGCGCACGAACAGCGGCTTGATGCCGAACTCGTCGCGTGCCAGCACGAAGCGGTTGTTGGGCTGGTCGACGATGGCCACCGCGAAGATGCCGTCGAACAGGCCGAACACCGCCGAGCCGAACTCGAGGTAGCCGGCGAGCACGACCTCGGTGTCGCACGAGGTCGAGAACTTGTGGCCACGTCGGTGCAGCGTGCGGCGGAGCTCGTCGGTGTTGTAGATCTCGCCGTTGAAGATCACGCCGACGTCGTCACGCCAGAAGGGCTGGCGACCCTGGGCCGGGTCACGGATGGCAAGGCGGCACATGCCCCACGCGCCGTGCCCGTCGAGCTCGTCGCTGAAGTGGTCGTCGGGGCCCCGGTGGACCATGACCTCGACGCCGCGCTGCACGCCCGCGAGGACCGACCCGTCCCGCGCACGAGTCGAGTCGATCACACCGACGATGCCGCACATGCGGGGCTCCTAGCTGGCAGACGGGTCAGGTCGGGACCACCGACCGGCGCGGCCGGGCTCGGGCCAGCCGCACGATCGACGGCCTCGGGTCAAGCGTCGAGCGATCCTATGAGCGCCCGGAGGTCGCGGACAACCGTCTCTTGCCGGGGACAACGATCCTGGCGGGCCTGTGCCACCTCGGCCGGGACGGGCTCCCGGGCCGCGTCGATGGCCGCGTCGAGCGCCGCGACCATGGCGCCGACGTCGGCGGGGGGCACCACCCGACCGCAGGGCCCGACGAGGTCGGCCACGTCGCCGACGTCGGTGGCCACCACCGACAGGCCCCGGGCGAGCGCCTCGAGCACCGCCCGGGGCAGGCTCTCGGCGCGCGAGGAGTGCAGCAGCACGTCGGCGGCGTCGTAATCGGCCGGCGTGAGGGCGTGGTTGCGCACCACGGTGACCCGCTCCTCGAGGCCGTGGGTGCGCAGCTGGAGGTCGAGGCCCGTCCCCCCGCTCGTGTAGACGGTCGCGACCCAGTCGTCGCGCCCCGCCAGGGCGCCGAGCGCCACCAGCGCGTCGGGGTGCCCCTTCTCGTCGCGGTTCGTGCCGACGACGATGAGGCGCACCACGTCGCAGCCCGGGCGCGGCCGCAGCGGCCCGAGCCACTCCTCGGACACCCCGCTCCAGAGCGCCACCGCGCGGTCGGGATCGATGCCCACCGTCCCGACCAGCATCGACCGGGCCGCCTCCGAGTTGGCCACGAAGCGGTCGACCAGCCGCTGGGTGACGGCGTCGGCGACGTTGTGCCACGGCCGGCGCCAGGTGTCGAGGCCGCGCTGCGCGGCGAACACCACCGGGCGCCGGCCGCGCGGGTCGCGCACCAGGGGGCGCTGCACCAGGAGGCGCAACGACAACGACCACCGCAGCCCGAACGGCCACACCACCGACGGCCGGAGGTGGCGCAGCACACGGACGGCACCGGTGACGCCCTTCACCCGGATGAGGGGCACGTCGAGCCGGTCGGCCAGCTGGGAGATGGCGCCGTCGCCGCGGTCGCGGGCGAGCACCATGAACCGGCCCCCGGCGGCCCGGTCGGCGGCCGCGAGCTCGATGGTGCTGCGCTCGGCGCCACCGAGCCCGCCCGACCCGACCAGCACGGCCACGATGAGCCCGTCGGTGTCGTGGAGCACGCGCGGGGAGTGGGGCCCGCTGCCGGCACCGCGTGGGCCGAGGCCGATCCGTCGGACCATCACTGGGCACGCACCCGGTACAGCAGCCGGCGTGGGCCCGCCACGGGCGTGACCCGGAAGCGGCAGGCGTCGACGACCGAAAGGTCGGCCGTGCCCGTGAGCGTGTGGAAGCCGTCGCCGAAGGGCCAGTCCTCGGAGGGCCCCACCTCGGCGATCGGCCGTTCGTGGAAGTTCCGCCCGTCGATGGTGATCTCCTGGAAGACGATGCCGCGCCCGTACTGGTCGCGGCCGTCCTGGGCGGGACGCACGACTCGCCCGTCGGCCAGGCTCACCAGCGGCCCACCCGGACGACGGCACTCGGCGGGCCCATCGGACGTGACGCGCAGCTCGCGCCACCGACCGAGCACGTCGTCGGCCGTGAACACCCGCAGCTGCTTGCCCGCGCCCCCGGGGTCGCGGGCGAGGCCCAGCAGCAGCCAGCCCTCGTCGAGGTGCGCCAGCGTGGGGTCGGTCAAAGGCGGCACCCCCTGGAGGTGTCCGGCGTAGGTCCACGACGTGGGCGTGCTGCCGAAGTACACCGGCACCCCGGTGCTCCCCGGCGCGTCGGGCAGGCACAGCAGGCGGTCCCCGTCGACCACCACGGTGGGGTAGGCCAGGTGCTGGCCCGGCTCGTCGATGACGATGCGGTGGTCGAGGAACTGGCCGTCGAGGTAGCGCACCGCCGCGATCACGCCCCGGGCCCGGCCCGGCAGGAACAGCTCGTGCAGCAGCCAGGTCTGGCCCTGCCACACGATGGTGCGCGGGTCGGCGACGAAGCGTCCGGGCCGGAGGCCCCGCAGCCAGTGCACCGGCACGGCGGGGAAGCGCCCGTGCTCGATGAGCGAGGCGACCAGCTCGGGGATGCCGACCTGCAGCACGCCGATGGCCCACTCGCGCTCGACGAACGCGCCGAAGGCGAGCCGGTTCGTGCGGTGCTGGAGCTCAGACCGTGTCGGAATCAAGGTAGGAGAGGTACCACGAGTCGGGGGCGAGGCAGGCGAGCAGGTCGGGGTCGCGGCGGTCGAACACGCGGCAGCCGTAGTGGATCTCCAGGGGGCGGAGCGCCTCGGGGAGGGGCGCGAAGCCCGCCCAGCGGAAGATGGGTCGGGTGGGTGAGCGGGGGGTGTTCCAGGCCATCAGCAGGTCGGCACCGCGGCTGCCGGCGTGGCGCGCCAGCTGCCGGAGCAGGGCGCGCCCGGCGCGGGGCTCGGCCGGGTCGACGAGGAGCTCGAGGACGTACCCGATGCGGGCCCCGTGCCGATCGGTGACCGAGACCCCGCCGAAGGCGACCAACCGGCCCTTCAGGTAGGCCGCGAACACCCGGTAGTCGACCTCGGGCCGCTCGAACAGGCGCCACTGGAGGAACTCGGCGTCGCGGACCACCGCCACGCGCAGGCCGCGGGCGACGCGCCGCCACAGCCCGTCGATGCCGTCGGGCAGGTCGGTGCACTCGATGATGCCGGGGAGCAGGCGCTCCGCACCCGGTCGGTCGGCGTGCAGGCCGGCACGGCGCCGCGCCGCGGAGCGAGGCAGCGGCCGGACCAGGAACGGCACCGGCCCGAACGTCTCCCAGCCCAGCTCACCGCGGAACCCGGGCATGGCCTCGCCGTTGGGGAAGCCGTAGACGAGCGACGTCCCCGCGGTGCTGAGGCGCCGGTAGGCGTCGGCGGCCATGCGCAGGTAGAGGCCCCGGCCCCGCCACTCGGTGTCGGTCATCACGTCGAGCGACTGCGCCCCCGCGACGATCCGGCCGTCGACCAGGATCCGGCGCGGCACCGTGGCGTAGAGCGCGCCCAGGCCCTCGGCCCCGGTGAGCGCCACCGCGGTGGCGGGGCCGGCCACACCGTGGAGGTACTGCCAGCGCAGCACGTCGAGCGACTTGTCACGCCCGTTGCGGGCGAAGAGCTCCGAGATGTCGCCGAGGAACGCCTCGTCGGGTGGGTCGGCCCACCGGACGGTGGTGCGGGGCGCGTCGGCGGCGACCGGGGAGGTCACAGATATTCGACGTGATCCGCTCGGGGCACCCGATGGCGCGTGTCGAGCACGAACGAGGCCCGCGCCACGATGCGGTCGAGGTCGAAGCTGTCGTGGTCGGTGATGAGCAGCACCAGGTCGGCAGCGGCCACCTCCTCGTCGGAGGCGTCGACCAGCGCGACCCGCTCGTCGACCTGCCGGCGGTCGATGTGCGGGTCGCAGGCGCGGACCTCGGCCCCCAGCGCGAGCAGCTTCTCGAGGATCACCGTGGCGGGCGCCTCGCGGGCGTCGCCGGTGTTGCGCTTGTAGGCCAGGCCCAACACCAGCACCCGGGCCCCGTTCAGGGCCCGCCCCGACCGGTTCATGGCCAGCAGCGCACGCTGGACCACGTAGTCGGGCATGTGCTCGTTGACGTCGTTGGCCAGCTCCACGAAGCGGAACTGGCGGCCGAGCGACCGCTCCACGCGCCACGACAGGTAGCTCGGGTCGACCGGCAGGCAGTGCCCACCGACGCCGGGGCCGGGGTAGAAGGGCATGAACCCGAAGGGCTTGCTCGACGCGGCCTCGACGGCCTCCCACAGGTCGATGTCGAGGTCGGCGGCGTAGATGGCGAGCTCGTTGACCAGCGCGATGTTGACGTGGCGGAAGGTGTTCTCGAGCAGCTTGGTGAGCTCGGCGATGCGGCAGTTGGCCACCGGCACGGTGCGCTCGACGAGGCTGTCGTAGAACCCCTGCACCGCAGCCAGCGAGGCGGCGTCGATGCCCGACACCACCTTGGGGGTGTTCAGGAAGGTCCAGGTGGCGTTGCCGGGGTCGATGCGCTCGGGGCTGTAGCCGAGGTGGAAGTCACGCCCTGCGACCAGGCCCGAGCCCTGCTCGAGGAGGGGCGCGGCCAGCTCCTCGGTGGTGCCGGGGTAGGTGGTGGACTCGAGCACCACGGTGGCGCCGGGGCGCAGGTTGAGGGCCAGCGTGGCTGCGGCGCTCTCGATGAACGAGAGGTCGGGCGCACCCTCCCGCAGCGGCGTGGGGACGGTGATGACCGCAACGTCGAAGTCCTTGCACGAGACCTCGTCGGCCGAGGCCTGGTAGCGACCCGTGGCGATGGCGCTGGCGAGCTGGGTGTCGGGGATGTCCTCGACGTAGGAGTCGCCGGCGTTGAGCCGGCGCACGCGCTCGTCGTCGAGCTCGTAGCCGACCACGCTGTGCCCGACCTCGACCGCCCTCATGGCGAGCGGCAGCCCGACATAGCCCTGCCCGACGACGACGATGTTCATATCGGGTTCCTTCGGAGAGACGGGAGGCGGACGGCATGGGGGCCGGGCCCGCGAAGCAACGAACGGGCGATCATCATAGAGGGGCGGCCGCAGGCGGTGTCCGGGCCGGTCCCGGCGGCCGGTGGCACCCGGGGCCGACGCTACGATCTCGCGCCGTGACCACGGATGCCGCCGCCGAGATCGCTGCAGGCGACCGGTTCGCGTTCGGGGAGAACTGGGCCCGCTTCCTCGAGGTCCTCGACGACGACCGCATCGCCGCCGCGGAGACCTCGCTGCGCACCATGCTCGACCTCCCCGACGGCGACGAGCTCACCGGCCGCTCCTTCCTCGACATCGGCTCCGGCTCCGGGCTCTTCTCCCTCGCCGCCCGCAACCTCGGCGCCACCGTCCACTCCTTCGACTTCGACCCCCACTCCGTGGCCTGCACCACCGAGCTGCGCCGCCGCTACCACCCCGGCGACCCCGACTGGACCGTGCAACAGGGCTCGGTCCTCGACCCCGGCTACCTCGCCGGGCTCGGCCTCTTCGACATCGTCTACTCCTGGGGCGTGCTGCACCACACCGGCGCCATGTGGGACGCCCTCGCCAACGTCGCCCCCCTCGTCGCCCCCCACGGCCGCCTCTTCATCGCCATCTACAACGACCAGGGGACGGCCAGCAACCGGTGGGCCCGCGTGAAGCGGCGCTACAACCAGGGCGGCCCCGGTCAGCGCCGCGCCATCCTGGCCGGGGTGCGCGCCTACGAGGCCGCGAAGCCGTTGCCCACGCTGGTGGCGTCCCAGGCCTACTACCTCGCCCAGCACGGCCGTCTGCGCCACCTGCCGAAGGCCGACGTGGCCCCGGCGCGCGGCATGGACCGCGACCGCGACCTCATCGACTGGGTGGGCGGCTGGCCGTTCGAGGTGGCCACCCCCGAGGCCATCTTCGACTTCTACCGCGAGCGGGGCTTCACCCTCGTCCACCTCGCCACGTGCGGTGGCGGGCTGGGGTGCAACGAGTTCGTCTTCCGCCGCGACTGACCTGCGGCCCGTTCGGCCGGTCAGACCAGCCGGACGCCGGCGTCGCCGCGCTCGATGCGGCCGATCTCGACGGCCTTCGAGCCCTGGGTGCGCAACACGTCGAGGGCGCGGTACACCTCGTCGGCGGGCACCACCACCACCATGCCGATGCCCAGGTTGAAGACCTTGGCCAGCTCCTTGTCGTCGATGCCGCCGAGGCGCTGGATCTCGCCGAAGATGCGGGGCGGCTCCCAGCTCTTGCGCTCGACCACCGCCTGCGCGCCGCGGGGCAGCACGCGCGACAGGTTGCCGGGCAGGCCACCGCCGGTGATGTGGGCGACGGCCCGCACCTCGACGGTGCGCAGCAGGGCCAGGATGGCCGGCGCGTAGATGACCGACGGCTCCAGCAGCTCGTCGGCGAGCGAGTGGTGCGCGCCCTCGTAGGCGGGGCCGTCGAGGGGCCGCTTGGCCACGTCGAGCAGCACGCGCCGGGCGAGCGAGTAGCCGTTGGAGCGGAGCCCCGGCGACGGCAGGCCGATGAGCACGTCGCCGGCCGTGACGTGCTCGCCGGTGATGAGCTGGTCGCGCTCGGCCACGCCCACCGAGAAGCCGACCAGGTCGAACTCGCCGGGGTCCATGGCGCCGGGGTGCTCGGCCATCTCGCCGCCCACCAGCGCACAGCCCGCCTGGCGGCAGCCCTCGGCCACGCCTTCGACGAGCTGCTCGATGTGGTCGGGGTCGAGGCGGCCCACCGCGATGTAGTCGAGGAAGAACAGCGGCTCGGCGCCTTGGCAGACCAGGTCGTCGACGCACATGGCCACCAGGTCGACGCCGATGGTGTCGAAGCGCCCCGCGGCCTGGGCGATCAGCGCCTTGGTGCCGACCCCGTCGGTGGACGACACCAGCACCGGCCGTCGGTAGCGGTGCTGCGCGAACTCGAACAGGCCCCCGAACCCGCCGATGTCGCCGATGACCTCGGGCCGGAAGGTGGAGCGGACCTTGTCCTTGATGCGCTCGACCGCCTCCTCGCCCGCGGCGATGTCGACCCCGGCGCCTTCGTACGTCTCGCCCATGCCGGTCAGGCGCCGCTGAGCGTGTCGTCGGCGGCCAGCGCGGCCTCGCCTTGGATGCTCTCCAGCAACGTCGAGGGGTAGTCGAGCGGCTCGCCGAGCGGGTCGCTGGTGTCCTTCTCGAGCACGTTCTTGCGGAGCTCCACCGGGATCGGCACCGGGTAGTTGCCGGTGAAGCAGGCGTCGCAGAAGCCGGCCTCGGGCGTGGTTCCCGTGGCGGTGACCAGGCGGTCGAGGGTGATGTAGGCCAGGGTGTCGACGTTGAGGTACTCGCGGATCTCGTCGATGGTCATGTTGTGCGCCAGCAGCTCGGCGCGGGTGCCCGTGTCGATGCCGTAGAAGCACGACCACTTGATGGGCGGCGACGAGAGCCGCAGGTGCACCTCGGTGGCCCCGGCCTCGCGGAGCATGCCGACGAGCTGCTTCTGGGTGGTGCCGCGCACGACCGAGTCGTCGACGACCACCAGGCGCTTGCCGGCGATGTTCTCCTTCAGCGGGTTGAGCTTCATGCGCACGCCGAGGGCCCGCATCTTCTGGCTGGGGGCGATGAACGTGCGCCCGATGTAGCGGTTCTTCACGAGGCCCTGGCCGTAGGGGATGCCACTGGCCCGGGCGAAGCCCTCGGCGGCCGGCAGGCCCGACTCGGGCACGCCCATGACCATGTCGGCCTCGACCGGCGCCTGCTGCGCGAGCAGCTCGCCCATGCGCACCCGGGCGTGGTGCACGCTGCGACCGTAGAGCCGGCTGTCGGGGCGGGCGAAGTAGACGAACTCGAAGAGGCACAGCTTGGGGTCGAGCCGCTCGGCGGGGAACACCGGGACCGACGTGACGCCGTCGCCGTCGATCACCACCATCTCGCCCGGATCGAGCTCGCGCACGAAGTGGGCGCCGACGATGTCGAGGGCCGGCGACTCGGAGGCGAGCACCCAGCCACCCGCCTCGAGCAGGCCGAGGCAGAGGGGGCGCAGCCCGTTCGGGTCGCGCACGCCGATGACGCGCTCGGCGTCCATGATGACCAGCGAGAAGGCGCCCTCGAGGCGGGGCAGCACCTCGACCAGGGCCTGCACCAGCGCGTCGTCGGGGATGACGTCGTCGACGTCGGCCATGGCCTCGATGGAGGCGCACAGCAGCTCGGCCACGAGGTCGGAGTCGGACGTGACCATGCCGGGCAACATGCCCGCCTCGGCGGCGAGCTCGGCGGTGTTGACCAGGTTGCCGTTGTGGCCCAGGGCGAACCCCGTGGTGCCGACCGCCCGGTAGACCGGCTGGGCGTTGCGCCACGTGCTCGACCCCGTGGTGGAGTACCGCGTGTGGCCGATGGCCAGGTGGCCGGTGAGCGGCGCGAGCGTGCGCTCGTCGAAGACGTTGGACACCAGGCCCATGTCCTTGACCACGGTGATGTCGACGCCGTCGGTCACCGCCATGCCGGCCGACTCCTGGCCGCGGTGCTGCAGCGCGTACAGCCCCAGGTAGGTCAAGTGGGCGACCGGCTGGTCCGGGGCGTGGACACCGAAGACGCCACACGCCTCTTTCAGGGAGTCGTCGGCGGGCGGCGTAGCGACGAGGTCGCCGTCGGCGGCTGGGGTCACCGACCCATGATCGCACGGTCCGGCCCGACTTCCACCAATCCCCCGCGGACTCCGGTCCGCGAGGCGGTGCGAGGACCCTGCGGGACGGTCCGGACCAGCATCCTCCGGGCCACCGTTAGGGTGTGCCGCCGTGTCCGCCAACGAGCCCACGACCCCGCAATCCGACCACGCGGTCGAGGTCGCGGCCGGCGACCGGTTCGCCTTCGGCGAGAACTGGCGGCGCTTCCTCGAGCTGCTCGACCCCGAGCGCATCGCCGCGGCCGAGGACTCGCTCCGCACCATGCTCGAGGTCGACGATCTGCGGGGCACGCGGTTCTGCGACGTCGGGTCCGGGTCGGGCCTGTTCTCGCTGGCCGCGCGCAACCTGGGCGCCACCGTCCACTCGTTCGACTACGACCCCGACTCGGTGGCGTGCACGGCCGAGCTCCGCCGCCGCTACCACCCCGACGACCCCGACTGGACGGTCGAGGAGGGATCGGTGCTCGACGGGTCCTACCTGGCCGGCCTCGGCACCTTCGACGTCGTGTACTCGTGGGGCGTGCTGCACCACACCGGGCACATGTACGACGCCATCGACGCCGTGACCCGGCTCGTGACCCCCGGCGGCCAGCTCTTCATCGCCATCTACAACGACCAGGGAGTCGCCACCAAGGTCTGGACCCGGGTCAAGCGCAGCTACAACCGCGCCGGACCGGTCGGGAAGCAGCTCATCGTGGGCGGCTGCCTCGTGCACACGGCGGCCACCACCGTCGCCGGCGACGGCTACCGCATCGCCACGCACCAGCCCCGCAAGACGCGGCGCGGCATGGACCCCCGCCGCGACGTCGTCGACTGGGTGGGCGGCTGGCCGTTCGAGGTCGCCCGGCCCGAGGAGATCCTGGCCTTCGGGCGCAGCCGCGGCTTCAGCCTCGAACGCCTCACCACCTGCGGCGGGCGCCAGGGCTGCAACGAGTTCGTGTTCCGTCGCGCCGCCGAGGGCACGTCGTGAACCGGATGTGGGACCGCCGTCGCCGGCCCGAGCGCGGCTGGGACCCCGTGTCCCCGGAGTACGCCGCCGCCTACGCCGAGGAGGTGTACCGCACCACCGGGCCCGCGCTGGTCGACCAGACCGAAGCCCTCTACGGCGACCTCGCCGGGCACACCGTGCTCGACCTGGCGGCGGGCCCCGGCCAGTCGGCCCTCGAGTTCGCACGTCGCGGGGCCAAGGTGACCTGGTACGACGCCAGTCGCAACTACCGCGCCATCGCCGAGCGCCGCGCCGACGACGAGGACCTGACGCTCGACTTCCGGATCGGCCACCTCGACGAGTTCGAGGGCCGGTACGACGTCATCTTCTGCAGCCTCGCCTGGTACTACTGCCGCGACGACTCCGCGTTCGCCCGCCGCCTCATCTCCTCGCTCGAGCCCGGCGGCCTGCTCTACTGCCGCATCAACAACGGCGACTACCTGCGCGACGCGGTCCGCTCCCAGCCGGCTTCCCGCCGCTACCTCGTGCTCGGGCAGTTCGAGCTGTACGCCCGCACGGGGATCAAGCTCGGACACCCGCAGTGCGACACCGGGCGCATCGCCAAGGCCCTCGCCGACGCCGGCGCGACCGACCTGCGACTCCACTCCGAGCGCGGCACCACGCTCATCAGCGCCCGGCCCTAGTCCCGCCCGCCCGCACCCGCTCCCCCGGAGGTCCAACCGCCCGATGTGTGGTCTCGCCGGACACTTCCGACCACGCGGGGGCGACGCGGCGGTGGTGCTCGACGCCGTCACGCGGGCGGTGGAGATCCTCGAGCACCGCGGGCCCGACGACCACTTCTCGGCCACGGTCGACGGGCTCGGCGCCTGGGGCATGTGCCGCCTCGCCATCCGCGACCCCGGCGAGGGCCGCCAGCCGTTCTGGCGCGACGACGTCGGCGTGATCTTCAACGGCGAGATCTACAACACCGACGAGCTGCGCCGGAACCTCGAGGCGCGGGGCCACCGCTTCCGCACGCGCTGCGACACCGAGGTCGTCCTGGCGGCCTACGTCGAGCACCAGCACGACGCGTTCGCGCTCTTCGACGGCATCTTCGCGATCGCGGTCATCGACGGACCGCGCAACCGCGTCGTGCTGGCCCGCGACGAGTTCGGCGTGAAGCCGCTGTTCGTCCGCGCGGTCGGCGGCGAGCTCAGCTTCGCCTCCGAGCCGAAGGCGCTGCGGCCGCTGGGAGCGCTGCGCGACGGACCCGACCTCGACCAGCTCGAGCGCTTCCTCCGCTACCACTACGTGCCGGAGCCGGACAGTCCCTGGCGCCACGTCCGCCGCGTCCCCCGCGGCAGCTACGAGATCTACGACCGCGACGACCTGTCGCCGGTCGGCACCGGTCGCTTCCAGCAGCCCGCAGCCGACCTCGGCGACGGCGACTGGCTCGACCGGGCCGACCGGGCCGTCCGCCTGTCGGTCACCCGCCAGCTCGTCGCCGACCGGCCGCTCGGCGTCTTCCTGTCGGGCGGCATCGACTCGACGCTCGTCAGCTCCTACGCCGCCGAGCTGCACCCCGGCCTGCGGGCGTTCGGCATCGGGGTGGCATGGGCCAACGACGAGCGACGCTGGATGCGCGAGGCCACCACACGCCTCGACGTCGACCTCACCGAGACCGAGCTGACCGAGCCCGACTTCGACCGCCTCCTCGGGTCGCTCCTCGACACCTACGACGAGCCCTTCGCCGACTCGAGCGCGATCCCCACGATGCTCGTGTCGGAGGTGGCCGCGGGCGACCTCCGGGTGGTGCTGTCGGGTGATGGTGGCGACGAGCTCTTCGGGGGCTACCCGCGCTACGCCTCGGCCTGGCTCGCCGAGAGCCTCGCCGTCCTGCCACCGTCCGTGATCCGTGCCGCAGGGACGCTCTCGCAGCGCGCCGGCCGAGATCCGGCTCGCATCCTCGACCGCCTCGTCGACGAGTCCCGGGCGGGGGGCGGTGGCTACTCCGGTCAGGGCTCGGTCATCAGCCAGACGGCCGCCGCCGGGCTGCTGGGCCGCTCCGATCCCACCCCCAGCACCACCGCACCGCGGTCGGGCCGGTGGCCGGTGCTGCGCTCGACCGGCTACGCGCGGGCCATGCAGCACGACCGCGACCAGTACCTGCCGGCCGACCTGCTCACGAAAGTCGACCGCGCCACCATGCGGGTCTCCCTCGAGGCCCGCGTCCCGCTGCTCGGCGCGCCCGTCGCCAGGCTGGCCGACGTCATGCCCGTCGACGTGAAGGTGCGAGGCGGCATCGGCAAGTGGCCCCTGAAGGAGCTGCTGCTCCGACGAGGGTTCAGCGCGGCGTTCGTGCACCGGCCCAAGACCGGGTTCGGCTTCCCTCTCGACGACTGGCTCCGCCGGGCGATCGCACGCAACCCGGGGCACGAGGAGCTGCTCCGCCGTCCGCCCGACCCGATCGACCGCGCCGCGGCTGGTCGCGCGCTCGACGATCTCCTGGCGGGCGGCCGCAACGGTGAGACGGTGTGGGCCACGCTCGTGCTCGCGGGCTGGCTCGAGCGCAACGGGAGCGCGGCGTGAAGGTCGCGCTGGTCGCGGGGAGCTTCCCGCCGGGCGGCGGCGGCGCCGAGCGACAGCTGCTGCGCGTGCTCGGTGAGCTGCGTTCCCGCGGCTGGGACGTGGTGGTGGTCGCCCGCTGGTTGGGGGACTCGCCCCGCGCCTACACCGTCGACGGAGTCCCCGTCCTGCGCGTCGGCGCAGCCGAGCTGACCCGGCGCAACTCCGTGGCGTTCACGGTCGCGGCGGCCCGGCACGTCGCCCGGGAGCGACCCGACGTGGCCATCGGCCTGCAGGCGGGCTCGTCCCCTGCCGCCGCCGCGCTCGCCGGTGTGCTCGGGCGCAGGCGCATCCCGTTCGTGCTGCGCCTCACGGGCAACGACACCGAGAGCAACCAGCTCGAGGTGCGCGGCCGCACCCGTGGCTCCCGCGCCGTCACCGCCGCGGTGCTCCGGGCGGCGGGGGCCATCGTGGCGCCCGCCCGCCACATGTTGCGCGGCGCCGGACCCTTCCAGGCGCGGGTCGACGCGGTGGGCTGCGTCATCCCCAACGGCGCGCCCGAGCCTCTCGGTGGGCCCCCGGACGGGCCGCGGTCGAAGGTGCTGTGGGTGGGCCGGCCCGTGGTGGTGAAGAACTACCCACACCTGATCGAGCTCGCCCGCCGCTGCCCCGACCTGTCGTTCACGTCGGTCGGGCCCGGGCCCGAGCTGTCGGTCGAGGTGCCGAACCTCGACGCACGGGGCTGGCTCGCCGACGCGGGCCCGGCGTTCGCCGACGCCGCCGTGCTCGTGTCGACCTCGCGGGCCGAGGGGAGCCCCAACGTGGTGATCGAGGCGCTGTCGTCCGGCGTGTCGGTCGTCGCCTACGACTGCGTCGGGGTGCGCGAGGCGACGGAGGACATCGTCCACGGCGTCCGCATCGTCCCCCAGGGCGACCTCGTCGCGCTCGAGGCCGCCGTGCGCGAGGCCCTGGCCGACCCGCGCGGCGTCGAGGGGGAGCTGCCGTCGATCGCCGACGTCGCCGACCTCTGGGACGACCTGCTGACCCGCCTCGCCCGCCGCTGACCCGCTCCGGGGGGCCGGCTACTTCGTGGACACGCCCACGACCCGCCTCGAGAGGCGTCGCGGTCCCGCCAGCAGCGTGGTGTGGTGACGGTACCCGTCGAAGAAGGTCACCTCGTCGGTGCCGCTGATGGTGTGGAAGGCCAGCGGGAACGCCCACGACGGATCGGGGCCGGCCTCGGCCACCGGCTCTTCGCGGTAGTCGCCGTCGACGTGGACCTCGCGGAGCACGATGCCGCCCCCGTACCGCTGCCGGGAGTCCTGGGCCGGGCGCACCAGGCGGCCGTCGGCGAGCCTCACGAAGCCCCCCGCAGGGCGGACCGTGCCATCGCCGGCGTCGATCGGGTCGCCGGCCTCGGTCCAGGGTCCGGCGAGCGTCTCGGCGCGGAACGCGCGCAGGACCGGCGAGCGGGGCCGGATGTCGAGGCCCACCAGCACGAGCCCGCCGTCGAGCTCCAGCACGGTCGGGTCGCGCAGCGGCGGCACGCCCGGCACCGTTCCGGCGGCGCGCAGCGATGCCGGATCGGTCCCCCGGAACACCAACGTGCCGTCGGGGCACGAGGAGTCGGGGAGGCAGACCAGCCCGTCGCCCTCGGCGAGCACCGTCGGGTAGGCGAGGTGCAGGCCCGGTACGTCGAGCACGGGGCGCGGGTCGACGAACCCCAGCCGCTCGTCGTAGCGGGCCACCCCGATGACGCCGCGGCCGGCCCACGGGCGGAACGCCTCGAAGAACACCCACACCTCGCCCTTCCAGGTGATGCAGCGTGGGTCGGTGACGAAGGAGAACGGCCGGGGTGCCGGCGTGAGCCAGCGCACCGGTGCCGCGGGTGGCCGGCCGTGCTCGCACAGGTGCGCGACGAAGGCGGGTGCGCCGAGCGCGACCGTGCCGACCGCCCACTGGTACTCCTTCGTGGCGAGGAACGGCGCGCGTTCGAGCAGGGCCCGGGCCCGCGACGCCACCGGGTCAGCCCTGGGTGGTGCCGGAGGCCAGCAGGTCGGGCAACGCGCGTCGCCACCGGTCGACCACATCGGCCGCGGCGAGATCGACGAGCGTGCCGGCGCCCGCGTCGGTGACGACCAGCCGCTCGCCCTCGACGGACCCGACGCGGCGCACGGGGACACCGGACCCCACGAGGCGACCGACCACCTCGTCGACCCGGGCCGCGTCGACGCAGAGCAGCACCCGGGAGGGGAGCTCACGGAAGAGCCACCCGGCACCGGCACCGCCGGGCGCGACCACGCGCACGCCGAGGCCGCTGCGTGCCACCAGCTCGCCCAACACCAGGGCGAGGCCACCGTCGGCCAGGTCGTGCGCACCGGCGAGCAGCCCATCGAGCACCAGGTCGCGGACGGCACCGGCCACCGCCGCGTGCTGGTCGAGGTCGAGCTCGGGCAGGGCCCCGCCGCGCAGCCCGCGGCTCCAGGCCAGACGGGAGCCCGCGAGGCCGGAGGGGGCGCCGCCGGACGGCTCGGGGTCGGGCCCGACGAGCAGCAGTTGCGACCCGGCCGCGAGGCCGACGCCCGGCGGGCGACGGTCGAGCCGGTCGACCAACCCCAACACGCCGACGATGGGCGTGGGGTCGATGTCGCGCCCACGGCTCTCGTTGTAGAAGCTGACGTTGCCACCGATGACCGGGATGCCCAGCGCCCGGCAGGCGTCGGCCATGCCGTCGACCGACTCCGAGAACTGCCACATCACCTCGGGGTGCTCGGGGTTGCCGAAGTTGAGGCAGTTCACCAGCGCCACGGGTCGGGCCCCGACGGTGGCGAGGTTCAGCACCGATTCGGCCACCACCGCGGCCGAGCCGGCCCGGGGGTCGACCGCGCACCAGCGGTGGTTGCCATCGGTGGTGAGCGCCATGCCGCGCCCGGTGTCGACGCCGGTGACGGGGTGCTTCAGCCGCAGGACCGTGGCGTCGCCGCCCGGGCCCTCGACGGTGTTCAGGAACAGCTGGTGGTCGTACTGCGACGACACCCACGAGGTGTCGGCGAGCAGCGCGAGCAGCTCCGCCGCCGCGGCTGCCGGGTCGAGCGCGCCGAGGTGCGCCGCAGGGTCGTCGGCGCGTCGGGCGTCGAGATCGGCCGGCGCCTCGCGCGGCCGGTCGTAGAGCGGTGCGTCGTGCTCGAGGGAGCGGGCCGGGACGTCGGCGAGGACCTCGGCCCCCGCGTCGGGCGAGGCCAGCACCCGCAGCTGCCCGCTGGCGTTGACGGTGCCGATGACCGACGCCCGCACCTCCCACCGCGCGGCGACGGCGAGCACCTCGTCGAGGTGCTCCGGCTCGACGATGGCGAGCATGCGCTCCTGCGACTCACTGGTGAGCACCTCGAAGGGCTCCATGCCCGCTTCGCGCTGCGGGACCTCGGACACGTAGACGTCCATGCCCGACCCACCCTTGGCCGCGGTCTCGCACGTGGCGCACGTGAGACCGGCACCGCCGAGGTCCTGCACGCCGACGACCAGGCCCGCGTCGTAGAGGGCGAGGCAGGCCTCGATGAGGCGCTTCTCCTCGAAGGGGTCGCCCACCTGCACGCTGGGCCGCTTGTCGGCGTCGGCCTCGGCGTCGCCGAACCCCGCCGACGCCAGCACCGACACGCCACCGATGCCGTCGCGGCCCGTCGAGGAGCCGAGCAGCACGGCGACGTTGCCCACCCCGGTGGCCCGACCGAGCACGAGTTGGTCGGCCGTGAGGATGCCGAGCGCGAGGACGTTGACCAGGGGGTTCCCGGCGTAGGTCTCGTCGAACACCACCTCGCCGCCGACCGTCGGCACCCCCACCGAGTTGCCGTAGCCGGAGATGCCGGACACGACGCCCTCGGCGACCCACCGGCTGCGGGGGTCGTCGAGCGGGCCGAACCGCAGGGGGTCCATCACCGCGATGGGCCGCGCGCCCATGGAGAAGATGTCGCGCAGGATGCCGCCGACGCCCGTGGCGGCGCCCTGGTAGGGCTCGATGAACGACGGGTGGTTGTGGCTCTCGATGCGGAGCGCTGCGGCGATGCCGTCGCCGACGTCGACCACGCCGGCACCCTCACCGGGGCCGACCAGGACCCAGGGTGCCTCGGTCGGGAAGCGGCGGAGGTGGATCCGCGACGACTTGTAGGAGCAGTGCTCCGACCACATCACCGAGTACATGGCCAGCTCGAGGTGGTTCGGCTCACGCCCGAGGGTGGCCGCGATCGAGGCGGCTTCGTCGTCGGTGAGCCCGAGGGCGCGGTGGACCGGTTCGTCGGCAGGGTTGGGCACGGACGTCATGCTACGGGGAGGGCGTCGGCGGCCTGGCCCGTGGGGACGTCCCGGCCGTGTCGCTGCCAGCCCTGCACGGCCCGGGTCACCGCGATGACGACCACCAGCACCAGGACCGGGTGGAACGGCTCCAGGAAGCGGGGCACGTCGTCGCCCTCCGCGAGCACGTTCGCGACCGACACGAGGAGCGTCGCCGCGATCACGCTCGCGAGCAGCGGATCGGGTCGACGCCGGCGGGCCAGGGCGAGCACGAGGCCGACGAGCGCCACACCGAGGAACCCGTAGTAGACGACGCGGGCGAGGACCACCTGGACGAGCCGGTAGTTGCGGTAGGTCGGGCCGGTCAGCGGCTTCCGGAACAGGTAGGGCTCGCTGGGCACGGTGCCCCGCCACTCGGCACCCAGGCGCGTGCCCACCTGCCTGGCGAACGAGGCCGGTCGCCGTCGCATCAATCGGAACGCGCGTTCGGTGAGCCGCCGCTCGAGGGTGATGTTCGACCATCCGGTCTGGAGCTTGATGAGGGCGAACGCGGGGGTCACGGCGCCGGCGCAGTTGCCGTGATCGACGCGGGAGTAGACGTTGCGGACCGGGATGTAGATCTTGTCGATCGGACGGTCGCGCGGGTCGGGGGGCACGATGGTGGTCCCACACGTGGCGTTGGTGAGCGAGACGCCCTGGTAGGTGGTGATGGTCGCCCAGCCGGTGGACTCGGCGTTGAAGCCGATCCACCCTGCGTACACGACGATGGTCGGCAGGAGGAACGCCACCCACACCTTCCGCCTGCGGCCCTTGCCGAGCCTCCGGAGCGCGGGGCGCCGGAGCACCAGGAACAGCACGAGGGCGGGGAGGATGGCCACGAGGCTGGGCCGGGTCATCGCGAGGTAGGCCGTGACGAGGCCGACCCCCAGCGACCAGCGCCCCCACCGTCGGTCGGACAGGCCGTCGTCGCACAGCTCCTGCAGGCACAGCACCAGCAGCACCAGCAGGAACGCCGCCACGCACTCGGTGAGCACGGCACGCTCGTACATGAGCGGGCTCATCGACACCGTCGAGACGAGCGCGCCACCTGCAGCGGCGGCCCGATTGCCGGTGGCACGGCGGATGACCACGTACACGACCGCGGTCGCGGCCACCCCGAACGCGCCCTGGAGCAGTCCGAGCCAGGTGAGGTTGGAGCCGACGAGCGCGAGGACCAGCGGGTACCCGGGGGTGCGGGCGCCGTCGTACCCGCTCAGGTGCAGGTTCGCCAGTCGGTGCGCGAGCACGAGGTAGCTGGGCGAGTCGCCCATCTTCGTGAGTGGCAGCACGCGGGCCCACAGCAACCGCACCACGACGGCTGCCGCCAGGACGCCCCAGAGCACCCGGTCGTGCCGCCAGGGGTGCGGCGGGCCGGGCGCGTCGGGGGCCGGGTCGACCTCGTCGTCCGCCGATCCGGGCACGCCGACGGGTCCCGCGTCGTGAACTTCCGTCGGCACGGGCGCAGCATAGCGAGCGGCCTCAGAGCGCCGATCG
>Ga0302299_10000642_pt1 | contig 19654 bp, 21 predicted proteins | sample III_Fen_N3_4_FD_198795 | JGI IMG/M metagenome (GOLD analysis project Ga0302299, IMG submission 198795) | Peat permafrost microbial communities from Stordalen Mire near Abisko, Sweden - III_Fen_N3_4 | ecosystem: Environmental > Terrestrial > Soil > Wetlands > Permafrost | place: Sweden: Abisko... | reverse complement strand
GCGACGCCGTGTGGTGGGGCTTCGTCACCCTCACCACAGTCGGCTACGGCGACATCACGCCGGTGACGAGCTTCGGCCGGGTCACCGCCGTGATCCTCATGCTCGGCGGTGTCGCCTTCCTCGGCACCCTGGCCGGTACCCTCGCCGCGTTCTTCGGCGTCGGCGCCGACGGCAAGCCCGTGCAGTACGACGACGACGGCAACGCCATCGAACCGGCCGAACCGGAGGCGGAGCTCGGCGCTGACGGCGCGGACGTCGACGTCACAGACCCGGTCGCTTCCGAGCTCGCCGCGCTGCGCGAGACCGTGGCGGCGCTGGCCGCGAAGCTCGACGCCGCGCAGCCGCCGACCTGATCGCAGGGGTCAGCGCGGCATGGCGAGGACGCCGAGCCCGCGCTTGATGAGCTCGTTGGCCACGATGAGCCGCTGGATCTCCGAGGTGCCCTCCCAGATGCGGTCGACCCGCACCTCGCGGTAGATCCGCTCCACGGCGTTCGACCGGTCGTAGCCGCGGCCGCCGAAGATCTGGAGGCAGCGGTCGGCCACCCGGCCGGCCGCCTCCGACGCCGACAGCTTGGCGATGGAGGCCTTGGCGTGCATGGTCTTGCGGTCGCCGCCGTGGTCGATCTCCCACGCCACCTGGTGGTAGTAGGCGCGGTTCACCGCGATGTCGACGGCGGAGTCGGCGAGCATCTGCTGCACCATCTGGAAGTCGGCGATCCGCTGGCCGAACTGCTCGCGCGAGACCGCCCAGTCGCGCGCGAGGGTCAGCGCGCGCTCGGCCGCGCCGATCGTGCGCGCCGCGATGCCCAGGCGCTCCTCGACGAACCACTCCTTGGTCAGCTCGTAGCCGTCGCCGATCTCGCCGAGCACGTCGGCGTCGGGCACGAACACGTCGGTGAAGCCGATCTCGGGGTGGCCGTAGACGGGCGTGTGCATGAACACCGGCGTGCGCAGGGTCTCGATGCCGGGGGCGTCGGTGGCCACCAGGAACAGCGTGGGCGCGCGCTCCGCGCCGGCCAGCGCGTGCACGACGAGGAAGTCGGCGACGTCGCCTCCGGTGACGAACCACTTCTCGCCGTTGATCAGCCAGCCACCGTCGGTGCGGGTCGCAGTGGCCGAGATGGCCGCGGCGTCGGACCCGGCATCGGGCTCGGTGGTGGCGTAGGCGTCGCGCTTCTCGCCCCGGATCACCGGCAGCAGGTACTTCTCGCGCTGCTCGGGCGTGCACCGGGCGAGCACGTTGGCCGGGTACCAGACGAAGTCCCAGAGGCAGTTCGTCGCCTTGCCGATCTGCTCCTGCACGATGATCTGCTCGACCGCCGTGAACCCCGTGCCGCCCCACTCGACGGGCATGTTCATCGCCCAGAGCCCGGCGTCGACCGCGCCCTGGGTGAGCGCGCGCTGCGTCTCGAGCGGCATCACCCCGCCGGCGAGCTCGACCTCGAGCTCGTGCTCCATGAGCACCGCGGTGAAGGCGGCAGCCTTCTCCTGCAGCGCCACCTGGTCGGGCGTGTACGCGAACTCCATGGCTCCTCCTGAGGGACCTTCACCAGTCGACGGCGCGCGCGTCGAGGGCGACGGCGCCCTCGGGCAGCACGAGCACGGGATTGACCTCGAGCTCACCGATCTCCGGGTGGGCGCAGGCCGCACCGGCGACGGCTTCCACCACCCGCGCGAGCGCCGCCACGTCGACGGGCGGCTGGCCGCGCACCCCGTCGAGCAGCGCCGCCCCGTGCAGGGAGCGCAGCAACGACTCGGCCGTGGGCGCGGACACCGGCGCCAGCGCGAAGGCGACGTCGCCGAGCACCTCGGTGAGCACCCCGCCGAGCCCGACCATGACGACCGGCCCGAAGCGCGCGTCCTCCTGCACGCCGACGATCACCTCGACGCCGCGCCCGAGGTCGGCCATCGCCTCGACCGTCACCGCGGGCGGCGACAGCCGGGCGACGAGGTCGCGGTAGGCCGCGACCGCCGACTCCTCGTCGCGGAGCCCGAGCACCACGCCACCGGCGTCCGACTTGTGGAGCAGCCCCATCGCCTTGAGCACCACCGGGAATCCGGGGTGGCCCGCGCGCAGCGCCGACCGGAGGCCGTCCTCGTCGTGCACGACCGCGAGCGCCGGGAAGGGGACGCCGAACGAGTGCAGCAGGTCGCGAGTCGCGACGTAGTCGAGGTCGAGCACCGGCGGCTCGTGCTCGGGCAGCTCCAGCGGGTCGCCCTCGGCCGGCGACGGGGCACGGGTGACGGCGGCCAGCGCGGCCACCGCCTCGGCGAACCCGCGGTAGACCGGGATGCCCGCGTCGCGCAGCACACGCACGCTCGGCGCGTCGGGGTACATGGTCATGACCACGACCGGCTTGCCCTGCGCGGTGATCGCGGCGACGGCAGCGTGGGCTGCGTCGACCTCGCCCTGCGCGAGCCCGAGACCGAGGGTGGAGTAGCCGCCGAAGTAGCCGACCCACAGCAGCGCGTCGACCTCGTCGGACGCGAGCAGCGTGGCCACTCCTCGCGCGTAGGAGCCGGGGTCGCGCTCGCCCATGCCCGCGAGGTCGACCGGGTTGGTCACCGTGGACTGCTGCCACATCACCTCGCGCAGGCTCACCCCGAGCTCGGGCGACAGCACCGGCACCTCGAGGCCGCCGGCGACGCTCACGTCGGCCGCGATCGCGCCGTGGCCGCCGCCGTCGGTGAAGATCGCGGTGCGGCGACCGGTGCCGCGGCGGCCGGCGACGAGGGCCGCCAGCACGTCGACCATCTGCGCGGGCGTCTCGACGCGGTGCACGCCGCCCGCCGCGCACGCGGCGTCGACCACCCGCGCCGGGCTCGTCATCGACCCGGTGTGGGACGCCGCCCCGCGCGACGCCGCCGCACTGCGGCCCGGGGCGAGGAGCACGACCGGCTTGCCCGCCGCACGAAGCGCGCGGGCCGCCGCCACGAACGCTCGGCCGTCGCGGACGTCCTCGGCGTAGACGGCCACGGCCTGCGTGCCGTCATGGTCGACGCACGCGAGCATGAGGTCGGCGAGCGACACGTCGGCCTGGTTGCCCAAGGACACGAAGCGCGAGATGCCCAGGCCGTGCACGGCGAGCAGGTCGTCGACGTCGATCACGAGGTTGCCGCTCTGCGACAGCACGGCGACGGAGCCGGCGCGGAACGGCTCGCTCGAGAGCAGCAGGCCGGTCGTGGTGTCGATGACGCCGAGGCAGTTGGGGCCCACGAGCACCGCGCCGGCCTCGCGCACCCGCCGCACGGCCTCGGCCTCGAGGGCCGCGCCGTCCTCGTCGGTCTCGGAGAACCCTGCGGTGATGGCCACGACGGCGCGGGCGCCGGCCGCCAGCGCGTCGTCGAGCGCCTCGAGGAAGCCGCCGAGCGGGACGCAGATGGCGACGAGGTCGACCGGCTCGCCCGCATCGACGAGACGGGTGAGCGCAGGGCGGCCGAGCACGGTGCCGCCCCGCCGGTTCACCAGGTGCACCGTGCGCTCGTGGTCGACCGAGAGGACGTGCCTCGCGAGGTTGTTGCCCCACTTCGAGGTGTCGTCGCTCGCGCCGACCACCGCGACCGAGCGCGGGTCGAACAGCGCACGCAGGTCGCGGTCCTGCGGCCTGACGGCAGGCGCGCGACGCGCGACCGAGGCAGCGCTCGAGGAGACGGTCGGACCGGTCACGACAGCAGCAGGGCCTGCGCAGGGCACAGGGCCACCGCGTTCTCGGCCGTCTCGAGCTGGTCGGCGCTGATCTCGCCCTCGCCGCGGACCACGGCATAGCCCTGGGCGTCGAGGTCGACGAGGTCGGGCGCCGCGTGGTGGCACATGCCGTAGCCGTTGCAGAGCCTGGTGTCGACGACGAGCCTCATCGCGCGCCTTCCTGCCGCTCACGGCGGTGCCTCGGGGGCGGTCGCGGCGGGCGCAGGTCACCGTTCGGCGACCACCCTGGTGTGAGCCTTGACACGTCCTGAGGGTGACCTTAGCGTGCGCCTGACTGGATAGTCAGTCAGTACGCCGGGAGTCCGTGAGGGGTGGAGGGAGCCCGATGACCCGCGCCACCCGCTCGACCGCCGAGTCCGCGACCGCGGTGCGTCTGCCGAGCGCGCGGACCCCCGACGAGGAGCCGGCCGACTCGCGCGCCCGCATCCTCGAGGCCGCGGCCCAGTGCATCGCCGAGTCCGGCGTGGAGGGCGTGCGCATGGCCGGCATCGCCGCCGCGGCCGGAGTCTCCACCGCTCTGCTGCACTACCACTTCGCCACGAAGGAGGCCCTCTTCGAGCGGGTCCTCCGGCACTCCTACGAGTCGAGCACGCTGCTCGACCTCGCCGCGATGCGCGAGGGGGGCCTCGGCGCGGCAGAGCGGCTCGCGGCCTACCTCAACCGCTGCATCCCCAGCGACGACCTGCTGCACCGCGACCTGCTGCTGTGGCAGGAGTTCGGCGCGATGTCGCCCCGCTACCCGGCGATGGCCGACGTCACCTCCGAGATGTTCCAGGGCGACGTCGACCGGGTGGCGAGCATCATCCGCGACGGGGTCGACGAGGGCGTCTTCCGCGACCGCGACGCCGAGCTCGTCGCCCGCGCGGCCGTCGCCCTCTGCGACGGGCTCAACACCCGGGTCCTCGCCGGCGACCCCACCACCACGCTGTCGGAGTCCCGTCACGTGATCGCCACCGTCGTGGCCGACCTGCTCGGCGCCGACAGCCCCCTGCCCCTGGAGCGCACGCCGCTGGAACCTCCGGTGGCTGTCCGTTCGTCATCCTCCCGATCCCGACCCCTCCGAGAGGCTCAGCCATGACCCGACGACTCGACGCGTCCACCACCCGACGCTCCGTGCTGCGCGGCGCCCTCGGTGTCGGCGCCACAGCGGCGCTGGCCGGCTGCGGCTTCTCCAGCGGCGACACCGCCTCCACCAGCGCGAGCGGGTCGGCGAGCGCGTCCCAGAGCCCCGCGGCCAAGGCGAAGGTCGACGGCGACCTCGTCTACTTCAACTGGGCCGACTACCTCGACCCGACGATCCACGACGGGTTCCAGAAGGAGTACGGCGTCAAGATCATCGAGACGAACTACGACTCCTACGCCGGCCTGCTCGCCAAGGTGAACTCGGGCAACCAGTACGACTTCATCACGCCCGGCTCCAAGGAGGTCGCGCAGCTGCGCGCCGCCGGGATGCTCCAGCGCATCGACAAGACGCAGCTGAAGAACGCCGACGAGGTGTTCGGCGTGAGCCCCTACTTCGACAACCCGTGGTACGACGCGAACTCCGACTACTCGGTGCCGTTCACGATGTACCTCACGGGAATCGCGTACCGCAAGGACAAGGTCTCCTCGATGACCGGCTCGTGGAACGACCTCTGGAACGAGCAGGCCAAGGGCCGGATCTTCGTCCTCGACGAGGCCGATGAGGCCATCGGCATGGACGCCCTCAAGCTCGGGCTCGACATGAACACGATCAACCCCGACGACCTCGCGAAGATCCAGGCCGACCTCGTCGCCCAGAAGCCGCTGCTGCGCGGCTACTCGACCGACGACGTCAACAACATGGCCGGCGGCAACGCGTGGATCCACCACATGTGGTCGGGCGACTTCCTCACCCTGGTGAACAACACCGTGAAGGACCCGCAGAACTACGAGTTCATCGCACCGAAGGAGGGCACGCCCTTCGGCAACGACACGTACGCGATCCCGGCCAACGCCCAGCACCCCGGCACCGCGCTGCTGTTCATCGACTATCTGCTGCGGCCGGAGAACATCGTCAAGCAGATCAACTACATCGGCTACCCGATGCCCACCAAGTCGGGCCAGGACACCTTCGCCGCGATCTCCAAGGGCTACCCCGGCACGCAGATCTCGGTCGCCGACCTGTCCAAGCCCAACGTGTTCAAGACCCAGACTCCGGAGGGCAAGGCCGCTCGCGACGCGATGTGGACGACGGTCAAGGCGTCCTGATGACGGTGGCCGACCAGGCTGTCGACGCACCCGACGCACCCGACGCGGGCAGGCGTCGCAGCGCGTCACACACCCGGCTGTGGGGGTGGCTGCTCGCGCCGCCGGCCATCTGGATGTTCGTGTTCTTCGTGTGCAGCATCGCGATCGTGGTGCTGCTGTCGTTCGGCCACGTCAACGAGCACTTCAAGCCGGTGTTCGGCGCGAGCCTCGACAACTACCGCACGCTGTTCAACACCACGTACGCCACGGTGTTCGTGCGGTCGCTGGTCTACGCGATGCTCACGGTGGTCTTCTGCCTGCTCGTCGGCTACCCGGTGGCGTACACGATCGCGCTGCACGGAGGACGCCACAAGAACCTGCTCGTCGCGGCGCTGGTGATCCCGTTCTTCGCCAGCTACCTCATCCGGATGTACGCCTGGTCGACGCTGCTGTCCGACGAGGGCCTGGTCAACCAGACCCTGCTCAAGCTCGGGGTCGCCGAGCCGGTGAAGTTCCTCAACACCCCGGGCGCGGTCATCGCAGGCCTCACCTACGGCTTCGTCATCTTCATGATCCTGCCCATCTACGCCGCGCTCGAGCGGATGGACCTCTCGCTCATCGAGGCGGGCAAGGACCTCTACCACGGGCCGCTGCGCACGTTCTTCGCCGTGACGCTGCCGTCGACCAGGGCCGGCGTCCTCGGTGGCCTCCTGCTGGTGTTCCTCCCTGCGCTCGGCGACTTCGTGAGCGCGCAGCTGCTCGGCGGCCCCGGCACGTACATGATCGGGAACCTCATCCAGCAGCAGTTCTTCGAGGGTCAGAACGCGCCCCTCGGGTCGGCGCTCACCGTCGTCCTCATGCTCTGCCTGGTGGTGTTCATGGTCTTCTACCTGCGGGCCACCGACCGCGAGAGGCGTGAGACCTGATGGCCGCCACCACTGCCTCGACGACGACGTCGTCCGCCCCCGCCCCGTCATCCCGCCGTCGGCGGCGGGGTCGCTCCGTCGAGGGCAAGCCGCGCGTCGCGGTGGCGTTCACCGTGCTGTTCTTCGTCCTGCTCTACCTGCCCATCATCGTGGTGGTGATCTTCTCGTTCAACAGCCGCAAGTCGCTGTCGTACTTCGAGTCGTTCAGCACCCGCTGGTACGTCCAGTTCTTCAACGACGAGGGGCTCATCTCCTCGCTCAAGGCGAGCCTGCTCATCTCCACGATCACCATGCTCGGCTCGCTCCTGCTCGGCGTGATGCTCGCCATCGCGCTCGAGCGCGTGAGCTCGCGCAAGGCGCGGGTCGTCGGCACGGTGTCGCTCGTCCCGCTGGTGACGCCGGAGATCGTCACCGGTGTCGCGGCCCTGCTCTTCTTCACCGGGCTCGGCATCAAGCTGTCGCTCACCACGGTGATCCTCGCGGAGATCACGTTCTCGATCTCCTACGTCGCGGTGATCGTGCGCGGCCGCCTCGCCTCGATGTCGGGCGAGTACGAGGAGGCCGCTCGCGACCTCGGGTGCACGCCGTTCCAGGCCGTGCGCCTCGTCGTCGTCCCCGCGATCCTCCCGGCGCTCATCGCGGCCGGGCTGCTCATCTTCGCCCTCACGTTCGACGACTTCGTGCTCGCGTTCTTCACGACGGGCGTCGATCCCCAGCCGCTGCCGGTGCGGATCTACTCCGAGATCCGGCTGTCGATCTCGCCCGCGATCAACGCGGTCGGCACGTGCATGATGGCCGTGTCGGCCGTGCTCCTCGTGCTCGCTCTCATCGTCCCGCGCCTGTTCGGCAGCAAGGACTCCAGCATCGACATGCTCTCCTGAGGCAGACCTGTGACCACCACACCGAGCACATCGACGACGCCGACCGTGACGACCTCCGAGGGAGCCTCCGTGACCGAGACGGCCGAGACCGCCATCCGCCTCGTCGACCTGACCAAGCGGTTCGGTGACACGACGGTGGTCGACCACCTCAATCTCGACATCCACCGCGGCGAGTTCTTCTCGCTGCTCGGCCCGTCCGGGTGCGGCAAGACGACGACGCTGCGCATGATCGCCGGCTTCAGCGACGCGACGGAGGGCTCGATCATCCTGCGCGGCACCGACGTCACGTCGGTGCCGCCGCACAAGCGCGACGTCAACACCGTCTTCCAGAGCTACGCGCTCTTCGAACACCTCGACGTCGCCGGCAACGTCGGCTTCGGCCTGCGGCGCAAGGGCCTGCCCAAGGACGAGATCCGGCGCAAGGTCGGCGAGGCGCTCGAGCTCGTGCAGCTCGGCGAGCGGGCCAAGGCGCGACCGCGCGAGCTCTCCGGCGGGCAGAAGCAGCGCGTGGCGCTCGCGCGCGCCCTCGTCAACCGGCCCGAGGTGCTGCTGCTCGACGAGCCGCTCGCCGCGCTCGACCTCAAGCTGCGCCACCAGATGCAGATCGAGCTCAAGACCATCCAGCGCGAGGTCGGCATCACGTTCGTGTTCGTCACGCACGACCAGGACGAGGCGCTCACGCTCTCGGACCGCGTCGCCATCATGAACCAGGGCGTCATCGAGCAGTGCGGCACGCCCGAGGACGTCTACGAGCGCCCCGCCACCGCGTTCGCGGCCGGCTTCATCGGCACCAGCAACCTGATGACCGGCACCTACCGCGACGCGGGCCTCGAGATCGCGCCCGGCGTGCGCGTCGCCGTGCCCGGCCACGCCGAGCTCGCGCCGGGCCAGCAGGCGAGCATCGCGGTGCGCCCCGAGAAGATCTACATGTACGACTTCGAGCCCGGCATGGTGCGCATCAGCGGGTCGGTCGCGGCCACGATCTACCACGGCGCCACTACGCAGTACCTCGTCGACGTCGCTCCCGGCGTCCGCATCACCGTCCTCGAGCAGAACACCTCGCGCCAGCGCAACGACGACCGCTGGTCCGACGGCGACCGGGTCGAGCTGGGCTGGCAGCCCGAGCACACCGTCGTCGTCACCTGAGCGGGCAGCCGCGACACTGGCACGCATGAGCACCGCCGCCCGCGCCCCGCTGCCGACCGACGTCAGGCGCGTCGTCCGGCTCTGCGGCGCAGCCCTGCTCATCGACACGACGTTCTTCGCCGTCCTGTCGCCGCTGCTGGCCGGCTACGCCGACTCCGCGGGTCTCTCGCAGGCCGGCATCGGCCTGCTGGTCGCGGCGTACCCGCTGGGGTTCGTGCTGGCCGCCTTCCCCGCGGGCAACCTGGTCTCGCGGCGAGGGCCGCGAACCGTGCTCCTCATCGGGTTGCTCACGATCGCCGTCGCGTGCGCCCTGTTCGCGATGGCGACGACCGGCCCCGAGCTCATCGCGTTCCGGTTCCTGCAGGGCGTCGGCGGGATCCTGGCGTGGGCGTCGGCGATGGGCTGGGCGCAGGCTGTCGCCCCGGCCGACCGTCGCGGCGAGATCGCCGGCGCCGTGCTCGGCACGGCAGTGGTCGGTTCGATCCTCGGGCCGGCCGTGGGTGCGCTGGCCACCGTGGTCGGCACCGCGCCGGTGTTCCTCGGCCTCGCAGCGGTGTTCGTCGTGCTGGCGGTTCTCGCCGCGCGGCTGCCGGCCCGCAGGCCCGTCGAGTCGCCGGGGTGGCGCCACGCGCTCGGCCTGCTGCACGACCACCGGCTGCGGTTGGGGATCTGGCTGCTCGCGCTCGGCGGGATCACCACCGGCGCCATCTACACCCTGGCTCCGCTGACCCTGTCCGAGGTCGGGGTGAGCCCCGCCGGCACGAGCGCCGTGTTCCTGCTCATGGCCGCGGCGGCGGCGCTCACGAGCCCGCGCGTGGGCCGCCGGGCCGACCGGCACGGTCGTTCGGTCGTCGCGATCGTGGTGCTGCTCGTCGGCTCGGCCGCGATGCTGCTCACCGGCATCGTGTCGCGCGCCGGCGGGCCGCTCTGGCTGCTCGTGGCGCTGCTGGTCGCGGGATTCGTCGTGCTCGAGGCCGGCTACGTCCCCGGGAGCGCGCTCATCGCCGACGGCACCGAGCGGGCCGAGACCTCGCGCGGCGAGCTGCTGGCGCTCGCCAACCTCGGGTGGGCGATCGGCATGACTGGCGCGAGCCTCGCCGCCGGGATCATGGTCACCCACCTCGGACCGGTCGCGCCCTACCTCGCCGTCGCGGTCTGCGCGCTGGTCACCGTTCCCGAGTTCGTCATGATCGAGCGGCGGACTCGCCGCTCCTGACAGGGTGTGCGCATGACCGACGCCCTCATCGTCATCGACGTCCAGAACGAGTACGTCACAGGCGGTCTGCCGATCGTCCACCCGCCCGTCGAGGAGTCGCTCGCGCGCATCTCCGCGGCGATCGACGCCGCCGCAGAGCACGGCGTTCCCGTGGTGCTCGTGCGCCACAGCGAGTCCGACGAGACGGGCGGCATCTTCGTCCGTGGTACGCCGTCCTGGCAGCTGCACGAGTCGGTCGCGTCGCGCCCGCACGAGATCGTCGTCGACAAGACGCTGCCGGGATCGTTCACCGGCACCGACCTCGAGGTGTGGCTGCGCGAGCACGACGTCGACTCGCTGGTGGTCGTGGGCTACATGACCCACATGTGCGTCGACACCACGACTCGGCAGGCCAACCACCTCGGGTTCGGCGTCACCGTGCTCGACGACGCCACGGGCACGATCGACGTCTCCGACGACCTCCCCGCGGCGCTCGTGCACCGCGTCGAGCTCGGCGTGCTCGGTGACGGTTTCGCCCGCGTCACGAGCACGTCCGACTGGGTCGCGTCGCTCGACTGACCCCGTGCCGTGACTCCGCCGGAAGGCCCCGCCCTCGATCTCAACGCCGACCTCGGCGAGGGCGTGGGCGACAGCCCCGAGGCGCTCGACGACCAGCTGCTGCGCGTGGTCACGAGCGCCAACGTCGCGTGCGGCGGGCACGCGGGCGACGACGTGTCGATGGCACGCGTCTGCCGGCTGGCGGCCGAGCGCGGCGTGGCCATCGGCGCGCAGGTGTCCTACGTCGATCGCGAGGGCTTCGGTCGCGTGCGCCTCGACGTGCGGCGCGACCGGCTCGAGGACCAGCTCGTCGAGCAGATCGAGACGCTGCGCGGCCACGCACGTCACGCCGGGTCCGACGTCGCGTACGTGAAGCCGCACGGCGCCCTCTACAACGCCGCCGCCGACGACCCCGACGTGGCGCGTGCCGTGGTCGGTGCCGTCGTGCGCGACGCCGAGACCACCGGCGCACTGCTGCCGCTGCTCACCCTGCCGGGCTGCGTGCTGGCACGCACCGCCGAGCAGGCCGGCGTCCCCGTGGCCGGCGAGGCGTTCGCCGACCGCGGCTACACCGCACTGGGCCGGCTGGTCCCCCGCGGAGAACCGGGCGCCCTCGTGACCGACCCCGACGCTGTCGTCGCCCGCGTGCTGCGGCTGGTGACGCAGGGCGTGCTGGTCGCGGTCGACGGGACCGTCGTCCCCGTGCGCGCGGCGTCGGTGTGCGTGCACTCCGACACTCCGGGTGCCGCGACGACGGCGGCCGCGCTGCGACACGCCCTCGAGGACGCCGACGTGCGTGTGCACCCGTTCGTGCAGGACGCGCGGTGAACGAGGTGCGCCGCTACGGCGACCACGCGCTGCTCGTCGAGGTCGCCGACCCCGCAGGGGTCGCGCGCACGCTGCGAGCCGCTCCTCCCGCGGGAGTGCTCGAGGTGGTGCCGGCGGCTGCGACCGTGCTCGTCGTGCACGCGCCCGGCGCCGACGTCCGACGGCTCGAGGCGCTGCTCGCCGAGGTGTGCCCCACGCCCACCGACGAGGCGGCGGCGGAGGTGGTGATCGCGGTCCGCTACGACGGCGACGACCTGCACGACGTCGCCGCGTTGTGCGACCTGTCGGTGCAGGACGTCGTGCGCCGGCACCAGGCGGCGGCGTACACGGTGGCCTTCTGCGGCTTCGCACCCGGGTTCGCCTACCTGCGCGGGCTCGACCCCGCGCTCGTCGTGCCACGGCTGGTCACGCCGCGCGTGCGCGTGCCCGCGGGCTCGGTGGCCGTCGCCGACACGTGGTCGGCGGTCTACCCGCGCGAGTCGCCCGGCGGCTGGCGGCTGATCGGGCACACCGACGCCACGCTCTGGGACCTCGGCCGCCCCTCGCCCGCGCTGCTCGCCCCCGGCACCCGGGTGCGGTTCGTTCAGGACGCGTCATGACGGCGCCGCGCGAGGTGCTCGAGGTGGTCGCGGCCGGGCCGCTGGCGCTCGTGGAGGACCTCGGCCGCCCCGGCTGGGCAGCTGTCGGCGTCGGGGCGTCGGGCGCCTTCGACCGGGGCGCGCACGCCCTGGCGCAACGGCTGGTCGGCGGCGACGAGCACGCCGCCGGAGTCGAGCTGCTCGGCGGCGGGTTCGCGGTGCGCGCCCTCGCGCCGTGCGTCGTCGCCGTCACCGGGGCCGAGGGGCCGCTCGTGCGCGAGCGCTACGGCGCGGTGTCGGAGGAGGCGCGCCGCGGCCCGATGCAGCTCGACGTCGGCGACGTCCTGCGCGTGGGGGCTCCCGTGCGCGGCCTGCGCTCCTACCTCGCGGTGCGCGGCGGCCTGCGCCACGGCCAGGTGCTGGGCAGCGCCTCCTTCGACACGCTCGCCGGTCTCGGGCCGGCGCCGCTGCGCCCTGGCGACGTGCTCCGCGCCGGCGCCGCGGGGACGGCGTACCCCGTGGTCGACCACGCGCCCGTGCGGCGCGACCAGGGGCCTCTCGCCCTGCTCGCCGGACCGCGCGCCGACTGGTTCGCCGACGGGACCCTCGAGGCGCTGTGCCGCGGGCAGTGGACCGTGTCGGTCGACAGCGACCGGGTGGGGCTGCGACTCGACGGGCCGGCCCTGGCACGTCGCGAGCCCGGGCGCGAGCTGCCCAGCGAGCCGCTCGTGCGCGGCGCGCTGCAGGTTCCGCCCGACGGACGGCCGGTCGTGATGGGCCCGGACCATCCCACGTCCGGCGGATATCCCGTGGTGGCAGTGGTGGCCGATAACTCCTGGGACCGCCTCGCGCAGGCTCGTCCGGGTGACCGGTTGTCCTTCGCCCTCGCTCACGCATTGTAATCTTGAGGTTGCCGAGAGCAACACGCCCACGGATGGAGCAATCCTCCGAACGGACCACCCGATCGGCGCACCATGTTCATCGTTCACGGACCGACACTGGGTCTGTACGTCCAGGGGAGGTGCTCGACATGGCAGCGACGACTCGACACACGGGGGCTGATGACGTGATGGACCTGCTGCGCGCAGGCGTGCCCATCACGCTCCTGCTCGACCTCGCGGATCCCTATGGCCCGCGTTCCGGAGAGCTGTACGACGTCGAGGGCGCCGCGGCCTGAGCCGCGCGACCCTCCCAGCAAGCCGATTTCTCGCGCGCCCGCGGACCGGTGTATCCTCACCGAGCACCATGCGCCGCTAGCTCAACTGGCAGAGCAGCGGACTCTTAATCCGCGGGTTGTAGGTTCAAGTCCTACGCGGCGTACGTGTGCGAAGGCCCGGTCCTCGGACCGGGCCTTCGCCTTGGCTCTACCGCTCCACCAGCGAGGTTGTCCGCGACGCGCTCCGCGCCCGGCTGCGCAGCGCCCGATCGGCCTGGGTCATGTGCTTGTGCCGTCGCCCGGCATCGGTCACAGTCGACACGTGGAGCCCCGTCGCCTGCCGCGTCCGGACCGGACGCAGGTCGGGCTGGGGTGTGCCAGCGCGTTGTGCTACGCCGTCGGCTACCCCGTGGCTCTTGCCGCCGACCAGTCGTGGGGCTGGCTGCTCGTCACCATGGGGGGCGTCCTGCTGGTCGCGCTCCTCGTGACGATCGTCCGACGCATCGACCGGCGAGCGTGATCGTGCGCCCCGGGAGTCCTCGGTGGCGACTTCACGTCGCACTCGGCATCGGTCTGGTCGTCTGCGCGGTCGGGTTCGCGGTCGAGCTCCAACGAGGTCTCGACGGCCACCTCCCGGCCTGGGTGTATGTGCTCGAGTGGCCACTGTTCGGCGCGGCCGGCGCGTTCCTCTGGTGGCGCCTCATGCACGACGAGCAGCACTCCGAGTCCCAGCCGACTCCACGGCGCCTCGACGAGGTCGACGACCCGGGCCTCGATGCGTGGCGCGACTACGTGGGGCGCCTCCAGTCCGGAGATCCGACCGACCCGACGCGCCGGTCGGGGCAGGACGCCGGCTCGGCGTAGGGGGTTGTCCCGCGGGCTAACGCGCGAAGAAGGTGGTGCAGGCGCCCAGGACTGCGGTGAGCGTCACCCAGTACCAGAAGTAGCCGACGACGGTCGCGTGGTTGGAGCTGTCGTCGAGCTTGCCGCGGTTGCCGCGGTTCCAGATGCCGATGGCGACCACCAGGAGCATCACCAGGTGCACAAGCTGCGTGAACGTGATGACGATGAAGGTCGACGCGTAGCCCCCGTCGGTCATGAGGATCGGCCAGGTCATCGCCTGGTAGACCACGAGGCCGATCGACGCGAGGACCAGGACGAGGCCCACCAGTGCGCCGGTCTGGAACCGCTGCCTCTGGCCCGCGCGGATCCCTCTCTCTGCGGACCGGTAGGCGAGCGCGCTCAGGACCACGACCCCGGTGATCAGCCAGACCTGCCACGAGGGCGCCGTGCTGGTGCCCTCAGGCAGCCAGCCACCGTTCACGTCGAGAGACCGGAGGTAGAAGTACGTGAACAGCAAGCAGGCGAAGAAGACGGCATCGGCAAGGATGAAGAACAGCACCGCCCGCCGTTGCTGATCGGCTACCTGGGCCGGGGGCAGATGGTGCGACTCGGCCGCGTGCTCGTGCTCGTGCTCGAGGGTGCTCACGAGTCCGCCCCCTCGTGGCCGGCGGGCCCGGAGATGGCGCCCGCGTGGGTCGTGTGATGGGTGTCGACCTCGCCGTATCCGTACGGGTCGCCCGTGACGACGGGGAGCACCTCGAAGTTCTCCAGCGGAGGCGGTGACGGCACGAACCACTCGAGCGTCTTGGCGTGCCAGGGGTTGGGTCCCGACGGGGTGCCGTGACGCCACGAGTGAACGATCGCGTACAGGAACAGCAGCATGCCGATGCCGATCGTGTAGGCGCCGAGCGTCGAGATCTGGTTACCGATCTCGTACTGGGGCTGGTAGTCGGCGACGCGCCGGGGCATGCCTGCCAGGCCGTTGTAGAACATCGCGAGGAAGGTGACGTTGAAGCCGATCATCACCACGTAGAAGGAGACCTTGCCCACCTTCTCGTCGAACATCCGGCCGGTCATCTTGGAGAACCAGTAGACCAGGGCACCCATTGCGCCGATCATGGCGCCTCCGAGCAGCGTGTAGTGGAAGTGCGCCGTGACGAACAGCGCGCCGTGCAGCTCGTTGTCGGCCGGGACGTCCGACAGGAAGATCCCTGTGACGCCGCCGATCATGAAGTTCCAGAGGAACCCGTAGATGAACAGCATCGGGAGCCGGGTCCAGATGTTGCCGCGCCAGATCGTGCCGATGAGGACGAGGAAGATCAGCCCCGTCGGGATCGAGATCAGCTCGGTGGTGAGCATGAAGGGGCCGGCGAGTGTGGGCGCCCACCCGCTGACGAACATGTGGTGGGCCCAGACCAGCACGCTCAGCGCCACGAGAGCGATGATGCCGATGACGGCAAGCCGGGCCCCGAAGAGCGGCTTGCGGGCGAAGACGGGTGCCATCTCGAGCACCGCAGCGGTACCGGGGATCAGGATCACATAGACCTCGGGATGGCCCATGAGCCAGAACAGGTTGGCGTAGAGCCACTGGCTGCCACCCTGGTCGGGAACGTAGAACGACGCCTCCATGCTGCGGTCGAGGAGCTCGTAGACCATCGCCACCTCGAAGCACGGCAGTGCGATCAGGCCGAGCAGAGAAGTGGCCACCACTCCCACGACGAAGATGGGTGTCCGGTTCCACGTCATGCCGCGGGCGCGCATCGTGAGCGCCGTGACGATGAGGTTGACCGCACCGATGCCCGACGAGATGACGAACAGGATGATCGCGACAGCGAAGGCGTCCATGCCCGGCGGCGCCTGGTCAGACAGCGGCGCGTAGGCGACCCATCCCGTCGGAATGCCACGGAGGGCAGCGATGGACAGGAACACCGGCACCGCCGGGAACAACGTCCAGAAGCTCAGTGCGTTGAGCCGCGGGAAGGCCATGTCGCGTGCGCCGATCATGATCGGCATCACGAAGTTCCCCCACGGACCTACGACCATGATGATGGTGGAGACGATCATGATGATCCCGTGCACCCCGACGAGGGAGTTGTAGACCTCACCTCCGAAGATCCGCTCACCGGGTGCGGCAAGCTCGGTGCGGATCATCATCGCGAGCAGACCGCCCACGCCGAACGTCGTCATGGCGAGCACGAGGTACTGCACCCCGACCACCTTGTGGTCGGTGGTGAAGCGGAAGTAGCGCCCCACTCCCTGGTCCTTGCCGGCAAGGAACATCTCGTCCTCGTGGGACGGGTCCTTCCCGAGCATCCACCTGATCGGGGCCACGAAGGCGCCGATGCCGATGAGGAAACCGAGCACCCAGCCGATCTCAGCGGCGATCACCGCCTGGTCGGTCGCCTTGTCGTTCCCAGCCCAGACCGCGCTGCCGACGAACCAGGCGACGGCAGCGAGCACGACTCCGGCCAGCAGGCCGGTGCCCAGGTTGAGGCGACGCATGATCCCGCCGCCGCTGCTGGTGGGAGCTGGCGCGGGGCGCACCGCCGTGGTCTCAGCCATTCGAGGTCCCCCCTGCCGCGGTCACGTCCGGCTTCCCGCCGTGCGCGGTCACCCACGCGTCGAACGCTGGTCCGTCGAGGACCTTGACCGTCGTCTCCATGTAGGAGTGGTTGAGCCCGCACAGCTCGGCGCACCTCACCTGGAAGGTGCCGAGAAGGGTGGGCGTCGTGCTGACCGTCGTCGTCACTGACGGGTTGGCGTCGACCTTGATACCCATCTCGGGGAGCCAGAACGAGTGGATGACGTCGAGGCTGGACACCTGGAAGACGACAGGGCGGTCCTTGGGGAGCGTGAGATCGGGACTGCTGAACCCGCCGTCTTCGGGGTAGCTGAACGTCCATAGCCACTGCTGGCCGGTCACGTTGACGACGAGCGGTTTGGCACCGGCGGCGAGGGTTGTGGTGGAGGTGAGCTCCGACAGACCCCACACGAGGAGGAATGCGGTCAGGACCGAGCTGACGACGACCCAGCCGACGGCGATCCGGTTGCTGCCTCGGAGCGGCGGCCCGTCCTCGGGCGGCTCGTCGCCCGAGCCGTGACGCCAGTGCCGGAGGCTGTAGTAGCCGATGCCCCAGACCAGGGCCATGACCGGGGCCGCGGCGATCGAGAAGACGAGGATCGTCGACTTCACGGCATCTTCGGTGTCGGAGGCTGTCGTCGGCAGGCTCGCATTCGGCCACCAGATACCGAAGGCGAGGAGCAGCGCGCTCATCACGACGACGACGACGCCGACCCCCACCACGAGCTTCCCCGCCGGCGACGCGAGCCGCTCGCGAACAGGCGGCCGCGTCGGGACCTCGCTGCCTTCGGTATCGACTGACACGGGTGGGCCTCCTCGTGCGGACTTGCGGGACCGGACGACGCGCAGGGTGCGACCGACGCGTCAGACGACGTGCAGCGTGCCGGACATGTAGCCGTAGGAGCTCATCGCATCGCCAAACTTGGCGTACGTCCCGTCGCCACAGGGGAATTCGCAGTTCCATGCGTATGTGCCTGCACTGCCCGTGACGAACTGGAACGTGATGACGTGAGGCTTGGTCAACCGGCCCGCAGCGTCGGCCGCCTCAGCTTCGTCGTCGGACACCGCGGGCAGCGGGACGTTGATGTAGAGCGGATCCTGGGTGCTGCTCGGATAGTTGTGGACGGTGAAGGTGTGGCCGATGCTCTCCGAGTCGACCTGCGACACCGTCTTGCCGTCGACCGTCATCGTGCCGCCGACGGTGCCTTGAACAGTGGCCAGGAACGTGTTGGGGATCGGCTCACCGGAGTCGTACTGCTGGATGGTCACGGTGACCAACGAGTGCGACGGCACCTGGAGGTTGGTGGTCGGGCCGTAGCTCACCCAGTCGTGCGGACCCTGGCCGCCGTTCGTGCGACGCCACGTGATCTGGCTGCTGTCGCCGTAGGTCGCGAGCTCGAGAGACGCCTCGGAGGTGACACCCGGGGTCGACGACGAATTCGCCGTCACCGTCGCCGTCAGCAAAGGAGGTTCGGTCGGGGCGGAGTGCAGGACGAGAGCCGCGGCCCCGACGACGACGGCGCCGACGGCCACCGTGCCGACGGCTCCGACAAGAGTGTTCATCGCACCACCCCCACCGAGTGAGGAGGCTCACCCGTGTGGCGCAGCGTGGCCCTGTCCGGGCACGGCGTCAAGCACAACGGCAGAACTGCGACACGGCGGGTCGGGTCCCCAGCTGCGGCCACGCTCCGTCAGTTGCGCATCGGCGCCCCGCCGATGGTCGCCACCCAGTCCGGCAGAGGCACGTCGGACACTCGGACGGGTGCGCCCAGGGACACCTCGAGCACCCGGCCGGGGTCCGAGTCGGCCGCGAACGCCGAGGTGTCGGACACGGCGGTCAGAGTCACCAGATGACGGCCTACCGTGCCGAGCGCCGCCCAGCTGCCCCCAGGTGCGATCGAGTACAGAGCGTCTGACCCCCCGGTCGCCACCGACGCGACGACCCGCGAGGGCGTGCACGAGACGATGGCGTCGCCTGAGGCCGGTAGCGCGGGCCCGGCCGACCACGGCCCCTCAGCCTGGTCGGCCGTGAGCACGACGAGGTGATCGTCGACCTGGACGGGCGCGGCCCAGGTCGACCCGATGCGGCACGGCGGCCAGGAGCTCAGTGCGGTCCCGCGCACACGCAGGCCGCTGTCGTGCCAGGTGCGACCGGAATCGTCGGTGACGAACAACGAGGGCCCGGGCGAGCCTCGGGAGGCCGTGAGGAAGCCCGACGATCCGCCCGGGAACGTGACTCCGGTGAGGGTGGCCGACGCCGACGGGTCGAGCCGGTGGGCTGATGTCACCGAGGTCCAGGTCGACGTCCCGTCCGAGTCGGTGAGCACCGAGCCATCGGCGAGCACGGCCCAGGTGGCGTCCTGGGACCTGGCGACGGCCGTGGCCGAGGGAGCCAGCGCGGACGGCAGCTGCGAGGGCACCCACTGCCTCGTCGTGCCGTCTGACGTGAGGACGGGTGACACCGTCAGCGCCTGGAACGGGAGCACTCCGAGGGCCAGCCGAGCATTCGACGCGGCCAGCACGAGGCCCCCGTCGGTGGGCACCGCGACAGGTGTGCGGTTGGCCACCGTTCGCCAGCCGTCCTGGGTGCCCAGGACGATCCAGCGGACTCCGCTCGGCCACACGGCGTAGCCGGTGTCCGGGCCCGTCATGACGAATCGGGGCAGATCGGCCGCCCCGGGACGACTGTCGGCCGCGTGGGGCGCGCCGCAACCGGTCATCACGAACGCGGTCGCCACCGCGAGCAGCCGGCGCACCGGGGCGCGCCTCACAGGTGCCGACGCAGCTCAGCCGTGATGAGCGCGATGTAGCTGTCGACGAGATCGTCGTTGGCGGTGTCGTTGAGCACGGCCAGCTCCTCGCCCTGGCGGTCGAAGAGGTAGACAGACTGCGGGTGCCCGATCATGCCGACGTTGGGAACCGAGATGCCCTCGCCGTAGGCCGCCATCAGGTCTCGGACCTGCGCGGTCGGTCCCGTCACGAAGTGCCAGCCCGCGAGGTCCTCGAGGCCGTGCTCGATCGTGAAGGTGTGCACGTCGGCGACCGT
>Ga0302299_10000641_pt1 | contig 19658 bp, 14 predicted proteins | sample III_Fen_N3_4_FD_198795 | JGI IMG/M metagenome (GOLD analysis project Ga0302299, IMG submission 198795) | Peat permafrost microbial communities from Stordalen Mire near Abisko, Sweden - III_Fen_N3_4 | ecosystem: Environmental > Terrestrial > Soil > Wetlands > Permafrost | place: Sweden: Abisko... | reverse complement strand
GCCGTGCTTGACGGCAGGCTGGAACACCCACTGGTAGACCGTCTGCAGGGCGGCAGCGTCGAGCAGCGGCACGGATTGGATCACGCGCGCACGCACGACCCGGCCCGAGGCATCGATCAGGATCTCGACGATGACGGTGCCTTCAATCTTCTTGATGAATGCTTCCTGCGGGTACTGGGGCCGTGTGATCTTGACCGGGCGCGGGGCCGAGTCGTAGTCCATCACAGGCCCGGTCCCGGTGCCGCCGAGGACGCCGCCCAGGACGCCCCCGGGGACGCCGCCCACGACGCCGCCCTCGACGCCGCCTTCCATCCCCAGCGGGTCGCCGAACTCGCTGCCGGTCTCGGAGCCGAACTGGTCCTCCGCGCGCACGCCCTGCTCCGGCTCGAGCTTCGCCTCCTTCGGCTGCTGCGTCTCGATTGGAGCGGTGAAGTCCCTCTGCGTGGGCTTCTCGACGACTGGCTTCGGCGGGTCGGGCTTCGCCTGCTGTGGTTTCGAGGAGGAGCCCTTGGGCAGTGGCGGCGGCGGCGGCGGCGGCGGGTCGTAGAGCAGGAGGCGGATGTAGTCCGTCTGGTCCGGCAACTGGCCCGGGAAGAAGATGGGGACGAACACGATCGCGCCGAACACGACGAGGTGCAGGACGATCGAAACCTCGCCGCCGAGCTTCTGCCAGCGCGTCTTCGGCGCGCGCTGCGACTCGACGAGCACGTTCGCGAACAGGTCGTCGCCGGGGTGCGGGGCCCGGCGCGGGGCCTGCTCGCGCATCACGCTCGACATGCTCGCCATCTTAGCACCGCCTCCGCGCGGCTCCTCCCGAGGGAACGGCGGCGAGGTGCGTCCGCTCCGGGGCCGCGAACGCCCGCAACCTCTTGTTCCCTCCGGGGTTCCCCCGGATACGGTTGACGCTCACCAGGGACGCGGGGTTCCCGCTTCCCTGGTGAAAGGACGTGTCGGCCGGGAGAGAGGCTACGCGGTGGCCTTGGCGCGGCCCTGGGCCTTCGCGATCGGGGCGGCGGCGGGGGCGTAGCCGCCGGTGCGCCCGTACCACCAGTCCACGAACGGGACCGCGATGAACAGCGTCGAGTAGGTGCCGACCAGGATCCCGATGACCATCGTGAAGCCGAAGCCGCGCAGCACCTCGCCGCCGAACAGGAAGAGACCCAGCACCGAGAGGAAGGTGGTGCCGTTCGAGATCAGCGTGCGGGTGAGCGTCTGGTTCATGGAGTCGTTGAGGATCTTGGGCAGCGCGTCCTTGCGCCGGATCGCCAGGTTCTCGCGCACGCGGTCGAACACCACGATCGTGTCGTTCACGCTGTAGCCGACCAGCGTCAGCAGCGCGGCGATCACGTTCAGCGTGATCTCGTAGCGGAAGAAGGTGAGGAAGCCGAGGCAGATCAGGATGTCGTGCAGCCCGGCGACGGCCGCCGCGACTCCCCAGGCCCCGCCCTTGAAGCGGGCGGCGATGTAGATCAGCTGGAACAGCAGGCCGAGCACGGTCAGGTACACAGCCTTCTGCCGCAGCTCCGCGCCCACGATCGGGCCGACGATCTCCGAGGACGACTCGAGCACCGGGTTCTGCCCGTAGTTCTTCGCGAGCGCGTCGCGGATCGCGCGGGCCGGCGCGTCGAGGTCGTTCTCCGGCGCTTCCTTCGCGATGCGCACGAGCACCTTGTTGGCCTTGACGTCGCCGTAGGTCTGGATCACGGCGCCGCCACCCTGCGCGTCGACCGCGCTGCGGATCCGGTCCACCTCGGGCGTGCTCTGGAAGCGCAGGATCAGCTGGGTGCCGCCGGAGAACTCGACGCCGTAGGCGATCCCGCGCAGGGCCATCACCGCGATGCCGCTGAGGATGAAGAACACGCTCAGCGCGATGAAGTACTTGGCCTTGCCCAGGAAGTCGTAGTTCGGGTTCTTGATGATCTCCATAGTCCGCCCCTCAGATGCTCAGCGACTCGAAGTGGCGCCCGCCGAGCACCCACTCGAAGATGAACTTGCTCACGAAATAGGAGGCGAACACGTTGGCGACGAGACCGATCACGAGCGTGACGGCGAAGCCCTTGATCGGGCCGGTACCGAACTGGAACAGGAAGGCCGCGGCGATCAGCGCGGTCGCGTGGGTGTCGAGGATCGTGATCCAGACCCGCTCGAAGCCGTTCTGCACCGCCAGGCGCACCGTCTTGCCGTTGCGCAGCTCCTCGCGGATGCGCTCGAACACCAGCACGTTCGTGTCGACGCCGACGCCGATCGTCAGGATCACGCCGGCGATGCCCGGCAGCGTGAGCGTGGCGTTGGCATAGGCCATGGCGCCGAGCAGGATCAGCAGGTTCGCCGCGAGCGCGACCACGGCGTTGAGCCCCGACAGGCGGTAGTAGACGAGCATGAAGATCACGATGAAGGCCATGCCCGCGCCCGCGGCCATCACGCCGTCGCGGATCGAGTCGCGGCCGAGCGAGGCGCCGACGGTGAGCTGCTGCAGGTAGCGCAGCGTCGCCGGCAGGGCGCCCGCCTTCAGGATCTTCGCCAGCTCGTCCGCCTCCTGGGTGGTGAAGCGCGTGCTGGTGATCCGGTTGTCCGAGCCCAGCTTGCTCTGGATCACGGGCGCCGAGTAGACGGTGCCGTCGAGCACGATCGCCAGCTGGCGGCCGATGTTGCGGCCCGTCTCGCGCGAGAACTTGTCGGTGGCGAGTGCGTTGAGCGCGAAGTTGATCTGCGGGCGGTTCGACTCGTCGACACCCACGCGCGCGCTCTTCAGGTCGCGCCCGGTGATCATCGACTCCTTGCGCACGAGGTAGTAGGTCGGCTGGCCGGGGGTGTCGCTCGGCCCCTGGAGCAGGTCCATGTTGTCGGGCAGCTTGCCGCCGACGCCCTGCAGCAGCGTCTCCTGGGTGGCGGCCGAGTTCTCCACCAGCTTCAGCGAGAGCTGCGCGGTGGTCTTGATCATGCGCTTGGCCTGCTCGACGTCGGTGACGCCGGGCAGCTGGACCAGGATCTGGTCGCCGCGGCTGCCGGTGGCCGCGATCACCGGCTCGGCGACGCCGAGCGCGTTGACGCGCCGCTCGAGCGTGCGGATCGCCTCCTGCACCGTCTGGTCCTTCAGCTGGCGCTGGTAGAGGTCGGTCATCTGCACCGTGAGGCGCCCCTCGCCGGCGTCGCGGACCTCCCAGTTCGCGCGGAAGAAGTCCTGCAGCAGGTCGCGCATGTCCTTCACGCGCGCGGGCTCGACGCCCTCGACGCTCAGCCGGGTCGGCGAGCTGCGCGAGACGCTCGCCACCTGGATCCCCTTGCGGGCGGCCTGGTCGCGGGCGGTGTTGACCGCGTCGTCGACCGTCGCGTTGAGCGCGTCCTCGACCACGACCTGCAGCACGAGGTGGATGCCCCCGCGCAGGTCGAGCCCCAGGTGGATCTTGCCGGGCTGGTCGCCGCGGTCGTACGGCGGCCAGATGGCGACCCCGCAGGCGAGCAGGAACGAGCCGTAGACGATCGCCTTCCAGCGCAGCTCCGGCCGCATGAAGGCGTACACGATCCCGGCCAGGGCCGCGGTCAGCAGCAGCCACAGCGTGATGGGGTTCTGGAGGGCGGGAGGCATCACTTCTCCGTCTTCTCGGTCCCGGCGCCCTGGCGGCCGGCCACGGCGCTCTTGAGGACCTTGATCCTGGTCTTGTCGTCCACGCGCAGCAGGAAGGCATCCTCTTCGGCACCGACGATCGTGCCGAAGATGCCGGAGTTGAGCACGACACGGTCGCCGCTCTGCAGTCCCTTCACCAGCTCTTCCAGCTTCTTCTGCTTCCGCCGCATCGGCAGGATCAGGATGAAGTAGAAGATCGCGAAGATCAGCCCCATCATCACGAGGCTGCCGAGCGGGTTGGGTTCGCCGGCGCGGGAGGGGCCGGCGAGGGCGATCAGCGTCCGGAGGTCGGTCATGATGGGGGCTCTCGTTCTCTCGCTTCTTCGGGTCGCCGGCGGGGGATCGCGAGGACCTTGGCGCTACGACCCGTCTTGCCCGTCCGCGAGGCGGCGCAGGGTCTTCCCACGCCACTCCTCGAAGCGGCACAAACGGATACTCTGCCGCATCGACCCCACCATGTCAAGGTAGAAGAAGAGGTTGTGGACGCTCATCAGCGTCGCCGCCGTCATCTCGTTCGCGAGGTGCAGGTGGCGCAGGTAGGCGCGGCTCGCGCTGCGGCAAGTCGGGCAGGCGCAGTCCGGGTCGGGAGGCCGCGGGTCGTCCCGGTAGCGGGCGTTGCGGATCGAGAGCCGGCCCCGGCTGGTGAACAGCTGGCCGTTGCGCGCGTTGCGGGTGGGCAGGACACAGTCGAACAGGTCCACGCCGCGGGCGACCGAGTCGATCAGGTCCTCCGGCGTCCCGACCCCCATCAGGTAGCGGGGCTTGTCCCCCGGCAGGATCGGGTCGAGCTGCTCGAGCACGCGGTCCCGGGCCGGCTTGGGCTCGCCGACGGAGAGCCCGCCGATCGCGTAGCCGGGGAAGTCGAGCGCGAGCAGCTCACGTGCGCTCTGTTCGCGCAGATCGAGGTGCGCGCCCCCCTGTATGATCCCGAACAGCCACTGGTCCGGCCTCCTGTGCGCCTCGCGGGAGCGCCGTGCCCAGCGCGTCGTGCGCGCGGTGGCCTCCGCGACCGCCTCGCGCGGGGCGTCTCCCGGCGGGCACTCGTCGAAGGCCATCACCACGTCCGCCCCGAGGTTCTGCTGGATCGCGAGCGAGCGCTCGGGCGAGAGCAGGTAGGCCGTCCCGTCCAGGTGGCTGCGGAAGCGCACGCCCTCCTCGTCGAGCTTGCGCAGCCCGGCGAGCGAGAACACCTGGTAACCGCCGCTGTCGGTCAGGAAAGGGCGCTCCCAGCCCGTGAAGCCGTGCAGCCCGCCGAGCGCCGCGATCAGCTCGTCCCCTGGCCGCAGCATCAGGTGGTAGGTGTTCGCGAGGATGATGCGCGCGCCCACGTCTCGCAGGTCGCGGTGGAGCACGGCCTTCACGGCGCCCGACGTGCCGACCGGCATGAAGATCGGGGTCTCGACGTCGCCGTGCGGCGTGCGCAGCAGCCCCGCGCGCGCGCGGCCGTCGCGGGCCTGTACCTCGAATGAGAACCCGGCCATCGGGGTAGACTCTACGCCATGAACACGCGGCTCCGCGTGGCGCTCCTCTTCGGCGGACGCTCGGGCGAGCACGAGGTCAGCCTGCGCTCGGCGGCGTCCGTGGCGGCCGGCCTCGCGGCGCGCCACGACGTCGTGCCGGTGCTGATCGACAAGCAGGGGCGCTGGCTCCTGCAGCAGGGGAGCGAGCCGCGGCCGCAGGGCGGCGAGCCCGTGTTCCTCGCGCCCGTGCCTGGCGAGGGCGGTCGGCTGCGGCGGCTGTCGGACGCCGTCGAGCTCGCGCGGGCGGACCTCTTCTTCCCCGTGCTGCACGGGACCTACGGCGAGGACGGCACGGTGCAGGGCCTGCTCGAGCTGGCCGCCGTACCCTACGCCGGGGCGGGCGTCGCGGCCTCGGCGGTGGCGATGGACAAGGAGATGATGAAGGCGCTCTTCGAGCGCGCCGGGCTCCCGCAGGTCGAGCACCGGGTGCTGCGCGGGCGCGACGACGGCGCCGAGCGCGAGGCGCTCCAGGCGCTCGGGCTGCCGCTGTTCGTGAAGCCGGCGAACCTCGGCTCGAGCGTCGGGATCAGCAAGGTGAAGGTCGCGCAGGCGCTCGGCCCGGCGCTCGACCTCGCGCTGCGCTTCGACCGCAAGGTCGTCCTCGAGCGCGGGCTCGAGGTGCGCGAGATCGAGCTCTCGGTGCTGGGCAACGAGCGCGCGCAGGCGTCGCTGCCGGGCGAGGTCGTGCCCGACCGCGAGTTCTACGACTACGACTCGAAGTACGCAGCCGACAGCCGCACCGGCCTGCTGATCCCCGCGCCGCTCGATGCCGCGACCACGGGCGAGGCGCAGCGGCTGGCGGTGGCCGCGTTCCAGGCCGTCGACGCCAGCGGCTACTCGCGCGTCGACCTGTTCCTGGAGAAGGCCTCGGGCCGGCTGCTCGTGAACGAGATCAACACGATCCCCGGCTTCACCTCGATCAGCATGTACCCCAAGCTGTGGGCGGCGAGCGGGCTTGCCTACCCGGACCTGCTCGACCGCATCGTGGCGCTGGCGCTCGAGCGCCACGCGGCGCGCGGGCGGCTCGTCACCGACTACGGGGCCTGAGCTGCGCGACGGCGCGGTGGCGCTGGGCATCGGGCTCTGCCTGCTGGCCACCGGCCGGCTCGCAGCCGCGGCCCCGGCGGCCGCCATCGGGAAAGACGCCGACGCCGCTTACCGCGCCGGCCTGGGGCTCGTGTACGACGGCTCGTTCGCGGCAGCCGAGGCGCGGCTGGCCGAGCTGGCGAGCGAGCAACCTGCCGACCCGGTCGCGCCATACCTGCAGGCACTCGCGCTCGAATGGCGGCTCGAGCAACGCCCCGACCAGCGCGCGCTGGACCCGGCCGTGCTGGCCCTGGCGGACCGCGCGCTCGCGCTCGCGGCGGCGGCGCTCGCGCGCGACCCGGCCGACGCGCGCGCCCTGCTGGCGCGGGGCGCGGCGCACGGTGTGAAGAGCCGGCTCTTCCTGTTCCGCTGGGAGCGGCGGTCTGCCACGCGCGAGGCGCTCGACATGCGCGAGGCGCTGACGCAGGCCCGCGCGCGCGGCGTCCGCTCGCCGGACCTCGACTTTGGCCTCGGGCTTTACGACTACTACGCGGACACGCTGCCGCGCTTCTTTCGGCTGTTCGCCTTCCTCCTCGGCATCCCGGGTGGCGACCGCCAACGCGGCCTCGAGCAGGTCGCGCGCGCCGCGCACGGGGGCAGCCTGTTCCACGACGACGAGGCGCGTGCGCAGATGTACGACATCGAGTCGTACTTCGAGCACCGGCCCGACCGCGCGCTGCCCTGGATCCGCGAGCTGCGCGGCCGCTACCCGGGCTGGCCGCTCTGGGGCCTGAAGCTCGCCGGCGCGCTGAGCGAGCTGGGCCTCTTCGCCGAGAGCGCGGCGGTGGCGGAGGCGATCGAGGACACGGCCGCGCGCGCGCGGCACCCGAACTACGGCCCGCTGGCGGCCGCCATGGCGGCCGCCCTGCGCGCCGAAGCGCTGCTGCTGGACCTGCGGCCCGGCGAGGCGCGCGCCGAGGCTCGCCGAGCCCTCGGGGCGGCCGACACGCCTGCCTGGGTGCGCGGCCGGGCGCTGCTGGTCGAGGGAAAGAGCCTCGAGCTCGAGGGCCAGGCGGCGCCGGCGCGCGAGGCGTACGCCGCCGCCGAGGCCACCGGCGATCCGCCGTGCGCTCGGGCGGCGCGCGAGGCGCTCGCGGCCCCACTACCGGCCGCTGCCGCGAGCGCCATGGGGCTGCTCGCGCGCGCCCGGCGCGCCGCCGAGAACGGCGACCCCGCGGCGGCCCGGCGCCTGTGCCTCGAGGCGCACGCGGCCTTCCCCCGGGGCGACGAGGGACGGCTCTGCGCCGCCCAGGAGGACCTCGCCGCCGGCCGGGCGGCGCGCGCCGAGGATCTCGCTCGCGCGCTGGTCGCGGACGCTGCCCCCTGGCTGCGCCCCGAAGCGCGGCTCGTGCTGGCGGCGGCGCTCGAGCGGCGCGGGCGTGCCGCCGAAGCCGTGACCGAGTACGGTCGCGTGTGGGAAGAGCCCTACGGCCGGGCCGATCGGCGCACCCGGGCCGCCGACGCGCTGCGCCGGCTCGGGCGGCCCGTGACGCTCCCGACCGACCGTTAGTACCCTAAATACCGTATAAGAAGCGCTCGCTTCGCGCCGTCTCCCACATTTTCGTCACCAGGGCCGGAACCGTCTCCAGCACAGCATCTTCGGTGGCAACGCACGCTGAAAATGGCTCCAGGAGCGGATTTCGACGATTTCCACACTACTGTGCACAGCCTAAGGTGCTCCACCTGTGAGGCATCGGGCAGCCGCGGGCGAAAAAGTCCTTGACAACCCTTCGGAGCGTTCCTACGCTACGTCTAGTATGCGAAGCCTGTTGAGACCCTTTAGGTTGAAATCAGGCCGAGCCCGTCCAGACCTGGACTGAAAGGGGGGATTACTTAAATGCCTGCGAAGAAGAAGGCCGCCAAGAAGAAGGCCGCGAAGAAGAAGAAGTAAGAGCCCCGGGGTAGTTGGGGGGGTGGAGAGAAATCTCACCCCCCACTTTTCTTGCCCGCCCGCCGCTCCCCGTGCCCCGGCTGCGAGGGCCTCAGCCGCCGGCCGGCTGCAGGACGTGCTCCTCGATCGCGGTCGCGACGCCGTCCTCGTCGTTCGAGGGCAGGCAAGGCAGGCCGAGCGCCAGCAGCTCCGGGTCGGCGTTGCCCATGACGAAGCCGCGGCCCGCCGTCGCCACCATCTCCTGGTCGTTCCAGTTGTCGCCGATCGCGAGCGTCTCCGCGGCCGAGACGCCCCAGCGCTCCTGCAGGAAGGCGAGCGCGTCGGCCTTGCCCACGCCGGGGTCGATCACGTCGAGCAGCACGACGCCGGTGGCCGGATAGACGGTGCGCTCGATGCGCGCACGACCCGCCAGGGCGGCCTCGAGCGCCGCGCGCAGCGGCACCATCTCCGCTCGCGTGCCCCCGAACATCACCTGGATCGGGGCCTCGGCCTCGAGGGCGGCCTCGAGGTCCGACACCGCCCGCACCTCGTCGCGCGAGCGCTCGAGGTAGTAGCCGACGAGGCCGTCGCGACGGGCGTGCGCAGCGACCAGCAGCAGGCCTTCACCTCGCGCGCCGCAGTGCAGTACCGGCTCGGCGCCGTGCGCGCGGCCGACCGCGATCGCCTCGCGCGCCGCCGCCCGCGCCAGCAGCCGGCAACGCAGGACCGAGCCGCGCTCGATCACGAGCGCCCCGTTGTGCAGCACGAGCGGGACCTCGCCGCCGAGCTCGAGGGCAACCCGCTGCGCGGAGGGGTAGCGCCGGCCGGTCACCAGCACGAGCCGTACGCCACGTTCGCGTACGCGCTCGAGCGCGCGGCGCGTGCGCGGCGAGAGCGTCTTGTCGCTGCGCAGCAGCGTGCCGTCGATGTCGAGCGCCACCAGGCGCACCGGGGGCCACGGCGGGGAGAGGCTCACTCGCCGGTCCAGACCTCGACGCGCTCGATCACGTCGCCGGGGCGGATGCGGTCGACCACGTCCATCCCGGACGCCACCGTGCCGAACAGCGTGTAGCCGCCGTCGAGGTGCGGCTGCGGCTGCAGGGTGATGAAGAACTGGCTGCCTCCGGTGTCCTTGCCGGAGAGGGCCATGCCCACGGAGCCGCGACCGTAGGAGCGGCGCGTGACCTCGCAGCGCAGCGCGTAGCCCGGGCCGCCGTTGCCGTCTCCGCGCGGACAGCCGCCCTGCACCACGAAGCCGGGCTCCACGCGGTGGAACGTGAGGCCGTCGTAGAAGCCACGCTCGGCCAGCGCGACGAACGAGGCGACCGTGAGCGGGGCCTCGATCACGTCGAGGTGCAGCTCGATCGTGCCTTTCTTCGTGTGCAGGAACGCGCGGGGCGTGTAGAGGGCGACGCCGGGGCGTGGGTCGAAGGGCGCCATCGCCGCGCGGTAGTCGAGGGCCGGGCGCCGGGCGCGCTCGGGCCCGGGCTCGGGAACCGGGGCGCCGAGCCCGCCCAGCTCGCGCGCCGCCCGCGCGCGCAGGGCGCGCGCGGGGTCCTCGGCGGCCACCCGGGCGAGCGCCGCGCGCGCGGCGTCGTCCTTCTGCGCCGCGAGCGCAGCGACGGCGGCGATACGCGCCTCGAGCTCACCGGGACCGTCGCCGAGGCCGCGCTGCCACGCCGCGAGCAGCGCGGCGCTCTGCCCCCTGGGCCCGAGCGCCGCGATCTCCTCCGCGGCGGCGACGCGCACGCCGAGGTCCGCGTGCTCCAGGTGGCGCTGCAGCGTGTCGAGGGCGTCCGCGCCGCGCGCGCGGCGCAGAGCCGCCAGCACAGCCGACAACACCCGCGGGTCATCGTCCTTGAGCAGCGCGTGCAGGACGCCGACGCTCATCGCGTCGCCCTGCTCGCCGAGGGCGGTCGCGAGCGCGGCCCGCACCCGGAAGTCGGGATCGGGGTCGAGGCCCGAGAGCACCAGCGCGAAGTCCTCGCCGCTCGTGCGCGCGAGCGCGCCGAAGGCGGCCGCGCGCAGCCAGGGATCGCGATCGGCCACCAGCGCGACGACGCGCTGGCGCAGCGCGGGGTCCGCGGGCAGCGAAGCGAGCGCACGCAGCGCCTCGTGCCGCACGACGTCGCTCGCGGCAGCGAGTGCGCCCCCGGCGGCGCTGGTCGCGCGCAGGTCGCCGCTCGCGGCCAGCGCGCGCAGCGCGTAGGCGGCCACCGTCTCGTCGGGGTCGCGCACGAGCGGGAGGAGCAGCTCCAGCGCCGAGGGGTCCTTCAGCGCGCCGAGGCCGCGCGCGGCGAGCGCGCGCGAGCGCGCGTCGCCCGAGCCGACGGCGGACGCGAGCACCGGCCGCAGCTGCGGACTCTCCAGCCGCATGGCCAGCCATGTCGCGGCCCACCAGTCGAAGCGCGGCCGAGCCCCGTCGAGCAGCGCCAGCTGTGCGGCGGGGACGTCCTTCAGCCGCGCCAGCGCGACGAGCGCGAGCCGCTGCTCCGTCCACAGGTCGGCGGGGTCGGCCGGGTCATCGCCGCGGACCGCCATCCGGCTGATCGTCTTGGGCAGCGCGTCGACCACCAGCCTGGCGATCGCCCCGGCCGCCCGCGGGTCGCCGATGCGGCCGAGCGCCTCCGCCGCGCGGCCGCGCACCACCGCGTCGCCGTCCGCGAGCAACGCGACGAGCCGGTCGACGGCCGAGCGGTCGGCCGCGAGGCCGAGCGCGAACACGGCCATCCGGCGGACCTCCGGCTCGGGGTCGTCGACGAGGGCCAGCAGCGCCGGCACCAGGGCCGGGTCGGCGACGCGCCCGGCCGCGAGCGCCGCGCGCCGCCGCACGCCGCGATCGGGGTCGCGCAGCAGCCGTTCGAGCTCGCCGCTGCCGCCCGTGCGCGTGTCTTCGAGCTGCAGTACGCGCGCGAGCGTTTGGATCCGGGGGGGCGGAGGCGGGGCGACCGGCTTGCTGGCGGCGCTGGCCGGCGAGGCCGGCGCCGCCAGCGCGAGCAGGGCGACGAACGTGAGCGGGCGACGCATCGCTCGATTATCGCCCAGGCCTCCGCCGCGGCCAGCCGGAGGCTAGGCGACGGCCACGAGATCCTCGCCGTCGCGCAGCCCCAGCCGTAGGGCCTCGGCGCGGATGCGCTCGCGTGCGCCCCTCTGGCCGACCGCCGCGAGGTGCAGCGGCCCGCGCAGGGCGCCCACCTGCTCGGGGGAGACCACGGGCGCGCCGTGGATCCGCTCGCCCAGTTTGCGCGGGTCGACTTCCACGAAAGCGCGCAACGTGTAGCCCTGGGCGCGCAGCGCGCGCGACCAGGCCTTGCCGAGCGGGCCGGCGCCCCAGACCACGACCCCGTCGCGCTCGGCGAGCGGGCCCCGGCGCAGCGCCTCGAGCTTGGTCGCCAGCAGCCGGCCCGGCGCGTAGCGCGGGTCGGCGCGGGTGAGCCGGCCGGCCGAGTCGCGCCAGTCGAGCAGCACTTCGCGAAGCTTCGCGAAGCGCAGGCCGGCGTCGAACGCGCGCAGCCACAGCTCGTAGTCTTCCGGCCCGTCGAAGTCCCGCCAGCCGCCGAGCGCGCGCAGCGCCTGCGTGCGCATGGCGACGCTCGGGTGGACGAGCGGGGACTCGACGAAGCGTTCGCGCGCCATCGTATCGTGGTCGAGAAGGCCGTTCGACCACGCCACGTAGGCGCGCATCCCCTCGCCAGCCCGCTCGCCGGGCAGCGCTGCGAGCGCGACACGGCAACCGAGCACGTCGGTGGCGGCGTCGCGCTCGAGCCTCGCGCACTGCAGCGCCAGGCGTTCGGGATGCGAGACGTCGTCCGCGTCCATGCGCGCGACGAGCGGCGCGCGCGCCTCGCGAAGCGCGAGCGTGAGGGCCGCCACCAGGCCGCGAGCGGGCGTGCGCAGCGCGCGCAGCCGGGGGTCGCTCGCAGCGCGCGCGACGAGCCGCTCGCCGCTGCCGTCGCTCGAACCGTCGTCGACGGCAACCACCTCGTGGTCCCCGAGCGTCTGTGCGGCGAGCGAGTCGAGACAGGCCGCGAGCGCCGGCCCGCCGTCGCGGACGGGCAGCAGCACCGAGACGCGGGGAACGCGGCTAGCCGTGGCGGCTGACGAACGCGCGCGCCTCGCGAAGCGCCGCGCGCGGCTCCCCGGCCTGCACCACGTAGAACGGGCTCGAGCGACCCGGGCGCCACTCGCGCCGCTCCGCGCGCCGGATCTCGACCAGGAAGCCGCCTTCGGTGCGCGCCGGCTCGGTGATCTCGTAGATCCAGTCGCCGCGACGCAGCGTCGAGTGGATCGCCCCCGGGGCCCACAGCCCGGGCGAGCTGTCGGGCTCGGCCTCCTGGCGCACCAGATGCTGGATCGAGCGCTGGGCCGCCTCGGGCAGGAACAGGAACTCGACCCCGTAGCCGAAGTAGGGCCAGCCTACTTCCGGCGCCTCGCGCACGATCCGGCCCAGCACACGCGCGCGCTCTTCCGCCCCGGGCAGATCGAGCTCCAGGTCGAGGTCCTCGCCCTGGATGCGCACGGGGCTGGCGAGCAGCATGCCGTGCACGCTGAGGTTGCGGCTGAGCCCGTAGAAGTGCTCGCCGGGCGCGCTCTTGCGGCTGCCGACGACCTGCGCGTGCACCGGGATGCGCGCGCGGACGCGGCGCGGGACCTGCACGAGCTTGGCGACCCAGCTCTCCAGCACGAAGCGGTCGAGCGGCCGGCGCAGCGCCGCGTTCGCGCCGGCGCCGATCAAGGCGCCCTCGCTGCCCGGCGGGTCGGAGGCGGGTACCAGCGTCAGCACGGACACGCTGCGGCCGGCGTCCATCGCGCGCACGCGCTCGACGACCTCGGCGAGCGGCGGCCCGCCGAGCGCCGGGCCGAGCACCACGAGCGCGGGCCGCTCGCGCTCGAGCAGGTCCAGCAGCTCGGCGAGCGAGGCCGCCTCGCGCACGAGCTCGCTCTCGCGCTGCAGGAAGCGGACCTCGAGCCGCAGCTCCCGCGCGTCGAGGCCCGCCGCGACGATCGCGCCGGCCCTGGTCACGCTCAGCTCACCACCCGCTGCGTGCTGCGACGGAAGCGGAAGGCGCGCTGGAACAGGTCGGGCAGCACGGTCTTGAGACCGAGCAGGGACGGCACGCGGTCGTAATAGAGGACGACCCGCGCGTCCTTGCGGCCGCCGCGATCAATCGCCTGCACCAGGAAGCCGTAGCGGCCGATGCGCAGCGCTGCGCCTGGCGCCACGTCGCGCCGGGCACCGTCCTTGCCATAGGTGACGACCTGCAGTCGCGGCTCGAGCAGGCGCTTCTGAAGCGCGTCGTCGAAGGCGAGGTGGACCTTGGCGCGCACGAAGTCGAGAGCGTTCAGCCGGCCGCGCTCCGACAGCGGCCGGACCAGGATCCGCTCGGCCTCGTCGGGGCGCAGGGCGCGAGCGGCGTAGTCCAGGTTCAAGGCGTGGATCTTCTCGTCGCGCGTGCCGGTCTCGGTCGCGGCCTCGAGTGCCGCGCGCGTCTCGTCGAGCCCGAGCGGCAAGAGCGCCGCGTCGCGGCGGTCCAGGCCCGATGCGTCGAGGCTGGCCCCGCTCAGCTCGAGCCCGGCGGCCTGCAAGGTGAACGTGGCCGCGGCGGCGCGCGCGTCGGCGACCAGGCTCAGGCCCTGCGCCGACCAGACGCCGTCCGGGTAGCGGTGCAGCTTGTCGAACGTCACGTGCGCCGGCTGGTTGAGGGCGAGCTCCAGGACCTCGAGGTCGCCCGGGCCGGGGAACGAGCGCACCAGCAGGCCCAGCAGCCCGACCAGGATCAACAGCAACGGCAGCACGAACCAGAGGAAGATCCTCAGCTCGATCGCGGAGCGTGGCGGCGCGGCGATGCGCCGCACTACGGGCTCGATCTTCTTGAGCCCCTCCTTCGGGCGTACGCGGTAGACGAACTTCCTGAGCAACAGGCCGTCGTCCGCGAAGAAGGACGCGAGCGTCTGGGCGAGCGGCGCGGCGGCGTTCCCGTTCGAGGCGCGCACCATGTCGAGCACGAACCCGGGGGACTGCTCGTCGTCGCCCCCCGCAGGCTCGCTGGGCGGGTTGCCGACGAGCACCACGTAGAGCGGGATCTTCAGCTCGGCGAGCAGCTCGATCGTCTTGCGGTTCGCCTGCGAGCGCGCGTCCCAGCCGGCGGGCAGGTCCTTCCAGTCCGCCGGGTCCGGGTCGGAGATGGCGTCGGTCAAGAGCACCATCTTCAGCTCGGTGCCCTTCGGGTACTCGGCCGCGACCTGCTGCGCCTTCACGAACGCGTGGTAGAAGTCGGTCCACTGCCCGTCGTTGCGGTACAGGGACGAGTCGTCGACCGAGATCTCCCGCTTCGCCCCGAACAGGATCAGGCGGTAGCGCTGCCCCTGCAGCACGCCGAACATCTTCTCGAGCGCGACCACGCGCTTCTCGTCGGGGTCGAGCGGCGGCAGCGAGGCGGAGTTGTCGACGAGGAACAGCATCACCGGGCCCGCGGACGGGGCCGGCGAAGCAGGCGCGCCGGTACCCGTCACGGCAGGGCCCGCGAGCGTAGCGAGAGCGACCAGTGCGGGCAGCATTGCCGAAGCGGGATTCTACACCTCGGCGGACGCCGGGGGCCGGCGCGCGCCGCGCCCGTATAATCGAGGGATGAAGGCGGGCATCCTCGGACTCTCCCTGGTCGGCAAGAGCACCCTGTTCCAGCTCCTCACCGGTACCCCGGCGGCCCCGGCCGGCGGGCGGCCCGAGGCCCGGCTCGGGATCGCGCGCGTGCCCGATCCCCGGGTGGCGGGCCTCGCGGTCATCTTCAAGCCGAAGAAGAGCACGCTGGCGACCGTCGAGTACGTCGACGTGCCCGGCGTCGCGAAGGAGGGCGGCAAGGAGCTCGTCGACCTGCCGGCGCTGCGCGGCGTGGACGCCTTCGTGCACGTCGTGCGCGCCTTCGAGTCCGACACTGTCCCGCACCCCGAGGGCTCCGTCGACCCGAAGCGCGACGTGGAGACGCTCGAGCTCGAGCTGATTCTGGCCGACCACGGCACCGTCGAGCGCCGGCTCGAGCGGCTCGAGGCCAACATCAAGAAGGCCCACAAGGCCGAGGACGTCTCCGAGCGCGAGCTGTTCGTCCGCCTGCGCGACGCCCTCGACAGCGAGCGGCCGCTGCGCGAGATGGCCCTCTCGGACGAGGAGCGCAGGCGCCTGCGCGGCTACGCGCTCCTGAGCGAGAAGCCGCTGCTGGTGGTCGTGAACCTCGGCGACGCGCAGATCAAGGACGCGGCGGGCTACCTCGCCGGCTCCGGGCTGGCGGCGCTCGCGACGCGGCCGCGCGTGGGCGTCGTGGCGGTCTCGGCGCCGATCGAAGCCGAGATGGCGGAGCTGCCGCTCGAGGACGCGCGCGCGTTCCGCGAGGACCTCGGGCTCGCCGAGCCGGGGCTCGAGCGGGTGATCCGTTCGACCTACGACCTGCTCGGCCTCATCTCCTTCCTGACCGCCGGCGAGGACGAGTGCCGCGCCTGGACGATCCCCCGCGGCACGAAGGCCCCGCTCGCGGCGGGCGCGATCCACTCGGACATCGAGCACGGCTTCATCCGCGCGCAGGTGGTGCCATACGACGACCTGCTGGCGGCGGGCTCGCTGGCGGCCTGCCGCGAAAAGGGCACGCTGCGGGTCGAGGGCCGCGAGTACGAGGTCAAGGACGGCGACGTGATCGAGTTCCGTCACAGCGGCTAGAGATGCCCGCGTGCCCTGCGTGCGGTCGACCGGTGGCCGTGGCGCGGCCGGGCTGCCTCTACTGCGGAGCGACGCTGCCGGCAGGGCCGGCCGCGTCGCCCGCGGAAGAGCCCGCGCTCCCGCCGCCGACGCAGGACCGGGTCCTGCTGGTGCTCGACCTCGAGCGCGCCGCGGTCGAGCTGCTGGAGCGGGCCGCGGGCCTGACACCCTACGAGGCCCGGCTGCTCTCGCGACGCGGCGGCTTCCACCTGCTGCGCGTGCTGCCCGCCTCGGCGGCCGCAGCCACGACCGCCGGGCTCACCGCGCAGGGGCTCGCGGTCGTGCCGGTGCCCGAGGCCGAGGCGCGGGTCCGGCCGTTGTGCGCGCTCGGCGGCGAGCTGCTCTCCGCGGGGCTCGCCCTGCGCACCGCAGAGGGCCGCGTCGAGCTGCGCCGCGGCGAGCTCCTGCTCGTGGTGAGCGGGCCGATCGCCCGCGAATATCGCGCGCCGCTCGAGCGCCGCAAGGTGGACACCGCACGGCTGGAGCAGGGCTTCCGGGTGCACCTGCACCGGCGCGGCGAACGGCGCCCGGTCGAGATCGACCCCGCCAACCTCGAGCTGGGCTTTGCGCCGAGCGGCTCGGCCCGGCTCGAGGTCGAGGCCTGGCTGGCCGAGATCGCGGCCGACGTGCCGCGCGACGACGGCTTCCGCAAGCTGCCGGCGGCGCTCGCCCCGGAGCAGCCCGAGCGGCAGGGCCCGCTGGCGGCGGCTGGCTCGCTGCGGCGGCGGCCGAGCGGTGGCGACGCAGCGGCGCGCGACGTGGCGCGCACGGACGAACCGCTGGTGCTCGACAACCTCGAGCAGTTCCGTTTGTACTCGGGCTGGCGCGCAGCGGCGGAGCGCGGGCTGATGCGCTAACCGGCCGCAGGCCGGGCGTGCTAGCGTCGTCCCCGCAATGCGGGCCACACGGCGCGAGATCCTGGCGCTCATCCTGCTCGCCGCCGCACCGGTCGTGGCCTACGCCCCGGCCCTCGCCGAGGGCCGGCTGCTGGCGCCCGGCGAGGGAGTTGCCCTTCACCTGCCGCTGCGGGTCGAGGTGTGGCGCGCCTGGCAACGCGGCGAACTGCCCTCGTGGAACCCGTCGGTGTTTTCCGGGACGCCGCTGCTCGCGTCCTATCGCCCCGGCGCGTTGCACCCGCTGATGCTGGCGCTCGCGCCGCTGCCGCCGTTCACGGCGTTCCAGGCCCTCGTCCTGCTCTCGCTCGCGCTCGCGGGTCCGCTCGCCTTCCTCTACGCGCGCCGGCTCGGGGCCGAGCCGCTCGGCGCGCTCGTCGCCGGCCTTTCGTTCGGACTCGGGCCGTACCTCGTGGCGCAGCTCGGGGACACCGCGACGCTGGTGGCGGCGCCGGCGCTGCTGCTCGTGCTGCTGGCCTGCGAGTCGCACCTCGCGCGGCCGCGGCCCGCGGCCTTTGCCGGGCTCGCCGCGGCCGTCGCGCTGCTCGTCCTGTCGGGCTCTGCGCAGGCGCTCGAGGCCGGCGGGCTGCTGCTGGCCGGCCGACTCGCCCTGCTTGCGCTCGCCCCCACGTGCCGGCCGGGCGCGGCCGTGGCCCGCCCGGCGCGCGGCGTGCTCGGCGCGCTCGTCGCGGCGGCGATCGGCGTCCTGCTCGCGGGGCCGCAGCTGCTGCCAACCCTCGTCGCCCTGCGCGAGGCCGGGCCGGGCGGCGCCGGTGCCGCCACCGGGCACGCCTCCGCGCTCGCCGGCATGGCGGGCCTCGTCGTACGTTCGGTGTCGCACACGCCGGCGGCGATCTTCGGCCTGGCGGCCGTCCCACTGGTCGCCGCGCAACCGGGGCTGCGCTCGTTCGCGGCACTGGCCGTGACGGCGCTGCTGGCCCTCGCGGCCGACGGCCTCGTGGACCCCGCGGGCGGGCTCGCGCTCGCCGTCGACCTCGCGCTCGCTCTGGTTGCGGGCCTGTCGCTCTCCGCGCAGTGGACGTCGCGCGCGCAGCGGCGAGGGCGCCGGCTGCGGCGGCTCGCCCTGATCGCGGCGCTGTTCGCCTCGGCGGCGCTTTCGGTCGCCACCACCATCACCGGGCCGCTCGAGGCGGAGTTGGCCGCCCCGCTGGGCCTGCTCGCGCTCGGTCTCATCCTCTACTTCGCGCTCGCGGAGGCGCGCGACCCGGTCGCACAGCGCGTCTTCGTGCTGCCGCTCGTCGCCTCGTTCTTGCTGCAGCCCTGGGGCCGGCACGCCTGGGCCGGCGCGCCGACGGCCGCGGCACTCGAGCAGGGAACGCCGACGCGGCAGGCGATCGACCGCGCGATGGGGCCTCGGCAGGACGAGCGCACGCTCGTGCTGAGCGAGACCTGGCCGCGGGCCACGGAGCGCGACCTCGCCTGGGCCAACCTGGCGACGTTCGCCGGCCGCCGCAACGCGAACGGCTACGACCCGCTGGTGCCGGCCCGGCGGCTCGCGGTCTTCGACGGCATGCGCGCCGACGGCACGCTGCCACGGGGCCTGCTCGAGACCGACCCGGGCCGGCTGGAGCTGCTGGGCGTGCGCTGGCTGCAGGTGCCGACGGCCGCGCTCGTCACCGCCCCCGACGCGGACGGCCTCGGCGACGCGCTCGACGTGGTGATCGAGGAGCCGCGGCCGCACCTCTTCGCGCTGCCGATCACGCGGGCGAGCGAGGTGCGCCTGGTGGGCTTCCTCGCCGGCGCGAGAGAGGTGACGCAGGGCACGGTGGTGGCCGAGTGCGTGGTGCGGCTCGCGACCGGGCGCGAGATCTGGCTGCCGATCCGGGCAGGCCTCGAGACGGCGGAGTGGGCGTGGGAACGGCCCGACGTGCGCGCCAGCGTGCGGCACCAGAAGGCGGAGCTGTACGCAAGCTACCCGGCGCCCGAGGGCTTCCTGGCCCACGCGTATCGCACGACGCTGCGCCTGCCCGGCCGCTTCGCGGTGACGGGCCTGCGCCTGCGCTCCTGGCCTGGCGCGCCGCCCTTCTGGCTGTTGCGCGCGGGGCTGCGCGACGCCGAGACCGGGCGCGGGGTGGGCATCGGCATCGCGGCCGCGCACACGAGCGACACGGTTCGGCTGGCCGAGGTGGTCGACACGCCGCTCGTGAGCTTGTTCGAGGTGCGCCGCGGGATCGGACCGGCCTGGGTGGTCGAGTCGCTGCGCCTCCTGCCCGACGACACCCGCGTGCTCGACCTGCTGCGCTCGCCGACGCGGACCGGCGTCGACGCCAGGCGCGAGGCGCTCGTGACGGCGGCTGACGCGGAGGGGCTCTCGCTGCCGGCGGGGAGCCGCTCCTCACCGGCCAACTTGGCGCGGTCGCTGGGCGGCCGCCTCGTGGTGCGCGCGGCCGGGCCCGGCCTGCTGGTGGTAGGCGAGGGCTACGACCCGGGCTGGGGAGCGAGCGTCGACGGGAGCGCGCGGCGGGTGCTGCGCGTGAACGGGGACCGCCTGGGAGTGGTGCTCGGCGAGGGCAACCACCGCGTCGTGCTGCGGCACCGGCCGCGCGGCTTCCTGCCCGGCGTCGGCCTCGCCGCGGCGGCGCTCGCGGTGCTGCTCGCGCTCGCCGCCCGCGGCTGGCCAGGCGTTTGACCCCCCGAGAAGGCGCGTGCTAGCTTCCATCGTTTGGGCGGTCGACCGATGAGCGCAGAGAAGCCCGGCCTGAGCATCTTCTTCCCGGCCTACAACGACGCCGGCACCATCGCCAGCCTCGCGATCGTCGCTCACATGACCGCCCGCGAGCTGACCGACGACTACGAGGTGATCGTGGTCGAGGACGGCAGCCCCGACCACACGGGCGCGCTGCTCGACGAGATGGCGGGGGTCTACCCCTGGCTGAAGGTCGTGCACCACGGCAAGAAC
>Ga0302299_10000640_pt1 | contig 19666 bp, 13 predicted proteins | sample III_Fen_N3_4_FD_198795 | JGI IMG/M metagenome (GOLD analysis project Ga0302299, IMG submission 198795) | Peat permafrost microbial communities from Stordalen Mire near Abisko, Sweden - III_Fen_N3_4 | ecosystem: Environmental > Terrestrial > Soil > Wetlands > Permafrost | place: Sweden: Abisko... | reverse complement strand
GGGCCGGCATCGAGCGGACGCTCCACCGGATCAGCGCGATCCGGAACCGGGCCGGCAAGATCGTGGGGCTGACGTGCCGGATCGGGCGCGCCGTCTACGGCACCATCGAGATCATCGGCGACTTCGTCGAGTCGGGCAAGTCGATCCTCATCATGGGCCGCCCGGGCATCGGCAAGACCACGATGCTCCGCGAGGCCGCCCGCGTCCTGGCCGACGACCTGGGCAAGCGCGTGGTGGTGGTCGACACGTCGAACGAGATCGCGGGCGACGGCGACATCCCGCACCCGGCCATCGGCAAGGCCCGCCGCATGCAGGTCCGGACGCCGTCGCTCCAGCACGAGGTGATGATCGAGGCGGTAGAGAACCACATGCCGCAGGTCATCGTGATCGACGAGATCGGGACCGAGCTGGAGGCCCTGGCCGCCCGGACGATCGCCGAGCGCGGCGTCCAGCTGATCGGGACGGCCCACGGCAACAACCTGGACAACCTGATGCTCAACCCGACGCTCTCCGACCTGATCGGCGGGATCCAGAGCGTCACGCTCGGCGACGAGGAGGCGCGCCGCCGCCGGACCCAGAAGAGCGTCCTCGAGCGGAAGGCGCCGCCGACGTTCGACGTGATCGTGGAGATCCAGGACCGCGAGCGGGTCATGGTCCATGGCGACGTCGGGGAGACGATCGACGCGATGCTCCGCGGCGACCCGGTCGCGCCCGAGCTGCGCTGGAAGGACGAGGGCGGCGTCCATCGCTCCCAGTCGCGTCCGCGCCCCTCGCCGCGCGAGCAGCTGGGCCGCGAGCGATTCGCAGGCCTGGTCGGCGCCGGCAGCAGCTGGCGGCAGGAGCCCGGCTGGCGCGGCGAGACCACGTACCGGAGCGCGACGTGGGAAGGCGATCGCGGCGCGCCGACCCGCCCGCCGGCGTTCCGCCCAGGCGCGAGCGGTGGCTGGCGCGAATCGCGCGGCGGCCGGTCGTCGGCGGGCGTGGATCGATCCTCGACCGGCGCTGACTCTGGCCGGACGATGCCCGGCGAGCGAATTGCGAATCGCGACGATCGGGGGCCCGCCGGTGGCATGTCGGCGGATGGCGGCCCGCCCGGCGGCGGGGCGGCGAGCGCGAGGCCGAGCGCCAGGCCGGCCAGCCGCTTCGCGATCACCGACGCGCCCTTCGTGGCCGGCGAGATCGCTGACCGCGGTCCGCTGGAGCGGTCGGGCACAGCCGTCGCGTCAATTTCTGCCGTCGCCGCGGCCGAGGTCCGCGCGCGCGAGGCTCGCGAGCTCGACCGCCAGCGCGAATGGCGCGACCAGGCCAGCCGAGCCCTGAATGCGTTCAAGGCGGAGGAGGGGACCGGGCCGGCGAACTCCGCCGACCTGATCGCCGACGACGAGGCGCTCGCCGACCGGGCGATCGACGCGGCCCGCGACGAGGACGGCCCGGCCCTGCACGTGGAGCACGGCATCCTCCCCACCCTGCGGGTCTTCCCGTTCGGCATCAGCCGGAAGCGCCTGGAGCAGGCGATCCGCGAGCTCCAGCTGCCGGTCATCGTGGCGCGGGACCTCGACGAGGCTGACGTCGTGATGACGCTCCGCAGCGAGTATCGCCAGAAGGGCCCGACGATCCGCGACGCCGAGAGCCGCGCGCTCCCGGTCTACGTGCTGAAGGCGAACACGACGATCCAGATGCAGGCGAGCCTCACCTCCGTCTTCAGCCTCGAAGTCGATCCGCGCCAAGCCGCGCTCCTCGAGACCGAGGAGGCGATCGGGATGGTCGTGCGCGAGTCGCAGGCCGTGGAGCTGGCCCCGCAGAGCGCCTACATCCGGCGGCTCCAGCACCAGATGGCGGAGCGGGCGAACCTCGTCTCGCGCTCGCGCGGCCGCGAGCCGTACCGGCGGGTCCGACTCTATCCGGACGAGGTCCGCGGCTGGCGGTAGTCAGCCAGGCGGCGGGAGCGAGTCTGAACCGCCGCTGAAGCCCACCGGCGCTTGACCCGCGGCCGTACGCTCCGCGGGTGAGTGCCGCCACGCCCGACAGTGACCCCACGCGCCCGACGCCGCCCGCCCGCTCGGACGCGGCTGCCCTGGCCCCGGTGTCCGACGCGGCCGCCGACGCGATCGTGGCGGGCACGCCGGCCACAGGCCTGACCGAGGCGGAGGCGACCTCACGACGTGCCGCCGGCCGCGGGAACACCGCTCCGCTCGCGACTGGCCGGACCTATGCCCAGATCGTCCGGGAGAACGTCTTCACGTTCATCAATGACGTGATCTTCGTGCTCGGGGTCCTCCTGGTCATCGTGGGTCGGCCGCTCGACGCCGCCGTCTCGCTGGGCGTCATCGGGGTGAACATCGCGGTAAGCGTCGTCCAGGAGGTCCGCGCGAAGCGGACGCTCGACCGGATCGCCCTCCTCACGCGCCCGATGGCGGCGCTCATCCGCGACGGGGTCGAGCGTTCCGTGGGACCCGAGGAGCTCGTGGTCGGCGACCTCCTGCGCGTGGGCGCGGGCGACCAGGTCGTGCTCGACGGCCGTCTCAGCGTGGGCCGCCTGGAGGCCGACGAGTCGCAGCTGACCGGCGAGTCGGACCTCATCCCGAAGCGTCCGGGCGACGCCGTCTTCTCCGGCAGCTTCGTCGTCAACGGCGGCGGGAGCTTCGTGGTGACCGCCGTCGGCGGAGACAGCCTGGCCAACCGGATCACGGCGGGCGCCCGGACGTTCCGGCGGGTCCTCACCCCGCTCCAATCCGAGATCAACCTCGTGATCCGGATCGCCCTCGCGGTGGTCGTCTACCTCGAGGTCGTGCTGGTCCTCAACAACGTGCTCAAGCTCGTGGCGGCGGGCCGGACGGTGGGCGAGGCGGCGCTCCTCGTGGGACTCGTGCCGAACGGGCTGTTCGTCTCGATCGCGATCGCGTACGCGCTGGGCGCAGTCCGGATCATCCGGTTCGGGGCGCTGGTCCAGCAGGCGAACGCGATCGAGTCGCTGAGCAACGTCAACGTTCTCTGCCTGGACAAGACGGGCACCCTCACTGCGAACAAACTCTCCGTCGAGGAGATCGTCGCGCTCGAGGGCAGCGAGGTGGACCTCCGCTCGCTCCTCGGCGACGTGGTGGCGAGCGCAGCCGTGCGGAACAAGACGGCCGAGGCGATCGCGGCGGCCTGTCCGGGGACGACCCGGCCGCTCGCGCGCGACGTGGCGTTTTCGTCCGCGCGGAAGTGGAGCGCGGTCGCGTTCGCGCCGGACACCGGGGCTGGGGCTGGGACCGGGCCGGCCGCCGGGACCGCGCCGGACGCCGCGCCCACCCGCGTGGGTGTGGTGGCCATGGGCGCCGCGGAATTCATCCGGCCGGCTCTCGGCGGCGGGATCGAGGACCAGGCCGTGTGGGCCGACCTTCGCGCCCGGATCGAGCCGTTCACCGGCCGCGGGCTGCGGGTCCTGGTCGTCGCTGCGCACGACGATCCGGGCGGCCTCGCCGGGGACGACGATGCGCCGACGCTCCCGGCGGAGATGCGCCCGCTGGGCCTGGTCGTGCTGCAAGACGAGCTGCGGCCGGATGCCGCGGCCACGCTCGCTCGGTTCGCGGCCGCGTCGGTGACCGTGAAGGTGATTTCCGGCGACGACCCGGAGACGGTGGTCGCGCTGGCCGTCCAGGCGGGGCTCGGACCGGAACTGCGCTCGATCGCGGGGCCGGAGCTCGACGCGATGGACGATGAGCAGCTCGCGGGCGTGGCGCTCGAGACCACCGTCTTCGGGCGGATCACACCGGCCCAGAAGGAGCGGCTCGTCGACGCCCTGCGGTCGCGCGGGCGCTACGTCGCGATGATCGGCGACGGCGTGAACGACGTGCTGTCGCTGAAGAAGGCGAACCTGGGGATCGCGATGCAGAGCGGCAGCCAGGCGGCCCGCGGCGTCGCGGACATCGTGCTCACGAACGACTCGTTCGCATCGCTCGCGCCGGCAGTCGAGGAGGGCCAGCGGATCCGCAACGGAATGCAGGACATCCTGCGACTCTTCCTGAGCCGGATCACGACGGTGGGCCTGCTGATCGTCACGTCGCTGGTCATCGGGATCTTCCCGATCGACCTGCGCAACGGCTCGGCGCTGGTGTTGTTCACGGTGGGCATCCCGACGGCGCTGCTCGCCGTCTGGGCGCAGCCGGGTGCCCGAGACTTCGACTCGCTGGGGCGGACGCTCGCTCGGTTCGTCGTGCCCGCGGCGGTCCTCTCGAGCCTCGCCGGGCTGGCAGTCCTGTTCGGGGTCATCGTCCTGCAGCTCGGCGGCCTCGAGGCGATCGCCGGTCGCGGGTCCGTGGAGCCTGCCGCGCTCGACGCGGCGGTCACGATCGCCCAGTCGGCGCTGACGTCGTTCCTGGTGTTCGCCGGACTCGTGCTCGTCGTGTTCGTGGAGCCGCCCGTGGCGTGGCTTGCCGTGATCGAGCCCCTGTCGCCGGACCGGCGGCCGACACTACTGGCGGGCGGGCTCGCAGCGCTCTACCTGGTGATGCTCGCGATGCCGGCGGGACGGACGATCTTCGCGCTCCACACGCTGGGCGCGGCGGAGCTCGCGATCGTGTTCGTCGCGGTGGTCGCCTGGGCCGTGGCGCTCCACGCCGTCTGGCGCTACCGGGTCGTGGAGCGTTTCCTCGGGATCTGAGCCGGCGGGGGAGGGCAGCCGCCGTCGTGGGCAGGTTTCCTCGACAATGCTTCGCCGGCAATCACTATCCCGGGTACTCGGCCCCGGGACCGCTGCGACCGACGCGGCGGTGCCACGGGGCCGGCGATTTCCTCGATTGTGCGACGTCGACGCAGCGTCGAGGAGGATTTCGGAGGCTCGAGCTGGGCTTCGGCTGTGCAGAGCGCGTGCCGGGCCGGCTGGATCTCGGATAGTGCTGCGCGGGACGGCATTGGCGAGGATTTCGAGCTCGGCACCCGTGGCAGGCCCCGCGAAGCGCCTCGCCGGATCGCTCAGCTGCCCAGCCGGAGCGCGGGGAGGACCTCCGCCCCGAAGACCTCGATGAACTCGGCCTGGTTGCGGCCGACGTTGTGGAGGTGGATCTCGTCGAAGCCCATGTCCACGTAGTGCTGGATGTTCGCGACGTGGACCCGGAGGTCCGCCGACATCAGGACGCGGTTGCGGAAGTCCTCCGGCCGGACGAGCTTCGCCATCGCCGCGAAGTCCTCGGGGTTGCGGACGTCCTGCTTCGGGAAGGGCATCCCGCCGTTCGGCCACTCGCGCATCGCGGCGTCGACGGCCTCCTCCTCGGTGCGCGCCCAGCTGACGTGGATCTGGAGGAGCTTCGGCATGCCTGCCGGGTCCTTGCCCGCGTCGCGGGCGCCCTCGTCGAACTTGCCCCAGAGCATCCCGATCTTCTCGTCGGCCGCCCCGACCGTGATCATCCCGTCCGCGAACCGGCCGGTCTTCTTCGCGTTGACCGGACCGGCCGTCGCCACGTAGACCGGAACCGGCGTCTCCGGCCGGGTGTACAGCCGCAGCGATTCGAGCGTGAAATGCTCCCCGCGATGCCGGACGACGTCGCCGCTGAAGAGCCGCGTGATGATTTCGATCGCCTCGAACAGCATCGCCGAACGTACGCCGATCTCCGGCCACTGCCCGCCCACCACGTGCTCGTTGATCGCCTCGCCTGCGCCGAGCCCCAGCCAGAAGCGCCCCGGGTACATGGCCCCGAGCGTGGCCGCGGCATGCGCGATCACGGCGGGGTGGTAGCGGAAGCCCGGGCACGTCACCGCGGTCCCGAATCGCAGGCTCGTGCGCGTCCCGAGGGCGCCCATGAATGCCCAGGCAAACGCGGCCTGGCCCTGCTGCGGCGTCCACGGCTGGATGTGCTCGGAGACCATGAAGCCGGCCGAGAAGCCTGCCCGCTCCGCGGCTGCGCACCAGTCGAGCAGGTCGGTGGGGTGGAACTGCTCCATCATCGCCGCGTAGCCGATCTTTGCCATCCGCGGATCTCCCTGCTCCCGTCCGGCCGGCAGCCGGGCGCCGGCCCCATTCTCCCGCATCGCGATCCCGTCGGCGCCGGGCGAGCGAAGGTCCGCGCGCGGGTCCTGCCGCCATGGCGCCGGCCCGAGGCGCCTGCCGAGGTGCGGTCAGTCGCTTCCGGTCGCTCCCGTGAAGCGCCAGCTGCTCAGACGGACCGCGGGCACGAGCACCCCGCCGAGGAAGCCCTTCAGAAGTCGCCGTTCGCTGCTCACGGCCTCCACCCCCGCCAGGGCGTCGAGGTACGACATCGTGTAGCGGAGGTTTCGGACCGGTCCGACGATCTCGCCGTCCTCGACGAGGAACGTCCCGTCGCGGGTCATGCCGGTGATCACGGCGAGCTTCGGATGGACCGGGTTCGTGTAGTGGAAGCGCGTGACGTACAGCCCGCGCTTCAGGCCGCGCACCAAGTCGGCGCGCGGCGTCGTCCCCGCGGTCATCTGGGCGTGGAGCGGGAACGGTCCGTACGGGTTGGGGGCCGGCAGGCCGTGGCCGGTGGAGCGGCGCCCTGCCCGCGCGGCCGTCGCGCTGTCCCACACGAGGTCCCGGCAGATGCCCGCCTCGACGAGCGTGACCGGCTCCGACGCGACGCCTTCGTAGTCGAACGAAGCCGGCAGGCCGGCCGGGTCCCGGGCGTCGTCCCGGATCGTGACGAGGTCGCTTCCAATCCGCTTCCCGGACTCGTAGAAGGAGCGACCCTCCTCGACCGCTAGTGCGCTGAAACCGAGGTAACCGAGCATGTCCAGGATGTCGACGACGGCGTACTCGGCGAGCACGACCGGATAGTCGCCGGGCTCGAGCGCTGCGGGCCATGCCGCCCGCCGGGCAGTTTCGGCCGCCTCGCGCCCCAGGGCCGCCGCGTCGATGGTCGTGGCATCGACAGCGGCCGCCTCCGCGTAACCCGTGCCATTCTCGGGGCCCATCGAAACGGTGATCAGCTGGCTGCTCGTGCGCGCCTCGGCCGAACGGATCCCGCGCGAGCTGGCGATCGCCACGGTCTCGATGGTCGTGGCGAACGAGCCGTATGCGGTCACGCCGGCCGCATCGGCCGCCGCGATGACGGCCCGCACGCCCTCGGCGCGCAGCTCCGGGGAAGCGGTCGCGGTCCCCTCGGCGAATGCACTCTCCACGAGATGGATCGGGCCGGGCTCTGGCAGGCCGGTCCAGTCGGCGGTTTCCTCGACAAGGTCGCTGATCCGCCCGGCCGTTTCTGCCAGGCGGCGAAGGGCAGCTTCATCAGTGCGGCCCGTTGCCGCGACCCCGACCCGCTTCCCGCGCACGAATCGGAGGCTGACCCGGACATTCGCCTCGGCAACGTTCTGGTGGATCTCCGAGTTCGCGAAGCGGGTCAGCGCGGCGTCCTCCGCGTCGACGAGCACTTCGGCCTCCGTGGCGCCCGCGGCCTCCGCGTGGCGCAGGACGGTCTCGGCGATCGCCAGGCGCTCGGCCGGCGTCCCTCCGGTCCGCATCTCGACGGCGCTCACTTCATCACCCCGACCTGCACGTTGCGGAACCGGGCGCCCGAGCAGGCATGCCCCACGTGGCCGATCTGCGAAGGCTCGCCCTTGCCGCAGTTCGGCGTGCCGACCATCACGTAGCTCGACGCGTCGCCCACGGCGTCGCAGCTCCCCCAGAACTCGGGGGTGATGCCGGTATAGGTCGCGTTGCGGTAGAGCTGGCCGATCACCCCGCCCTTGATCTCCCAGGCGAGCTCGGTCGCGAACTGGAAGTTGAGGCGCCGATCGTCGATCGACCAGCTCCGGTTGTGAGCGAGCAGGAGGCCATCGTCGGTGTCGGCGACGATCTGGTCGAAGCTCATCCCCGGCTTCGGCAGCAGGTTGATGTTGGTCATCCGGATCAGCGGGATGCGGTTCCAGCCGTCCGCCCGCATGGCGCCGCCCGACTCGCGGCCGATCCGCGGGGCTGTCTCGCGGCTGGTCAGGTAGCCGGTCAGGATCCCGGCCTGCACGAGCGGCACGGCCTGGGCCGCGACGCCCTCGTCGTCCCACCCGAACGTGCCCATCCCTCCGGGCGCGGTGGCGTCGGCCACGATGTCGATCAGCTCCGAGCCGTAGTGGAACCCCGCGCCGAGCTTGTCGGTCGTCAGGAAGCTCGTCCCGGCGTAGCTCGCCTCGGTCCCGAAGACGCGGTCGAGCTCGGTCGGGTGGCCGCAGCTCTCGTGGATCTGGAGGTAGAGCTGGGACGGGTGGACGACGATGGTCCGGCGTCCCGGCGGCAGCATCGGGGCCGACAGGAGCTGGACGGCCTCGGTCGCGACGCGCTCCGCGTTGTCCGTAAGTCCGAGCGCACGGATATGTTCGTACCCGGCACCCTGCCAGCCGCCACCCGCGTCGGGGAAGCTGCGGCGCTGCAGCTCGTCGCCGTCCACAGCGTTCGCCTCGATGCCCGAGCCGACGTGGGTGATCACCTGCTCCGTGTAGCTGCCGTCCGTCGCGGCGAACGTCTTCCACTCGCGCTGGGCGCCGTACGTGGAATCCGTGAAGGCGATGCCGTCCACGCGCCGCATGGCCGCGTCCGCCGCGAGCAGGTCGGCGATCTTGTCCTCGAGCGGGACCGCGAACGGGTCCTCCGACACGGGGGTCTCGAAGCGCCCGTGAGCAGGCGGGCGCCCGTCGAGCACGGTGGGCCTCCGGATCGCGGTCGCCGACGCCCGCGCGATCCGCACCGCCTGGGCTGCGACGCGATCTGCCTCGGCGGCCGTGAGGACGTGGCTGGCCGCGAAGCCCCACGCCCCGTCGACGAGGACGCGGACGCCGAAGCCCTCGCTCTCGTTCGTGGAGACGCCCGCCAGCGTGCCGCTCTTGACGTCGATCGACTCTTCGAGGCGCCGGACGACACGGACGTCGGCATAGGTCGCCCCGCGGGTTCGGGCGGTGTCGAGCGCCCGGTTGGTGATCTCGCGCATCCCCGAACGGTAGCAGGACGCCCGGCGGTGCTGCCCAGCCTGCCGGCGACGGCGCGCGGGTGCATGATCGCGGTGGGGAACCAACCGGATCGGCGCAGCGCCGGATCGGCACACCGAAGGGACATGCAGCACATGCCAAAGCTTCGCAATGTCGTGGCGCTGGTCGCCGGGACGGTCACGCTCGGGGGAGCAGCGATCTGGTTCACCGTCCGGCCATGGTGGCATCGCTGGGGAGCCGATCCCGACGAGGCCTCGAGGCAGCTCCCGGGCGACGAGGTCGTTCCGGATGCCCCGATCAGCGACACGCGCGCCATCACGATTGCCGCGCCGCCCTCCGCGATCTGGCCCTGGCTCGTGCAGATGGGCTTCGGGCGGGGCGGCTGGTACAGCTACGACGTCATGGACATGAAGGGCTCGAGCGCCGACCGGATCCTCCCCGAGCTCCAGGAGCTCGCCGTGGGCGACGTCGTGCCGACGAGCCCCGGCGGCGGGTTCGACGTGAAGGTCATCGAGCCAGGGCACGCGATCGTTCTCTACCTCGACACGAAGATGGTGCGTGCGCAGGCCGAGGCGGCGAAGTCGGGAGCGGTGGACGCGGCGCCCGTGAACCTCCAGGCCGGGGGTGCGTTCATGGGCGTCGCCCAGCCGACCGAGTTCTCGGCGACCTGGACTTTCGTGGTGGAGCCGCTGGGCGAGGACGCATCCCGCCTGATCGAGCGCTTCCGGATCCGCTTCGACGGGGGGGACAAGCCCTGGATGAAGGTCACGCTCCCGTTCATGGGTTTCGGGGTCTTCGCGATGGTGCGCCGGCAGCTCCTTGGCATCAAGAGCCGGGTCGAGCGGGACCAGCTTCGGTCTCCCGCCGCGGAATAAAGCGGCGAGCCCCGACCTCGACGCGGCAGACCCTTGGGGGAGCGCGGGCGGGGCCGTCGCCGATGCTCCCTCCCGCGGCTAGAGTGACCCCGTGGCCGCCGACGAACCCCTCCAGCCAGTCGAGCGTGCCGAGCACGCCGCGCCGGTCGCGCGCCCCCAGCGAGCGCTGCCTGCCCGGCTGACCGGGCTCGCGCCGGTCCGGGCGCTCGCGATCCTGGCGGCGATCGTGGCCGTTGTCGGCGGCGTGGTGGTCCTCCTCACCCATCCGCTGATGGTGGACCTGGAGATCCCGCTCCGGGCCGCCGAGCGCTGGGTCCACGGCGGCGAGCCGTACCTCGCGTCGAGCTTCAACGCGCCGGAGGGCTACGGCCTCCCGTTCCTCTACCCGCCGCCCGTGCTCCCGCTCCTCGCCCCGCTCGTCGCGCTGCCCCGCGCCGCGGTGGTGGTCGCGTGGGTCGCGGCGACGGTGGTGGCCGCGCTCTTCGTTGCGCGACGGCTGGGTGTGCCGTGGCAGGCCGTGCCGATCGTCCTCTGCTGGGTCCCATTTGCCGAGGGGCTGGTGGGCGGCAATGCGCAGGTGCTCCTCGTCGCCGCGTTCGTGGCGGTCTTCTTCGATGCGCCGACGGGTCCGTGGCAGCCGGCGCCCCGCGATCCACGCGACAGCGGCCGACCGGCGATCGTCGACGGCGTCCTCGCGACGATCACGCCCGCGCTCAAGCTCACCCAGCCGCACGCCTGGGCCGCGCTCCTGCGACGGCGGCCGGCGGCGGCACTGCTCGGCCTGGGCGTGGCTGCCGCGATTGCGCTCGGAACGCTTCCGCTCGTCGGGTTGGGATCGTGGCAGGCCTGGATCGCGCAGCTCGGCCGTGCCGCGGACCCTGCCTGGGAGCTGCGCGGCTCGTCGCTCGTCCAGCTGCTGCCGGGGCTGCTTTCACCCGCCGCGACCGCGCTCACCGTCGTGCTGGCGATGTTCGCGCCGATCCGACGCCTGGGAGCGGCTGCCGGCCTGCTCATCGTCCTGGGAGCGCCATCGCTGCGCTCGTATGGCGTGCTGTTCCTGCTCCCGGCGATGCTCGCGGTCCGCCGGGACGTGGCGCTGGCGGCCGTGATCCTCGTCGGCACCGGCGTGATGCCCGGGATGTGGGCCGGGATCCTGCTCGTGACGTTCGCGTTCGCGGCGCCGGCCAGGCTCGACCGCCTGCTCGCCCGCATCACAGGGCAATGGAGCCGGCCAGCGCCTGCGACGTGAGCCACACGCCGAGCGCGAGCACCGTGCCCGCCCCGATCGCCGGGGCCATGGCGACCAGCCGCCCGAGCTGGACGCCCACCAGCCCGCTGCCGGACTTCGCGGCAAGGCCGCGGGCACGGACCAGCACGAGGCCGACGCCGCCGAGAACCACGGCCATCCCGACGCCGAACGCGATGACGAGGACGAGTCCCCAGGCCGGCCGACCGCCCGCGATCGCGGCCAGGAGCAGGAGGAGCGCGTTCGTGGACGGGACGATCCCTCCGGCCAGCCCGAGGAGCGCGAGGCTTCTCCAGGTGATCGGCGCGCGCTCCGCCGGCAGGTGGCGATGACGCATGCCCCCGTGGGCGTGCTCGCCCGGGTGCGCGTCGCCGGCGGCGTGGTCGTGATCGATGCCGGCGCCGTGGTCGCGATCAGGCGCGTCGGCTCCGGCGTGGTCGTGATCGTGCGGGTGGTCGTGTAAGCCGGCTGTCGCGGCCGCTCGTCGAGCGCGGTGCGCCCGCACCTGGCCGGCGACGAGCCAGCCCCCGATGCCGAGCACCAGCAGGGCCGACGCGAGAGGCGCCCAGCGGTTGAACGCCTCAGGGGGCAGCGCGCTTCCCGCTGCCAGGACGATGCCCGCCAGCACGAGGATCCCGAGCGTGTGGGACACGGTCACGCTCAGTCCGAGGCCGACCGCATGGCGGGCGGTTCCGCGGGCGCCGACGAGGTAGGCGGCCATCACGGTCTTCCCGTGGCCCGGCGTCAGGGCGTGTCCCGCGCCGAGCAGCGCCGCCGTCAAGAGCGACAGCAGCAGCGCGAGCGGCGTGAGGTCACGTGCTTCCAGGAGCCCGGCGATCTCGGTCCCGACCCCGCCGGGAACGGCGGCCGCCACGGGAGGGGGCAGACTCCCTGTCACGGCTGAGGGAACGCGGTCGGAGCCTGCCACCGGAACGGCGTCGGTTGCGTCCGCCGTCGTGCCGCCGGGATCCGGGGGAGCGACCAACGGCGTCGCGTCCGAAACCGCGAACGGGGCGAGCGCCGGGCCGCCGGGCGTGACCACCGCGCTGGCAGCCCGCATGTCGAGCGGCGTGGCGAGGAGGTCGGTCGGGTAGGCGGAGAGGCGCGCCGACGCAGTGGTCGTCGGCGGGATCGATCCGGCGGCGCCTGCTGCGGCGATGGTCGTGCCGTCGCCGGCAACGGTGATCTCGCGCCAGCCGATCCGCTCCGGGAACGACGTGTCCTCGAAGGAGAGTGTGGCCGCGGCCGTGAGCGCGGTCGGGAGGGCGGCCCCGAACGTGCACACCAGCCGCATCGTCGGCAGGCCACCGGCGCCCGGCGGGAACATCAGGCCCGCGGCGGTCAGGTCGAGGACCAGCCGCGACCCGCCCACCCGCAGGTCCAGGAAGGGCGCCTGGGCGATGCACTCCGGGCCGCGGAGCGCCGCTGCCTCGCCCGGATCGATCGTGCCGTCACCGTTCGGGTCGATCCGCCGGATCTCCTGGAAGGTCGGGATCTCGGCCCGATCGAGCACGAAATCGAGGAGCACGGCGTCGGGGCTCACCCGGATCCCGGCGTAGTGATTGATCGTGAAGTTGCCGAGCGGGTGGGCGGACGCCCCAGCCGGAACGAGCGCCAGCAGGCATGCCGCGAGCGCCATCGCCCCGGCCAGCCGCCGGCGCCACGACGTTCGCCGCCGCAACGAATGCGCGGCTCGGCCGTGTGGGCGTGTGTCCCGGGCACGGCTGCAGGCGGCGGTCATCGCGTCCCTCCCCGTTCGGCCCCGCCGGGCCCGGCGCTCGACGCGCGGGGTCGTGACGGCCTCGGCATGGACTACGCAGCGGCGGCCCGCGGGGATGAATCGGCCGCGAGCCGGGGTACACTCCGGTCGTGGAGGAACGTGGGAGGGGGTCGACGGGCTGGTTCGTGACCCTCGAGGGCCCCGAAGGCAGCGGCAAGTCCACCCAGTCCGAGCGGCTCCGCGAGGCGGTCGCCGCGGCGGGCCAGGATGTCGTGCTGGTCCGCGAGCCGGGCGGGACGACCGCCGGCGAACGGGTCCGATCGATCCTCATGGACGCCGGTCCCGTCGGGATCCGCCTGACCCAGCGCACCGACGCGCTCCTGTTCAATGCGGCCCGGGCCCAGCTCGTCGACGAGGTGATTCGGCCCGCCCTCCGCAGCGGCGCGCTCGTGATCTCCGATCGCTACGCGGACTCCACGCTTGCCTACCAGGGGGGCGGGGGTGAGCTGCCGCTGGACGAGCTCCGTTCCGTGGTCCGGTTTGCCACCGGCGGCCTGCGGCCCGACCGGACGATCCTCTTCGACCTCCCCGTCGACGTCGGCCTGGCCCGCAAGTCGTCCGCGGAGACCACCCGGTTCGAGGCCCACTTCGACCGCGCGTTCCACGAGCGCGTCCGTGCCGCCTACCTCTCGTTCGCGGTCGCCGAGCCGGATCGATGGGTCATCGTCGACGGCACCGCTGCCCCGGACGACGTCTTCGCTGTGCTCTGGAGCCTGCTCGCCGGGATCCCAGGCCTCGGGCCGCGCCTCGCGGGGCGCCTGGCAACGGTGCTGCCCGATGATCCGGGACGCGCCGCCGAACGCATGCATGGGTGATGGAGCCGACCGCGCTTCCGCGCGAGCCGACCGAATTGGTGAGCGGCCCGGCCGACGACGCCGACCGGGCCGTGCTCGCGCGCGTCGCGAGCGGCGACCTTGCCGCACTCGAGGAGCTGTACGACCGCTACAGGACCATGGCCTACTCGCTCGCACTCCGGATCACGGCTGACCCCGCCGCCGCGGAGGATGTCGTCCAGGACGCCTTCCTTGGCGTGTGGCGCAACGTGGCGCGGTACGCCGAGGGGCGGGGGAGCGTGCGGACATGGTTCCTCGCGATCGTGCATCACCGGGCGATCGACGCGATCCGCCGCCGGCGACCCGTCGCCGAGCTCCCCGATCCCGAGGCCGGTCCGTCCCCGGCGGCGCTCCGCCTTCCCGACGTCTGGAGCGAGGTCGCCGGCCGGCTGGACGCCGCGGCCATCCGGCGCGCGCTGGCGTCGCTCACGGATGTCCAGCGCGAGGCACTCGAGCTGGGCTACTTCGGCGGCCTCACGCAGATCGAGATCGCCGAACGGACCGGCGCGCCGCTGGGAACGGTGAAGAGCCGAGTGCGCCTGGGCCTGCTGGCGCTCCGCGAGGCGCTCTCCGCGGACGTGCTCCCGGATCCGGCCCCGCGGTCGCGCCCGGCGGGAGGGGCCGCATGAGCGGCGGCGTCCGCGCGCTCACCTGCGACGAGGTCCGCGAGCTCGCCGGCGGCTTCGTCCTCGACGCGCTCGATGTCGACGAGGCGGACGCGGTTCGCGCACACCTCGCGGGTTGTGCGGATCCGCACGCCGAGATTGCCGACCTGGCGTCCGGCCTGCCGGCGCTCTGGGAGGCGATGCCGGTCGTCGAGCCGCCCGCGGCCCTGAAGGCACGCCTGCTTGCGGTCGCCGCGGCGGATCGGCCGGTCGCAACCGGGCCCGTTGCGATTCGTCCTGCCGCGACGTCCCGCCCGGATCGCATCGCCTCCCGTCGCGTGCTCGGGTGGGCCGCCGCGATCGCCGCGATCCTCGTCATCGGCGTGCTCGGCGCCTGGAACGTCGTCCTCCAGGGCCAGGTCGGGACGCTGCGGACGGAGCAGGATTCGGTGGCGGCCGTGATCCATGCCGGAGCGATCGCCGGCTCCGTGACGGCGATGCTCACCGCGCCGGAGGCGAGCGGACCCTACGGGCCGACGGGGCTTGCCGCGGTTACCCGGACCGGGTCCCTGGTGCTCGCGATGCGCGATCTGCGGCCCACGACGGGCGACCAGGTCTACCAGGCGTGGGTGATCGTGCCGGGCTCCGCGCCAGTCCCGACGGGCTCGTTCCGCGTCGGCGATGCCGGCGTCGGCTCGATCGCGGCCGCCTCGGCACCGTTCCAGCCCGGCGCCGTGGTGGCGGTCACGCTGGAAGCCGGCCCGGGCGCCACGACACCGACGCTGCCGATCCTTGCCGCTGGGACGACCGCGACGCCCACGAACTGATCCTCGCCGGGGCGAGGCTGTCGGTCGCCACGATCCGACGAACGGCCCCAGGGCCGGGGCTCGCGGCGGAAGCGCGCGGAGGCGCGCCGCGGCGGCGAAACCCGCGACGCTCATTCATCCGCGCGGTCTCGGCGCCCGTATGCACGGTGGCGCGATCGAGGGCTGCCACGTTCATGCCCTCTCCCCTGGGTGTCCTGCCATGCCTGCGTCGATCTCCAATCCCGGCACGCCCCATCGCGCGCGGCGGCCTCGTGGGCTCCGGCTCACCGTGCCCGGCGTCATCGCGCTCGCGCTCGTCGCGGGCTGCGGGACCGCCACCGCCCCGGCCGCGAGCCCCCTGGCCGTGACCGCCTCGACGGCGCCGGCCGTGCAGCCACCGCCTGCCGCCGCCCGGCCGGCCGGTCCCTCGCCCGAACCCCAGGTGGCATACCAGGAGGCCGAGACAGATCCGGCCGCCGCGCCGACGCAGCGGACGATCGCGAGTCTCCAGGCCCGGCTGCAGTCCGACACGACCAGCAGCGAGGCGTGGCTCGAGCTCGGGGTGGCCCTGCTGCAGCGAGTCCGCGAGACGGCGGATCCTTCGCTCTACCCTCGGGCGGAAGCGGCCTTCCTCAAGGCCCGCGACCTTGCGCCGGGCGATCCGCTGCCACTGGTCGGGCTCGGAACCCTGGAGCTGGCTCGTCACGAGTTCGCGCGGGCGCTTGTGACCGGGCGCCAGGCGCTCGCGATGGTGCCCGAGCTGTCGACCGCGACCGGGGTCGTCGTTGACGCGCTCGTCGAGCTGGGTCGCTACGACGACGCGGCGACGGCTGCGCAGGCGATGATCGACGCGCGGCCCGACCTCGCGTCGTACGCCCGCGTCTCGTACGTGCGCGAGCTGTTCGGCGACCTTCCGGGTGCGCTCTCGGCGATGCAGCAGGCTATTCAGGCCGGCGGCGGCGCGTCGGAGAACAACGCCTACGTGCTCGTCCAGGCGGGCAACCTGCTGGTCCTGGAGGGTCGGCGCCACGACGCGGACGCGGCGTACGCCCGGGCCCTCCAGCTCTTCCCCGACTTCCCGGCTGCGCTTGCTGCGCAGGGACGCGCCGCGGTTGCACGCGGCGACCTGCCGACCGCCATCGCGCTGTTCGACCACGCAGCCGCGATCGTGCCGCTGCCCGACTACGTGATTGCCCTCGGCGACGCCCAGGAGGCCTCTGGCGATGACGCGGCGGCGCAGGACAGCTACGCGCTCGCCCGGACCGAGACAACCCTCTTCCGGGCGAACGGGGTCGTCGTCGACCTGGAGCTGGCCCTCTTCGAGGCCGATCACGGCGACTCCGCGACCGCGCTCCGGCTGGCCCGCCAGGCCTATGCGGAGCGACCGACGCTCAAGGCCGCAGACGCGCTGGCGTGGGCGCTGTACCGGAATGGCCGCCTCGATGCGGCGCGGACCCGCTCCGCGCAGGCGCTCCGCCTCCACACGCCGGATCCCGTCCTCCTCTACCACGCCGGGATGATTGCCGCCGCCGCCAACGACCGTGTCGCTGCGCGTCGCGATCTCGGCGCGGCGCTGGCGCTCGACGCCGGCTTCTCCGCGACCGGCGCCGCCGCCGCACGCGCCCTCCTGGCCCGGCTGTCGCACTGAACCGGGCCCGGGGCGTCCGAGGGGAGCAGCCATCGCGCTCGCCGGCGATCGACGTTGATCCGGCCCCGGGGTCGCTGCGTAGACCTGGGGACACTCGCGACCGCCCCTCGGCACAAACGATCCGGACGACGTTCCGGGAGGCCAATCCCGCGAGTGCACGACCTCAGGAGGGGAACTCGATGTCGAAGCTCTCGCGAGCGTGCGCAGCCGCCGGTGCGCTGCTGATCGCCGCGTCGTCGGTGAGCGGCGTCCTGGCGTCCAGCCACCGGGAGGCGCCGCTCATCTCCATGGATCCGGAGGCGGACAGCACGGACCTGTACGCGTTCGTCGATCCGGTCGACCCGATGTACGTCGACCTGATTGCGAACTACATCCCGATGGAGGACCCGGCGGGCGGGCCCAACTTCTGGGTCTTCGATCCAACCGTCAAGTACGTGATCCACGTCGACAACAACGGCGACGGCAACCCGGACGTCAGCTTCGAGTTCCGATTCACGACGATCGGGTCCGGACCGGATTCGTTCCTCTACAACAACAACCAGGTCACCAGCGTGACCGACCCGAACCTGCTCGTCCGCCAGACCTACACCCTGACCCGGGTCACAGGCGACAACGCCCGTGTCCTGGGCTCGGGCATCCCGACAGCGCCTGCGAACATCGGCCCGCGTTCGACGCCGGACTACCCGACCACGGCGGGCGGGGCAATCCAGGGCCTCGGCGGCGGGGTCAGCGTCTTCGCCGGCCAGCGCGACGACCCGTTCTTCGTCGACCTCGGCTCGATCTTCGATCTCGGCGGTCTTCGCCCGTTTAACGCGGCGCACCTGATCCCCGGCACGGCCGCCCCCGGCATCGACGCCCTCGCCGGCATGAACGTCCACTCGATGGCGATCCGTCTTCCGGCCGCAAGCCTCACGCGTGACCACAGGGCCCACGCCGCCGGCGACCTGAAGGGCGTGATCGGGGTGTGGACCGCGGCCTATCGCCAATCGACCACGGTTCGGACAGGGTCGGGCGGCCTCGTCAACAGCGGACCGTGGCGGCAGGTCTCACGGCTCGGCAACCCGCTGATCAACGAAGTGATCATCCCCCGCGGGATGAAGGATTACTGGAACTCCCAGTCGCCGGCCCACGACGCGCAGTTCGTCAAGTACTACGAGAAGCCTGAGCTCGCGGGCCTGATCAACCTGCTCTATCCATCGCTCCCGGACGCCCGCACCACCGGGCGAACGGACCTGTCGCTGATCCTTCTCCATGGGATCCCGACCGTGAACAACACGGGCAGCGTCCCGGCTGACGAGCTGCGACTGAACACGGGGATCGCGCCCTGCACGGCCGATCCGGCCGACGACCAGGTCGGCGCGTGCCGATCCATCGGCGTCTTCTTCAACGGCACCGACGCGGCGCCCGACCTGCAGGCATGGCCGAACGGTCGTCGCCTGACCGATGACGTCGTCGACATGGCGCTGCGCGCCGTTGCGGACGGCTACGGGCCGGTCCTCCACAGCCTGTTCGGCCTGCCGGACAACAGTCCCAACAACGTCGTCGGCGACGGCGTCAACGCGAACGACCAGCCGTTCCTGGCCACCTTCCCGTACATCGCGACGCCCAACCAGGGCTACAGCCACGAGCACCACGCTCGGGGTGTCCTGCCGCTCTGAGCGCCGCGCAAAGGATCGAGAGGCCCGGGACCACCAGGTCGCCGGGCCTCTCGGCGTGCGTCAGCCGGGCGCGGGCGCGCTCGCCACGGTGCCGATTCCGCCGCGACGCGCCGCCTCCAGCGCGTCGAGGGCCCCCGCGACGATCTCCTCGGGGCTGGCCCCGTCGACCGGGAACCGCGCGATGCCCGCCGAGACCGAGACCCTTCGGCCATCGACGGCCGGCAGCGCCCGGATCGCACGGATCACACGCTCCGCGACCGCCGGCCCGCCGTTCCCGGGCGCGACCACCACGAACTCGTCGCCGCCGATGCGGGCCACGGTGTCGACGAGCCGGACCTGCTCCGCGATGACCGCGGCGACGGCCCGCAGGACGTCGTCCCCTGCCGCGTGTCCCGCCGCGTCGTTCGTGGCCCGGAAGGCATCGATGTCGAAGACCGCGACAGCGACCTCGCTCTGCTGACGGGCCGCGCGCGCCAGCTCGAGCTCCAGGACGCGATCGAACGTGCGCCGGTTCGCGAGCCCCGTGAGCGGATCGATGTGGGCGAGGCGCTCCATCCACTCGGCGCGCTCGGCCATGCCGGCGGAGAGGTGCGCTCGATCGATCGCGATCGCGGCGAGGTCGGCCAGCGCGTCGGCGAGCCCGGGCGCCCCCTGCACAACGGGCGTTCCCTGCTCCGCGGGGGGAGTCGGCGGCGTCGTGCTCCACCCCAGCGCAAGCACGCCGACGACGCGATCGATCCCGTCGCGCGCGACGACGAGGGGCAGCGCCTCGAGGCGCGCGAGGCCCAGGCGGTCGACCAGCCCACGTTCACCCGGGCCGCTGCGCGGGCCCGCGGCGACAGCCTTCACGATCCGGTGTTCGGCCGCCGCAACTGCAAGGGGATCGGCCGCATCGCCGGTCGCGGACTCGACGAGCGCGACATCGCCCTCGGCCAGGCCATGGCTTCGAAGGACGCGGCGCTCCGGTCCATCATCGTTCGTGGCAACGATCAGCGCGAGCGTCGCCCCCTGTCCCTCCATCGCGCTCCGCATGATCACGTCGAGGGCCGAATCGAGGCTGTCGCCGCGACCGACCGCGCGAATGGCCGCTGCCAGCGGGTCGGCGGGTCCGGATGGATCGAGCTCGCGCACGAGGCCTCCACGTCTGGGTGGGCGACGTCCCCGCCACGCGGGCCGGGATCGCTCGGATGATACGCGCCCCCCAACGTGCGGATCGCCCCGGGCCGAGGGCGGCGAGCCCGCCGGCCGGTCGCCTCCGCTTGGATCGCCGCCTATACTCCGCCGCGTGAAGCTCGTCGTCGCGATCGT
>Ga0302299_10000639_pt1 | contig 19687 bp, 21 predicted proteins | sample III_Fen_N3_4_FD_198795 | JGI IMG/M metagenome (GOLD analysis project Ga0302299, IMG submission 198795) | Peat permafrost microbial communities from Stordalen Mire near Abisko, Sweden - III_Fen_N3_4 | ecosystem: Environmental > Terrestrial > Soil > Wetlands > Permafrost | place: Sweden: Abisko... | reverse complement strand
TGACCTTGTCCCCCGCCTTGAGGAACCGCACGACGTGACCCTTCTTGGTCTCGTAGTCGTGCGCATCGATCTTGGGGCGGAGCTTCATCTCCTTGATGACGGTGTTGACCTGCTTCTTGCGGTCCTCACGCGCCTTCAGGGCGGACTCGTACTTGAACTTGCCGTAGTCCATGAGCTTGCAGACCGGCGGCTTGGCCATGGGGGCGACCTCGACCAGGTCGAGATCGGCCTCCGCGGCCAGTCGCAGCGCATCCTCGATGCGCACGATGCCGACCTGCTCACCGTTGGGTCCGACGAGCCGGACCTCGGGAACACGGATCCGCTCGTTGATGCGGGGCTCGGCGCTGATGGGCTCTCCTCGATAAGGCGTAGTACGTCCCGCACCCGGCCCCGACATGGATCGAGGCCCCGCGCACACGCGCGAGGCCTCGCAGTCGTGGGGCACGCTTGCGCGCACGCCCGTCGGCCGCCCCGTCGGGCTGCCGCGACCAGGACCCGACGACCCGGAGGTCGTGCGGGTGGGAGCGAGACTCCGCTTGTGTGACCCGTCCCCACGATCGGGACGGGCCGGTCCGGGGGCACACTCTACCCGGACCGGCCCGACTGGCCCAAACCGCGGGCGGCGGGCGGCCGCCCGCCCCGCGTCAGGCGGCGAGGTCCGCCTGGCCGACGGCCTCGCCGCCGGTCCGCGTGAGCGGGTAGACGACGGCCGCGAGCACGCCGCCGACCAGCGGCGCGAGGATGAACACCCAGACCTGCGAGAGCGCCGCGCCGCCCGCGAACAGCGCGGGGCCCAACGAGCGCGCCGGGTTGACCGAGGTGCCGTCGAGCGGGATGCCGAAGGTGTGGATCGCCGTGAGCGAGGCACCGATGGCCAGACCGGCGGCCGCCGGCGTCGCGAAGCGGTCGGTGACCAGCAAGATGATGAGCACGAAGACCGCGGTGGCCAGGACCTCGAAGATGATCGTGCCGGTGAGGTTGATGTGGCCGTTGTCGTAGGCGTTGCTGCCCAGTCCGCCGGTCTCGTCGGTGACCCCGCCGGAGGACACCAGCAGCTTGAGCACGCCGGCTCCGACGATGGCGCCCAGGAACTGCGCGATCCAGTAGCCGACCGCCTCGTTGATGGGCTGCTTGCGGGCGATCACCATCGCGAGGGTGACGGCGGGGTTCACGTGAGCGCCGCTGACCGGCCCGAACGCGTACGCGGCCATGATCAGGACGAAGCCGAACGCGACTGCCACGGCGATGACGCCGGCCGACTTCAGGCCGGCGACGGCGGCACCGACGGCCACGAGCACGAGCATGAAGGTGCCGATGAACTCGGCGAGCAGTTTGCGGGTGTCCATCACGAACGCCTTCCGGGGGCCGGGGAAGTCGGACGCGGACGCGTCCCAGCGTCGATCATGACGAACCCTGCGCGCAGTTCCTCGCAGACACGCTCAGTGGACCCTCACCTACTGGCGGGTAGCAGCCCCACCGCCACGCCGCGCACGCAGCGCGCCTGCAGGACGGACTTTCGGCCGAGCGCCTCGGCCAGCGTGTCGGCCACCTGCTCGGCGTCGGCGTCGGGCGCCGGCTCCACGAGCAGCAGCAGGTCGGCGAGGTCGCCGTCGGGGCCGGCGGGGGCCGGCTGCAGGTCGGCGCGCACGAGGCCGGGCACCGACTCGAGCACCTCGACGACGGCCGTGCGCACGTCGGGGTCGTCGAACGGCAGCGGCAGGTCGACGTCGGTGAGTACGGCCTGCAGCGCCGAGCCGAGCAGGGCGTAGCGCACCGGGCCGCCGACGTCGAGGAGCACCGCGACGGCGCCCTCCTCCAGCGCAGCGGCGGCGACCTTCGGCACGAGCGCGGGGATGCCGCGCGCCGCCGGGTCCCACGCCGCCATCGCGGCGACCGAGGTGAAGGCGAGCAGGCCGCGACGGCCGTCGGCGGCGACCATGCTCACGCTGGCCATGTGGGAGTCCTTCTCCCCCGGCAGCGGCTCGCCGTCGCCGTCGTCGAGCACCGCGACGAGCGGGGTCATGAGGCGGGTGCCGCGCAGCGCCGCCACCACCTCGCGGTCGCTCGCCTCGTCGCGGTCGTACGCCGCCAGCACGGCCGCGAGCCGCGGGTCGGCCGACCCGTCGTCGACGGCGAACTCGGGTTCGGGCACGTGCAGCCCGCCGAAGCGCTGCTTCCCTGCGACGAGGTGCTCCGCGGCGCCGTGCTCGAGATCCACGCCGCATCCTCCCCGCACGGGGCCAGCGGTCGTGACCCGGGCCTGGTCCCGACCTGGGAACAGCGTAGGGCTCGGCTCCCGCTGGTATAACCACGGGACCAGCAGTGCTCGGCATCGGAGGGAACGCCATGGCGGTCGTGGTCGGGTACGTACGGACGGACGAGGGCACCGCGGCGCTCGAGGCGGCGACCTCCATCCTGCGCGACGGGGAGCGGCTCGTCGTCGTGAGCAAGCCCGAGACCGACGAGCTCGGCGAGTTCTCCGAGGAGCAGGAGGCCGACGCCCTCCGCGAGGAGCTGAGCAGGCGCGGCGTCCACGCCGAGGTCGTGCTGCTCTACGCCGACGACGAGCCGGCCGACCTCATCCGCACGCAGGCGGTCGCGGCCGACGCACGCGTGATCGTCATCGGTCTGCGGCGCCGCTCGCCCGTCGGCAAGATGCTGCTCGGCAGCACGGCGCAGGACCTGCTGTTCAGCGCCCCGTGCCCGGTGCTCACCGTGCGCGCCGACACCGAGCGGGTCGACGCCGGCAGCTGACCGCTCGCCGCAGCAGGCTCAGAGCCGGCAGGCGAGGATGTCGGTGACGAGGATCCCCCGCGCGCCCATGTCGTAGAGCTCGTCCATGATCCGGTGCACCTCGCGCTTAGGCACCATGGCGCGCACGGCCACCCAGCCCTGGTCGTGCAGCGGGGACACCGTCGGCGACTCGATGCCCGGGGTCACCGCGCACGCCTGCTCGACCATCTCGGCCCGGATGTCGTAGTCGACGAGCACGTACGACCGCGCGACGAACACGCCCTGCAGCCGGCGCACGAAGGTGTCGACGGTGACGTCTGCGGGGGCGCCGGTGCGCCGGATGAGCACCGCCTGGTTGTTGAGCAGCGGCTCGCCCACGACCTTGAGCCCCGCCTGCTTGAGCGTCGTGCCGGTCTCCACCACGTCGGCGACGGCGTCGGCGACGCCGAGGCGCACCGCGTTCTCGACCGCGCCGTCGAGCTTGACCACGGTGGCGGTCACGCCCAGCTCGTCGAGGCGCCGGGTGAGCAGACCGACGTACGACGTGGCGATCCGCTTGCCCTCCAGCGCGCTGATGTCGGCCGCACCGTCGACCGGGACGGCGAAGCGGAACGACGAGCGCGCGAACCCGAGCTCGAGGATGACGTCGGCCCCGACGCCGCTGTCGATGAGCATGTCGAGGCCGGTGATGCCGACGTCGAGCTGACCGCTCGCGACGTAGGTCGCGATGTCGCGGGGGCGCAGGAAGAAGAACTCGACGTCGTTGTCCGGGTCGAGGACGACCAGCTCGCGCGCCGCGTGGGCGGCCGGGTAGCCCGCCTCGCGCAGCATCTCGCGCGCGGGCTCGGAGAGCTGACCCTTGTTGGGCAGGGCGACGCGCAGCACGGGGGCTCCCAGGTCGTGGTGCGGGGACGCCGACGGCGGTGCCGGCGTCAGAGGTACTTGTAGACGTCCTCGAGCGAGACGTCGGCGGCGAGCATGAGCACCTGGGTGAAGAAGAGGAGCTGCGAGATCTCCTCTGCAGCCCGCTCCTTGCCCTCGAACTCGGCGGCCATCCAGGCCTCGGCGGCCTCCTCGACCACCTTCTTGCCGATGCCGTGGACGCCGTCCTCGATCAGGCGCGTGACGGTGCCCGACTCGGGGTCCTTGGTGGCCCACTTCATCTGCAGCTCGGCATGGAGCTCGTCGAAAGTCTTCACGACGTGAAGCCTACGGAACCCGGCTTGGCCAGCCCACGCAGGGTCAGCGCGGTGGAGAGCGCGGCGTCGACGGCCTCGACGCCCTTGTTCTCCGACGAGTGCGGGAGCCCCGCGCGGTCGAGCGCCTGCTCCTCGTCGTCGCAGGTGAGGACCCCGAAGCCGATCGGGACGCCGGTCTCGAGCGCGACGCGGCTCAGGCCGTCGGTGGCCGCGGAGCACACGTACTCGAAGTGCGGCGTGCCGCCGCGGATCACCACACCGAGGGCGACGATCGCGTCGTAGCCGTCGCCGGCCAGCGCCTTGGCCACGATGGGCAGCTCGAACGTGCCGGGCACGCGCACGAGGTCGTGGCGGGCACCGATCTCGTCGAGACGCGCCTGCGCGTTCTCGACCAGGCCCGCCATCACCGTGCGGTGCCACGACGCGGCCACCACGGCCACGCGCAGACCCGCGGCCGCGTTGAGGTCGAGCTGGGGGTTGCCAGCGCCGCTCATGACGTGGTCCCTTCGGTGGAGAAGCCAAGTCCGCTGGGCAGGTCGTGCCCCATCCGGTCGCGCTTGGTGCGCAGGTAGTCGACGTTGTCGGCGTTGGGCGCGATCTCGAGAGGCACCCGGTCGACGATCGACAGACCGTACCCCTCGAGCCCGGCGCGCTTGGCCGGGTTGTTGGTGAGCAGCCGCATGCTGCGGATCCCGAGCTCGACGAGGATCTGCGCACCCGTGCCGTAGTCGCGTGCGTCGGCGGGCAGCCCCAGCTCGAGGTTCGCGTCGACCGTGTCGTGCCCGGCGTCCTGCAGCTCGTAGGCCTGCAGCTTGTGCACCAGGCCGATGCCGCGCCCCTCGTGGCCGCGCATGTAGAGCACGACGCCGCGGCCCTCGACCGCCACCTGCCGCAGCGCAGCGTGCAGCTGCGGGCCGCAGTCGCAGCGCCTCGAGCCGAACACGTCGCCGGTGAGGCACTCCGAGTGCACGCGCACCAGCAGGTCCTCGCCGTCGCCGATCTCGCCGTAGACGAGCGCGACGTGCTCGATCCCGTCGAGCCGCGAACGGAAGCCCACGGCGCGGAACTCGCCGAACTCGGTGGGCAGCCGGGTGTCGGCGGCGCGGTCGACCTGCCGCTCGGTGCGCCGGATGTAGGAGATGAGGTCGGCGATCGAGATCATCACCAGCCCGTGAGCGTCGGCGAACGCCCGGCACTGGGGGGCGCGCATCATCGAGCCGTCGTCGTTGACCAGCTCGCACAGCGCGCCCGACGGACGCAGGCCGGCGAGCCGTGCGAGGTCGACGGCCGCCTCGGTGTGGCCGGCCCGGCGCAGCACGCCGCCGTCGACGGCGCGCAGCGGCATCACGTGACCGGGGCGCGTGAGCTCCCACGGCTCGGTGGCCGAGTCCGAGAGCACCTTGATCGTGCGGGCACGGTCCTCGGCCGAGATGCCGGTGGCCTTGACGTCGCGCGCGTCGACGGAGACGGAGTAGGCCGTCCCCTTCTTGTCCTCGTTCACCACGGTCATCGGCGGGAGCCCGAGCCGGTCGAGCTCGTGACCGGGCAGCGCCACGCAGATGTAGCCGGAGGTGTGCCGGATCATGAATCCGGTGAGCTCGGCGTTGGCCCGCTGCGAGGCGAAGATGAGGTCGCCCTCGTTCTCGCGGTCCTCGTCGTCGACGACGACGACGGCCTTCCCCTCGCGCATCGCGGCGATGGCGTCCTCGACCGGGTCGAGACGAACCCCGGCGTAGGTGGTGGGCTCCGAGGTGCTCATGACTGCCTCCACTCGAGCATGCGCTCGACGTATTTCGCGACGACGTCGACCTCGAGGTTGACCAGGTCGCCGACCTTCTTCGCGCCGAGCGTGGTGAGCTCGAGCGTGGTGGGGATGAGGGACACGCTGAACCACTCGCGCGCAGCCTCCACGACCGTGAGCGAGACGCCGTCGACGGTGATCGAGCCCTTCTCGACCACGTAGCGACCGAGGTCGTCGGGTAGCGCGATGCGCACGACGTCCCAGTGCTCGCTGGGTGAGCGGTCGAGCACGGTGCCGGTGCCGTCGACGTGACCCTGCACGAGGTGGCCGCCGAGGCGGGCCTCGAGGGTGACCGGCCGCTCGAGGTTCACCCCGGACCCGGCCTCGAGAGCACCGAGCGACGAGCGGTCCAGCGTCTCCTGCATGACGTCGGCGGTGAACTCGCCGTCGCCGTGCTCGACCACGGTCAGGCAGACGCCGTTGACGGCGATCGACGCGCCGTGGACGGCGTCGCCGGTCACGAGCGGCCCCGAGATCCGCAGCCGGACGGCGTCCCCCTGCGGTTCGACGGCCACGACCGTGCCGAGCTCCTCGACGATGCCGGTGAACACTCAGGCCTCCCCTGCCCGCACCACGCGGGCGTCGATGCGCACGTCGTCGCCCACACGGACGACGTCGGTCACTGCGAGACGCAACGCCTCGGAGATCGTGGACATGCCCGCGTCGGCGAGCGCGCTCGCGCCGGCGCCGAGCAGGGCGGGCGCGACGTACCAGCGCACGGCGTCGACGAGGCCGGCGCGCACGAACGCCGCGGCCAGCGTCGGGCCCCCCTCGAGCAGCACGTGCTGCACGTCGCGGACGGCCAGCGCGGCGAGCACCTCGCGCGGGTCGTGCGTGCGCAGGTGCAGGGTCGGCGCGGAGCCGTCGAGCACGCGCGCCGTCGACGGGAGGTCGCGCTCACCCACCACCACGCGCAGCGGCTGCTCGTCGAACGCGACGACCTCGCCGTCGCGCCGCACCGCGAGGTGGGCGTCGTCGGCGAGCGCCGTGCCGGTGCCCACGACGACCGCACCGACGAGGGCACGCAGCACGTGCGCGTCGGCGCGCGCGGCGGCCGACGTGATCCAGCGGCTGGAGCCGTCGGCTGCGGCCACCCGGCCGTCGAGGGTCGCAGCGGCCTTCCAGGTGACGAACGGGCGGCCCCGTGTGACGGCGAAGGTCCAGGCCTCGTTGAGCGCCGCGCTCTCCTCGGCGAGCAGGCCGGCCTCGACCTCGATGCCGGCAGAGCGCAGAACCTCGGCGCCGCCGGCGGCCACGGGGTTCGGGTCGCTCTGGGCGAAGACGACGCGTGCGACGCCCGCCGCCACGAGGGCGTCGGCACAGGGCCCGGTGCGACCGGTGTGCGCGCACGGCTCCAGGGTCACGACGGCAGTCGTGCCGCGGGCGGCGTCCCCGGCGGCGGCCAGGGCCGCCGCCTCGGCGTGGGGCGTGCCGGCGCCGCGGTGGAACCCCTCGGCGACCACGGCCCCGTCGGCGGTCAGCAGGACGCAGCCGACGCGAGGGTTGGGACCCGTCGGGACCCCGGGCGTCGCCGCGAGCGCGAGCGCGCGCCGCATGGCGGCCTCGATCGCCGCAGCGCCAGAGGAGGTGCCGGTCATCCCACGTCCGTCCGCTCGGGCTCACGGACCCGGGGGACGACAGCAGCGGACGCCGCACCGCGCGAAGGCGCAGCGCACGCGTCGGCTGCGCGCGTCGCCTCCCATCCGGACTTTCACCGTCGGCTCCGGATGGCTCGCTGACGCGAGTTGACCGGATCCACCGTCCTCGTCCGATCGCTCGGTCGAGGCGCGGGTCGCGGGCTGACACCGCCGGTTCGGACTTGCACCGACCCCGGGACGCGCGAGCAGTTCGCTCGTACGCGAGCAGCATACCCGTCGGCTCGCGAGGCACCTGCCCGCGTGCGGGGGAACGGGACGGAGCCTGCCTCACGACTGCGAGACCGGCTCGGCGGCGGCCGTGGCGGTGGACAGCGGCGCTCGTGAGGGTCCAGATCCCACGGCTCTATCGGGTGAGGGTCCCCCTCATCGGGACGCTCAGGGGTGCGTGCACCACCAGGACGCCGCGGTCGCGGACTGGGCCTGGGCGCGCAGGGCGGTGACGGCCGCCGAGGGGTCGGCGGCCGCGTAGACGGCGTTGCCGGCCACGAACACGTCGGCCCCGGCGTCGGCGCACACCTCGATGGTGTCGGCGGTCACGCCGCCGTCGACCTGGATCCAGAGCTCGAGGTCGCGCCCCTTCACCAGCTCGCGGGCGCGACGGATCTTCGGGACGACGACGTCGAGGAACTTCTGGCCGCCGAAGCCTGGCTCGACGGTCATCACGAGGAGCATGTCGATCTCGGGCAGCAGGTCGGTGTACGCGTCGACGGGCGTGGCGGGCTTGAGGCCCATGCCCGCGCGCGCGCCGGCCGCCCGGATGCTCCGTGCGAGGCGCACGGGAGCCTTCGCGGCCTCGACGTGGAAGGTGACCGAGCCGGCGCCGGCCTCGGCGTAGGCCGGCGCCCAGCGGTCGGGGTCCTCGATCATGAGGTGGCAGTCGACGGGAGTCGTGACCGAGCGCAGCAGCGACTCCACCACCGGCAGCCCGAGGGTGAGGTTCGGGACGAAGTGGTTGTCCATGACGTCGACGTGCAGCCAGTCCGCGACGTCCGCGACGCGCGCGCACTCGTCGGCCAGCCGCGCGAAGTCGGCCGACAGGATGCTCGGGGAGATCTGGATCGTCATGCCCGAAGGGTAGCGACCGGGCCACTCCACCCTGCGAGACGCCGACCCGCTGTGCCACCATCTCGGCACGCGGTTCAGCGCCGAGACACCGTGCCGACGTCGGAGGGAGGCGGAGTGCGCGGATCCTCCCTGCTGCGCGTCGACACCGACGACCCGCTCGAGGCGCGACGCGGACGCAACGCCCTCATCGTCTTCTACGGCGCCCTCGTGCTCGGCGTCCCGTCGCTCGTGGGGCTGTCGTTCATCCCCGGCGGCCGCATGCTCGCGGTGCTCGTGGCGCTGTTCATGGTGGTCGCCTACATCGGCACGGTCGTCGTGCGGCGGGGGCGCGTGAGGCTCGGCACCTGGATCTTCTTCACCGCGATCGTGGTGGCCGAGTGCGCGTTCCCCGTGATCACGGGCGACGCGCGCCTCACCGCGATCTACCTCGCCGTTCCCGTCGTGATCGCGAGCGTGCTGCTGCTGCCGCGCGGCGCCCTGGTGATCGGGCTGGTGTCGATCGCGGCCGGCGCGGTGCTCACCTGGATCTATCCGCCGGTCGACCCGCCGGTCACGGCGTTCGAGGTCATCCTCGCGGCCACGTTGATCTCGGGCTTCGTCCTGGTCACCGCCGTGCTGGGCTTCAGCAGCCTGCGCCAGGAGACCGCACGGGCCGACGAGGCGGCCGCCGAGCTGCGCGTCACCAACGAGACCCTCGAGCTGCGGGTGGCCGAGCGCACCGAGCAGCTGGAGAACGCGCTGGCGCGTCAGGAGCAGCTGGTCGCCGAGCTGGCCGAGCTGTCGCTGCGCGACCCGCTCACCGGCCTCTACAACCGACGGCACGCCGACAACGAGCTGCCCCGGCTGGTCGCTGCGGCCGAACGGCACCTGCAGCCGATCTCTCTCGCGATGGCCGACCTCGACCATTTCAAGGTGGTCAACGACGACCACTCCTACAGCGTCGGCGACGAGGTGCTGCGGCGTTTCGCGCGCGTGCTCTCCCAGGTGACCCGCGGCACCGACACCGTGATCCGCTACGGCGGCGAGGAGTTCCTCATCGTCATGCCGCAGACCGGCATCGACCAGGCCAGCGTGCTGTGCGAGCGGCTGCGCAAGGCGGTGGAGTCGCACACCTGGTACGAGGTCGATCCGAGCCTGCAGGTCACGGTGAGCATCGGCGTCGCCGACAGCGCCCGCTTCGACGGCGTCATCGGGCTCGCGGCGGGGGCTGACGCCGCCCTGCACCGCGCCAAGCGCGAGGGTCGCAACCGGGTCGTGGCGGCGAGCCAGGACGACACGTCGCTCGGCGCCTGACGCGGGCCCAGGTCACGACGTACGGCGCAGCACCGCCAGGTACATGCCGTCGGTGCCGTGCACGTGCGGCCACAGCCGCAGCGCCGGCCCGTCGCCGAGCTCGTCGACCTCGGGCAGCAGGGCGCGCGCGTCGATCTGCTGGACCCGCCCGCCCCGCACGGCGTCGGCGACGACGAGGTCGGTCTCGGCCACGTGCGGCGAGCAGGTCGCATAGCCGACGACTCCCCCGACGCGGACCGCGTCGATCGACGCCGAGAGCAGCTGGGCCTGGAGCGACGCGAGCGCCGCGACGTCGGCGGGCTCGCGGCGCCAGCGCGACTCCGGACGGCGACGCAGCACACCCAGACCGGTGCACGGGGCGTCGAGCAGGACCCGGTCGAAGCCGCCCGGCCGCCACGGGCCCTCGGTGCCGTCGGCCGCGACGACGAGGTGGTGGCCGGGAGCACCGGCGAGCGCCCGCTCCACCAGGCGCGCCCGGTGCGGTGCCCGGTCGGCGGCCATCAGCGCGGCGTCCCGGTCGAGCCCGATCCCGGCCAGCAGCGCCGCCTTGCCCCCGGGGCCGGCGGCCATGTCGAGCCACCGGTCGTCGCGCCCGTCGACGGGGGCGCGCGTGAGCGCGAGCGCCACGAGCTGGCTGCCCTCGTCCTGCACCGCGGCGTCGCCGGAGCGCACGGCCGCCAGCGCCCCCGGGTTGCCGCTCTCCAGCGCCACGGCGTACGGCGACCAGCGACCAGGCGACGTGCCCGGCTCCTCGAGCAGGGTGGCGACCTCGACCCGTCCCGGACGCGCGACGAGGGTGACCGCAGCGTTCTGGTTGTCGGCGGCGAGGAGGTCCTCGGTCTCGGCCCAGGAGGCCTGTCCCCGCGACGACGACAGCGCGTCGTGCAGCGCCTCGACGATCCAGCGCGGGTGCGACTGCACGACGGCGAGGTGGCCGGCCGGGTCGTCCTGCGCGTCGGGGGCGACCTCATCGACCCACTCGTCGAGGTCGCGCTCGCCGACGCGGCGCAGCACCGCGTTGACGAACCGCGAGCGCGCCTCACCGCCGACGAGCCGGGCGAGCTGGACGGTCTCGCCGACGGCAGCGTGCGGCGGGGTGCCGAGGAAGAGCAGCTGGTAGGCCCCGAGGCGCGCGACGTCGAGAACGTTCGGGTCGATCTGCTCGAGCGGCCGCGCGCTGCAGGCCTCGAGGACCGCGTCGAGCAGGCTGCGCCGGCGCAGGGTGCCGTAGGCGAGGGTCGTGGCGAACGCGGCGTCGCGCCCGTGGAGCCCTGCGTCGGCGATCACCTTCGGCGCCACGAGGTTCGCGTAGGCGTCGTGGTCGGTGACGGCGCGGAGCACGTCGTAGGCGGCGAGGCGTGAGGGATCGGTGGCACGTCGGTCGGGGCGCCACTGCACCGGCCGCGAGCCGTGGCCGGTCATGCGCCGAGCCCGTCTCCGGGCGCCGCGCGGACGCCGCGCGCCCAGTCGGCGGCCGCCATCGGCTTCTTGCCGGCGGGGCGCACCTCCCCGAGCAGCACCGCGTGCGTGTCGGTGCCCACGCGCACCTCGTGCTTGCCCACCACGAGCTCGCCGGCGGCCAGAGCGTCCTCATGCGGCAGCGGTGTGACCGGCCCGAGGCCGAGACGCTCGCCGCGGAACGTCGTCCACGCGCCGGGCGCCGGCGTGCAGGCACGCACCTGCCGGTCGACGCGGACGGCGGGCTGCGCCCAGTCGACGCGGGCGTCGTCGACGGTGACCTTCGGCGCGTGGGTGACGCCGTCGACCGGCTGGCGCACCGCGGCCATGACGCCGGACTCGATCGCGTCGAGCGTGCGCACGAGCAGGTCGGCGCCGCTGTGGGCCAGCCGTTCGAGCAGCTCGCCCGCCGTGTCGGTGGGGCGGATCGACTCGGCCATGGTGCCGAGCACCGGGCCGGTGTCGAGGCCCTCCTCGAGCAGGAAGGTGGTGGCTCCGGTGATGTCGTCGCCGTGCCAGATCGCGTACTGCACGGGCGCGGCACCGCGCCAGGCCGGGAGCAGCGAGAAGTGCAGGTTGATCCAACCGTTGCGCGGGATGCCCAGCGCCTCGCGCGGGACGAGGCCGCCGTAGGCGACCACGGGGCAGCACTCCGGTGCGAGCTCGCGCAGCCGGGCGAGGAACCCCGGGTCGGACGCCTTCGCCGGCGTGAGCACCTCGAGACCGTGCTCGTCGGCGAGCGCGCCGACCGGTGAGCGCTGCAGCGTGCGACCGCGACCGGCCGGGGCGTCAGGACGGGTGACCACGGCGACGACCTCGTGCTGGGAGGCGAGCAGCGCGCGCAGCGACGGCAGCGCGGTGGCCGGCGTCCCCGCGAAGACGAGGCGCACGGCCTAGAGCCAGCGCGAGCTGATGCGGTGCGGCGACATCTTCACCGGGGGCGCGTTCTCGCCGAACCACTCCGCCTCGCGGATCGCGCGCATGGCTTCCTTGCGCGTCTCGGCGTCGAGGCGGTCGATGAACATGATCCCGTCGAGGTGGTCGGTCTCGTGCTGCACGCAGCGCGCGAGCAGCTCGCTGCCCTCGATCACCATCGGCTCGCCGAACTCGTTCATGCCCTTGGCCACGACGCGCATCGCCCGACGGGTGTTGAACGCGAGGTCGGGCACCGACAGGCAGCCCTCGTCGCCCTCCTGCATCTCGTCGGAGAGGTCGAGGACGGGGTTGATGAGGTGGCCGATCACGTCATCGACGTCGTAGGTGAACACCCGCAGGCCGACGCCGAGCTGCGGCGCCGCGAGACCAGCGCCGGGCGCGTCCATCATCGTGTCGGTGAGGTCCTTGACGAGCTTGCGCAGCTCCTTGTCGAAGGTGGTGACCTCGGCCGCCGGAGTCGTGAGCACCGGGTCGCCGAACAGGCGGATGGGCTTGACGGCCACGCGGCCTCTCCTTCGGTCGATGCTCGTCTGGTGCGGGGTTCAGTCTACGTACCGGCCGCCGCGTCAGCCGAGCGCCACCGGGTCGATGCGGACGACGGCCGGGCCACCCTCCTTGCGCGCGCTGCGCACGGCCGACGCCGCGTGCAGCGCGGCGGCGAGCTCGAGTCCCGTGGCGCGAGGCACCGACACGAGCGCGCGCGCCCGCTCCGGGGCGTCGGAGCCGGCAGCGGCGCGCCGGGTCGGGGCGGCAGGCACCGGGCCGAGGACGGTGGCACCCCGCGGGAGGTGCGCGTGCGCGAGCAGGTCGTCGACGTCGACGGGAGCGCCGGTGATCTCGGCGACCCGCCAGGCCGGGGGCAGGTGCAGCAGCTCGCGCTCGGCGAGCTCGCGCGCCGCGAACCCGGCCGGGTCGCCGCGCACGACCGCCTGCACCGCGGCCAACGAGGCGTCGGCCACCAGGACGACGGCGCCGCCGTCGGACGCCGGGCGCACCAGGCTGATCGCCGCGCACCACCGGCGCACCGCCTCCTCCGCCGCGCGGAGGTCGGGACGGTCGAGCATCAGCCGGCCGTCGAGCAGCAGGGCGGCGGCGTAGCCGCCCTCGGCGCGCGGCTCGGCACCGGGCGTGGCCACCACCAGGGCCGGGCGCCCGTCGACGACGTCGAGCACGCCGCTGCCCCCGGGGTCGCGCCCCGACACCCGGACGGGATGGCCGGGGAACGCGCGCCCGAGCTCCTCAGCGGTGCGCCGCTCGCCGAACGACACCGCCCGCAGCGTGTCGCCGCCGCACCGGGCGCAGCGCCAGTCACCGGCGAGGCGCCCGCACCAGCTGCACGTGGGCACCGCGTGGCCGCTGGTCAGGCCGAGCGGGCCGTGGCAGTGCGCGCAGCGGGCCGGCTCGCGGCACCGCTGGCACGCCAGGGCCGGCACGTAGCCGCGGCGCGGCACCTGCACGAGCACCGGTCCGCGGGCCAGGGCCGCGCGCGCCGTCTCCCAGACCACGTGCGGCAGCCGGGCCGTGCGCGCCGCCTCGTCGCGGGCCAGGTCGGCGTCGGACCCGGTCGTGACCACGCGCGGACGCCGACGTCGCTGCTCGGCGCGCGGCAGCACGACCTCGCGCGCCCAGCCGCTCGCGACGAGCGACGCAGCCTCGACCGAGCGCGACGTGGAGCCCAGCACGAAGGCAGCGCCCCCCGACGCCACCCGCAGCCCGAGCACCTCGCGCGCGTGCCAGTAGGGCGCGTGCGGGTCGGCGAGGCTGTCGTCGCCGTCGTCCCAGAGCACCACGAGCCCGAGGTCGCGCACGGGCGCGAACACCGCCGCGCGCGTGCCCACGACCACGCTCACGTGGCCGCGGCGGACGCCGAGGAAGGCCCGGTAGCGCGCCGCGGGCCCGAGGTCGGCCGTGAGCACCGCGTGCTCGACGGCGGCACCGGTGAGCGCGGCCGACAGCCTCGCGACGTGGCGGGCGTCGGGCGCGACCACCAGGACGCCTCGGCCGGCCGAGGCGGCGGCCCGCGCGAGGTGCGCCACCGCGGCCGCCGGGTCGTCGCCGGGCGCCGCGGTCCAGACCGCGCGCGGCCCGGGGTGCTCGGCGTCGAAGGCGGTGCCCGCGTCGGCCAGCCGGGTCACGAGGGCCGGCCCACCGGTGTACGGCGCCCACGGCCCCGGCGTGGTCGGCGGGGCCACCAGCGCCTGCGTCTGCGGGCCGGCGGCGTCGACCGAGGCCTCGGTGGTGGCGTGGCGCGAGGGGACCGCGGCGCGCAGGACGTCGGCCAGGGTGCCCGCGCAGCGGTCGGCGACGGCGCGCGCCAGCGCCGCGATCTCCGGCGCCAGCACCGGGTCGGGGCTCACCACCTTGGCGACGGGCTCGAGGCGCCCGACGTGGTCGGAGGTCGCGCAGCGCTCGAGCACCCAGCCGTCGACGAGCTTGCCGGAGAACCGCACCCGGACGCGCACGCCCGGCTGCGCGACCTCGGAGAGCGGCTCGGGCACGACGTAGTCGAAGGTGCGGTCGAGGTGCGGCAGGGGCACGTCGACGACCACGCGGGCGACCGGGTCGACGCTCGCCGGACCGGGCCGCGGCCGGACCCGCGCCTTGCGGACCTGGGACGCGACCAGCGCGAGCTGCTCGGGCGCGGCCTCGGTCACGGCCCTGTTCCTACCTCATCGGGCCGACGTCGCGCCGAACTCCTCCGCAGAGAGCCGGTAGAGCACGTGCGGTCCCCACCACTCGTCATCGGTCGCGCGCGGATGCTGGAAGACCCCGTCGTAGCGCATACCGAGGCGCTGCATGACCGCCTGGGAGCGCAGGTTGGGCGGCACCGTGAACGAGACGACCTCGTCGAGACCAGCGCTACGGAACGCGAAGTCGAGCGCCGCGCGCCCCGCCTCGGTGGCCAGGCCCATCCCCCACCAGGGCCGGGCGATGCGGTAGCCGATCTCCACGCACGGGTCCGCGTGCGCGAACGGCGGGGCGAAGGTCGGCTCGACGAGGCCGAGGAACCCCACGAAGTCGGAGGCACCGCGGTCGGAGTCGACGACCTCCAGCGCCCACGCCGTCCAGCCGTGGCGGTCGTGGTGCGCCAGGAACCGGTCGACACCGGTGTCGCTCTGCTCGCGCGTGTGCGTGGACGGGAACCAGCGCATCACCTCGGGGTCGGCGTTCATGGCCGCGAAGGGCTCGCGGTCGGAGTCGCGCCAGGTCCGCAACAGCAACCGGGGCGTCCGCAGCTCGTGTCGAGTCATGCGGACGTCCCGCTTCTCGGCGCTGGTCTAGAGGCCGGCTGCGGCGCGCAGGGCCTCGGCGCGGTCGGTGCGCTCCCAGGTGAAGTCGGCAACGCCGCGGCCGAAGTGGCCGTACGCCGCGGTCTGGGTGTAGATCGGCCGGAGGAGGTCGAGGTCGCGGATGATCGCTGCAGGGCGCAGGTCGAACACCTCGAGCACGGCCGACTGGATGTCGGCGTCCGCACGGATCCCGGTGCCGAACGTCTCGACGAAGACGCCCACGGGGTGCGCCTTGCCGATCGCGTAGGCCACCTGCACCTCGCAGCGGCGGGCCAGGCCTGCGGCCACGACGTTCTTGGCCACCCAGCGCATCGCGTAGGCGGCCGAGCGGTCGACCTTCGACGGGTCCTTGCCGGAGAACGCGCCGCCGCCGTGGCGGGCCATGCCGCCGTAGGTGTCGACGATGATCTTGCGACCGGTGAGGCCGGCGTCGCCCATCGGGCCGCCGACCTCGAAGCGGCCGGTGGGGTTCACCAGCAGGCGGAAGTCGGCCGTCTCGATGCCGAGGTCGGCGATCTCGGGGCGGACGACGAGCTCCTCGATGTCGGGCGTGAGCAGCGTCGCGAGGTCGATGTCGGACGCGTGCTGCGTCGAGACGACGATCGTGTCGAGGCGCACCGCCTTGTCGTCGTCGTCGTACTCGATGGTGACCTGGGTCTTGCCGTCGGGACGCAGGTAGGGGATGGCGCCGTCCTTGCGCACCTGCGAGAGGCGGCGCGCGAGGTTGTGCGCGAGGTGGATCGGCAGCGGCATGAGCTCGGGGGTGTCGTCGCACGCGTAGCCGAACATCAGGCCCTGGTCGCCCGCGCCCTGGCGGTCGAGCTCGTCGTGGCCCTCGCCGGTGCGCTCCTCGAGCGCGTCGTCGACGCCCTGGGCGATGTCGGGGCTCTGCGAGCCGATCGACACGCTGACCCCGCAGGAGGCTCCGTCGAAGCCCTTCTTGCTGGAGTCGTAGCCGATGTCGAGGATCTTCTCGCGCACGATCGTGGGGATGTCGACCCATCCGCTCGTGGTCACCTCACCGGCGACGTGCACCTGGCCGGTCGTGATGAGCGTCTCGACCGCGACGCGGCTCTTGGGGTCCTGCGTGAGCATCGCATCGAGGATCGAGTCGCTGATCTGGTCGGCGATCTTGTCCGGGTGGCCCTCGGTGACGGACTCGGACGTGAACAGACGACGGGCCACTGGTGGCTCTCCCCGGGTTGTTCGGACGGTTCGCCGTACTCTACCCATCGCGCGGGACGACCCCCGCACGTGCGACGCGCGGGCAGGGTCCCGTGACCTGTGCCCACCCCGGGGGCTGGACCGGGGTCAGGGCAGGAGGCGGACGACGGCGTCCCAGACGGCGTCGGACACAGCCGTCTTCGACGCCCGCGGCACCAGGGTGCTGCTGCCGTCGGCGCCGAGCACGACGACCTCGTTGTCGTCGGTCTCGAAGGCCTTGCCCTCGGTGACGTCGTTGACCACGAGCAGGTCGCAGCCCTTGCGGGCCAGCTTGGCGCGGGCGTGGTCGAGGACGGTGCCGTGCTCGTCGCCGGTCTCGGCCGCGAAGCCCACGACCACCTGGGCGATCCCGGACGCCGTGCGGCGCTCGACCACCTCCGCGAGCACGTCGGCCGTGCGCTCGAGGACGACGGGGTCGGGCACGCTGCCGGCGTCGTCCTTCTTGATCTTGTGCGCGGCGAGCACCGCCGGGCGGAAGTCGGCCACCGCCGCCGCCATGACGACCACGTCGGCGCGGCCGGCGTGGCCGAGGACGGCGCGGCGCAGGTCGTCGGCGGACACGACGCGCACGACCTCGGCGCCCGCGGGATCGGGCAGCGACACGTTGGCGGAGACGAGGACGACGTGGGCTCCGCGGTCGAGCGCGGTGCGGGCCAGGGCGTAGCCCTGCTTGCCGCTGCTGCGGTTGCCGAGGAACCGGACCGGGTCGATGTGCTCACGGGTGCCGCCCGCGGAGACGACGACGGTGCGGCCCTCGAGGTCGTGCTCGGCCCCGCGCATCACCTCGCGGCAGGCCTCGAAGATCTCGACCGGGTCGGGCAGGCGACCTCGTCCGGTTTCGGCGCCGGTGAGCCTGCCGACCGCCGGGTCGAGGACGTGGACGCCGCGCGCCCGCAAGGTGGCGACGTTGGCCTGCGTGGCGGGGTGCTCCCACATCTCGGTGTGCATGGCCGGCGCCATCACGACCGGGCAGCGCGCGGTGAGCAGGACGTTGGCGAGCAGGTCGTCGGCCAGACCGGCGGCGGCGCGCGCGAGCAGGTCGGCGGTGGCGGGTGCCACGACCACGAGGTCGGACTGCTGCCCGAGGCGCACGTGCGGGACCTCGGCGACGCCGTCCCACACCTCGGCGGTGACGGGCTTGCCCGACAGCGCCTCCCACGTGGCGGCGCCCACGAACTTCAGCGCCGCCCGGGTCGGGACGACCGTGACGTCGTGCCCGGACTCGGTGAACAGCCGCAGCAGCTCGGCGGCCTTGTACGCGGCGATCCCGCCGCCCACGCCGAGGACCACGCGGGGTCTGGCCCGCGGGGCGGCGTCGACGACGGGATCTCCGTCGGACATGTCAGTGCGCCGGGCCGGTCGTCAGACGACGGTCGCGGCGGTCTCGTCGGCGTCGGGGTCGTAGGCCTCGGCGGTGAGCAGGCCCGCATTGATCTCGCGCAGCGCGATCGAGAGCGGCTTCTCCTGCACGTGGGTCTCGACGAGCGGGCCGACGTACTCGAGCAGGCCCTCGCCGAGCTGGGAGTAGTAGGCGTTGATCTGGCGGGCGCGCTTGGACGCGTAGATCACCAGCGAGTACTTCGAGTCGGTCGCCTCGAGCAGCTCGTCGATCGGCGGGTTGGTGATGCCCTCAGGGGTTGCGGCGGTGCCGGACACGCGGGCGCCTTTCGGTCTGGAGGTCAGGTGTTCGTGCAGGTCAGCGGGTCTCCGGACGGAGGGCCGACGGGCGGCATGAGAGGGAGGTGTCCGCGGAAGTCCACGGACCGGCCGCTCACAGGCTCATCAATCGTACCAAGTCGGCGGCGGCACCCTCGACCGACGCGTTGACCACGGTCGCGTCGAACTCCGACTCGGCCGCCAGCTCGACCTTGGCGGTCTCCAGGCGCCGGGCGATCACCTCGGCCGCCTCGGTGCCACGGCCGACCAGCCGGCGGACCAGCTCGTCCCACGAGGGGGGCGCGAGGAACACCAGCAGCGCCTCGGGCATCGACGCGCGCACCTGGCGGGCGCCCTGCAGCTCGATCTCGAGGAGGACCCGGGTCCCGGCCTCGAGCCGCTCGTGCACCGGTGCCCGGGGCGTGCCGTAGAAGTTGCCGGCGAACTCGGCGTACTCGAGGAGCTCGCCGTTCTCGACCATCCGGGCGAACTCGGCGTGGTCGACGAAGAAGTAGTTGACGCCGTGGGTCTCCCCCGGCCTCGGACGGCGGGTGGTGGCCGAGACCGACAGCCACACCTCGGGATGGGTGCGGACGACCTCGGCGACGACGGTGCTCTTGCCGACGCCGCTCGGGCCCGAGAGCACGGCCAGGCGTGCGGTCAGGAGGAGAACTCCTTCTCGAGGGCCGCGATCTGGTGCGTGCCGAGGCCGCGGACGCGACGGTTCTCGGCGATCTGCAGCCGCTCCATGATCTCGGCGGCTCGCACCTTGCCGACGCCGGGCATCGACTCGAGCAGGGCCGACACCTTCATCTTGCCGATGATGTCGTCCTTGTGACCCAGGGCGATCACCTCGCCGATGGAGGCGCCGGAGCGCTTGAGCCGGTTCTTGACCTCGGCGCGCACACGTCGCGCCTCAGCGGCCTTCTCCAGCGCGGCGGCGCGCTGTTCAGGAGTGAGGGGAGGCAGAGCCACGGCGGCGATCCTCTCGTCGGTCACGCGGACGCTCCCGACCCTAGCGAGGATCGCCGTACGCGTGAACACCGAGGTCAGGCGGGTGCCCGGCGGCTACCCTCGGCTCGTGCCCGGGCACGGGCCGTAGGGGGAGGTTGCGCATGTCCGGGACCCACGTGCGGGCCCGCCGAGGCGGCGCGCTGCTCGCGGCGCTCGCCCTCGCCGCCGGCCTGCTGATGTCCGGAGCACCCGCGGCCCAGGCCGTGTCCTGCCCGGCCGTCGGGCCGACCGGCACGGTGACGCCGGCGCCTGTCCCGGGGGGCACCTGGGCCGGCTGCGACCTCACCGGCGCGAACCTCTCCGGCGCCGACCTGTCGCACATGACGCTCACCGCCGCGGTGCTCTCCGGCGCCGACCTGC
>Ga0302299_10000638_pt1 | contig 19699 bp, 12 predicted proteins | sample III_Fen_N3_4_FD_198795 | JGI IMG/M metagenome (GOLD analysis project Ga0302299, IMG submission 198795) | Peat permafrost microbial communities from Stordalen Mire near Abisko, Sweden - III_Fen_N3_4 | ecosystem: Environmental > Terrestrial > Soil > Wetlands > Permafrost | place: Sweden: Abisko... | reverse complement strand
CGACGAGCCGCTCTTCACCGGCTCGATGGTGGGTGCGCGCCCGGTTCCGGAGCGGGGCGTGTGCAGCGTACGGGTGGGAGGAATCGGCGTCGTCGGGCGTCCGGCGGTCGGCGACACGAGCGGGGCAGCTGGGGCGGCCGCCGCACTGATGAGCGAACCGGGTGCCGCCGTCGGCTGCCGCTGCAGCGACGCGATCAGCTCCGCGCAATCCTGGGGGCGATCACCGGGATCCTTCATCATCATGCGGCGGATCGTCTCGAACAGCTGCCGATCGTCCGCGCCCGTGAGCGTCAGCGGCGGGAGCGGTTCCGTGATGTGCTTGTATCCGATCGCGAAGCTGTCCTCGCCATCGAACGGTACCTGGCCAGTGAGGCATTGGTACGCCACGACGCCGAGTGAGTAGATGTCGCTGCGTCCATCGATGGCCTGCGCGCGTGCCTGCTCGGGGCTCATATAGTGCGGCGTCCCGATCGACATGCCGGTGCCGGTAAGGCGGCCGCCCGACATCGCCTTCGCGATTCCGAAGTCGGTGAGCAGCACCTGGCCGAACTCGTCGAACATGACGTTGTCGGGCTTCATGTCCCGGTGGACGATGCCGCGCTGGTGCGCGTACGCGAGAGCGCTGGCGCAATCCACCAGGAGGCGCCGGATTTCCGGCGCACTGAGCCGGCCGCGCTTCTGCAGCAGCCCGCCCAGCGAGCCGCCGCGCAGGAACTTCATGACGAAGTAGATGACCCGGCCGGAACGACCGACCCGGTAGATCGGGATGATGTTCGGGTGCTCGAGCTGCGCCGCGGTCCTCGCCTCGCGCTGAAAGCGCTCCACGAACTCGGCGTCAAAGGCCAGCGCGAACGGCAGCACCTTCACCGCCACCTCGCGGCCCAGCTCACGCTCGAGCGCCTGATAGACCAGGGCCATCCCGCCGCGACCGAGTTCGTCCTGCACTTCGTACTCGGACGCGAGCGCCTCGCTCACGATCTCGCGATCGGTCCGCTCGCCGGTGGCGCCGATCGCCTCAACCGGCGTGGTCGCCATGACGTCGAGCCCGCACGATGGACAGAACTTCGGCTGGCCGGTGAACTCGGTACCACAGCGGGAACAGAACATGGGCAGGATCTACGAAGCGCGGGGGCGCGGGTTCACGGCGAGCCGGACAGCGGCTTGGCCGGTGGCCGCACGAGAATGCTGCGCTGCCGCTCCACAACCGTCCCCGCTCCATCGGTGACGCGCAGCGCGATGACGTAGTTGCCCGGCGCGAGGTTCGCCAGCGACAACGTCTTCCGGATCGGGCTCAACGGCCCGCGCGCGAGTTCGTCACTCTTCACGGTCAGCGACCTCCCTTTCTTGCCGATGCGAACGAAGCCTGTCCCGCTCTTCCGCCGGGTGGCCACCAGTTCAATAGCAAGAGGCGCGCCCGCCGCCGCACCGTAAACCTCGGCGTACAACTCCAGCTCTTCCCCGGTCCGCCAGGCGCCAAGGGGGTTGATCAACACCTTTTCCCCCAACGAGTTATACCATTGGGCACTCCCCTGCTCCGCACCCAGGGCGAGGCCGCTGAGCGCCAGGCCCCGGGTTACCGGAGCCGCCACCACGCTGTCCAGGGCGACGACGGCGCCGCGGTCCACGCCTTGGTCGACCGCAAGGCGCCAGCTCACCAGGCCGGCCGGAACGGGCATGGCGACGCGCCCCACCAGGAAACCATCGTCACTGACGCGCTGGCCGACCGGATACGCCCTGGCGGAGTCGATTGACGCGATCACGCGGCCGTTGGCGTCCAGCGCGACAAGCCGGACGCGCAGGGTATATGTGCCGGCAGGCGCGCCAGCGTCTGCGCGCAATGACGCGCCGCGAACGGCGAACGCCACCTGGAGCAACGGCTCATCGTCGACGGCACCCACCGCCACGCCGAGGGCGTGGACTTCGAGCGGCGAGCTGTAGGTGAGCGGGTAGCGATCGGTCGTGGTGCCCTCGGCGATCGACCGGATGCCCATGACGCGATCCTCGTCGACCAGCTGCGCGTAATAGAGGTCGCTCGCCGTGTGCATCTTCTCGTACAGGGGCGAGAAGCTGGTCCTGGTGTTCAGGAGCTCCGAGATGTTGTTGGACGTGCAGGTGGTGGTCCCGATGCGCTGGATCCCGCCGGCATCCGCGATGTCCATGAGGCTCTGCACCAGCCGATAGTCGTTGACATCATCGCGGGCGACAAAATGGAAGATCAGGTCTCCCTCGGGCCGCCGGTACACCCAGCTGAGGTTGTAGCAGGACCCGACCCCCATGTAGACCGCCGAGTCGCTCGGGGCACCGTGGCGCACGTAGATCACGCCTCGATCATCAAACTCGAGGCTGCCGGAGCGATATCGCTCATCGGTGTCGTAGCGACGCTTGGTCAGGGCAAGGCGGTAGTTGAGGCGGGCGACTCGCAACCGCTGATAATGCTGGCGCAGCCGCTCGCCATTCTCACGCAGGTCCTGCCGGTCGCGCTGGGTCCAGAAGTCTCGCAGCACCTGCGCCCGCTCCGTGCCACTCGCCGCATCCAGCGCTTCCAGCTCGGCCGCGGTGGCGATGGGGGCCAGGTCGTCGCGATAACCACCCACCGCCACCGGATCATCCAGCGACGCGCCAGCGTAGTACGGCACCTGTCCCGACAGCGAATCGAGCACGAACAGGGTGCGTGCCTCCTCGAGCAGGGCGAGCGGGATATCGCCACCGGCGGCGGCGTAGGCGCGGAACGCCACGAGCGCCGAGTCGGCAGAACCGACGAGGCGCTCGATGCGTCCACGGGCCAGCAGCACCTCCGGCAGCGACTCCGCCGGCGACCCCGCGGCGAGGCGGTGTGCCTCCAGGGCCTCCGAGAGGCTGGCATTGTATCGCTGGGTCAGCGCGACGCGTGAAAGTTCTGTCAGGGCGGGAGCGAAGCCCGGCTCAACCTCGAGCGCGTGCTGCAGTGCGGCCGCGGCGCGGCTCAGCTTGTCCCGGCGCAGGAGCGCCTGCACTCCAGCGACCGCCCCCAGCGGCGAATCGCCGATGTCCTCCTCGGTCAGTGCGAGGCCATACCACGGGTAGGCCCAGGTGGGCTCGAGTTCGATGGCCCATTCGAACTCGCCGGCGGCATCCTCGTAGTGGCTGCGGCCCCCAAGCTCACCGATTCGCAGCGCGAGGAACCCGAGCTCCAAGTGCAGCAGCGCGCTGTCGCGTTGGGCCTTGGCGGCGGCAATCTTCTCCTGCTCGACCCGGAGGAGCACCATCGTGTCGCGCTCCACCGCCAGTGCCGCGCGCCACGCGTCCAGGCGCGCCGCACCGTCCGGCACGGAAGCCTGCCCCCACAGTGGCACACCCAGGCCCAGCGAGATGGTGAGTACGACGCCGACTGCCTGAGCACGCATTCGCGGGTGTCAGTTGACCACACGGAAGGAGCGGCGGCGCACGTCCTTCATGCCGTTCGCCGCCGTGACCACGATCTCGAGCGTGTAGTTGCCTGGCTTGAGCTTCTCGAGGCTCACACTGCGTTGCGCCGTCCAGACGCCGCGCGGCGCCTGCTCGTCGAACTTCAGCGTGATCTTGGCCGACCCGGCTGCCGTCAGTCCGGTCATGTAGCTCGCGCCCGAGCCACTGCCCTTCCGCACCACGAGCGTCGTCGTGTGTGATTCGAAGGGATCAGCCCCGACGATCTCATAGTACAGCTCGAGGGTCTCATTCCGGCGGAACGTCCCCAGCGGATTGAGGTATACCGTGTCCGCGGGCGTCGGGCGCCAGGTGAGGTGGTGGTTGCGATTGCCGATGATCAGGTCGCTCAGCGTGAGCCGTGCTGACTGCGGCGGCGGCGCCACCACCACCTGAATCGGGAACACATGCCCGATGCTGTCGCCCTCGGCGAGCATGACGCGATAGTCGAGCACGCCCGACGCCTGGGCGGGTACGGTCACCAGCCCGACTACGTACTCATCGTCGGGTACCGGCTGTACCGCGACGAATCGACGCGTCGTGTCGATGCTGGCGACGATGCGGCCGTTCCGGTCGGCCGCCGCGAAGCGCAACCGGACGGTGTAGAGCAGGCCCTGCGGCACCTTCCGCGACACGAGGCTCTTGCCCCGCACTGCGCACCCCACGTGGAGCAGGGGTTCGTCGCCCTGCGAACCGACGGCGAGCACCTGGCACGAGCCCTCGAGATCTTCCGGGAAGTGCCGCTCGTGCGTGTCGCTGGTCACCCCGCGCGCGAGGTTGTTGCGGCCGATCTGCCGCTCGTCGGTGACGGCGCGCTGGAAGCCGGTCCCCGAGCTGTTGAGGATCCGCTGGTAGATCGGGGCGAAGTCCTGCCGCGACAGCAGCAGGTCCTTGGCCATGGGGTCGCTCTGCAAGTCATACGATCCCGTCTGCAGTTCCAGTGCGCGCTGGTAACCAAGGAAATCGAGGAGGCTCTCGACGAGACGGAAATCCTGCACGTCCTCGCGAGCCACGAAATGGAAGAACATGTCCCCGTCGGTCCGGACATAGAACCAGGAGAGGTTCGGTTCCACCCGGTCATCGATTCGCTGGCCGGAACCGCTGAATGACACGCGCGAGGTCGGTTCGCCGTGCCGCACGTAGATGATACCCCGGTCATCGAAGTCCTTGCTGCCGGACTTGTAGCGCTCCGCGATGTCGTAGTGTCGCGAGACCGTCACCAGGGCGAAGTTGCGCCGCGCGTAGAACCAGCGGCGATAGTGCTCGACCAGGCGGTCACCTGAGCTCCCCATGTTCAGGTCGTCGCGGGCACCCCAGAACTGCCGGAGCCAGGCCGCCCGGTGGGCCCCGTGCTTGCTGTCGTAGTCGGCCAGCATCGTGTCGGCCGCGATGGGGAAGAGGTCATTGCGGATGATGGCAACCACGGCGGAATCGTCAATCGCGGCAGCGGTGTAGTAGCCGGCGGCGGCAGCGCGGTCTCCCTGCCAGAGCTCGGTGCGCGCAAGCTCGAGCTCGCCGATCGCCTTGGGCCCGTCACCTTGCAGGTACCGCGTGAAGGCGGCCACCGCCGAGTCGGGACTTCCCACCTCGCGCTCGACGCGCCCGCGCGCCAGAAGCACCTGCGGATTGGTCCCAGCCGACGTACCGGCCGAGCTGCGCAGTGCGGCGAGCGCGACATCGAGCTTGATGTTGACCCGCTGCTTGAGCGCGGTGTTCGACAGCTCCACCAGTCCGCGAACGAATGACGGATCGACCTCTGCGGTTTTCGCAAACGCCACCGCCGAGCGGGCCAGGGCGTCCTTGCCGAACATGGTCTTGAGGCCGGACACAACCGCTACCCGAGAATCCCCGATTCCGTACTCGGCGAGGCCCATGCCGTACCAGGCGTAGGGCCATTTTGGCTCCAGGTCGATGGCCCACTGGAACTCCGACGCGGCATCATCGTAGTGCCCCGAGCCACCCAGGTCCCCGAGTCGCAACGCGAGGAACCCCAGCCGCAAGTGTCGCATCGCATCATTGCGATCGGCCTTGGCCGCGGCAATGAACTGACCCTCGAGGCCCTCCAGGCCAATGGAATCAACGGTGCTGGCGACTGAATCGCGGAAGGCCTCGAGGCTCGCGCGCTGCTCCTCGTCCTGCGCAGCGAGAGGCGCCGCCAGGCCCACCAGCAGGAGCACTGGCGCGAGCAAGCGCCGCCGCCACGCACGAGGGGAGATTGTGGTGGCGCTATGAGCAGCGAGAAGGAAGGAACGTGGCAGGCGCATTCAGTTTCAGGGACGTCCGAGACCGTGCCGGGTTCACATCTCCTGACGGGCATATTCGAGCAGCCATGACCGCAACCCGTCGATGACGCCCCGGGCATAGCGGCGCTGTCCCTCAGTGGAACGAAGTGCCGCCTCCTGCTCCGGCACGATCATGTACAGGCCCTCGGTCAGGATCGATGGCTGCCAGGTCGGGCGCACCAGCGCCAGGTCGCCCCGGCCAACGCCGAGATCGCGCAGGCCGAGGTTCTGTACAAGGCCGCGCTGGACGGCGAGTGCCAGGGGCAAGCTCGGAACGTGGTTGTAGAACACCGACGTCCCGTTATTGGTGAACGGGTTCACGCCGTCGGGAAGGGCATTGTTGTGGATGGACACCAGCACGTCGGCGTCACTCGACTCGGCGAGCACGATACGCGGTCCGAGGTCGAGTGAAACGTCGGCCGTACGGGTCATGATCACGGTCGCGCCCGCTGCCTCGAGCAATCGCCTGAGCTCGAGGGCAATGGCAAGATTGGCTTCGGCCTCGCGGAGCCCGGTCGGGCCGGTGGCGCCGCCCGGCGGATGGCCGGGATCCACTGCGATGCGCCGGCCCTTGAGCGGTGACGCGCGATCGATCGCCGGGGGACGGCGTATGTCGAGCAGGAGGTCGGTGCCGTCCCAGCGCGTGCGGTACCCGAAGAGCGTTCGCCCGAGTTCAACATCGATGCGCACGATATCGCCGTCCTGGCGCCACGCAATGCGCTTGATGAGGGTGTCGGACGGCGCGTATCGCGTCCAGTCGATGTCGGCCACTGCGCCATATAGTTCGACCGACACGGCGCGGTCCGTTTCAGAGACGTGAAACGGTACTCGCACTCCGACCGGTATCCGCACGGTCGTGCGATCGGGCGCGACGCTGGCGGTGAGGGACCCGACGCGCCCAAGCGGAGGCCAGGTGCCGGCCGGCAGGCCCTGGACGTCAGCGAGCGACACCCAGGCGTGCGTGCCGGCCGACAGCCGCAGGCGCACGTCGCTGTTCTGTCGTCGATCGGCGACCGTCCGCGTGCCGGTTGGGAAGAACCAGTTGTAAGTCGCGCCGGGAGCGGCCCGCCCGACCGTGATGCTGTCCGAGCCGCCTGCGTGCGCGGGGTCGTCATCGAGGCGAACTACCTGCGGCGTCGTATCGATCAGCGCCACGCGCAGCGGCCACACCGCCTCCAGCGACTGCGTCGGCCACACGAGGCGGACGCGAGCCCATGCACCAGGGGCCGGCGACGGACTTGCGGGCCCCAGCATTGGCCCCAGGGGGTCACCGAAGGCCCGGCCACGAATCACGCCCACGTAGCGGCTCGACCGCGTGGCCGCGCGCAGGTTGGCGGTATCCCGGTCAAAGGCCCGGATACTGACCGGTACATCGTCACCACTGCGTTCTTCCGTCAACGGCACGGTGGAACCGTCGGCCATCACGAGCATCGCCTGCGCCCCTGGTGCGCCGCGCACCTGCAGTCGAAGGTCTTCCGACGCCGGGAGCCAGGCCACGCCGGTCGGGACGAACGAGGTCAGGTCGATGTATGGCCCGGCGCTGTCCGGACGCCAGGCGAACGCGCGGCGTACCTTAAGGTCGAGGACCGCAGAGTCGCGTGGGGAGCGCGCGGCGAGGCGGAAGGTGACCGTCTCCGGCGCCTCGGCGCCTGCCGGAACTGGTGCGTCGGGGGCGGGAATCGGAACCCAGGCAAGCCAGGCGCCGTTGGGCCAGACCTTTACCGGCCGCCCGTTTATGCTGAAGGTGGCGTCGCCGGTTCCAACGCTGCCGAGCAGGAAGGTGGAATCGCGCGCCTCGATGGTGGCACCTTCTGCGGGATACTGCACCACAATGCGGGTTGGACCTGTGACCGGAGCGATCGCAAGCGTCGCGACGGACCCACCTGCGGTGCCAGGTGCGGGCCCGGTACTGGGTGGCTTCGGTGCGCAGGCTGTGGCGAGGAGAAGGATGCCGAGCGGACAAGGACGACGGCAGATCATCGGCGCAAGGTAGTTGTGCAAATACAGTTACGCCATTGTTCCACGTTGACGCATTCGACCCGGATTCCTAGATTCTGCCAACCTTTCACCGCCGGAAACGGACCTGCGAGATTGCTGCCTGACTATCTGTGCGTTGGCGGCGACCTGCACTCCGCCCTGACCCCTTGAGGGACGACATGTCGAAGGACATACGGGTCAGCGTTTTCGGCCGCACCGACCTCGGCCGCACTCGGGACCACAATGAGGACACGTTCCTCGTTGCGGACCTCAATGCGCCGCAGGTCCTGCCATCCCTGACCGTCGCCGAGCACATGATCGGCCCCCGGGGCTCCCTGTTCATGGTCGCGGATGGCATGGGAGGGGCGGCCGCGGGAGAGATCGCCAGCTCCATGGCGGCGCAGCAGATCTTCGATCACCTCGGGCGGGTGTGGAGCCACGACCCCGACAACAGCCCGGAGCAGTTCGCGCTTCGCATGCGCGAGGCGGTTGAACATGCGAACACGCAGATCCACAGCTACGCGACCGAGCACCCCGAGGTGCGCGGCATGGGCACCACGCTCACGGCGGCGGGAGTACACGAGGGCCAGTTGTACCTGGCGCAGGTGGGCGACAGCCGCGCGTACCTGATCCGCAACGGCAACGCGTTCCAGCTTACCAAGGACCAGTCATTCACCCAGCGCCTGGTGGATGCCGGCGAGCTCACCGAGGAAGAAGCGGAAACCAACGCGCGCCGGAACATCATCCTCCAGGCGCTCGGCCCCGATCCACGAGTCAAGGTGGTGCTCTCCATCCAGAGGCTGAATCGCGGCGACGTCCTGGTCGTGTGCTCCGATGGACTGACTGGGCTGGTGCGAAAGGCGGAAATCGCGGCGGTCGTGGCGGGCGAGAATGACCTCGCGCAGGTCTGCGACACATTGATTTCCATGGCGAACGAGCGCGGCGGTCCCGACAACATCACGGTGGTCGCCGCGCGCTTTTTCGGGGACGGACTTCCCGAACCGAGCAGCGCAGAGGAAGAGCCGCAGCACACCGTGCTGCGGCTTCCCGGCGCGTCATCCTCATCCGATGACAGCCTCACCCCACGGCCGCAGCCCGTACCCGCGATCCCACCGCCTGCTCCCGCCGCCGCAGTGCGCGAAGCCGCCGAGGTCACGGCAGCAGGGAGTCGCGCGGCCGTCTATGGCATCGCCGTCCTGGTGATGGTGGCGGCGCTGTGGTTCCTCCTTCGCTGACGCGATCCCTTCCGGCATGAAGGCCATCTTTACGTACCTCACGGGCGGGCGCGCAGGTCAGGCGGTCGTCGTCGAGAAGAGCTACGCGATGCTGGGACGCGCACCCCAGGCCGATGTGCGCTTCGGCCCTGATCACGACCTGCCCGTGTCGGGACGCCATGCCGCCGTGGTCTTCCGCGACGGTGACTGGATCCTTCGCGACCTCGCCAGCACCAATGGCACCTTCGTCAACGGGGTGCGCATCACGGGAGAGCACCCGCTCGGCGACCAGGACCTGATCCGCCTCGGCGATGGTGGGCCGATGCTGCGATTCGGCGTGATGCTCGACACCTGGACGCCTCCCACCGGTTCGACAGCGGCACCGGCGCCGCCGGAGGCTGAACCGGCGGCTGGACCCGAAGCCGTGCCGGCGACGACCGCCGTGCCGAAGACGCCGCTCAGCACCGCCCGTGCGAACGAGAACGACAAGCGCTTTGTCGCCACGGTGACGGCCACCCGCCAGCGTGCGCCATGGATGGCGGCGCTGCTCGTCATCACCGTGCTGGGATCACTGGGTGGCCTGGCGATGTGGCGGGCGCGCGCGAGCAAGGGTGCCGTGGACGAGCGCGCGGTGCTGCTGGCCCAGGCCGACAGCCTCTTCGCCACTCTCGAGGCGATCGGCCGCCGCGACGCGCGCATCAGTGGCGCGCTCGATGGGGCCAAGGCCGAAACGGCCCGCCTGCGCTCGCGGATCCGTCGCGCACCGCGTGACCAGCGGGTCCTGGCTCCCCTTCGTGACAGCCTGGATCGGCTCAGCTCGAGCTTCGAGCGACTCGCGGCGGCTGCCGCACTCGACGCCCAGCAGATCGCCCACGCGAATGAGGCGTCGCTGGCCCTGGTGGAGGCGACCTACGAGGATGGCTCACGGCGCGTGGCCGCCGCCTTCACCGCGCGCCGGGCGGGAGCCCTCGTATTCGTCACGGTGCAGGACATCATGCAGGACAGCGCCGGGCACCCGCCAACCACGCTCACGGTGCGGCCGACGGGCGCAGCCAAGCCGCTGCGCACGCGCGTCCTCGCGACGCACGACGCGCTGAACGTCGCGGTCCTCGAGGTGCCAAAGGGCAGCGATGCCGGGACGCCCCCGACACTGGCCACCAGTGTGGGCAGCGGGCTGGTCGGGCAGGCGGCCGTGCTGGTGGGCTACCCCGGCACGCGCCCGGATTCCGGCGCCGCGCCTTCCCAGGCGACGGCCCTTGCCGCCGTCACCATCGCCACCGACAAGCTGCTCCAGCTCGAACCGCTCGGCACCACGCTCGCACCCGGCAGCCCCGTGTTTGACCGGTCGGGAACGGTGATCGGCATGCTGCTGGCGACCGCGACGAGTGAGCACCTGCTCGATGCCGTACCGGCGCCCGCGATCTCGACATTCCTCAGCGGGAGTACCGGTGATCGCTGAGCGTCGCGCCCCGGCACCATTCGCCTGGATTGCGGCCCTCGCCTTCGCCTCAGGGTTCCCGTTCGGCCTCATCAATGAGGCGCTGCCCGTCTATCTCCGGAGCGGCGGTGCGACACTCGTCGATGTCGGCCTGGTCGCTGCCGCAACGTTTCCCTGGACGTTCAAGTTCCTCTGGGCGCCGGTCCTCGATCGTACCGGCACCCGTAAGCAGTGGATCGCCGGGTGCCTGGTCCTGCTGGTGCTCGTCATTCCGCTGATCGCACGGGTCGACGCGTCACAACACTCGCAGATCTTCTTCGCGCTCATCGTGCTCGCGGTGACCCTGTCGGCCACCCAGGATGTCGCAATCGACGCCTTCACCATCCAGGCGACGCCGCGCGAGCAGCTTGGCCTGGCCAACTCGGTGCGCATCGGCGCCTACCGTACGGCCATGCTTGTCTCGGGTGGCGTGATCATCTGGCTGGCGGGCCGGAAGGGCTGGCCCGCCGCCTTCACGGCGGCAACCGTCGTGACCGCGGTGCTGGCGGCAGCGGCGCTCTTCCTGCCGAACACGGGCCAGGTGCGGCCACCAGCCGGCCAGTCACTCTGGCTTCCGCTGCGTTCGCTGCTGACTCGACCAGGCATCGGATGGGTACTGGCGTTCGCCTTGCTGTTCAAGCTCGGCGATGCCGCGATGGACCCGATGACGCGGCCGTTCTGGGTGGATCGCGGGTTTTCGCTGGAGGAGATCGGCGCGGTACTGACCACCGGTCGGATGGTGGCGACGGTGAGCGGTGCGGTACTGGGGGGGTACCTGACGACGCGATGGGGTATGCGCAAGGCGCTCTGGTCGCTCGGTGCGCTGCAGGCCGTCTCCAACCTGGGTTACTGGGCGGCCGCGGCCCTGGCGCCGTCCAAGGGCCTCATGATCGCGGCCGCGCTGTTCGAGAATTTCTCCGGAGGCATGGGCACGGCGGCCTTCGTGGCATTCCTGATGTCGGTGTGCGAGCCCCGATTCGCCGCCTCCCAGTACGCGCTGCTTTCGGCGCTGCTGGCACTGACGCGCGCGGTCATCGGGCCGATAGCCGGATCGCTGACCGAGCGCGTGGGCTATGCCACCTTCTTCCTGTTCACCTTCGTGCTGGCGCTGCCCGGCTTCGCGCTTTTGCCATTCCTCTCACGCGCGGCCCCACCGCCCGACGACGTCAGCGCGACCGCTCACTGAGCCAGCGGCCGACCGCGGCCTGCATGAGCCGCTGGCGATGCCAGGCAACCAGCACGGCACCCTCGCCCGGGATCTCGCCCGCGAGGCGCGGGTGGCCGAACAGGACGGTGAGGTCACTGCCCGGCACCAGTTCCTTCAGCGCCCGGCGTGATGCGTCGCTGAACCCCGCGCGCCCCTTCCATGCCCGTGGCTCCGCAAACGCCAGCACGATGCGGCTCCCGCCCGACCCGAGTGGCAGACCCAGTGCCGCGAGTGTCGCCGCCACCGTGTCGCTCGGTACGGGAGCGTACGGGCCGCCGAGGTCATCATCCACGGTGACCAGTTCGATGGGCCTGCGCAACACAGGCAGTCGCGCGCGCGTGACCCCGGCGGCAACGAGTGCGTCCGCGAGTGCCGGCGCCCCATCGAACGGCGCTCGCGGCAGTGGCGCCGGCGCGGCACCGGCGATCCACAACGCCTGCTCGTAGCGGCGCAGTGCCTCCTCCACTCGGGTCGGCGCGATGCGACCCGACGCCAGCGCCGACATCAGTGCCGCTGCCACCACTGCCGTGTCCTGTGGATAGAGGAGGATGTCCACCCCTGCCGCCAGCGCCGCGATGGCCGCGTCTGCTTCCGAGCGACCGGCGAGCGCCGCTTCCATGATCAGTGCATCGCTGACCACGAGCCCATCAAAACCGCCCTGGCGAAGTTCGCCGATGATCACGCTGGACAGTGTGGCCGGGAGTCCGGACGGGTCGAGCGCGGGATAGCTCACATGTGCCGTCATGAGCGATGCGACGCCTGCGTCCATCGCCGCGCGGAACGGCACCTGGTCCACGGCCAGCTGTTCCCGCGACGCCAACACCACCGGCAGCGTAATGTGTGAGTCGGCGGTGGTGCGGGCGTGACCAGGATAGTGCTTGGCGCAGGCGAGTGCGCCAGCGGCCTGGCAGCCCTCGATCCATGCGGCGACGTGGCTCGCCGCGAGTACCGGATCGGCGGCAAAGGCGCGCGTCTGGATGATCGGGTTGTCGGGCAGGAGGTCCAGGTCCGCGACCGGTGCGAAGACCCAGTTGATGCCGACGCCGCGGGCCTCATGCGCCGTGACGGCGCCGGCCCATCGCGTCACCTCGAGGCGGTCGAGGGCGGTGAGCGCACGCGGCGGCGGGAACTGCGTGAGTCCGTCGAATTGCTGGCCGGCACCGCGCTCCAGGTCGGCCGCGAGCAGGAGCGGCCTGCCCGCCTCGCGCTGAAGCCGGGACGTCAGATCGCGCACGGCCTCGGCGGTGCCACCAAAGACGATGAAGCCCCCGACGCCGAGCGCGAGCGCCTGACGGATCGGGTCCCGTTCGTGATCGAAGCCAGTGTCGTCCCGCCAGCGAATGGCGGGAAAGATGAGCCGCGAAACCGTCATCCTGGCGTGATGCTCCCGAGCACGCGGGCGCCGCGGGCGCCGGTGCACGAAGGAAGGCTCGCGGGCTGGCCATGGAGGGTGAGGTAGCCGAGCAGCGCGAACGCCACCGCTTCCTTGGCGTCGCCATTGAAGAAGAGGTCCTCAAAGCGGCGCAGCCGGCGACCCTGTGGCGCCAGCGCGGTCGCGAGCGAGTCGAAGAGCACCGGATGCCGCGCGCCACCACCGGACACGACCACCTCGGGCGCGCCGGGTACCCAGTCGTGGATCGCGCGCGCGATCGAGCGAACCGTGAGCGCGACCGCCGTTGCCACGCCATCGACGCCGGGCACACGGCGATGGATCTCTCGCGCCATCGCGTCGCCGAAATGCTCGCGCCCGGTGCTCCGCGGCGGCGCCTGCCTGAAGAAGTCATCCGAGAGCAGGCGCGTCACCTCCGCCTCGTTCACCGTGCCGCGGGCCGCCAGCGCACCGTCGCGGTCGTAGGGCAGCGACGGGTCGAGAAGGTGGGTCACAGCGTCCACCAGGACCACCCCTGGCCCGGTGTCGAACGCCAGGGCACCATCGTCGATCGCGCGGCGCCCGACGTAGGTGACATTCGCCATGCCGCCGATGTTGAGCAGGACGCGCGGTCCATCGGTGGCGCCGAACAGCAGCACGTCAGCCGCCGGAACCAGCGGTGCCCCCTGCCCTCCCGCCGCCACGTCGCGCGACCGGAAATTGCTCACGATGGGTCGGCCGAATCGCTCGGCGAGCACTGCCGGCTCGCCCAGCTGCCAGCTCACGAGCGGTGGCTCATGCCACACCGTCTGGCCATGCATGGCGATGAAATCGACGGCGGATGCCGGCGCATGCGCGATGGCAAGCACCTGCTCCACCGCATCGGCGGCCCATTCCGCGATGGCTGCGTGCAGCCGCGCCAGCTCAGCGGCGTTGGCGCCATCCAGGCCCCGCTGGATCGACGCGCGCTCCGTGGGGCTGTACGGGCGGGTCACGAAGGCGATGAGTTCCGCGTGCGTTGGTCCATGGAATCGCACCAGCGCCGCGTCCATGCCGTCGAGCGACGTCCCCGACATGAGGCCTATGCCGATGGCCGGGCGCTCGCTCACGACGGCACCGGTGGTGGGTCGCCCACGATGGCCCTGAGCCGTCCCGCGTGGGTGCCAAGCAGCGCCTCAGCTTCCTCACGACCCACCCCGCGTCGCGCCATCACGATCGCCAGTTTCACCCGGCCGCCGGCGCGCTCGAGCACCTCGACCGCGGCGTCCCGTCCGAGTCCCGTCGTTTCCATCACGATGCGGTGGCTCCTGTCTTCGAGTTTCGCGTTCGAGGCACGAAGGTCGACCATGAGGTTGCCATACGTCTTGCCCAGCCGGATCATCGCCCCGGTGGTGATGGTGTTGAGCACGAGCTTGGTGGCGGTGCCCGCCTTCATGCGGGTGGAGCCGGTAATCACCTCCGGCCCCACCAACACAACGATGCAGACGTCGCAGGTGCTTCGGAGCAGGGCGGGCGGTTCGGCGCAGGCGACGAGTCCGGTGCGCGCGCCAAGTGCCTGTGCCCGCCCCAGTGCGGCGCGCACGTAGGGCGTCGTGGCGCTGGCGGCGATGCCGATGACAACATCATGGTCGCGAACGTGGTGGTCGTCCATTGCCGCAATGCCGGCGTTGACGTCGTCCTCTGCGCCCTCGACTGCCTTGACCAGCGCCCGCGCCCCGCCGGCAATGATGCCGACGACCATCTCCGGCGGGGTACCAAAGGTCGGGGGGCATTCCGCCGCGTCGAGCACGCCCAGGCGCCCACTGGTGCCGGCGCCGATATACAGGAGCCGCCCGCCGCTCCGGAACGCGCCCTCCACCAGGTCAATCGCCTGCGACACCGACTCGCGGGCGAGCGACACCGCGCCCGGCACCCCGGCATCCTCGCGGGCAATCAGGTCCACGAGCTCGATCGATGACGCCACGTCGATGTCGCGCGTATTCGGGTTGCGACGCTCGGTGAGGCGGGGATCGAGGAAGTGCTCGGACATGGGCTGGGGGTACGGGTGGGCAGATGGCTGCGTGCGGCTAAATTAGACCCCGCCCGATGCCGCGGGCAACCATGGGTCCCTTCACATCATCGGTAGAGCCCCTGTGACTCCACTGCGCACCGTCCTCCTGTCGCTTGCCCTCGCCGGTTGTGCGCACCCGGCGCCAACCGCCCCAGCACCGTTTGGCAAGGTGGTCACCGCGGCTGCGCCAGCCAGCGCAGGGCCCGCCGCGCCCTTCCCGGATTCATGGAAGTACCCCGCTGCCACACGCTCGGAGCGCGGCCCACACGCCATGGTGGCGTCAGGGAATGACATCGCGAGCGTGGCGGGGCGGGAGGTCCTGCGACGCGGCGGCAACGCGGTGGATGCGGCAGTGGCGGTCGCGTTCGCGATGGCCGTGGTGGACCCGGAGGCAGGGAACCTCGGCGGGGGCGGATTCATGCTGATCCGCCTTGCAGATGGTTCGGTCTATTTCCTCGACTATCGGGAGCAGGCACCCCTGGGGTCGACGCGTGACATGTACCTGGACGCGGACGGGAAGGCCACGGACAAGAGCCAGGTCGGATACCTGGCGCCGGCCACGCCCGGGACAGTGATGGGCCTGGCCGAGGCCCACCGGCGGTTCGGAAGGTTGCCCTTTGCGGACGTCGTCAACCCCGCCATCAGCCTCGCCCGGAACGGATTCGTGCTCGACTCGATTCGCAGTGCGCGCATCCGCGGCGACAGCACCAAGCTCGCCAGGTTCCCTGCCTCCGCGGCGATCTACCTCCCAGGTGGCCAGGTGCCGGCCCGCGGGAGCGTGCTGGTGCAGCCGGACCTCGCGCGCACCCTGGAGGCGATCCGCGACCACGGGGCGGATGGTTTCTACAGGGGATGGGTCGCGGACTCGCTGGTGGCTGACATGGCGAGGCATGGCGGACTGATCCGCCAGGCGGACCTCGATCGCTACAAGACATACTGGCGCGACCCGATCACGCTGCGCTACCGGGGGCACACGATCTACGCCGCCCCACCGCCCTCGTCGAGCGGACTGGCGATGGGCATCGTGTTCAACCTCTTCAGCACCTGGCCCACCCTGCCTCCCTTCGGATCGGCCGCCCTGCTTCAGATCGAGATCGAGGCCATGCGCCGCGCCTTCGTCCTGAGGAATTCTGCGATCGGTGATCCGGACTTCGTCACGGTGCCGGAGAAATGGCTGCTGTCCGCCGCACTTGCCGACTCCCTCCGACGCACGATCAAGCCCGGCCTGGCGACACCGACGCTGGAGGCGCAGGCAGGCGCCGGCACCGGCTCCACGACGCACATTTCCGTCATCGACGTGGATGGGAATGCGGTGGCCAACACCTATACGCTCAACGACCTCTATGGCTGTGGGGTTACCGTCCCCGGCACCGGGGTGCTGCTGAATGACATCATGGACGACTTCACCGTGGCACCCGGCCGACCCAACAGCTGGGGATTGATCCAGGGTGACGTGAACGCCATCGCACCCCTCAAGCGGCCCCTCTCCAGCATGTCACCCGCGATCGTGCTCGGACCGGACAGTACGCTGCGACTGGTGGTCGGCTCGCGCGGAGGGGCCACGATCATCACGCAGGTGCTGCAGGTGGTGAGCAACGTGATCGACCACGACATGAGCCTGAGGAACGCGGTGGCAGCACCGCGCATCCATCACCAGGCGCTGCCGGACGCCGTGCGGGTGGACCGCGGGGGCTTCAGGCCGGAGGTACTCGATTCGCTGCGTGCGATGGGCTACGAGATCAAGGAATCGCAGCCTGGCGGGGATGTCGAAGCGATTGAACCGATGGAGGGGGGATGGATCGGCGTGAGCGATCCGCGTTCGGGGGGAGGGACGGCCGGATACTGATCCGTCCCCCCATGCGGGTCAGCGCGTAAACAATTCGCTGATCGTAATCGTGATCGGCGTGCCCGGCGCCACGAAGATGTCGTTGTCCTTGGTCTGGGTCATGCGTTGCGCGCCCACGGCGCCACCAACTACGCCGCCGATCACCGCACCGGTGCCCTTCCCGATCAACCCGCCCACAATCGCGCCGGCGCCGGCGCCGCCGGCCACCTTCGCCGCATCACCCATGGAACTACCGCGATGCTTGTAAGTGAACGCCGGGGTGCTCACCGAGCCCACCAGCGGATACCTGGCGCCATCAATGAGGACATTCTGCGTGGACATGCGCAGCGTGCCCTTGTCGTTCTTGTTCTCCGACCACTTGATCGCCTCGATCTTGAGCGTCACGATCGAACCAGCCGGGATGACCGTGTTCCCTGCCGCATCCTTGACACTGCTCGCGACTCGCACCGTCACGAAGTGACCGGCACTGTCGAACTTGGACGAGATCGAGTCGACGTTGGTCGTCTCGATCGTCATACCCGCGGCCAGTTCGTGCCTGGGCTCTGGAGTTGCAACTGCAGCCGCAGGGGGCGCGGCGGCAGGCGCGGCGGCGGCTGGTCTCGGCCTCGGCCTGGCGGCCGCTGGCGGCGCGTCCCGGTAGACGACGACCGTCTCGGGAGCGGCCGTGTGCGGCATCGTCGCCGCACTGTCAACGGGCGGCGGCACATCGGACAGCGTCGCCGTCGTATCGACTGGCGCGAGCTGGAGGTCGCGGCTGGCGGTGTCGGCGACGGCCACGGCCTTCTGGTCGCCCTTGCCGCAGGCGAGGACCAGGAGCGTCGCGGTAACCGCCACGAGATGATGTTGTTTCACGTCATTCTCCCCATGGCACTTGCTGCCGGCATTGACTTCCCTGACATTCTACACGGACATGGATGAGTTGCGAAGCCTCCTGCCCTACATGCGGCGCTACCGCAGCACCTATCTCTACGGGCTGCTGTTCGTCGTGCTCTCGAACATCCTCACTACCCTCGGCCCGCGCTATCTGGAGCGCGCCATCGACGAGCTGACCCGCTCGGCCCCGCTGCGCGCGGTGGTCTGGAGCGTGTCACTCATGGTCATTGTCGCCGTAGTAGGCGGCGCCGCACGCTACGGCATGCGCGAATGCCTCAACAGCGGCAGCCGACGGGTGGAAACCGACATGCGGGACGACCTGTTTGCGCACCTGCTGCGCCAGGATGCGGGCTTCTACGACCGGCATCCCACCGGCGACGTGATGGCGCGCGCCACCAACGACCTGACGTCGCTCCGCATGGTGGCGGGCCCCGCCCTGATGTACCTGGTGGACACCACCATGCGGGCCATGCTTGTCATACCCGCGATGGCGCACATCAGCGCGCGGCTGACCTTGCTGGCCCTGCTGCCGATGCTCGGCCTCCCGCTGGTCATGATCTTCCTCGGCCGCATGATCCACAACCGGTCGCTCGCCATCCAGACGTTCTTCGGCGTCATCACGTCGCACGTGCACGAGCACATTTCCGGGGTCCGTGTGGTGCGGGCGTACCGGCAGGAACGAGCGGAAACGACCGCGTTCGCGAAGCTCAATGACGAGTACCTCGACCGCAACCTTTCCCTTGCCTACGCGCAGGGCGCCTTTCATCCGCTCCTGGCGCTCCTCGGCGGCCTCGGTACTGTCGTAGTGCTGTTGCTGGGCGGCCAGCTGGTGATCGATGGCACCGTCACGGCGGGCGCGTTCGTGGCGTTTGGCGTGTACCTCGCGATGCTCGTGTGGCCCCTGATTGCACTTGGCTGGGCAGTGAACCTGGTGCAGCGTGCCACCGCGGCCATGCAGCGCATCGGCGAGATCCTGCGGGAAAAGCCGCTGATCACGTCGCCGAGGCATCCCACCGCCCTTCCGCCGGCAGCGGGCGCGCGGAGCGTCACGTTCGAGCAGGTCTGGTTCCGCTACCCGGCGGCGCAGGATCGCGGCTGGGCACTGACCGACGTGTCCTTCCACGTGGTCGCCGGGCAGTCGCTGGCGATCGTGGGTGCGACGGGCGCGGGGAAATCCACGATCGCCGAACTCCTGTCACGCGCCTATGACCCCGAGCGCGGCCGCGTCCTCATTGACGGCGTGCCGCTCGGCCAGCTGGCGCTCCCTGAGTTGCGGCGCGCACTGGGCATCGTGCCACAGGAGACCTTCCTGTTCAGCGACACGCTGAGACACAACGTTCTGCTGGGCGCACCGGATGACGGACGACTCGAGCGGGTTGCTGAAGTGTCACAGCTTTCGGCCGCCATCCCCGAGTTGCCGAGCGGCTACGATACGATGCTGGGTGAGCGTGGCATCAACCTGTCAGGCGGGCAGAAGCAGCGGGCCGCGATCGCGCGTGCGCTGGCGCAGGACCCTCCAATTTTCGTGCTCGACGACGCGTTGAGTGCAGTGGACGCCAACACCGAGGCGAAGATCCTGCAGGCGCTCCGGGGCGCCCTGCTGGGGCGCACAACCATCGTCATCTCACACCGGCTGGCGGCTGTGCGCGATGCCGACGAGATCATCGTGCTGGATGAGGGACGCGTGGTCGAGCGGGGCACGCACCCCGTGCTTATCGCGGCGCGCGGGCGTTACTGGGAATTGCTGCGGCGCCAGGAGGCGGAGGAAGAACTGGAGTTGACGGTGTAGCACGGCGCCAGGCGCGGACGACTCACTCGGTAACGGTTACCGTACCCACGAATCCCGGCTTGGTCGCCGGCGGGTGGATTGAACAGTGGAAGCCGTACACGCCGGGCGTGTTGAAGGTGGTTGAAAACGTGCCCCCCGCCAGCAGCATCGGATAGGGATTTGTCGGGGGAGGAG
>Ga0302299_10000635_pt1 | contig 19731 bp, 18 predicted proteins | sample III_Fen_N3_4_FD_198795 | JGI IMG/M metagenome (GOLD analysis project Ga0302299, IMG submission 198795) | Peat permafrost microbial communities from Stordalen Mire near Abisko, Sweden - III_Fen_N3_4 | ecosystem: Environmental > Terrestrial > Soil > Wetlands > Permafrost | place: Sweden: Abisko... | reverse complement strand
AGTGGCATGAAGGGACCCATGTGGCGAAAGGGAAGGGACAGAGTGGGGGGATGACGGTGACTGTGGTGCGGCCGGGCTGGGTGCTGGACGTCGACTCGGGGGAGCGGCGCGACGGGTTGGCGGTCGTGGTCGTCGACGGGCTGATCGCCGAGGTCGTCAGCGAGGCGACGGCTCCGCAGGTGCCGGACGCGGAGGTGATCGAGTGCCCGGACCTCACCCTGCTGCCGGGCCTGATCGATTGCCACACGCACCTGGTCGGTGAGCCCGATGGCGGCCACGGGTACGCCGAGCTGCTCACCCGTACCGCCGCCCAGGAGGCGCTCTCCGGGGTACGCAATGCCCGCGACACCCTGCGCGCCGGCTTCACGACGGTGCGCGACGTCGGAACGTTCCGAGCCTTCATCGACGTAGCGCTGCGCGACGCGATCGCAGCCGGCTACGTCGAGGGCCCACGGATGCTCGTCAGCGGTGGCTACCTCACCTGCAGCGGCGGGGGCGGCGACATCACCGGGTTGGCGCCGGACGTGGACGCGGTGGTCCCGCGCGACCTGCGGATCGGGGTGGCCGACTCGGTCGACGAGGTCCGCCGGGCGGTGCGCCGGCTGGTCGGTGGCGGCGCCGACTTCGTCAAGGTGATCGCGACCGGCGCGGTGATGACCGAGGGCACGACCCCGGGCGCGCCCGAGTTCACCCAGGAGCAGCTCACCGTCGCGGTCGAAGAGGCCGCCCTCCTCGGCACCTACGTCGCCGCCCATGCCCACGGTGCCGAGGGGATCAAGCGGGCCATCCGGGCCGGGGTCCGGTCGATCGAGCACGGGTCGCTGATGGACGACGAGGCCATCGAGCTGCTGGCCGAGACCAGGACGTACCTCGTGGCCGACGTGTACTGCGGCGACTACATCAACGAGCAGGGCCTGCTGCACGGCTGGTCGGCGAACGTCATGCGCAAGAACGACGAGACAACCGTGGCTCAGCGCGAAGGCTTCGCCCGGTGCGTCGAGGCCGGTGTCCGGCTCGCGTTCGGCACCGACAGCGGCATCTACCCGCACGGGTGGAACGCCAAGCAGTTCGCGTACCAGGTCCAGCACGGGCAGCAGCCGATCGACGCGATCCGGTCCGCCACCACGACGGCTGCTGAGCTCATCGGACTGACCGGCCAGGTCGGACGGATCGCACCGGGCCACCACGGCGACCTGATCGGGGTCAGCGGGGACCCGCTCGCCGACATCGACCTGCTGACGGACGTCCGGCTGGTCGTGCAGGGCGGGCGATGCGTCGACCTCGGCCCGGGCCGGTAGATTCACCGCCTGTGAAGGTGCTTGTGATCGGCGGCGGTGCTCGCGAGCACGCCCTAGTCCGATCCCTCTCCCAGGACCCGGTCGTGACCGAGCTCGCCTGCGCCCCCGGAAACGCGGGGATCGGGGCGCTGGCCGAGCTGCTGCCGGTCGACCTCGCTGATCCGCTGGCCATCGGCGACCTCGCCGCGGCCTGGGGCGCCGAGTTCGTGATCATCGGGCCGGAGGGACCGCTCGTCGCGGGCGCCGCCGACGCCGTCCGCTCCCGAGGCATCGCCTGCTTCGGTCCGTCGGCGCAGGCTGCTCAGCTCGAGGGCAGCAAGGCGTTCGCGAAGGACGTGATGGCTGAGGCGGGGGTGCCCACAGCCATGGCCCACGTCTGCGACACGGCCGAGCAAGTGGCGGCTGCTCTCGACGCGTTCGGACCCCCTTACGTCGTGAAGGACGACGGGCTGGCAGCGGGTAAGGGCGTCGTCGTCACGAACGACCGCGACGAGGCGTTGGCCCATGCGGCTGCCTCCGGGACCGTCGTGGTGGAGGAGTTCCTCGACGGCCCCGAGGTCTCGCTGTTCTGCATCACGGACGGCGAGACGGTCGTCCCGCTCCAGCCGGCTCAGGACTTCAAGCGGGTCGGCGACGGCGATGCCGGGCCCAACACCGGCGGCATGGGCGCGTACTCCCCGTTGCCGTGGGCCCCCCCGACGTTGGTCGATGACGTGGTGACCCGGATCGTCCAGCCCACGGTCGACGAGCTGCACCGGCGCGGAACCCCGTTCAGTGGCGTGGTCTACGCCGGGCTGGCGCTGACGGCCAAGGGGCCGCGGGTGATCGAGTTCAACGCCCGCTTCGGCGACCCCGAGACCCAGGTGGTCCTGGCCCGGCTGGAGTCGCCGCTGCTCGGGCTGCTCCACGCTGCGGCGGTCGGGCGTCTGGACGAGATCGAGCCCCCGCGCTGGTCCGAACGCGCAGCCGTGACCGTCGTGATCGCCGCGGCGGACTACCCCGCCACGCCCCGTTCTGGTGACGTGGTCGAGGGAATCGACGAGGCTGAGCTCGTGCCGGAGGCCTACGTCCTCCACGCCGGGACCAGGCTGGCGGACGACGGAACGCTGGTCAGCGCTGGTGGCCGCGTGCTGTCGGTCACCGCGACGGGGGTCGACCTCACGGCGGCGCGAGCGGCTGCGTATGAGGCGGTGGGGGCGATCCACCTCGACGGCTCGCACCACCGCTCCGACATTGCGCAGGCGGCAGCCGAGTCTGCGCGACAATAGGTCGGTGACGAAGCCGCAGACCCCCGACGTCCTGGCCGCTCGCTACGCCTCGACGTCCATGGCGGTGCTCTGGTCGCCCGAGCACAAGATCGTGCTCGAACGACAGCTGTGGCTCGCGGTGCTGACAGCGCAGACCGATCTCGGGGTCGACGTCCCCGAGGGCGCGGTCGACGCGTACGCGAAGGTGGTCGACGTGGTCGACCTGGCTTCGATCGCCGAGCGTGAGCGGGTGAGCCGCCACGACGTGAAGGCCCGGATCGAGGAGTTCAACGCTCTCGCCGGCTTCGAGCAGATCCACAAGGGCATGACCTCGCGCGACCTCACCGAGAACGTCGAGCAGCTGCAGGTGCTCGGTGCTCTCCGGCTGGTCCGCGACAAGGCGGTCGCCGCGCTGGCCCGGTTGGCCGACCTGGCCGCGCAGCACGACGCGACGGTCATCGCCGGTCGCTCGCACAACGTCGCGGCGCAGGCTACGACCCTCGGCAAGCGGTTCGCGTCCGCGGCCGAGGAGCTGCTCGTCGCTTTCGACCGGGTCGAGCAGCTGATCGGGCGCTACCCGTTGCGCGGCATCAAGGGCCCCGTGGGCACAGCGCAGGACCAGCTCGACCTCCTCGGCGGTGACGCGGCCAAGCTGGCCGAGCTCGAGCGGCGGGTCGCCGGCCACCTCGGCTTCGACCGGGTGCTGATCAGTGTCGGCCAGGTCTACCCAAGGTCGCTCGACTTCGACGTCCTGTCGTCGCTGGTGCAGCTGGCGGCCGGCCCGTCCTCGCTCGCCACCACCATCCGGCTGATGGCCGGCAACGAGACCGTCACCGAGGGCTTCAAAGCTGGCCAAGTGGGCTCGTCGGCGATGCCGCACAAGATGAACACCCGGTCGTGCGAACGCGTGAACGGCCTCGCGGTCGTGCTGCGCGGCTACCTCTCGATGGTGGGCGAGCTCGCCGGTGACCAGTGGAACGAGGGCGACGTCTCGTGCTCGGTCGTTCGCCGGGTCGCCCTGCCCGGCGCGTTCTTCGCCCTGGACGGCCTGTTCGAGACGTTCCTCACGGTTCTCGACGAGTTCGGTGCGTTCCCCGCGGTGATCGAGCGCGAGTTGGCCCGCTACCTGCCGTTCCTGGCGACCACGAAGGTCCTGATGGCGGCGGTCCGGCACGGAGTCGGCCGTGAAACCGCGCACGAGGCGATCAAGGAGCATGCGGTGGCCGTGGCGCTGGAGATGCGCGAGCGAGGCGCTGAACGCAACGAGCTGCTCGAGCGGCTGTCGGCCGACCCCCGGCTGGGCCTCACCGCTGACGACCTCGCTGCGCTGGTCGCCGAACCGGTCACGTTCACGGGTGCGGCCGCCGCGCAGGTCGCCGAGGTCGTCAGGCGGGTGGCTGAGGTCGTCGCCGAGCACTCAGTGGCCGCGGGCTATGTTCCCGACGGCATCCTCTAAGCCGCCGATAGGGTGAGTCCGTGACCGAGTCGCAGGCCTACGCCCACGTCTACAGCGGGAAGGTCCGCGACCTGTACGACTTGGCGGACGGTTCGTTGCTGGTCGTCGCGTCCGACCGGATCTCCGCGTTCGACTGGGTGCTGCCCAGCCTGATCCCCGACAAGGGGCGGATCCTCACCGCGCTGAGTCTGTGGTGGTTCGACCAGTTCGCCGATCTGGTGCCTGGGCACGTGCTGTCGACCGACGTGCCGCCGGAGTTCGCTGGTCGGGCGATGGTCTGCGAGCGACTCGAGATGTTCCCCATCGAGTGCGTCGTGCGTGGGTATCTCGCTGGTTCGGGTCTGGTCGACTACACCGCCACGGGAGCCGTGTGCGGGGTGCGCCTGCCGCGGGGACTCGTGGACGGAGACCGCCTGCCCGAGCCGATCTTTACGCCGGCAACCAAGGCCGCGCTGGGTGACCACGACGAGAACGTCGACTTCGCGCAGGTGGCCCGCACTGTCGGCACCGAGGCGGCCGAGCACCTGCGCGCCCTCACCCTCGCGGTGTACGAGCGGGCCGAGGCGATCGCCCGGGGGCGCGGCATCATCCTGGCCGACACCAAGCTGGAGTTCGGTCGCCGGCCCGACGGCACGATCGTCCTGGGCGACGAGGTGCTGACCCCTGACTCGTCCCGGTTCTGGCCGGCAGCCTTGTGGGAGCCGGGCCACGCTCAGCCCTCGTTCGACAAGCAGTACGTGCGCGACTGGCTGACCTCGCCGGCGTCGGGCTGGTCGAAGACCTCAGGTGAAGCGCCCCCGGCACTGCCTGCAGACGTCGTCGCCCGCACAAGGGCGACCTACGTCGAGGCGTACGAGCGGCTCACCGGCCGCACGTTCGACTGACCCGCTGGACCGACGGCACCGCCATCCGACCGAGGGGATCCCGCGCATGACCTGGCTCGTCACCGGAGGTGCCGGCTACATCGGCGCCCACGTCGCCCGAGCGCTCGAGGCCGCCGGGATGGGGGTGGTCGTCCTCGACGACCTGTCGAGCGGGCACCGAGAGTTCGTCGCGCCGGGCACCGCGTTCGTCCACGGGTCGGTCGTCGACCCGGTGAGTGTCCGCGGGGCGCTGACCGATCACGGCGTCAAGGGCGTCATCCACCTGGCCGGCTTCAAGTACGCCGGGGTGTCGGTCGAGCGGCCCCTTCACACGTACGAGCAGAACGTCACGGGGATGCAGGTCCTGCTGTCGGCGATGATCGACCTCGGCGTCACGCAGCTCGTCTTCTCGTCCTCGGCCGCCTGCTACGGGTCACCCGACGTCGAGCTGGTCACCGAGGACCTGCCCACGAACCCGGAGTCGCCGTACGGCGAGAGCAAGCTGATCGGCGAGTGGCTGATCCGCGACGTCGCCAGGGTGACCCAGTTGCGGCACACGTCGTTGCGCTACTTCAACGTCGTCGGCTCGGGAGCGCCGGACCTCTACGACACGAGTCCGCACAACTTGTTCCCGCTGGTGCTGAAGGCATTGACCGAGGGGCGTACGCCGATGGTGCGGGGCGACGACTATGCGACCCCGGACGGCTCGTGCGTCCGCGACTACGTGCACGTGGCGGATGTCGCGGCTGCGCATGTGGCGGCGGCGACGGCCCTGGAGGCGGCTCGGCCGCTCGCCCCGGTCTACAACCTCGGGAGCGGCGAGGGCCTGAGCGTCCTGGAGATCATGGCGGCGATGGCCCGCGTGACCGGGATCGGGTTCACCCCGATCATCGCCGACCGTCGCCCAGGCGACCCGGACCGGATCGTCGCGTCCGGTGCCCTGGCCGCGCGCGACCTCGGCTGGGAGCAGCGCCACACCGTCGACGAGATGGTCCAGTCCGCCTGGTCAGCCTGGCAGTCCGCCCCCCACCCGTGAACTGCCCCCTCCCATGTTGATCTTGAGCAACACGGGACGACACGCCGGTCGAACCCCGGTTCTGCTCAAGATCAACATGGGAGGGGGGTTAGGTGCGGAGGGCTTCGAGGAAGTCGTGCGCCCAGCGCTGTACGTCGTGGGTGCGGATGTGCTCGCGCATGGCGCTCATCCGCCGCCGCCGGTCCTCGGGCGCTGCGTGCACGGCGGCCAGGATCGCCCCCTTGACCCCGTCCGCGTCGTACGGATTGACCAGCCAGGCCTGCGTCAGCTCGAGCGCCGCTCCGGTGAACTCGCTGAGCACCAGCGCCCCGTCGCCGTCGGTACGTGCCGCGACGTACTCCTTGGCGACGAGGTTCATCCCGTCGCGCAACGGCGTGACCAGCATGATGTCGGCGGCCTGGTAGAACGCGATCAGCTCCTCCGACTCGAGCGACTGGTACAGGTACTGCACCGGGTTCGCCCCCACGCTGCCGTAGCGGCCCATCGCCCGCCCGACCGCCAGCTCGATCTCGTCGCGGATCCGTTGGTATTCCTCGACATTCCCGCGACTAGGGGTGGCGATCTGGAAGAACACGACCGAGGTCGGGTCGAGCGATCCGTCCTCGAGCAGCTCGTCGATAGCGGTCAGCCGGACGCCGATTCCCTTGGTGTAGTCGAGTCGGTCGACGCCGAGCACCAGGGTGACCGGGTTGCCGAGCTCGGCCCGGATCTCCTTCGCCCGCGCCTGCACCTGCGGGCTGCTCGCGATCTCGTCGATGGCGGCGAAGTCGATCGAGATCGGGAAGTCGCGAGCGCGGACCCGACGGGTGTTCGGCTCGTCCGGATGGCTCTCGGTGACGACGATCTCACCGCGATCGATCACCGCATCGCAGAGCCGGGCCGCGAGCGCGGTGAAGTTGATCGCATCGTCCGGGATCTGGAACCCGACCAGGTCGGCCCCGAGGAGTCCCCAGATGATCTCCGAGCGCCACGGCAGCTGCATGAACAGCTCGATCGGCGGGAACGGGATGTGCAGAAAGAAGCCGATGCGGACGTCGGGTCGCAGCTCGCGGAGCAGCCGAGGCACGAGCTGGAGCTGGTAGTCGTGCACCCAGACGGTCGCACCCGGCGCCGCCACCTCCGCGACGGCCTCCGCGAAGCGCCTGTTCACCGACCGGTATGCGGTCCACAGGTGCCGGTGGTACGTCGGCGTCGCGACCGCGTCGTGGTACAGCGGCCAGATCGTCGCATTGCTCATGCCCTCGTAGTACAGCTCGACCTCGTCGGCGGTGAGGCCAACGTCGATCAGGGCGAGGTCGTTGTCGCCGCTTGGTAGCGGGGCCTGACTGCCGTCGCTGGCGCCGCCGCTCCATCCCACCCAGACGGCCGGCTGGCCGTGCAGCGCCGGGCTGAGAGCGGAGACCAGGCCGCCGGGCGACCGGCGCCAGGTGACCGACCCGTCGTCCGCAGTGATCGCGTCGACGGGCAGTCGGTTGGCTACGACCACGAAGTCGTATGTGGGACCAGACAAGGACAACACCTCCGGCTGGGGGTCTACCCAGCGCATCCCAGGTTAGTCGCGGTCGGGCAGCTCGGAGGCGGCCACGGGATCCCCGACCACGACGCGGAACACCGGGATGTACCGCCCCGCGTGGTCCTCGTACGTCGCGTACGCGGACCACATGCTGGTGAGCCGTTCGTACAGCGCGTCGCGGTCCGCATCCACCGCTTCGGTGAACGTGGCCCGGAAGTGTTCGCCGTCGATCTCGACGTACCCCTCGGGGTTCGCCCGGGCGTTGAAGACCCAGCCCGGCACCTTGGCCTGCCCGGCGTTGGACCCGGTGACGACGAACGGCGCGTCCGCTCCGTCGCCCTCCCGTATCGAGAGCAGTGGGCTCTTGCGCCAGGTTCCGGACTTGCGGCCGAGGGTGGTGATCCAAACGACGCGCTGGCCGCCGGGGAAGCGTCGACCGAGCCGCCCGCCGGACACCCGGTGGAGCACCCGGTGGCCGCGAGTGGTCGTCCTGAGCACCAAGCCCATGACGGCGTCGTACGTCCTCTTGTCCACGTCGGGAACGGTATCCTGAACGGACCGCCGAACACCCTCCACACCGGGAGCGCCTCGTGGCCCGCGTCGTCGTCGACGTCATGCTCAAGCCGGAGATCCTCGACCCCCAGGGTCAGGCCGTCCAGGGAGCGCTGGGGCGCTTGGGATTCGCCGGGGTGACCAGCGTCCGTCAGGGCAAGCAGTTCGTCATCGACGTCGACGGCCCGGCCGACGACGCGCTCCGTAGCCGGGCGGACGAGATGGCCACCACACTCCTCGCGAACCTCGTCATCGAGGACTACACGGTCCAGGTCGCCGACTGATGGCGCCGCGGATCGGGGTCGTCACCTTCCCCGGCTCCCTCGACGACCGGGACGCGGCGAGAGCTGTGCGTCTGGCCGGGGGCGAGCCGGTTGCGTTGTGGCACAAGGACAATTCCGTTGCCGGCGTGGATGCCGTCGTGCTTCCGGGCGGCTTCTCGTACGGCGACTACCTGCGCTGCGGTGCGATCTCCCGGTTCTCCCCGGTGATGGCGGCCGTGATCGAGGGTGCGCAGGCCGGACTGCCGGTCCTGGGCATCTGCAACGGGTTTCAGATCCTCTGCGAGTCGGGGCTGCTGCCGGGGGCGCTCACCCGCAATGACAACCTTCACTTCGTGTGCCGAGACCAGCGGCTGCGGATCGAGTCGGTGACCACGGCCTGGACCAGCGGCTACACCGCGGGTCAGGAGATCGTCGTCCCGCTGAAGAACGGCGAGGGCGGCTACGTCGCCGACGAACGCACCCTCGACGAGCTCGAGGCCGAGGGCCGGGTCGTCGCCCGCTACCTCGAGGTGAACCCGAACGGCTCCCGGCGCGACATCGCGGGGATCTCCAACGCCGCCGGCAACGTCGTCGGTCTGATGCCCCACCCCGAGCACGCCGTCGAGCCGCTGACCGGCCCCACCACGGACGGCCTGGCCTTCTTCACCTCCGTGCTGACCCAGCTCGTACGCCCATGATCGAGGAGTTCGCCCCGTGAGCGTCGACACCGTCAAGAACGCCGAAACCACGCCGGAGGCGGTGCAGCCGTACGCCGAGCTCGGTCTCAAGCCCGACGAGTACGCGCGCATCCGCGAGATCCTCGGCCGCCGCCCGACGTCGTCCGAGCTCGCCATGTACTCCGTCATGTGGAGCGAGCACTGCTCGTACAAGTCGAGCAAGGTGCACCTGCGACAGTTCGGCGACAAGATCCCGGCGGAGGCAGCGGACGTGCTGCTCGTGGGCATCGGCGAGAACGCCGGGGTCGTCGACGTCGGCCAGGGGTACGCGGTCACGTTCAAGGTCGAGAGCCACAACCACCCGAGCTACGTCGAGCCGTACCAGGGTGCGGCCACCGGAGTAGGAGGGATCGTCCGCGACATCCTCACGATGGGCGCTCGCCCCGTCGCGGTGATGGATCCGCTGCGGTTCGGTCCTGCCGACGCGCCGGACACCCGGCGGGTGCTCCCCGGGATCGTCGGTGGCATCGGGGGCTACGGCAACTGCCTTGGGCTGCCCAACATCGGCGGCGAGCTGGTGTTCGACCCGTCGTACCTCGGCAACCCGCTCGTCAACGCCCTTTGCGTCGGAGTGATGCGGCACGAGGACATCAAGCTGGCCAAGGCCGCCGGTCCCGGAAACCTGGTCGTGCTGTTCGGCGCCAAGACAGGCGGCGACGGCATCGGGGGTGTGTCGGTGCTGGCCTCCGAGACGTTCGACGCCGACGGCCCGAGCAAACGGCCGAGCGTGCAGGTGGGCGACCCGTTCACCGAAAAGCTGCTGATCGAGTGCTGCCTGGAGATCTTCGCCGCTGACCTGGTCGTCGGCATCCAGGACCTTGGCGGCGCCGGCATCTCGTGCGCCACGTCCGAGCTGGCGAGCGCTGGTACGGGCGGCATGCACGTGACGCTCGACCAGGTCCCGTTGCGCGACGCCTCGCTCTCGCCGGAAGAGATCCTGATGAGCGAGTCGCAGGAACGCATGTGCGCGATCGTCGAGCCGGTGCACCTCGATCGTTTCCTCGAGATCTGCGCGAAGTGGGACGTCACGGTCACCGTCATCGGTGAGGTCACGTCCGGCGATCGCCTGGTCATCGAGTGGCACGGCGAGACGATCGTCGACGTTCCACCGCGCACCGTGGCGCACGAGGGTCCGGTGTACGAGCGCCCGTACGCCCGCCCCTCGTGGCAGAACGCCCTGCAGGCTGATGCGCCCACGCCAGAGCGCCTCGCCCGCCCCTCGACCCCGGCCGAGCTGCGCGACACGCTGCTTCGGATGGTCGCCTCGCCCAACCTGGCCAGCAAGACGTGGGTCACCAGCCAGTACGACAAGTACGTGCAGGGCAACACGGTGCTGGCCCAGCCCGAGGACTCAGGCATGGTCCGCATCGACGAGGTCACCGGTCTTGGCATCGCGCTGGCCACCGACGGCAACGGGCGGTTCGCCAAGCTCGACCCGTACGTCGGTGCCCAGCTAGCCCTGGCCGAGGCCTACCGCAACGTCGCCGCGGGCGGGGCCCGGCCGCTGGCGGTGACCAACTGCCTCAACTTCGGGTCGCCCGAGGACCCGGACGTGATGTGGCAGTTCGCGGAGGCTGTGCGGGGGTTGGCCGACGGCTGCCTCGAGCTCGGCGTCCCGGTCACGGGTGGCAACGTGAGCTTCTACAACCAGACCGGGGACCTGCCCATCCTGCCGACGCCGGTCATCGGCGTGCTCGGGGTCATCGACGACGTCGAGCGACGCACTCCGATGGCCTTCGGGCCGGTGGGCGAGACGATCCTGCTGGTGGGCCAGACCCGCGACGAGTTGGCTGGATCCGAGTGGGCCCACACCGTGCACGGCCACCTCGGCGGCCTCCCGCCGATGGTGGACCTCTCACGAGAGCGGCAGCTCGCCGACATTCTCGTCGCGGGGTCGCGCGACGGGATGATCACCGCGGCGCACGACGTGTCCGACGGCGGGCTCGCTCAGACGATCGTCGAGATGGCACTGCGCTCGGGTACCGGCGCGCGCATCTTCCTGCCCGACGACCTCGACCCGTTCGTCGCTCTGTTCGCCGAGTCGGCGGGGCGTGCTGTCGTGGTGGTTCCCCGTTCCGAAGAGCTTCGCTTCACCGATATGTGCGTGGCCCGATACGTCCCCGTTGCCCGTATCGGTGTTGTCGACGGCGTAGGGAAGGACGCCGTGCTCGACGTTCAGGGCTTGTTCAGCGTCGACTTGGCCGACCTCAACGCCGCCGCGGAGGCGACCCTTCCAGCGTTGTTCGGCTGAGCCGGGTCCGGCCTGACGGTGAGCGCAGAGATGGCCAGGTGAGCGGGGCCCCCTGCAGACCCCGCCCACCTGTGGCGATCATGCGTCTCGGGCGAGCGGTTCCGTGCCAAGAAGCGGTTGCACGTTCGTGCCGTGTCACGAACAAGCAAGTCAGATCACCCGATCGGCGCAAAATATTCGACGAGTTGGCCCAGTCGACACGACAGGCCCTGCGTTCATCAGCATCCTTGGAGCATGCCGTCGAGTAACCAACGAGCTCGCGAGGCGGGTGCACTCTACGACGCACTCATGCTGCTCGACGGCGGAACGAGTGAAGCACTTGCCGAGGCCGTCCACCGGCCGGAGCCCGCGGTGGTGGCGCTGCTGGACGAGCTCGTCGAGGCCGGTTTCGTCTGGAGCGACGCCGGACCACCGATCACGTACCACCGTGCTCACCGGACGGCCGGAGTGGTCGCGCTGGCGGCCCGCCGTCGCGCCGAGCTCGCCGACCTCGGCGACCGGCTCGAGCTGGACCTCGGTGTGCTCAACGTGCTCCTGTCGCGAACCGAGGTGTCGGGCGGCTGGCAGCCACGACTGGAGCGGATCAGCGATCTTCCGAGCATCCGGGCGCGACTGGCCGAGCTGCAGCGCACGTCCTCGGTCGAGCTGCTCGGGTTCGACTACGGCTCGATGAGCCGAGCCCGAAAGGCGCTGCGTCAGGAGGCGTACGAGGCCTCGGCCAAGCTCGACCGGGAGTGGCTGGCCCGCGGCGGGTCGATGCGCACGATCTTCACCGAGGCCGTCCAGTACGACACGCTCGCCTGGGCTTTCACGCGGCGGCCGATCAGCGAGGGTGGGCTCGTCCGACTCAGCCCGGCGTTGCCGATGCAGCTGCTCATCGTGGACCGAGAGGTTGCGATCGTGCAGGTCGACCCGAAGGACTCCTCGGCGGGTGCGTTGTTCATCAGCGAGCCGGGAATCGTCAGCGCCCTGGTCGACCTGTTCGAGGTCTACTGGCTGCACGCGAGCGAGATCGACAGCCCGGCCGGCAAGGACGCGAACGACCTCACGGCCCAGCAGCGAGCGGTGCTCGGGCTGCTCGAGCTGGGGCACAAGGACGAGTCCATCGCGCGACACCTGGGCGTCTCGTTGCGTACCGCGAACCGGGTCATCGCCGAGACGCTCGCGGGACTTGGGGCCGAGAGCCGGTTCCAGGCGGGCGTCCTGGCGGCCAAGCGTGGCTGGCTCACGCAGCGCCACCCGGCCGACGATCAGGATCCGGACGCGCCGCAGCCCGAGACTGAGCAGCCCGAGCCTTAGTAGAAGCCGTGCGCCTGCCAGTACGCCCAGGCGCCGCAGGGGGTGGAGTAGCGGGCCGCGATGTAATCGAGCATCCAGTTGATCTGGGTGACCGGGTTGGTCTGCCAGTCGGCACCGGTCGAGGCCATCTTGCTGCCGGGCTGGGCCTGCGGGATGCCGTACGCTCCGGCCACCGATCCCGCGTTCCAGCGCCAGCTGCTCTCCTTCGACACGACGTTGCTCAGGCAGGTGTACTGCGAAGCGGCGAGGCCGCGGCCGGTGATCATCTCGGCGGCCACGGTGCGCACAGCGGCCAGATCGGAGTGGTCGAGCGGGCTGCAAGCCATCGGGTCGACGGCGACATTGGCCAGGCCGGCGACGTTGACGCCGGTGAGGGTCGTGCCGGCGCCGACGGCCCACGACCGGGTCCCGTCGAGCACGCCCAAGTGGTTGTACCAACGGACGGTTCCGTCAGCAGGGACTCCGAGCAGGATGCCTCCGCCCGCGGAGACCAGGGTGGGGAAGGTCCATCCGGTGCCCACGACCGCGCCGCTTCCGCTCCGCCACGCCGCGCGGCCGGTGAGCCAGCCGTCGTGGTGGTACCAACGGAGCTGGCCGGCCGAGTCGGTCAGGTAGATCGTGCCCAGGCCACCTGGCACGACGTGGGCGAACGTGCCCCACCCGGTGCCTACGACAGCACCGGCGCCCGAGGCGAACGTGCCCGTACTCGTGAGGTAGTTCGTCAAGCGGTACCAACGCAGCTGACCCGCCGCGTTGATGCCGTAGAGCGTTCCGTCGCCCCCGGTGACCACTTGCGTGAACGTCGACCACCCGTGGCCGATCTCCTTGCCGCTGGCCGGGTCCCACGTGGGTTGGCCGCTGGCCGAGCCGAGGTGGCGGTACCAGAACAAGTGCCCGGTGCTGTCGATGGCGAAGAACACGCCGTTGCCGCCGGCAATCAGCTTGGCGAATCCGCCCATCGCTGGGCGCTGGATGGCGGCGACCTCGCTGACGGCGCCCGGCGATGTCGGCGCGCTGTCGAGCCATTCGTGCAGGTCACCGTTGGCGCTGACGCCGTAGATGGCCGCGCTCGAGGCACAGGCTCCCACCACGGCAGCATCGGCAGGGGCGACCGCTTGAAGGGGCAGCGCGACCGCTGCGCTGGCGAGCAGCACAGCAGCAATTCGCTTGAACGGGTTGCGCACGAAGGTCCCTTGCGATCGACAACAGGACGCGGGCCGGCCCCTCGAGCGGGGGCGCCACCAAAGCCGTACGGTTGTAGCGAACCACACCGGCGGCCCGTACCGCTACCAAACCGTTACCTACGGTTCGAGGGGGACGCGTGAGCTCACCGCCGCTGTCCCGGCCGATGGTGTCGGTTCTGCCCGAGGTTGACACTGGTCGCCCACCTCTGCTTTTCGTCGCCGAACACGACGTCGGAGCGAGCGCTTTCGCGTTGCATTGGCTGCCTGCCTCCGCCGCCGCCGGGTACCCCGCGCACGCGGTGTCCGTCCCCACGTCCTTGCGCGACGGCGTCGAAGAGGTGCGGCGGGCCGCCGCCTCCCTCTCGAGCGCTCCGGTCTTCCTGGGCCACGGGCTCGGTGGCGCGGTCGTCCTGCTGCTCCTCGATCAGGAACCGGCTCCGGCGGGCGTCCTGCTGGCACCTTCGCGACTACCCAGGAGGCGACGCGTCGGCAAAGTCGACGTCCCGCTTCTCGTCATCGGGACGCCGGACGACCCGGAGGTGCCGTCCGACGACGTCCGTCGGACCGCTCGGGAGCAAGGCGTCGTCCCGGTGTGGTTCCCCGGTCTCGGCCACGACCTGATGCTCGGCGCGGGCCAGGAGCGGGTGCTGGAGACGGTCCTCGAATGGGTCGGCCGGGCCGCTCCCGGTGGCACCGGAACGCGATGATGGCCGGCCCTCCGCTCGATCCGGCTGAGGTCGCTGCGGCCCTGGAGTCCTGCCTTGCTGCGGTCGATGCCGGGGCGGCCCCCTCGGTCGCCGACCTCCGCCTTGCGGTCCGCGGCACCCTCCGCGCCTTCGCCGGGCGGGTGCCCGGGCACAGCGTCGAGGTGCGGGTCCCGCCGTACGCCGCGGTGCAGTGCATCGAGGGTCCGCGGCACACCCGCGGGACCCCGCGTGCGGTGGTCGAGACGGATGGGCTCACCTGGTTGCTCCTCGTCAGCGGGAGGCGGCAGTTCGCGGACGCGGTCGCGGCGGGACGGGTTCGGGCCAGCGGCGAACGATCCGACCTGACGCCTTACCTGAGCCGCTGATTTCGACGCCCGCCTGCGATGTGGCAACGATTTGCTGGTGCCGAAGGTAACGATTGCGACGGAATACGCACTCGAACGGCGCTGTCGCCGCCGCAGCGCGGTAACCTGCCCAGCGCCAGTTACACCACGTGCGACGGGAGGGCCAGCGCATGACGGAGCAGCCCCTCGTAGCCGTTCGCCTCCGCGGCCTTCGTAAGCAGTTCGGCGCCGGCGCGCACCTGGTAACCGCTGTCGACGGCGTCGACCTGGACGTCAACGACGGTGAGTTCATCACGTTGCTCGGACCCTCCGGATCGGGCAAGACGACGGTCCTGCGGATGATCGCCGGGTTCGAGCTCCCCACCGCCGGCACGATCGAGCTGGACGGCGTCGACGTCACCCGACGGGCCCCGTTCGAGCGCGACGTCAACACGGTGTTCCAGGACTACGCGCTGTTCCCCCACATGACCGTGCAGGAGAACGTCGCCTACGGGTTGCGAGTGAAGAAGGTCGGCCGGGCCGAGCGCACCAAACGGGCCCAGGAGGCGCTGGAGAGCGTGCGCCTGGGGGAGTACGGCGGACGGACGCCCGCTCAGATGTCCGGCGGCCAACGGCAGCGGGTCGCCCTGGCTCGGGCCCTGGTCAACCGGCCCAAGGTGCTGCTCCTCGACGAGCCGCTCGGAGCGCTAGACCTCAAGCTGCGCGAGCAGATGCAGGTCGAGCTGAAGGAGATCCAGCGGCAGGTCGGCATCACCTTCCTGTTCGTCACGCACGACCAGGAGGAAGCGCTGACGATGTCGGACCGGATCGCGGTGTTCAACGCCGGCCGGATCGAGCAGGTCGGCACACCCGCGGAGGTCTACGAGCGCCCGGCCACGGCGTTCGTCGCGGGTTTCGTCGGCACCTCGAACCTGCTCACCGGCGCCGCGGCCCAGGCCATCGTCGGCAAGGAGGGCACTTGGTCGGTGCGCCCGGAGAAGATCCGCATCGACCTGCCGGAGACGGCCGCTCCGCCCCGGTCCGGCGAGCACTCTGCCGACGGGACCGTGCGCGAGGTCGTCTACGTCGGATCGTCGACCAGGTTCCTGGTCGACCTCGACGCCGGGGGCTCGCTGATGGCTCTTCAGCAGAACCTGCAGACGTCGTCGATGGACGTGCTCGCCTACCGGAAGTCGCGCGTACGACTGGCCTGGCGGGCCGAGCACGAGTTCGAGATCGCAAGCAGCGCTTCCTAGTCCTCACAGCCAAAGTCCCTGCTCACTCCGCACGCCCTGCACTCTCAACCGAATGGAGAAGCCCATGGCGCGCTCGCGTCTGGTGAAGGTAGCGACAGCCGGTGCCCTTGTGGCTCTGCTCGCCACGGCCTGTGGCACCAGTTCGAGCGGCGGCAGCGCGCAGCCGGGCTCGACCAAAGCGCAACCACCCAAGCTAGACGCGCTGAAGACGCTCGGCGCTGGTGAGGGTGCCATCAACATCCTGGCCTGGGCCGGCTACGCCGAGAACGGCAGCACCGACAAGACCGTCGACTGGGTGACGCCATTCGAGAAGGCGACCGGGTGCACCACGAAGGTGCAGGTCGCAAACACCTCTGACGAGATGTTCGAGAAGATGGGCACCGGCAACTTCGACGTCGTGTCCGCGTCGGGTGACTCGTCGCTGCGGCTCATCTATGCCGGCAAGGTTGCCCCTGTCAACACCGACCTGCTCACCAACTACGCCGATGTGCCGTCGTTCCAGAAGATGCAGCAGTGGAACTCCGTCAACAGCGTGGCGTACGGCATGCCGCACGGCTGGGGCGCGCAGCTGATGGCGTACCGCACCGACAAGGTCGTCCCGGCACCGGACTCGTGGGCTCCGGTCTGGGACCCGAACTCCGCCTACAAGAGCAAGATCACGATGTACGACTCCTCGGTCGACGGCATCGGCGCGGCTGCGGTCTACCTGATGGCGACCCGGCCTGATCTCGGGATCAAGAACGCGTACGCCCTGGACCAGAAGCAGTTCGATGCGGCGATCGCGCTGCTGCAGGCGCAGAAGCCCGCGGTGGGCAGCTACTGGTCCGCGTACGCGGACGCGCAGAAGGCGCTGGAGAGCGGTACGACGGTTATCGGCTCGACCTGGCAGATCATCGTCAACCTGGCCAAGGGCGACAAGGCGCCCGTCGCCTCGGTCCTGCCCAAGGAAGGCGCGACCGGATGGGCCGACACCTGGATGGTCGACGCGAAGACCCCGCACCCGAACTGCTCGTACCTGTGGATGAACTGGGTGACCACGCCCGCCGTGCAGGCCCAGATCGCGGAGTGGTTCGGCGAGGCCCCGGCCAACGTCAAGGCCTGCGCCCTGACCGTGGACAAGGGTCACTGCGACACGTTCCACGCCAACGACGAGGCGTACTTCAAGAAGATCGCCTTCTGGTCGACACCCCAGAGCGACTGCTTGGACGGACGCACCGACGTGAAGTGCCTGCCGTACTCCGAGTGGAGCAAGGCGTGGAGCAGCCTGCGTAGCTGACCGGGTCATGGGATCGACGCTTCTCAAGAAGGCAGCGCAATGTCGGGTTCTGCATCAGCAGGTCGCCGGTTGTCGGCGGCCCTGTTCCGACGGCCCAGGCTTCGGCTCGGCGGTCTGCTGGTGCTCCCGATGGGCTGGCTGGTCTTCGTCTACCTGGCGGCGCTCTTCGCCCTCCTGGCGACGTCGTTCTTCCTCGTGGACGAGTTCACCAACGCCGTCCAGGCCGGCTTCACGCTGGCCAATTTCCATGACGTGCTCACGAATTCGGCCTACTACGGCCTGACGCTGCGCACGGTCGGCATCGCCTTCACTGTGACCGTCCTCTGCACGGTGATCGGCCTACCGATGGCGTTCTTCATGGCCAAGGTCGTGCCGGCTCGCTGGCGAAACCTCCTGGTGGCCCTCGTCGTAACGCCGCTATGGGCGTCGTACCTCGTGAAGGTGTACGCGTGGCAGGCGATGGTCCAGCCGGAGTCCGGAGTGCTCGACTGGCTGCTCAAACCGTTCGGGCTCAACGGTCCCGGCTACGGCATCGTTGCCGTGATCCTCACGCTGACCTATCTGTGGCTGCCGTACATGATCCTGCCGATCTACGCCGGCCTCCAGCGGTTGCCCGACTCCCTGGTCGAGGCGTCGGGGGACCTGGGTGCGCGACCGTCTCGCACGATCCGCAGCATCGTCCTTCCGTTGATCTACCCGTCGGTGATCGCGGGCTCGGTCTTCACGTTCTCACTCAGTCTCGGCGACTACATCACCGTCCAGATCGTGGGCGGCAAGACTCAGATGCTGGGCAACGTCGTGTACCAGAACTACACGGCCAACCTTCCGTTCGCGGCCGCGATCGCCGTGATCCCCGTCGTGATCATGGTCGTCTACCTGATGCTCGTGCGCCGTACCGGCGCTCTGGAGAACCTGTGAGGGCCGGTCGATGATGTTGTCGCGCAAGGCGCGCTGGCTCTTCGGGGTCGCGATGGCCTTCGGGCTCACCTTCATCTACGTCCCGCTCGCGGTCGTGGTGATCAACTCGTTCAACGCCAGCAAGGTCTTCGCCTGGCCGCCGAAGGAGTTCACGACCCACTGGTGGACCGAGGTGTTCGGCAACGACGGCGTCCGCGAGGCGGTCCTCACCTCGATCGAGGTCGGCGTGATCGCGACCACCTTCGCGCTCGTGCTGGGAACTCTGCTCGCCTTCGCGTTGAGCCGGTACTCGTTCTTCGGCCGGCAGTCGCTGTCGCTGCTGGTCGTGCTGCCGATCGCCCTGCCGGGAATCGTCACCGCGTTGGCCTTCCGCACCGCGTTCCGGACCATCCTCGGGGTCGAGCTGTCGATCTGGACCGTCGCGATCTCGCACGGGACGTTCTGCATGGTCGTGGTCTACAACAACGTGATCGCCCGACTGCGGCGGATGGGGTCGACGCCGGAGGAGGCGTCGATGGATCTCGGCGCGGACACCTTCACGACGTTCCGGCTGATCACGTTCCCGCTCCTGCGAGGGGCACTGCTGGCTGGGGCGCTGCTCGCGTTCGGACTGTCGTTCGACGAGATCGTGGTGACCTTGTTCACCGCCCCGCCCGGCGTGACCACACTCCCGATCTGGATCTTCCAGAACCTCTCGCGACCCAACCAGGCTCCGGTCGTGAACGTGGTCGCAGCGATCCTGGTGGTCGCGTCGATCATCCCGATCTACCTGAGCCAGCGACTCGCGGGCGATTCCCCAGGCGGCGGCCGCCTCTAACCTCGCCTCGGCGCGCGGCCAGGGGGTGTGAGTTGGGACCCTCTAGCGTCGGTGGTTTGGTGCCGATCATGTGACGGTGAGGCTGTATCTCGTCATGGCACTGCTGCTGGCCGGGGGCTGGTTCGTCATCCGGCAGGCCCAGGGCCACCGCCACCGGACCGTGATCGCGGTGCTGCTGCTGCCTGCCCTCGTGCTGGGCTGGTTCGAGTACGAGGACCGGCGTGCGGTGCAGCTGATGTCCCACGTCGCGTCCGTGCTGGCCCACCGACCGGTGAGCGTGAACTGCCAGCGCTACTCGGGTGCTCTGGTGGACATGGGCTCCGAGCTGGGCTCCGTCCAGTTCGACGAGAACGGCGACCCGTCGGACGTCACCGACCTGAAGTACGACGCGTGCACCAACCTGCGGGCCTGGCTTGGTTCGAACAAGCAGTCGCCGACGCTCGACCAGGTGATCGCTGTGCACGTGCTCGCCCACGAGTCCGAACACCTCGCGGGGGTGATCAGCGAGGTACTGGCCGAGTGCAACTCGGTCCAGACGACCGAACGGACGGCCCTGCTGCTCGGGGCGACCGCGGCCCAGGCGCGGAGCCTCGCCGAGGAGTACGCGACCGACGTGTACCCGCGGATGCCCGACGGCTACCGCTCGACCGACTGCCGACCCGGAGGGTCGCTCGACCGCCACCCCGACGACCCCGCCTGGCCCTGAGCAAGCACTTTCGCCGGGTAGACTCGGGC
>Ga0302299_10000633_pt1 | contig 19746 bp, 18 predicted proteins | sample III_Fen_N3_4_FD_198795 | JGI IMG/M metagenome (GOLD analysis project Ga0302299, IMG submission 198795) | Peat permafrost microbial communities from Stordalen Mire near Abisko, Sweden - III_Fen_N3_4 | ecosystem: Environmental > Terrestrial > Soil > Wetlands > Permafrost | place: Sweden: Abisko... | reverse complement strand
CGACCGGTGAGGCGACGGGCGCGGTCGACGCGGCGCCCGCGGTGCCCCCGCCCGCTGCGGCCCGGGTCGCGCTGGCCGACGATGTCGCGGCCGCGCTCGAGCGGGTGCTCCGCGGCGAGGGCTGAGCGGCTCATGGCGGAGCCGAGGCAGCGGTTCTCGAGATGCGGACCGCGGCGACCCGGCGCAGGATGCGTCGTACAGCCACGTCGCCGGCGGCCCGAGACCCTGGCGACGTGGCTGGCCCTCGTCCGGTGCGCGTCCTGGGTTCGTGGCGGTGCCGCGCGTCGGGGTACCCTCGCCGATCGGCACCGCGTGCCGCCCGGGGCGCATAGCTCAGCTGGTTAGAGCACCTCCCTTACAAGGAGGTGGCCGGGGGTTCGAGTCCCTCTGCGCCCACCCGACCACCACGACGATCCGACACGGGGGACCGATGAGGCGAGTGCTCGCCGCGCTGCTCGGCATGCTGGTCGTCGTCACGGCCCTCGTCGCGCCGGCGCACGCCGCGGGCGTCGCGCCGAAGGGCAGCGTCGGCATCGACGTCAGCTACCCCCAGTGCGGTTCGGTGGGTCCGTCGATGACGGGCGCGTTCGGCGTCGTCGGCGTGACCGGCGGGGCGGCGTGGACCGCGAACCCCTGCCTCCAGGCGGAGGCGGCGCAGTTCCCGGCGGCCCTCCACCTCTACGTCAACACCGGCTGGAACGCCGCGTCGCCCCACGCCACCGGCACCTCGCCGCGGGTGTGCGCCAAGGGCGACGCCCTGTGCCGCGCCTACGACTACGGCTACGGCGCCGGTCGGTCCGCGCTGGCCGTGGCCGCCGCGGCGGGCGTGAAGGCCCGGACCTGGTGGCTCGACGTGGAGAACGGCAACACGTGGAGCACCGTGCCCGCGCAGAACCGGGCCAGCCTGCAGGGCGAGTACGACGCGCTGCGCAAGGGCGGCGTCGCCGTGGTCGGTGCCTACAGCACGACGGCGCAGTGGAACGGGATCACCGGGTCGTGGCAGAACAGGTGGCCGAGCTGGGGAGCCACCGTCCTGTCGTCCGCGTCGCAGGCGGCGACGTACTGCACCGGCCACCGGTTCACCGGCGGGCAGACCTGGATGATCCAGTTCCGCGGCGCCACCTACGACGGGGACGTCGCCTGCGCCGTCGGCTCGGTCCCGTCGGCGCCGCGGTCGGTCGTCGTGACGTTCCCGGCCGCGCACGCCGCCCGTGCCACGTGGGCGACGCCTGCCTCCCGCGGCAGCGCCGCGGTGACGGGCTACCAGGTGCGCTGGACCGCCGACGCCGGACGTCACTGGACCGCCTGGGCGGGCACGAGGCTCGTGCGCGTGCTCACGCGGCGCGGTCTGGTGAAGGGCCATGCCTACACGGTCCAGGTGCGCGCGGTGAACGTCTTCGGAGCCGGGCCGGTCGGCGCCCGACGCTTCGTGCAGGGTCGCTAGCCTCGGCCCATGCCCTTCGACGCTGCCACCCCTGCCTCGACGCCGGACCTCGTCGTCGCGGACGCGCGAGTCCGCCTGCCTGACGGCGGCTTCGTCTCCGGGATCGCGATCACCGGCGACCGGATCACCGCGCTGGGCGAGGCCGCCGACGTCGTGGCGCTCGCCGGTCCGGGCACCCGCGTCGTGCGCGCTCCCGGTCGGCTGCTGCTTCCCGGCTTCCAGGACAGCCACATCCATGCGCCGTTCGCGGGCCGCAACCGGCTGCGGGTCTGGCTCAACGACCTCCTCGGCAAGCAGGACTACCTCGACGCGATCGCGGCCTACGCCGCAGCGAACCCCGACGAGCCGTGGATCGTGGGCGGCGGCTGGGCGATGGAGTGCTTCCCCGGCGGCCTGCCGCGCAAGGAGGACCTCGACGCCGTCGTGCCCGACCGACCGGTGTTCCTGTTCAACAAGGACGTGCACGGTGCGTGGGTCAACAGCCGCGCGCTCGCGCTGGGTGGCATCACGCGCGACACGGTCGACCCCTCCGACGGCCGCATCGAGCGCGACGCCGACGGCGAGGCGACCGGGTGCCTGCACGAGGGGGCGGCGTACTCCTTCAACGACCACGTCGTGCCAGCGCCCGGGAAGGTCGAGTGGGAGGCGTCGGTCCTCGAGGCGCAGCGCCACCTGCACGCGCTCGGCATCACCGGCTGGCAGGACGCGTGGGTGACGCCGGCGACGCTCGAGGCCTACCGCTCGCTCGCTGCCGACGGCCGGCTCACCGCTCGCGTCGTCGGAGCACTGTGGTGGGACCGCCACCGCGGTCTCGAGCAGATCGACGATCTCCTGGCGCAGCGCGAGAGTGCTTCTGGCGCGGCGATCTCCGCCGGGTCGGGTGTCTCCGGCTTCTTCCCGACGACGGTCAAGATCATGACCGACGGCGTGCTCGAGAACTACACAGGCGCGCTGCTCGAGCCGTACTGCGACGGCTGCGGCGGGCACACCGAGAACCACGGCCTGTCCTACGTCGACCGCGCGGAGCTCGCAGCCGCGGTGACCGAGCTCGATGCGCTCGGCTTCCAGGTGCACATGCACGCGATCGGCGACCGCGCGGTGCGCAACGCCCTCGACGCGATCGAGGCGGCGCAGCAGGCGAACGGCACGAACGACCACCGGCACCACATCGCCCACGTGCAGGTCGTGCAGCCCGAGGACGTGCCACGCTTCGCGCAGCTCGGCGTCATCGCGAACTGCCAGACCTACTGGGCGAAGCCCGACCCGCAGATGGAGGAGCTCACGATCCCGTTCCTCGGGCGCGACCGGGTCGACATCCAGTACCCGTTCGAGGCCATGCGCGCCGCGGGCGCGCGGCTCGCCATGGGCAGCGACTGGTCGGTCACGACGGCCGACCCGCTCGCGCAGCTCGAGGTCGCGGTGACCCGCGCCGAGCGCGACGGCGCGGCGTTCCTGCCCGAGCAGCGGCTGCGGCTCGACCACGCGGTCGACGCGTTCACGAGCGGATCGGCGTACGTCAACCACGACCACGACGCCGGAGCGATCGCCGTCGGCATGCGCGCGGACCTCGCGCTGCTCGACCTCGACGTGCTCGCCGACGGGTTCGCCTCCGGCGGCCGCGCGCCCCTCGCCGACGCGAGCGTGGAGCTGACGGTCGCGTCCGGGCAGGTCGTGCACGACCTGCTGTCCTGACGGTCCGCCGGAGGGCGGCACCCAGGGGCGTGGGACTCGGCTCAGGCCGGGGAGTCGGCCAGCTCCTCGTCGTCGACCGCACCGACGAACTGCGCGTTGTAGAGGTCGAAGTAGTGGCCCCGGCGCTCGAGCAGCTCCTCGTGCGTGCCCTGCTCCACGATGCGGCCCTCCTCCATGACGAGGATGAGGTCGGCGTCGCGGATGGTGGAGAGCCGGTGCGCGATGACGAAGCTCGTGCGGTCCGAGCGCAGGGCGGTCATCGCCTTCTGCACGAGGACCTCGGTGCGGGTGTCGACCGAGCTGGTGGCCTCGTCGAGGATCAGCAGCGACGGTGCCGCGAGGAACGCGCGGGCGATCGTGATCAGCTGGCGCTCACCGGTCGACAGGTTGCTGCCCTCGTCGTCGATCACGGTGTCGTAGCCGTCCGGGAGCGCCCGGACGAAGCGGTCGACGTAGGTCGCGCGCGCGGCGTCGTGGATCTCGTCCTCGGTGGCACCGGGGCGGCCGTAGGCGATGTTGTCGCGGATGGTGCCACCGAACAGCCAGGTGTCCTGCAGCACCATGCCGATCTCGCCGCGCAGGTCGTCGCGCGTCATCGCGGCGATGTCCACGCCGTCGAGCGTGATGCGACCGCCGTCGAGCTCGTAGAAGCGCATGACGAGGTTGACGAGGGTGGTCTTGCCGGCGCCCGTGGGGCCGACGATCGCGACGGACTGACCCGGTGCCGCCACCAGGGACAGGTCCTCGATGAGCGGCGTGTCGGCGGTGTAGCGGAACGACACGTGCTCGAAGGCCACGCGGCCCTGCGCGTCGTGCAGGACCTGCGGCTCGACCGGGTCGGGCGACTGCTCGTCGGCGTCGAGGAGCTCGAAGACCCGCTCGGCCGAGGCGACGCCGGACTGCAGCAGGTTCGACATCGACGCGACGGTGGTGAGCGGCTGGCTGAACTGCCGGGAGTACTGGATGAACGCCTGCACGTCGCCGAGCGACATCGAGCCCGAGGCGATCCGGAGACCACCGATGACGGCGATGAAGACGTAGTTGAGGTTCCCGATGAACTGGATGGCAGGCATGATGATGCCGCTCAGGAACTGGGCCCCCGCGGCCGCCTTGTAGAGCTTCTCGTTGCGGTCGGCGAACGTCTCCTCCGACTCGCGCTGGTGACCGAAGACCTTGACCAGCGCGTGACCGGTGTAGACCTCCTCGATGTGGCTGTTGAGGTGGCCGGTCTGCGCCCACTGCTCGATGAACAGCGGCTGGGAGCGCTTGGCGACCAGCGCGGTCACGACGACCGACAGCGGCACCGAGACGAGCGCCACGAGCGCGAGGACCGGCGAGATCCACAGCATCATGCCGAGGACGCCGACGAGGGTGAGCAGCGACGTCAGCAACTGGCTCAGCGTCTGCTGCATCGTCTGCTGGATGTTGTCGATGTCGTTGGTGACGCGGCTGAGCAGCTCGCCGCGCGGCACGCTGTCGAAGTAGCTGAGCGGCAACCGGTGCAGCTTGTCCTCGATGTCCCGGCGCAGTCGCAGCGCCGTGCGCTGCACCACGCCGTTGAGGACGAAGGCCTGGACGTACATGCACAGCGACGCGAACGCATAGAGCGCGAGGACGAACAGCAGGACCCGGCCGAGCTCGTCGAAGTCGATGCCCTGCCCGGGCACGACCGTCATGCCGGAGAGCAGGTTGGCGAAACCGTCGTTGCCGCTCGCGCGAGCCGCTGCCTCGACCTGCGCCTGCGTCATCCCGGCGGGCAGGCCCTTGCCGATGATGCCCTCGAAGATGAGGTTCGTGGCGTTGCCGAGGATCTTCGGGCCGACCACGCTGAACGACACGCCGAGCACGGTGAGCAGGAGGATCACGGCGACGAGGCCGCGCTCCGGGCTCAGCCGGCGGGCCAGCCGCTTGGCCGACGGCCAGAACGTGAGCGACTTCTCCGCCGGCATGCCGGCGCCCATCATGTGGGCGGGACCGCGGCCGGGCCCGGGGCCCGCGGGACGGTTGGGCATGCGGGTGGGGGAGCTCATGCCGCCACCTCCGCCGGCAGCTGGGACTGCACGATCTCGGCGTACGTCGGACAGCTCTCCAACAGCTCGTCGTGGGTTCCGACCCCCACCAGCTGACCCTCGTCGAGGACGACGATCTGGTCGGCGTCGACGATGCTCGACACGCGCTGCGCCACCACGATCACCGTGGACTCGCGGGTCGTCGGCTTGAGCGCCGCTCGGAGCCGTGCGTCGGTGGCGAGGTCCAGTGCGCTGAACGAGTCGTCGAACAGGTAGATCTCGGGCTTGCGGACCACGGCTCGCGCGATCGCGAGGCGCTGGCGCTGGCCGCCGGAGAAGTTCGTGCCGCCCTGCGCGACGGGCGCCTCGAGACCCTCGGCGAGCGCGGCGACGAAGTCGTCGGCCTGCGCGATGCGCAGCGCCTCCCACAGCTCCTCGTCGGTGGCGTCCTCGCGGCCGTAGCGCAGGTTGCTCGCGACGGTGCCGCTGAACAGGTAGGCCTTCTGCGGCACGAGGCCGATCCGCGAGTGCAGGACGTCGGGCGCCAGGTCGCGCACGTCGACGCCGTCGACCAGCACGGTGCCGTCGGTGGCGTCGAACAGCCGCGGCACGAGGGACAGCAGCGTGGTCTTGCCCGACCCGGTGCTGCCGATGATCGCGGTGACCTGCCCGGCGCGTGCGAGGAAGGACACGTCGCAGAGCACGGGCTCGTCGGCGCCGGGGTACTGGAACGTCGCCCCGACCATCTCGACGGTGCCGCGCGACACCACGGTGTCGACCGGGGAGTCGGTGGGCACGACGGTGGAGTCGGTGTCGAGGACCTCGGTGATGCGCTCGGCGCTGACGGCGGCGCGCGGGATCAGGACGAGCATGAACGTGGCCATCATGATCGACATCAGGATCTGCACGAGGTAGCTGAGGAACGCGGTGAGCGACCCGATCTGCATCTGGTCGGCGTCGATGCGCTGGCCGCCGAACCAGATGACCGCGACGCTCGACGCGTTGAGCACGAACATCACGACGGGGAACATCAGCGCCATCAGGCGTCCGACGCGGATCGCGACGTCGGTGAGGTCGGCGTTGGCGACGTCGAACCGCTCACGCTCCACGGGCTCGCGGACGAAGGCGCGAACCACCCGGATGCCGGTGATCTGCTCGCGCAGGACACGGTTGACGTTGTCGAGCCGCTTCTGCATGACGCGGAACAGCGGCACCATGCGCGAGACGATGAGACCGATCGCGAGCACGAGGACCGTGACGCTCAGCGCGATGAGCCACGCGAGGCCGACGTCCTGCCGCAGCGCCATGATGATGCCGCCGACGCACATGATCGGGGCGGAGACCATCATCGTGCAGGTGAGCAGCACGAGCATCTGCACCTGCTGCACGTCGTTGGTCGTGCGCGTGATGAGCGACGGTGCACCGAAGTGCGTCACCTCGCGGGCCGAGAAGGCGCCGACCTGGTGGAAGATCGCCGCACGCGTGTCACGGCCGAAACCCATCGAGCTGCGTGCGCCGAACCACACCGCCCCGATGGTGCAGGCGACCTGGACGACCGTGATGGCGAGCATCACCGCACCGATCCGCATGATGTACGCCGTGTCCGCCTTGGCCACGCCGTTGTCGATGATGTCGGCGTTCAGCGTGGGCAGGTAGAGCGCCGCGAGGGTCCCGAAGAACTGGAGGACCACCACGGCGATGAGGGCGTTGCGATACGGCGGAAGGTAGCGTCGCAGCAGCGAGATGAGCACGGGCGTCTCCAGGAGGATGTGGCAACGACCCATCATCCCCCGACCCCCTGACCTGCGACAGCGGGTTCGCTGCGGGCGTGACGCGCGGCGCGGCTGGTCGGGTGGGGCGCAGAAGTCCGATAGACTCCTCGTACTTCGCCGGATCACGGGTGGCACTGACCCCGCGGCGACTCGCTCGAATCGACGAGGCGCGCTCCGATGCGCACCACCTCGAGCTCCCGGCCCAGTGACCGGTTGCGGTGCCCCGGACGGGACGCACCACGGTCGCCCCCGACTCGTTGACGCGAGACGCATGCTGCCCGCCTCAGGGCGGACTTCGGACGGTGCGGCCACCTGATCCATGACAGGACCCCGATGTCCCCCAGCTCGACCCGCTCGACCGCCCCCCGCAAGCCCCGGAGCAGCGAGAACCGCAGCTCCCAGCCCCGCACCGACCAGCCCCGCAGCAACCAGCAGCGCAGCAACCAGCCCCGCGGCACCGAGTCCCGCGGCTCGCAGCAGCGCAGCGCCGAGCCGCGGCGTCAGGCCGCGCCCGTCGAGGCCGCGCCGCTCGTGGCCGTGCAGCCGACCGGCCCGCTCGTCACGTCCTTCGCCGAGCTCGGCGTCCCCGCCGCGCTCGTGTCCGTGCTCGCGTCGCAGGGCATCCTCGAGGCGTTCCCGATCCAGTCGGCGACCCTCCCGGACTCGCTCGCCGGTCGCGACGTCCTCGGCCGTGGCCGCACCGGCTCCGGCAAGACCATCGCCTTCGCGCTCCCGCTCGTGGCTCGCCTGACCGAGTCGGGTCGCCGCGTGCGTCCTGGCCACCCGCGCGCGCTCGTCCTGCTGCCGACCCGTGAGCTCGCGACGCAGGTGCACGCCACCATCGCGCCGCTCGCCCGCGCTGCCGGCCTCTCGACCACCACCGTGTTCGGGGGCGTCTCGCAGGGCGCCCAGGTCCGCGCTTTCAAGCAGGGTGTCGACATCGTCGTCGCGTGCCCCGGTCGCCTCGAGGACCTGATGAACCAGCGCCACGTGCGCCTCGACGACATCGAGGTCACCGTGCTCGACGAGGCCGACCACATGGCCGACCTCGGGTTCCTCCCCGGCGTCAAGCGCATCCTCGACAAGACGACGCCCGGCACCCAGCGGCTGCTGTTCTCGGCGACGCTCGACAACGGCGTCGACGTGCTGATCCGTCGCTACCTCGTGAACCCGGTGACGCACTCCGTCGACTCGGACGCCTCGACCGAGCCCGACATGGAGCACCACGTCTTCACCGTGACCGACGCCGACAAGGGCGCGGTCGTGCAGGAGCTCGCGTCCGGCGAGGGCCGCTCCCTGCTGTTCACGCGCACCAAGCACGGTGCCAAGAAGCTGGCGAAGCAGCTCACCCAGGCCGGCGTCCCGGCCGTGGACCTGCACGGCAACCTCGCGCAGAACGCGCGAGACCGTAACCTCGCGGCGTTCCGCAGCGGCGAGGTGCGCGTGCTCGTGGCCACCGACATCGCCGCGCGCGGCATCCACGTCGACGACGTCAACCTCGTGGTCCACGTCGACCCGCCGGCCGAGCACAAGGCCTACACCCACCGCTCGGGCCGCACCGCGCGGGCCGGCGCCGCGGGCGTCGTCGTCACCGTGGCGACCGACGCGCAGCGCTCCGACGTCGCGACGCTCGCGCGCAAGGCCGGCATCCGGCCGACCGCCGCCCGTGTGCGCCCGGGCGCGCTCGACATCACGAACCTGACCGGCCCGCGCGCCGCCTACGTCACGCCCTCCGCCGCACCGGCCCAGGACGAGCAGAAGCGCCCGCAGCGCGGTGGCGGCGGTGGCCGCGGCCAGTCGCAGTCCCGCGGCCGCTCGTCGAGCTCCTCGTCGTCGCGCTCGTCCGGCTCGTCCTCGTCCTCGTCACGCTCGGGCGGCTCACGCTCCTCGAGCTCGACGACGCGGTCGTCGGGGTCGATCGCGGCATTCAGCTCGGGCGCGGGTCGCCGCTCCCGCTAGTCCTGCACGCACGAAGGCCCGCCGCGCGAGAGCGCGGCGGGCCTTCGTCGTCCGTGGATCAGTGGGCGTGGTCGTGACCGGCGTGGTCGTGACCGGAGTGGTCGTGACCGCTGTGGTCGTCCGCCTGCGCGGCGACCTGCTTGTGCACCTCGACCATGTCGATGCCGCGGACCGCCGCGATGAGCTCCTCGAGCTGCGCCGCGGGCAGGGCGCCGGGCTGGGAGTAGAGCATCACGCCCTCGCGGAAGGCCATGAGTGTCGGGATCGACGTGATGTTGGCCGCCGCGGCGAGCTGCTGCTCCGCCTCGGTGTCGACCTTCGCGAACACGATGTCGCCGTGGACTTCCGACGCCTTGCCGAACACGGGGGCGAAGTTGCGGCACGGACCGCACCACTCGGCCCAGAAGTCCACGAGCACGATGTCGCTGCCCGTCACCGTCTCGTCGAAGGTGTCGGCGTTGAGGTCGATCGTGGCCATGAGCTCTCCTGTCCGGTCGGTGCCCCGGGTCGGCGACCTGATCGCCGGAAGGGCCGTGCGGCACCACCTCGGGGAACGGCGCCGCCGAGAAGGCTATTCCCCGGGGTGGCTGCGTAGGCTCGCGGAGTGACCGCGCAGGAGCCCACGACCGCCACGCTCGCCGACGTCGTCGGCGCCGTCCACCGTCGGTACGACCCGGCCACCGCCGCGTCCTGGGACGCCGTGGGCCTCGTGTGCGGCGACCCCGCCGCACCGGTACGCCGGATCCTGCTCGCCGTCGACGCGGTCGGCGCGACGGTCGACGAGGCCCTCGCCTCCGGCGCGGACCTGCTGCTCACCCACCACCCGCTGCTCCTCACGCCCGTCACGTCCGTCGCCGCCACCACCCCGGCGGGAGCCCTGGTGCACCGGCTGGTCCGCGGCGGCTGCGCGCTGCTCACCGCGCACACCAACGCCGACCTCGCGCGCGACGGCGTCTCCGACGCCCTCGCCGACGCCCTCGGCGTCACCGGCACGACGCCGGTCGAGCCGTCGCCCGACGACCCGGGCGCCGGCCTCGGGCGCGTCGGCGATCTCGCCGCGACGGTCCCGCTCGCCACGTTCGCCGAGCGGGTCCGCGACGTGCTGCCGCGCACCGCGCACGGCGTCCGCGTGGCGGGGGACCCGGACCTGCCGGTGCGTCGCGTGGCGGTCCTGAGCGGGTCGGGCGGCGACGACCTCGCGGCGGCGTCGCGGGTCGGTGCCGACGTGATCGTCACCTCCGACCTCAAGCACCACGTCGCGCTCGACCACCTGGCGGCCGGCGGACCCGCGCTGGTCGACGTGGCCCACTTCGCGTCGGAGTGGCCGTGGCTCCCGCACGCGGCGGGCCTGCTGGCCCGCGACCTCGCGGCGGGCGGGTTCGTCGTGGAGGTGGCGGTGTCCGAGATCGTGACCGACCCGTGGACGGCGCGCGCCTGAGCCGATGGGCCGGTGGACGGCCGTCGTGTGACGTGGCACCGGCGTGCGGCGTTACGGTGGACCCCCACGGGCGGCCTCGCGGCCGGCCCAGCGCGACCGCACGACCACACCAGAACATGAGGAGACCGGTGAACGCCGAGCCCGCCGTCCAGCTCCGCCTGCTCGACCTGCAGGCGCTCGACTCCCGTCTCGCCCAGATCGAGCACAAGCGCAGGACCTTGCCGCAGCTCGCCGTCATCGCCGACCTCGAGTCGCGGCTCGCGGCGCTGCGCGACCGCATCGTCGCCGGCGAGACCGAGGTCGACGACCTCGAGCGGGGACTCGCCAAGGCCGAGACCGACGTCGAGCAGGTGCGCGCCCGCGCCGCCAAGGACCAGGAGCTGCTCGACTCCGGTCGGGTGACGTCCGCGAAGGAGCTCGAGAACCTCCAGCACGAGATCGTGTCGCTGGCCCGTCGCCAGGGCAGCCTCGAGGAGGACGAGCTCGAGGTCATGGAGCGGCTCGAGGACGCGCGCTCCGCGCTCGCCATCCTCACGACGGAGCGCGACGGCCTGCGCGCCGAGCTCGAGACCAGCACCACCGAGCGCGACGAGGCGTGGTCCGCGGGCGAGCGCGACCGCGAGTGGGTCGCGGAGGAGCGCGGCAAGGTCGTCACCGACATCCCGGCCGACCTGCTCGCGCTCTACGACAAGCTCCGCGCCGACCACGACGGCGTGGGCGCCGCGGCGCTGCACCGTCGGCGCTGCGAGGGCTGCCGGATGGAGCTCAACCCCAACGACATCGGTCGCTACCGCGAGGCCGCGCCCGACGCCGTGCTGCGCTGCGAGGAGTGCCGGCGGATCCTCGTCCGCACGCCCGAGTCCGGGCTGTGAACCGGCGTCTCGTCGTCGAGGCCGACGGCGGGTCGCGGGGCAACCCCGGCCCGGCGGCGTACGGCGCGGTCGTGCGCGAGGCGGCCACGGGTGAGGTCCTCGCCGAGCTGGCGGATCACCTCGGCGTCACGACGAACAACGTCGCGGAGTACACCGGCCTGCTCGAGGGCCTGCGTGCCGCGGTCGAGATCGACCCCGACGCGCTGATCGAGGCGCGGCTCGACTCCAAGCTCGTCGTCGAGCAGATGTCGGGGCGGTGGGCGATCAAGAACGACACGCTGCGCCGCATCGCGCTGCAGGCGCGCGACGTCGTGCCCCGCGAGCGCGTCACGTTCACCTGGGTGCCGCGCGAGCGCAACAAGGCCGCCGACGCGCTGGCCAACGAGTCGATGGACGCGGTCGAGCGCGGTCGCACCGGCACGATCAGGCGCACGCGCTCCGACGCGTTCGAGGTCGAGACGCAGGTCGCCCCGGTGCCCGAAGGCGTGCACCTGCACCCGCGTCCGGCGATCGTCGGCTGGGGGCCGGACATCGGCGCACCGACCGTCACGCTCGTCGTGCGGCACGGAGTCACGGCGCACTCGCTCGAGCGACGGTTCTCCGGCTCGGGCGGGCGGTTCGACCCCGAGCTGGCACCGCAGGGCGTGGGCCAGGTCGAGGCCGCGGCCGCCGAGGTGTCGCAGCGCGGTGGCGGTGACGTGCTCGTCTGCTCGCCGATGATGCGGACGCGCCAGACCGCGTCGATCATCGGCGCGCGCATCGGCCTCGAACCGGTGGTGGTCGAGGGCTTGCAGGAGGGGCGGTTCGGCGACTGGGACGGCTTCACGTTCGCCGAGGTGATGGCGCGCTGGCCCGACGAGATGGCCGACTGGCTCGCGTCGCCCGACGTCGCACCGCCCGGCGGCGAGTCGCTGCGCCAGGTCTTCACCCGGGTCTCGGGCGCGCTCGACGGCGTGCTCGCCGACCATCCCGGCAAGCGGATCATCATGGCTGCGCACGTCGGCACGATCCGCTCGCTCACCGCGCGCGCGCTCGGTGCGCCGCTCGAGTCGATGAACCGGATGGAGCTCGCGCCCGCCTCGATCACGACGCTCACGTGGTACTCCGACGGGAACGCGTCCATGCGGTCGTTCGCGGAGTCCGGCCATCTCGAGGGGCTCGCCCAGACCTGGACGCCCTAGGCGTCCCGGCGTAGCTCCGGGGGACCTCCGGCGGCGAAGAAGGTGGCCACGGCCTCGGCCTGCGTGACGAGGTAGCGCGTCATCATCCGGTTCATCAGCCACGCCGGGAACCGACCGCCCTGGTTCTCGGGGTCGAGGTGGACCAGCTCGCTGGTGCTGCGGTCGATCGGCGTGCAGAGCGTGGCACCCCACCAGTCGATCCGGGTGTGACCGGGCTCGTCCGGCAGCGCGTCGACGGACCTGCAGCTGGCCATCAGGACACCGTCCGGCAGCGTGCGCGTCGCCTCGCGCTGCACAGGTCGCGCGGTGCGACGCCAGGCATCCCCGGGTCGAAGCGCTGGTGCCACGCCGAACGGCCGCCGGGCGACGACGTCGCACCTATGCTGCCGCGATGGAGCTCGAGTTCGACGGCGAGATCTGGTTCTGGCGAGGCCCGTCGCCCTACCACTTCGTCACCGTCCCCGACGAGGAGAGCGCGGCGCTCGCGTCGACCGCGTCGGTCGTCAGCTACGGCTGGGGGATGATCCCCGTCACCGGGCGGATCGGGGGGACGACGTGGACGACGTCGCTGTTCCCGAAGGACGGCGGCTACGTCGTGCCCCTGAAGGACCTCGTGCGCAGGGCCGAGGACCTCGACCTCGGCGACGTCGTCACGCTCCGCCTGACCGTCGCCCTGTGAGCGCTGCGCGTCCGTCGGTGGGAAGGCGCTCAGGACCTGCCGGCGAACCGGAGGTAGAACGCGCCGAAGACCAGCACGATGCCGACGTTGACGGCGAGCCGCAGCCAGGGCTGGTCGCGGAAGAACAGCAGGTCGACGGCCACGACGATTGCCACCATCACGGCGGCGTAGAGGATCCCGAGCACGGGGTTGTGGGTCACAGCACCATCGTCGCACCCCGGGACGGCCGTGTCCGAGGTCAAAAGGGGCAGAGGTCGTCGTCCGTCGGCACGGGCGGTGACGTCTCGGGGAGGTAGGGGCGTGGGGGGGGTGACACCCGTCTGGCCGTCTCTCGTGCGCCAGCGGGTGGTGCCGTCGGCGAGATGCTCGAGGACCTGCAGGTCGCCGTCGGTCTTGATGGTGTGGTCGCGCTTGCAGAACATGTGGGCTTCTGTGCCATGGAGTCCGCTCAGCCACCGGAAGGGACGAGGATGTCTCCATGAGGTCCCCGCTGACGGTCGTCGGCCGTGTCGCGATGGCCGCGCTCGTCGTCGCGGCGGTGCTCGCGGTGCCGACGAGCGGGTCTGCAGCACCCGCACCGAACGCGACCTCGTCCGGCGCGTCCGTCTCCCGGTCGGCCGTGCCCGCGCGAGTGCTGCCTCCGGTGAATGCGACCGCCGACTACCAGCTCGGTGGCGCCTACGCACCGGCGCGCGGCGTGACTCTCGTGACGCGCGACGTCACCGACTCGCCGGCTCGCGGCGTCTACAGCATCTGCTACGTCAACGCGTTCCAGACCCAGCCCGAGCTGCGCACCTGGTGGCTCACGAAGCACCCGACCCTGCTGCTGCGCACGGGGACGGGGCGCATCGTGACCGACCCCGGATGGCCGGGCGAGATGCTGCTCGACACGTCGACGTCGGCCAAGCGGGCGAGCCTCGCCGCGATCATGCGCGTGTGGTTCACCCGCTGCGCGACGGCGGGCTATCGCGCGGTGGAGCCCGACAACCTCGACTCGTGGTCGCGGTCGGCAGGGCGCCTGACCCTGCGGCAGAACGCGGCGTACGCCGCACTGCTCTCGGCCCGCGCCCACGCGCTCGGTCTCGCGATCGCGCAGAAGAACGACACCGACATGCTGGCGCTGCGCTCGACGACGAGGTTCGACTTCGCGGTGACCGAGGAGTGCCAGGTCTACGCCGAGTGCTCGGCCTTCACCCGCGTCTACGGTCGGCACGTGGTCGAGATCGAGTACACCGACAACGGTGGACGCACGAACTTCGCGAAGGCTTGCTCCGCACGGGGTTCCAGCATCTCGATCGTCTACCGCGACCGCAACCTCGTGCCGCGCGGCGCGGCGGGATACGTCTACTCGACCTGCTGAGCCCAGCCTGCGCGCGGCTGCCGGGTCCGGCTCAGGAGAGCAGCAGCGGGAGCGCGTCCTCCGCCGTCATCCGGATGTGCACGTCGAACAGCGGGCTCGCGACCTCGCCGGGGTCGACACAGATGCGCAGCGCCCCGACGTCGGAGGCGTAGCGGACGAGGCCGCTCGCCGGTGCGACGACGCCCGACGTGCCGACCGCGAGGAAGAGGTCGCACGAGCGCACCGAGCGCTTCGCGGCCCACTGGGCATCGACGTCGACGTGCTCGCCGAAGAGGACGGTGTCGAGCCGGAGCGGCCCGCCGCACACCGGGCACGGCGGCGTCATCGTGCGCGTCGCCGTGTCGCGCGTGCGCGGGAACGTGCAGCCGGGATCGAGGCACCGCACGGCGAACAGGTCGCCGTGCAGGTGCCAGACGAGCGGCGACCCGGCGCGCTCCTGCAGGTCGTCGACGTTCTGCGTCACGAGCGTGAGGTCGCAGTCGCGCTCGCCCGCGTGCTGCTGCCACTGCGCGATCGCGACGTGCCCCGCGTTCGGCTGCGCGGCCTCGATCTCGGTGCGGATCGGGCCCCAGAACGCCCAGAGCCGGTCGAGGCTGCCGGGCAGCTGCGAGGCGTGGTGGAAGTCGGCGATGCCGTCGTCCTCGTAGACGCCGCCTTCGCCGCGGAAGGTGGCGAGACCGGAGCCGGCCCCGAGGCCGGCACCGGTGAGGCACAGGGCCTGGGTGGCCGATCGGATGCGCTCCTGCAGCGGGCGGAAGCCGTCGGGGGAGTCGAGGACCAGAGGTGGCATCCGCCGATCGTGCCGTGCGAGACGTGGCGACGCCTGCCGAACCACCCGTCAGGTGCTCAGCCACAGGGCGGCCGTCGACGCCACGACGACGAGCGGCACGCCGATGAGGCCGGTCGACGCGAACTCGCGCCAGCTGATCTCGACGTCACGGGCCCGGCAGCGCTCGCGCCAGAGCAGGGTGGCGAGCGAGCCCCAGAGCAGGATCAGCGGCCCGGTGTTCACCCCGACGAGGAGGGCGAACGTCCGCGGCACGCTGCCCGCGGTCGGCTCGAGGGCCGCGTAGGCCGGGAGGTTGTTGACCACGTTCGCGCCCGCGGCAGCGACGCCGGACAGGTGCAGCAGCGACAGCAGGTCGTCGCCCGACCCGGTGACGCGGGCGAGGAGGTGGTCGAGGCCGTGCGCGTGGCCGGCCGCGACGACGAGGAACAGCCCGATCACGAGGATCACGAGCCGCCACGGGATCAGCGAGACCGAGAGCACCGAGCGACGGCGTACGGCGAAGGCGACCACGAGCACGAGCGACAGCCCGAGCGCGACCCACTGCACCGGATAGCCCACGACGGCGAGGGGACCGAGCGCCAGGCACGCGGCCGCGCCGACGACGAACAGCACGCGGTCCTCGACGTGCGGTGCCTCGGGCACGTCGTAGGACGTGCGCCAGGTCGCGCGGTAGCGGACGCCGAGCACGAGGACGGTGACGACGATCGCGGTGATCGCCGCAGTCCAGCTGGCGCCGGCGAAGCCTCGTGTCGTGAGGTGCAGCGAGTCCTGGGCGAGCAGGTTCGTGAGGTTCGAGACGGGGAGCAGCAGGCTCGCGGTGTTGGCCAGCCACACCGTGGTCATCGCGAACCCGATCGGCGGCAGCCCGAGCTGGCGGGCGAGCGAGAGCACGACCGGCGTGAGCAGCACGGCGGTCGTGTCGAGGCTGAGCAGGATCGTGGACGCGGTCGCGAGGCCGACCACCATGAGCCACAGCCGCCACGTGGAGCCACGGCCCCAGTGCGCGCACTCGCGCGCGGTGACGTCGAACAGCCCCGAAGCGTCAGCGAGCTCCGCGAGCACCGTGACGGCCACGAGGAAGACGAGGATCGGTGCGAGGCGCAGCAGGACGTCGCCGGCCGCCTCGGGCGAGAGCAGGCCCGTCACGAGGACGACGACGCCACCGATCGCCGAGACGATCCACACGGGCTAGAGGTCCGACACGACGACGTCGAGCCCGCGGACGGCACCGGCACGCGGACGCGGGCCGAGCTCGGCGACGACGCCTGCCTTCTCGCACGCGTCGGCGAGGTCGTCGGCGTCGCGCGGGTCCGTGCCGTCCTGCAGCCACTGCCGCACGAGCCGTCCCTTGGTCGCCTTGTTGAAGTGGCTCACGACCTTGCGGGTGCCGTCGGGCAGCTGCTGCAGGACGCGCACCGCCACGGTCCGCGCCGCCACGTCGCCCGTCGGCCTCCACATCGCGGCGTAGACGCCGGAGCGGAGGTCGACGACGAGCGAGCGACCTGCGGCCTCGGCCATCACGGCCGCGAGCGGGTCGCGCCACAGCGTCGAGACGGGACCGAGCCCGGGCAGGCTCGAGTCGCCGGAGAGCCGGTACGCCGGGATCCGGTCGCCCACGCGCAGCGCGCCGAACAGCGCGCTCGCCACGACGAGCTGGCGCTGCGCGCGGCGCTTCGCCGGTCCGTCGAGGGTCGCGAGGTCGAGCGCCTCGTAGAGCACGCCGGAGTAGACCTTCGCCGCCGTGGCGGTCGGCGCGGTCTCGAGGACGGCGTCGCGGGCGACCTCGTCGAGCTGGCGCGGCGAGAGCGCGAGGACGGCCAGCGCCTGCTGCGGGTCGCGACGGGCGAGGGCGACGAGGTTCTCGAGCACCTGCTCGCGGGTGGAGGTCAGCGCGGGGAACGACAGGGCCTCGAGGTCGAGCGGCCTGCCGCGCCGAGCGGCGGTCTTGCCCTCGGAGGGCGGCAGGAGGACGAGCACCCGACGATCCTGTCCCGTTCGTCCCTGCCCAGCAAACTGTCGTTCCCCGCCGATGCGGACGCCTCGGATGCGACAGTCGGCCGGGCAAGATCTGGAGGGGACGCAGGCGGGAACGTAGGTTGTCCCGGTGACTCGTCGGTGGCTGCGCGCGCAGGCTCGGCAGGGCGACGTGCTCCGCGCCGGGTTCCAGGCGGTCCGCGACGAGCAGGGCGTGCCCGTCGGCTTCCCCGACGACGTCCTCGCCGTGGCGCGGGCCGTCGCCGACGGCCCGCAGCCCCCTCCCACGCCCGACGGCTCGACGCGGCGCGACGCCACGGACCTGCCGTTCGTCACGATCGACCCCGCGGGCTCCACCGACCTCGACCAGGCGGTGTTCATCGAGCGCCGTGGCACGGGGTTCCGCTTGCACTACGCCATCGCCGACGTCGCCTCCTTCGTCCGGCCCGGGGGAGCGATCGACCTCGAGACGCACCGTCGCGGCGTGACGCTCTACAGCCCCGACCTGCGTACGTCGCTGCACCCGCCCGCGCTGTCGGAAGGAGTGGCGAGCCTGCTCCCGGACGTCGTGCGACCGGCGGTCCTCTGGCGCATCGACCTCGACTCCGCAGGGCAGCAGGTCGAGGTGGACGTCGAGCGCGCCCTCGTGCGCAGCCGGGCGAAGCTGGCCTACGGCCAGGTGCAGCGCGCGATCGACGGCGGCACCGCCGACGACTCGCTGGTCTGCCTGCGCGAGGTCGGGCTTCTGCGCCAGGCGCGCGAGGTCGAGCGCGGTGGCATCGACGTGCGCGTGCCCGACCAGGAGATCGAGGACGACGGTCCCGGCTACCGCCTCGCGATGCGCGCACCGCACCCGGTCGAGTCCTGGAACGCGCAGATCTCGCTGCTGACCGGCATGTGCGCGGCGCGGCTCATGCTCGACGCCGGCGTCGGCATCGTGCGCACGATGCCGCCTCCCCCGGCCGAGGCCTACGAGCGCCTGCGTCGTACAGCGGCGGGGCTGGGCATCGACTGGCCCACCGACGTGTCCTACGCCGAGCTCGTGCGCGACCTCGATCCTCGGGCGCCGGCGCACGCGGCGTTCCTCAACCTCGTGACCGTCCTGCTGCGCTCGGCCGGCTACACGCAGGTGCTGCGACCGGTGGGCGAGGACGAGCCGGACATCCTGCGGCACGCGGCCGTGGCCTCGGCGTACGCCCACGTGACCGCGCCGATCCGTCGGCTCGTGGACCGCTACGGCACGGAGTGCTGTCTCGCGGTCGCGGCGGGGAACCCGGTGCCGCGGTGGGCGCTCGACGGCCTGCCCGTGCTGCCCGAGGAGATGAAGCTCGCCGACCAGCGGGCTCGGGCGCTGGACCGCGCGTGCGTCGACCTCGTCGAGGCGGTGCTGCTCGAGGCGCACGTCGGCGAGGAGTATCAGGCCGTCGTCGTCGACGAGCGCAAGGACTACGACGTGGTGCAGCTGCACTGGCCGGCCGTGCGCGCCCACATCCGCGGTGGCGGGCTCGGTCTCGGCCGCCGCGTGACGCTGCGGCTCGTGGCCGCCGACCCTGTGCGCCGCAGCATCGAGTTCGCCCCTGCTCCGTAGGGCGATCAGCGGTCAGCCACCGAGCTGTTCGAGCACGAGGCGCAGGACCCACTCGGGCTCACGGATGCTCATGTAGTGGTCGACCCCGGGCATCACGACGGTGCGGCAACCAGGGATGCGTGCCGCCGCCGCGTGGTCGGCGGCGACGAGGTCCGCTGCGTCGATCTCGCCGACGACCATGACGGTCGGGACGGAGATCTCGCCGAGCCGCTCGTACGTCGGGTCCGTCTCCTGCTCGAACTCCCTGTCGTTCGACATCGCGCGCACCGCGCGGCGGACGAGGTCGACGATGCGCGGCTCATGACCGGAAGCGGCCCAGATGCGGAGCATGAACGCGACGAGCCCGTCCTCGTCGTGGCTGGAGACGAGCTGCCCGAACTCGGCGGACTCGGCCTCGTCGTCGTCCGGCCAGGGATAGCCGTTGACTCCTGGCCCGAGGAGGACGAGCGACGCGACGCGCTCGGGGTGGAGAACCGCGAGGTCGAGCGCGGCCCCGCCACCCATGCTGTTGCCGACGAGGTGGGCGCGCTCGACCCCGAGGGAGTCGAGCACCGCGAGGGCGTCGCCCACGATCGACCACGGCTCCGTCGCCGCGGGGGAGCGGCCGTAGGCGCGGTAGTCGAACCGGATGGCCCGCGCGTGGGCGGTCAGCCCCGGCCAGATGTCGTCGTACGCCGTGGAGTCGCCGACACCGAGATGCAGGAGGAGCACCGCCGGCCCGTCGCCCTCGGAGTCCTCGACCCAGATCTGATCCTGCCCCACGGGCATGAGCTGCTGCATGCGAGCGACGCTAGCCCGGTCGCGCGATCTCGGCGATGGGGTTGCGGCGGCCTCGAGCCGCTACGCTGACGGTGCAGACGAGTCGGTCGGGCGGCCGCGGCAGGAGTCCCTCGGGACGAGCGCTGAGGAAAGTCCGGACTCCACAGGGCAGGGTGGTGGGTAACACCCACCCGGGGTGACCCGCGGGACAGTGCCACAGAGAACAGAC
>Ga0302299_10000631_pt1 | contig 19765 bp, 17 predicted proteins | sample III_Fen_N3_4_FD_198795 | JGI IMG/M metagenome (GOLD analysis project Ga0302299, IMG submission 198795) | Peat permafrost microbial communities from Stordalen Mire near Abisko, Sweden - III_Fen_N3_4 | ecosystem: Environmental > Terrestrial > Soil > Wetlands > Permafrost | place: Sweden: Abisko... | reverse complement strand
ACACGTGGGCGGCGCGGAAGATGCTGTCGATCAGCGTCGTCTTGCCGTGGTCGATGTGGGCGATGATGGCGAGGTTGCGGATCTTGTCGACGGCGTGCACGAGGGGTTCTCTCTGTCGGGGTGGCTGGTGATGGCGGCGGGGCCAGCGGCTGCTGCCCGACGCCCGAACGCCCGGCTGGGCTGCGCCGGCCGGGCGGACTGCTCTAGTGTACACGCGCGCGGACGCCGCGTCGCCCGCCGCGCCCGTTGCCTTGGAGCGGTCGGACGTCCCCAGACGTCACCAGACCTGCCGCGCACGCAGTATCATGGGTGCAGCGGTGTGCACGTGACCACCGTGACCGAGAGCGACCAAGGACTGCTTATGGGCCAGGAGCGGACCATCCGGATCGCACAGTCGTGCGCCGCCGAGCCTCGTTTGGCCGCCGAGGAACTGCACCGGGGCATCGCGCAGCCCGACATGTCGCTGGTCCTGTTCTTCTGTTCCAGTGCGTATGACCGAGAGGCGCTCGCGAGTGAGCTCCGCTCGCGCTTCGGCGGTGTTCCCGTCGTCGGCTGCACGACGGCCGGCGAGATCGGTCCGGCGGGGTGCCGGGACCGGAGCCTGACAGGGGTCAGCTTCGCACGGCCCGCAGGCACCGCCGTCGTCGGACACCTCGACGACCTTCACGGCTTCAGCCTCTCCGAGGGCGTCGCTTTCGCGCGAGACCTGCTGCGCCGGTTAGAGGACGAGGCGCCCCAGTCCGACGCGCACAACACCTTCGCCTTCCTGCTGGTGGACGGCCTCTTCGGCCATGAGGAGCAGCTGGCGCACGCGCTCCAGGACGGCCTCGGGGAGATCCCACTCGTCGGCGGCTCTGCCGGCGACAGCATGAGCTTCGCGAGCACGTACATCTACCACGACGGCGCGTTCGTCAGCGGCGCCGCCGTCCTCGTGCTCGTCTCAACGCCGCTCCCGTTCATGGAGTTCAAGACGCAGCATTTCGAACCCACGGACGAGCGGCTGGTCGTCACGGAGGCGGACCCGGCGGCGCGAGTCGTGAGCGAGATAAACGGGCTGCCGGCGGCGGCGGAGTACGCGCGGATGCTCGGCGTCGATCTGCGCGACCTCGGGCCGGCCCACTTTGCCGCCTCCCCGGTGGTCGTCCTCATCGACGGCGCGAAGTACGTGCGCGCGATCCAGAAGGTGAACCGCGACGGCAGTCTCAAGTTCTACTGCGCGATCGAGCGTGGCGTCGTGCTCCGCGTGGCTAGAGGCGTCGACCTCGTGAGGAACCTGGAGACGGCCCTCGCGCAGGTCCGCGCCCGCATCGGCCCGCCGCAGGCGGTGATCACCTTCGACTGCATCCTGCGCAAGCTGGAGATCTCTCAGACCGGCATCGAGCAGACCGTCGGCGAGGTGTTCCGCGCCAACAACGCCGTCGGCTTCAACACCTACGGCGAGCAGTTCTGCGGCGTACACGTGAACCAGACCCTGACTGCGATCGCCATCGGAGCGAGTGGTGCCGCCGGCGGAGGCCAGCGTGGCTGACACTCCCGACACGCAGGACGTCGCCGCTCTCCTGGCGGAGATCGCCCGGCTCAACAAGGTCGTGAGCGCCCTGATGGACCGCTCGGAGGCCAGCATGAACACCTGGGAGTCGGACTTCGGGCTGTTCCAGACGACCGTGGTACTGCAGGATCAGGTGCGCCGCCACACTGAGGAGCTGGAGGCGGCGCTGCGCGAGCGGGAGGCCGACGCGGGCGGCTCCGAAGCGTCGGCCGCCCGGGACATGCAGACGCTGCGCCGGACGGCCGCGCTCCAGATCCAGTTGCTCGAGCTTGTCGTGCGAGAGAAGGACGTCGGGGAGCTGGTCGACCGGGTCGCCTCCATCCTCGACGTCCCGATCGTCCTGTTCGACACGCACGGGCAGGTCGTCCACGCGTCGGGGCGCGCGGCGGACGACGCCGGCCTCGTGCGTCGCCTCTGGGAGGCGTACGAGCGCTTGCGCGGCCTGCCGGGGCCGCACGCCGTCGTGGAGCAAGCGGACGACCGGATCTACTTCCGCGAAGTCCTCATCATGGACCGGGTCGAGCGCGTGCTCGCGGCCCCGGTCTCGCGACGGCAGCCGAGCGAGTTCGCCGCCGCCTCCCTGCTCTATCTGCAGCAGCTGGTCACGCTCGAGCTGCTCCACAAGCGAGACGAGTTGCGGATGCGACGGCGGCTGCGCCGCGGTCTCCTGCGCGACATCCTCGCCGGCCGCAGCCCCGCACACGACCTGGGCCTCCGTCTGCAGGAGCAGGGCTTCAGCACGGCGAGCGTACTGCGCGTCGCCGTCCTGGAGCCGGCGGCGCTTCGCGCGGCGCCGGCCCGGGCGCTCGCCGGCAAAACCGCCGACAAGCACAGCGCAGGCGTGCTGCGAGCGCTCGACGCGTGGCTCAGCCAGCGTCGCATCCCCTTCCTGAGCCTGTCCAGCGGGCCCGCGGTGGTGGTGCTGACGTCGCTGCGCGACGCCGAGACCGCCACCGCCCGGGAGCTGCTCGCCGACCTTCACGCGACCGCGACGGCTGCCTCGGCTGAGCCGTTCGTCGCCGGCTGCTCGGCCCCTCTCGCGGGGGTAGGGAGCGCGCCGCGCTGCCTCCAGCAGGCGCGAGCCGCGTGCATGGCCGCCCGGCGCGCTCCCGAGCCGGGCGGCACCGCCGTCTTCGACGAGCTCAGCGGCCACCTCATCCTCCTCGACGGCCTCGACCAGAAGGCGCTCGCGGACATCCTCGAGCGTACCTTCGCGCCCCTGCTCGAGCACGACGCCGCCCACCGCACCAGCCTCTACAAGACGCTCTTCGCCCTGTTCGAGCATCACCTCGCCGTCCAACAGACGGCCGACGCGCTCCACATCCACCGCAACACGCTGCAGAAGCGCCTGGCGCACGTCGAGGAGATCCTTGGGATCGACCTGAACGAGCTCGACGACATCGTCGACGTCCGGCTCGGGCTGCAGGCGGCCGTACTCTTGGGCCAGCAGCCCGCCTGATCGGGCCGGGGCGGGGACGGCCTCGAGACCTGACGCCCCAGCGCCCGCGACGCCGCCGTCAGAGTGTGCGCGCGCCCTGCGCTTTCACTCAAAGAGTAGTCGCCGGTCGACTCGACTCCTTCACCCCTCCGTCACATCATCGACACGTCTGATAGTCGCCGAAGGAGTCCACGCGTCCTGTCGCAAGTGATGCCGAGGACTGCGCTCCACAGAGGAGGGGGCCATGGCCAAAGTACTCATGATCCACCCGGACAAGTGCACCGGGTGCCACAACTGCGAGCTGGCCTGTTCGTTCGAGCACGAAGGTCAGTTCCGTCCCGCCGCCTCGCGCGTACAGGCATACACCTGGGAGCGCGAAGGCATGACGGTGCCCATGATGTGCCAGCAGTGCGACGATGCGGCCTGCGTCAAGGTCTGCCCGACCGGAGCCATGCATCGCAGCGCCACCCGCGCCAACCTCGTTGACTGGAACGAGCAGGTCTGCATCCGCTGCAAGATGTGCACGGTCGCCTGCCCCTTCGGCAACGCGCGCTACGACGCTGCCTCGAGCAGCATCTTCAAGTGCGACACCTGCCAGGGCGCACCGGAGTGCGTGACCTTCTGCCCCAGCGGCGCCCTGGAGTTCGTCGACGACGAGCAGCAGGTACGCTCGCGCAAGAAGGCCTACGCGGCGAAGTTCAGGGAAGCCTTCCAGGAGGTGAGCTGAGATGTTCGGCTGGACAGGCACCATCCTCCGCGTGGACCTCACCAAGGGGACCATCACGCGCGAGGCCACGGATCCCAAGCTCGCCCGTGACTACCTCGGCGCCCGCGGCCTGGGTGGCCACATCTTACGCTCCGAGGTCGACCCCAAGACCGACTCCCTTGGGCCGGACAACAAGCTCGTGTTCGCCCCCGGGCCGTTCACCGGTACCTTCGCACCGTCGGCCGGGCGCTTCAACGTCGTCACCAAGGGCCCACTGAACGGCGTGCTCGCCGCCTCCAATTCGGGCGGCTCGTTCGGCCCGGAGCTCAAGTACGCGGGCTACGATGCGCTGATCATCGAGGGCAAGGCGGCCAAGCCTGTCTATCTGTGGATCAAGGACGATCAAATCGAGATCCGCGACGCCGCGGCGATCTGGGGCCACAACACCCTCGACACCACCGACCTCGTGCGCGCCGAGACCGACGAGGATGCCAAGGTCTCGTGCATCGGGCCGGCCGGCGAGCACCAGGCGCTGCTGGCCTGCATCATGAACGAGATGCACCGAGCCGCCGGCCGCACGGGCGTGGGCGCCGTGATGGGCTCCAAGAACCTGAAGGCGATCGCCGTGTCCGGCAGCGGCGCCGTCAAGGTCGCCGACCCCGAGCGCTTCAAGGCCGCCGTCATGAAGGCGCGCAAGCTGATCCAGGCGCACCCGGTCGGCGGCGCCGGCCTCAAGGCGTACGGCACTGACGTGCTCGTCAACATCCTCAATCAAGTCGGTGCCCTGCCGACGCGCAACTACCAGGACGGGTACTTCCCCACCGCCGACAAGACTGGTGGCGAGTCGCTGGCCGCCAAACAACTCGTGCGCCCCAAGGGCTGCTTCAGCTGCATCATCAGCTGTGGCCGTGTGACCAAGGTCGACAACCCTGCCTACGCGGGGTACGGCGAGGGTCCGGAGTATGAGAGCGCTTGGGGGTTCGGTTCCGACTGCGGCATCGACGACCTGGACGCCATCACAAAGGCGAACTTCCTCTGCAACGAGTACGGCATCGACACCATCTCACTGGGCTCGACGATCGCCTGCGCCATGGAACTCTTCGAGCGCGGCTTCATCACCGCCAAAGACACCGACGGCGTGCAGCTCACCTTCGGCAACACGGCCGCCATGGTCGAGATGACACGCAAGGCCTGCACCAGCGAAGGCTTCGGCGCCAAGCTCGCCCAGGGCTCGTACCGCCTGGCGGAGGGCTACGGCCATCCCGAACTCTCCATGACCTGCAAGAAGCAGGAGATGCCCGCCTACGACCCGCGCGGCGTGCAGGGCATCGGCCTCAACTACGCGACAAACAACCGCGGTGGCGACCACGTGCGCGGCTACACCATCGCCATCGAGGTGCTGCAGAACGGCGCCGTGATGGACCCGCACGTGACCGAGGGCAAGGCCGGGCTGGACATCACCTTCCAGAACCTGACCGGCGCTCTGGACTCCAGCGGGGCCTGCCTGTTCTCGACCTTCGGCATCGGCGGCGCCGAGCTCGCAGAGATGCTGTCGGCGCTCACGGGCGTGGAGTACACGCTCGACGAGTTCATGCTGATCGGCGAGCGTATCTGGAACCAGGAAAAGCTCTGGAACCTCAAGGTCGGCTACACGAAGGCGGACGACACGCTGCCTGTGCGCCTGCTGAAGGATCCGATCAAGACCGGCCCGTCCAAGGGCGAGGTGAACCACCTCGACCAGATGCTGCCCGAGTACTACAAGATGCGCGGTTGGGACGAGGACGGCGTGCCGACCAAGGCCAAGCTCAAGGAACTCGCCCTCTAGCGACGCGAGCAGGGTGCGCCGGGCGACAGCACGTCGTGTCGCCCAGCGCACCGTCTCGCGGAGCGTCCGGCATGACGGTCAAGTACTTCGCCACAATTCGCACCTACACGGGTGAGGCGGTGCGGCGCATCGACGACGCGCCGGCGGACCTCCGCGAGCTGCTCGCGACGCTTGCGGGGCGCTACGGCACCTCGTTCCGGCGCGCCGTCTTCACCGGAGACGACCTCAACCCGGAGATCATCATCCTGGTGAACGGGCGCAACGTGTTGTACCTGCAGCGCCTCGACACGCCGCTGGCGGCGGATGATGAAGTCTCCATCTTCCCCATGGTGGCGGGAGGGTGAAGCGATTCCGATGCAGCTGAACGACCTGGTCATCGTGCCGATTGGGACGCTCTTTGTCGGCGCAGCGCTCCAGGCCGTCTGTTCGCGCCTGCTGAGCGCAAAGGCCAAAGGCTGGCTCGCCTTCGGGACCAGCCTCGTCGCTCTGGCCGCCGTCCTGGTCATGTGGCCGAGCGTCTATCACGGCCATGCCCTCGACCTGACTCTGCCGGGCTGGCACGGCCCGCTCGCTCTCACCTTTCACGTTGACGGCCTCTCGCAGCTCTTCGCGCTCATGGGCGCCGGCATCGGCGGCGCCATCCTCCTGTACTCGATCGGGTACATGGCGGAGGACCGCGCAGCCACCCGCTTCTACATCTTCATGCAAGTCTTCATCGCCGGGCTCATCGCACTCGTGTACGCATCGAACCTGCTGCTCATGTACGGGTGCTGGGAGCTGATCGGCCTGTGCTCGTTCATGCTCGTCGGCTTCTGGTACACGCAGCGCGAGGCGGCGTCGGGGGCCCGGAAGGTCCTGGTGATGACGCACATCGCAGGCTACGCGCTGCTCGCCGCCATCCTCGTCCTGTACGCGCGAACGGGGGCGACGCTGTGGACGGACCCGCGGATCAGCGCCGCCTTCAGCGCCGGTATCTTCGCACTGATGCTCGTCGCCGCCTTCGCCAAGTCGGTGCAGTACCCCCTGCACACGTGGATCCCCTCGGCCATGGCGGCGCCCACACCGGTGAGCGCCCTGCTTCACGCCGCCTGCTACGTGAAGGCAGGCGTCTACCTTGTGGCACGCATGCACAGCATCACTCCGTGGCCGGTAGGCTGGCAGACGGCAGTCGTCTGGCTGGGGACGGCGACGATGCTGATCGGGGTGCTCTTCGCCATGGTCCAGCACGACGCCAAGCGCCTGCTGGCCTTTCACACGGTCAGCCAGATCGGCTACATGATGCTCGGCCTCGGCCTCGGCACGCCGCTCGGCATCGTCGCCGGCCTGCTTCACTGTCTCAACCACGGCCTGTTCAAGGGCGGGCTGTTCCTCGGAGCCGGGACCGTGCAGCACGAGACCGGCACCCGTGACATGGACCGGCTCGGCGGCCTCGCCCGCCGCATCCCGCGGACGACCGTCCTGTGGCTGATCTCGGCGGCGAGCATCGCCGGTGTGCCGCTCTTCAACGGGTTCGTGAGCAAGTGGCTGATCTATGTGGCCGCGCTGCGCGCCGGCTTCGCCGTGCCGGCGCTGATCTCGTGGGTCGTCAGCGTGCTCACGATGTTCTCGTTCATGAAGGCCAGCAGTGCCATGTTCTTCGGCACAGAGGGCGAGGCGAGCGGCAAAGCGCACGAGCCGCCGCGCACGATGATCGCCGGCGGCGTCATCCTAGCCACCGGCTGCGTCGTGCTCGGCGTGGCGCCGCAACTCGCCATCAAGTACGTCGTGGATCCCGCTTTGCGCGGCATGCGCCTGCAGCCGGACGTCCACCTGAGCTGGCTCGGACTGACCACGGCCGGCGGCAGCTGGTACGCGACCGCCGGCTTGGTCATGGCCCTCGTCGCGACCGCATGCGGCGCACTGATCTACTGGCTGGCCGTCCGGCGGTCGCGCGCCTCCGCGAGCTCGGGTGGCACCACCCCGGTCAGCGGCGGTCTGGCGGCGGCCGGCGCGGTCCTTGCCGTGGCAGGCCCCTCGCGATCCCAAGCGCCCCTTGGCCCGGCCGGCGGAGCGCTCGCGCCGCTTGCCGCCGGCTCAGGCGCCGGCGCCGCGGTCTTCACCGGCGGCGAACCCCTCGGCCCACGCGGGCGCCTGCTCGCCAGCGACTTCTCCGTGACCATCCGGCGCAGCTTGGCGCCCTTCTATGCCTGGGCCGATCCGGACCGCTACTATCTGGCCCTCTGGCGTGCGACGCTGGCGCTGTGCGCCCAGGTCGCGCGCCTCGGCTCGTGGCTCGAAGAGCACGCGCTCGTGGCCCTGCCCGTGCTCGCCGCCGCGATCGCGCTCGTGGGCGGTCTGGGAGCGGGAGCGACCCGCCAGACCGGCCGCGCGGTCGAGCTCATCGCACGCTGGCCGCTGCTCGGCGCCGTTGCCATCGCGCTGCTCTGCCTCCTCCTGGCCGTCGCCGCCGACCCACGTCTTCGGCGAGCCCTGTGGCTCGTCGCCGTCACCGGTGCCCTCTCGCTGGCGGCGCTCGCCACCGGCGGCGAGACCGTCCGACTGATCGCGCTCGAGGGCGGTGCCTTTGCCGCATTCCTTTTGCTCCTTCTCGCCCGTGTCGAGTGCACCGGACGCAACGTCTACCTGCTTGCGATCGTCGTCTCGGCCGCGGCCATCGTTGCAGGGACGATCCTGCTGGATACCGGCCCGACGCCGCTCGTGCTCGGGCTGCTGCTCGGCGGATTCACCGTGAAGCTGGCCCTCGTACCCGCGTACCTCTGGCAGCCGCGCATGGCGGAGCGGACACCGGCGGCGCTGGTCGCGGTGATCATCGCCGTCGTCGACGCCACCGCCTTCGCCGAGCTTCTCACCCTGCGTCATGACGCCGCCTGGCTCTTCCAGCCGGCTTGGCCGTGGCTGGTGATCGCGCTGCTGTCTGCGCTCGGCGGCGCCGGCCTCGCCCTGGCCCAGCGCGACGTCAAACGGATGCTCACTTTGTCCTCGGTGGCCGACGGAGGCTTTCTCCTCCTCGCGCTCACGCTCGCCGGGCGCTTCGGCCTGAGTGGCGTGGTCATCGGTGCCGCCGCCGGTGTCCTCGCCAAGACCCTGCTGTTCGCCAGCATCGCGGGCGCCGAGCGCGACGCGCCGGTCACGCTGGCCACGCGAGGTCTCGCCGTCCGTCATCCCCTCGCCGCCGCGGCGTTCATCGCCGGCGCGCTCACCTTGATCGGCGTGCCTCCCACCATCGGCTACGCCGGACACTGGCGCATCTACGAAGCCGCCTACGGAGGCAGTTGGACGTATCTGGCGCTCCTGATCGTGGCGACGGCCCTCCTGGTGCTGGCCTACGCCCGCGTGATCGCGGTCTGCTGGTGGGGACCGGAGAAGTCGGAGGCGGACGCCGGGTCGCCGGGCACAGTGATCTTCGCGACCACCCCGGCGGGCCCGTGGCGCACGGTCTGGAGCACGGAGGCGACGCCGCTGACGATCGCCCTGGTGATCCTGTTCGTCGCGGTCCTGACGGCTGGCGTCTGGCCGAGGGCCTGGTAGGAGTCCGGAGATGGGCATCCTCGACGATCTCGTCCGCACGGCACGCCGGCGCTCCCCGTGGCTGTTCCACCTCAACGCAGGGAGCTGCAACGGCTGCGACATCGAGTTGGTCACCTGCCTCACTCCCCGCTACGACGTGGAGCAGCTCGGCATCCGCCTCGAGGGCAGTCCCCGGCACGCCGACATCATCGTGGTCTCAGGCCCGGTCACCCGCACGACGCGCGTGGCCGTTGAGACGGTCTATGCGCAAGTGCCCGACCCCAAGGTCGTGGTCGCGCTGGGATCGTGCCCGGCCAGCTGCAACGTCTTCGCCGGCAGCCCGACGATCGAAGGACCGCTCGACCGCATCATCCCTGTCGACGTGTACGTGCCCGGGTGCCCGCCACGCCCCGACGCCATCATGGCAGGCATCGCCGACGCCATCGCGATCCTTGCCGGCGGAGGACGCACATGACTCTCGGCCGCGCACTCCTCCAACTCCTCGTCTTTCCCGGCCTGCTCTACGCCGTGCCGGTCGCCTGGCTGATGCTTTGGATCGAGCGCAAGCTGACGGCGCGCCTTCAAGGCAGGATCGGGCCGCCCTTCTACCAGCCGTTCTTCGACTTCGTGAAGCTGCTCGCCAAGCGACCCCTGCCGCGCCCGCCACTTCAGGCGCTGGCGATGAGCGCGCTGCCGGTGCTGGCCGTGGCCAGCACCTTGGGCGCGCTCGCGCTCCTGCCGGTATTCCCGCACGGCGGAGGCTTTGGCGGAGATCTCGTGCTCCTGGTGGCCCTGCTTGAGGTTCCTCCGCTCTGCGGCGTGCTCGCCGGGTTCGTCTCCCGGTCGCTCTACGGCGAACTCGGAGCCACGCGCGAGGCCGTACTGAGCATCGCCTACAGCCTGCCGTTCCTGGCGGCGCTGGTCGCGCTCGCCGCCGCCGCGAACAGCCTGTCCCTGAGCGTCATCAGCCAGCAGGCCATGTGGCAGGTACGGGTCCCCGCGCTCATCGCTCTGGCCCTGTGCCTGCCGGTCAAGTTGCGCGTCAACCCGTTTTCGGTGGCGAACGCCGAGCAGGAGATCTACGCGGGCGCGACGACGGAGTTCGAGGGTCCCCGTCTGGCTCTCTGGGAGCTGGCGCACGGCCTCGAGTGGGTCGCGCTCACAGGGATGTGGGCTGTGCTCGCCTTCCCGTCCGCCGACGCGCCGTGGCCACTGCGCGCCTCGCTCTTCGTCGCGATCTCGCTGCTGCTCGTGCTGGCGATAGCCACCGTCGCCGCCGCGACGGCGCGCCTCAAGCTCGCGCAGGCGGCGCGCATGTACTGGCTGTGGGGGTTCGCCATAGGGCTGATCGCCCTGGTCGTCGCGATGGTGTCTCCATGAGACGCCGCCCATGAACATCCTCTCGCTCATCTCGCGCAACTTCCGGCGCGGCCCCGAGACCCTGCGCTATCCGGATCGCGCCGTCCCAGCCCCCGAGTTCCGAGGCCAGGTGCGCATCGACGAGGCAAAGTGCATCGCCTGCGGGATCTGCGACTACGTCTGCGTCTCGGCGGCGATCGTGACGGTAAGCCACGACGATCACCTGGGCTGGAGCTACGATCCCGGGCGTTGCACGTTCTGCGGCCGCTGCGTGGACCACTGTCCCGGCGACGCCCTGCGGCAGGAGGGCGACCGCCCACCCACGTATGCGCGGAGCGGAGACCTGCGGCATGAAGAGACCGTCACCTACCCGGCGTGCCCGGAGTGTGGCGCGCCGGCGCGCCGATCGAACGAGCGTATGCTCGCGCTCGCACACCGCAACATCAGCCGAGAGTTCCGCGAGCGCATCATGCTGTGCGACCGATGCCGGCGGCGGCGCTCCCAGGCTCTGCTCAAGAAGGGCTTCGGCGGCAACGTCGAGGGAGAAAGGAAGAACGATGGAGCCTGACGCGATCCTCGAAGAGCTGGCCGTCGCCGGGCCGTGGGACGTCCGCGGCGACGGCCGCGGGGTGGAGGCTCCGGGCCTGGACGTGAGGGCGATGGCGCGCCTGATGCTGGACATCGAGGCACGCTGGGTGACGCTCACCGTGACTCCAGCGCCGGACGACGGCTTTCGCCTCCTGTTCCACTGGGATCTCGACGGCAGCCTGCTCACGATCTCCACGGAGGTGCCGGGCGCCCGCGCGATGAGCATCGCCGACATCTGGCCGGCGGCCGACTGGGCTGAGCGGGAGGCGCGCGACTACTACGCCATCGAGTTCGAGGGCCGCGACGACGTACCCGCCCTGATGCTCCGGCCGGAGGATGAGCCGGGGCTGTTCAGCCGCACGGCCGAGCTCGGCCGGAACGAAGACCCGGCCGACGCGGCGCGTACGGACGGAGCCGCATCATGAGCCCGATCATCCCGGTCGGCCCCTACCACCCCGCCCTCGAGGAGCCATACAAGATCGAGCTCGATTGCGACGGCGAGGCGGTGCGCAACGCTCACATCACCGTCGGCTTCAACTTCCGTGCCATCGAGTGGTTGGCGGAGCGCAAGAACTACACGCAGGACCTGGCACTCGTAGAGCGCGTATGCGGCATCTGCTCCAACGTGCACACGTTGACCTTTTCCCGGGCGCTTGAAGCGTTGGCCGGCATCGAAGTGCCGGAGCGGGCCAAGTACATCCGCGTGATTGTGCACGAGGCCGAGCGCCTCCACTCCCACCTGCTCTGGGCCGGTATCGCCGCCGAAGTCATCGGCTTCCAGACGCTGTTCATGACCTGCTTCGCCCTTCGCGAGAAGGTCATGGACCTGCTCGAAGCGGTGTCTGGTAACCGCGTGAACTACGCGATGAACAAGCCCGGCGGCGTGACTCGCGACATCGTCGATCCCGGCATGGTGGCCGCGACCGCTCGAGATATCCACGCGGCCATGGCGAAGGACATCATCCCGGTGTTCACCACCGACCCGACCGTGCGAGCGCGATGTGCCGGCGTCGGCGTGCTCACGCGCGACGACGCGCTCGCCTGGGGGGCCCTGGGGCCGGTGGCGCGCGCCTCGGGCCTGTCGCAGGACCTGCGCAGGGCGGCGCCCTATGAGATCTACGACCGGCTCGACTTCGAAGTGCCGGTCCGGCCCGAGGGCGATGTGCTGGCGCGCATCGTGGTCCGGGCCTTGGAGATCGTCGAGAGCTGCCGCATCATCGAGCAGGCCGTGGAGGGCATGCCGGCAGGACCCACGGAGGTCGGCGACTTCATCCCGATCCCCGCCGGCGAGGCTTGCGCGCGCATCGAGGGCCCGCGCGGCGAGGTCTTCTACTACATCGCCTCCGACGGCTCCGACGTGCCGGTGCGTGTGCGCATCCGCACACCGACCTTCCAGAACATGCCGACCGTAGCGCTGATGGTGAAGGAGCAGACCCTGGCCGACGTGCCGCTGATCCAGGCATCGATCGACCCCTGTTACTCGTGCACTGACCGCTGAGACGGCTCGCCAACGATCTCGTGCCACCGCTGTTCGCACCTTTCGCGGACGCGCCGCTCACCGACTGCGGCCGGCCGATCACGACCAGGGAGCACGCCGCCGCGACGGCGGCGGCTGCCGAGCTGCCGGACAAGAACGAGGGCCTCTGCGACGGCTGCAAGAAGCGCCTCGTGAGCGAGCGACTGGCGTCGCCGGGAAGATAGGGCGCGAGATGGCCGGCGTCCTCGCGCCACGGGGCGACGTCCGCGGCACGCCCGGCCGGCCGACCACCAACGCTACGCCCGCACCCGCCCCGGGCCACCCGCGACCGGCGCCGCCACGGAACCTCGCGTGAGGACGAACAGCGAGTAGCCGAGCAGCACACCGACGAAGTTCAGCAGCACGTCGTCGACCTCCGTGGCCCGATACGAGTAGCCGAGCGCGAGCGAGACGGCGAGCTGGCTCAGCTCGATGGTGAGCGGAAAGAGCACCCCCGCCAGCGCCATGCGCCGCCACGACGCGAGCCGCGGCGCCGCGAACGGCAGCAGGAAGCCGAACGGCGCCAGCGTCAGCACGTTGCCGCCGAGGATCCAGACCTGCGCGAAGACGGTCCCGTGCGACAGCACGTCGCGGATCGACGCCAGCGGCACGAGATCGACCGTGACACTCCTGCCCGCCGCCTCCAGCTCGGCCACGCCGGGGCGTACCGGCAGCGGGAAGAGCGTAGCGCCGACGAGCCAACCGAGGTACAGGATGAAGAGCGCGCGCATCGTGACGACGAAGGCGGGCTGGCCGCTGCGTGCGGCCCGCCACGCCACGAACGCGGCCGCCAGAGCGGCCGGGGGATAGACGATGACGCCGGTGAGCATGGTCCTCCGCGGGAGCGAGCGGGTCGTCGCAGCGTACCCGATGGACGCTCGGCGCGACCCTTACCGCAGTACGGGCACCGGTCAGGCGTACCGGATCAGCGAGAGGATCACCGCGGCGACCGGGGGAACGGCCGCGCACAGTATCGACAGGCTGAAGCCGAGGCCCGCACGGCCGGAGCGGCTCGCCGTGCGCGAGACGGGGTACGCCGCCGCGTACTTGACCGGATCGAGGATCGGCGGCCAGTGCTCGTCTGTCGGCGGCGTCCGGCGATCGTCCTCAGCGCCGGCGTCCGAGACCGAGACCCACGCGACGAACGCGAGACCGAGCGCGAGCGCGCCGTTCACGGCCGCGAACCAGCGCCAGCTGTCCAGGAGCAGGAACGAGACCACGGCTGCGACGCCGACCAGCACGCAGCCCGCCACGAGCGCGGCCGCAACATGCCTCATCGGTCCTCGTCGCGGTCTCGTTCGTCGGTCTGGATGCCGTGGCGGCGCAGGATACGCCGTGCGGCGGCCGTGAGCAGCCACCCTATGGCGGCCACGGCGAGGAGCGCGATGACGACGGCGAACGAGTTCACGTCACCAAGGATACCCGGCCGGCCGGGCCCCGTCCCTCAGTCGTAGTGCTGGAACTGCGGCCACATCTCCGCCCACGGGCGCAGCGGCTGCCGGCACAGCCAGACCGACTGTCCCTGCTCCTCGTTGTCGACCCCCGCCGCGTTGTCGATCCGCGCCGCGCGCGTGACCTGTCCGAAGTACTGCCCCAGCCAACTGCTGGGATCCTCGCCCATGCCGACGGCGATCACCGTCGTCGCCTGCTCCGGTGGCCTTCCCCAGAGATAGAAGTTGTTCTGGCCGGAGTAGATGGGCGGCAGATCAAAGGCCGGACCATAGCACTGCAGCGCTCCGGCCTCCCCATAGTTGCCGGTCACGATCACGGTGCGCGCCCGCTCGCCGGCCGGCAGCGACCGATAGACGCCTGCGACCGTCTTCGTGAGGTCCTGCCAGCCGATCTCCTCTCCCAGGTTGTAGTCGATCTTCTGGAGGGGCACGGTGTGCAGCCAGCTCGGGGGGAGGACCGGCAACGAGAGCGGAAGGAAGATGACGGCGAACACGGCGATCCACGCGTACGCCGCCGCCGGGGAGCGCCACATCGAGCTGTGCGAACGGACGACGGGCGGCTGGTCCGAGAAGAAGCGCCGCGACCCTTCGACCACGCCGCTCGTGATCACCGCCCCGGCGCCGAGCAGCACGATGTACAGCGGCCCCAGATAGTAGGGCCGGTCCCCCATCGCCACCAGGAGGACGACGAAGAGCAGCAGATAGGCCACGGCGAACGCCCGGTAGTCGCGCAGCCTGCGGTCCCGCAGCAGCGCCCAGAGACCCGCCAGCCAGACCGGAGCCGCCCAGAGGCCCGGGAGCACGAACTGCAGGATGACGAAGGTGACCGAGTACCCAGCACCCGAGTGCTTCTCCCGCAGTGCTGCGCTCATCGCGAGAGTCGGCCAGCCGTGGTGCGCCTGCCACAGCAGGTTGGGCACCCAGAGCAGGACCGCGATGCCGGCTCCGAGCCAGAGATACGGACTCAGGAGCACCTTCCACTGGCGGTTCGCGACAAAGCCCACGAGCAGCGCGATGACGAGGAACAAGATCGTGTGCTTGGCGTAGAGCGAGACGCCTACAAGGAGGCCGACGAGAAGCCAGAGGCGCTGGTCGCCGGTGCGCAGGATGCGCAGCACCACCAGCATGACCAGCGCCCAGCCCAGCAGGTCGTAGACCGTCGGCCCGGCCATATGGGCCAAGATCAGGAACGGCGAGACGGCGAGGAGGAGCGCGGCGAGCGTCTGCGCGAAGCGGCGGCCGCCCAACTCGCGGGCTGTGAGGCCCGCGAGCACCACGGCCGCCGCAAACGCCAGCGCCGGGAAGATCCGGAGGCCGTAGAGCGAGTCGCCGAAGAAGCGCCGCGAGAGCCACACCAGCGCGACGCTCAGCGGCGGCTGGTCGACGTACCCCCACGCCATGTGTTTGGAGGCGGCCACGAAGTAGAGCTCGTCGCGATGGTAGCCGTAGCGGCCGGCCACGAGCACGAGGACGACCAGCGCGCCAGCGGCGACACCGGCGACGGGCAGCCACGCGAAGGGGGCAAGCGAGCGCGGCCACTCGCACTTGCGAGCAGGATCCTCCGGAACCATCGACATGAGCAAATCGTATCCGCACCCGCGCATCGGCGACAGCCGCGTTCGCCCGGCCGGTTTCGCCGCCGGAAGCGCGGGAACCGGCCCCTTATGGGCATCCGGCCCGACACAGCGAGGTGAACCATGCAAAAGCTACGAGCGACGTCGCGCTCCCTGAGCGCGGCCGACGAACAGGTAGACAAGGGGCGCGTCCACATCGAGACGATCCGGATGGGCGACCTCAAGGTGAAGCGGCAGACCTACCCGCCCGGCTGGCGCTTCTCGACCGACATGGGCCAGCCGCAGTGCTTCGACACGCACGTCGGGTACGCGATATCCGGGCACATACATGTCCGGCTCAGCGACGGGCAGGAGCTCGACGTCCGCGGTGGCGACGTCTTCGTCATCCCGCCTGGCCACGACGCCTGGACCGTCGGCGATGAAGACACGGTCATCGTGCAGTTCGATGAAGGCGCGTCCGCGCTTGAGCGCTTCGGCGTGGAGACGCCGGCCAAGGCCGCGGCCTGATCACCCGCGTCGCGCGGACGACGGGCCGGAGTTCTCTCGCCGGAGCTCCGGCCCGTCGCCGTGCGGACGCAGAGAACGGGCCGCGGCGCGGGCGGGGCCCTGCCAGGGCCGCCACCGCGCCGCGTATGTCCGGCTCGACCAGAGCAGGACGAAGGCGAGCCGGCAGGCCTCTTGGATCCGCGACCGACGCCGCGACTCCATCTGCCGCGGGGCATCGGCCACCGCGGCCGGCGGCTCAGGTGGAAGGCGTGTCCCGGGAAGGCGACGCCTTCTCGAACCCGCCGGAGAACGCCTCCACCTCGATGAAGATCCGGGTGACCTCGGGGTAGGGATCGTTGATGCGCTCTTCGATGCGGTGCACGGCGGCGTGGATCTCCTCGGCCGGGAGGCCGGGCGTGAACTTGACCTCGATGTTGAGCAGCACGTCGTCCGGGCCGAGGTGCATCGTCAGCACCACGCCGAGGCCCGTCACCGCCGGGTCGTCGAGCACGATGCGGCGGATCTCCGCCACCATCTCCGGATCCGCCGCCTCTCCCACCAGCAGGCTCCGGCTCTCGTACGCGAGCCAGAGCGCCGCGACCACGAGGATGCAGCCGATGACGATCGAAGCAAGGCCGTCGAGGACCGGCTCGTGCAACAGGTGGCTCGAGGCCACACCGACGAACGCCACGGCAAGGCCAATCAACGCGGCGGTGTCCTCGAAGAGGACCGTGAACAGACTGGGGTCCTTGCCGTGGTGGATGGCCGACAGCGTGCGGCGCGAGCCGCGCGTGCCGCGGAACGTGCGCCAGGCGACGCTGAAGGAGAGGCTCTCGAACACGGCCGCGAGGGCCAGCACGACGTACGCGACCGTGGGGTTCGAGACCGGGACGGGATGCCGGACGTGCGTGATGCCCTCGTAGATGGACATGCCGCCGCCGATGCCGAAGATGCTGACGGCGACGATCAAACTCCAGAAGTAGACCTCCATGCCGTGCCCGAACGGATGGTGGTCGTCGGCCGGCCTGGCGCCCCGGTTGAGGCCGTAGTACAGGAGGCCGCCGTTGCCGGTGTCGACGAGCGAGTGGATGCCCTCGCTGATCATCGCCGAGCTGCCGGTGATGGCGCCGGCGACGAACTTGATCGCCGCGATCGCGACGTTGCCGATGATCGCGGCGATCACCGCCTTTTTGGATTCCTGAGCCATGCGCGGAGTCTACTCCACGCGAACACCACGACCGGGTCTTCACCGGACTTACAAAACGGTACTGAATGGGTAACAATAAGTGCGTGGTCACTTTTGAAGGGAGTACCACCGTGCCTGGTAGCGAGTACGAGTGTGGCGAATGTCGCCACCGCTTTCGCGCGCCGGAAGGAGTGCCGCGTGACACGCGGTCCCTCATGTGTCCCGCCTGCGGAAGCATCGACCTCAACCTCATGGACGTCGCGCGGCCCAAGCCGGCCGTCATGATCGCCCGTGAGGCGGCGCCCGCCGAGCAGTGGCGGACGCCTCCTGAGCGCGCCGTCTCGTAGCGACGCTCGAGCAGTGCCGCTGCCTCGCCCGCAGAGGGGGAGGCAGCGGTGACCGAGGTATGCGGTCTGGTACGCTAGGTCCATGCTGAGGGCCGTCACGTTCGACTTCTGGAGCACCCTGTTCGCGGACCCGCACGGCCGCGAGCGAGAGGCGCTGCGCGCCACCGTCCTGGCGGACGCGCTGGCCGCGGCCGGTCTACGGGTATCAGACCAGGCGCTGGAGGAGGGACTCCGCGCCGCCTGGGACCACTTCGACGCCGTGTGGCTGGGCGAGCACCGCACGCCGTCGTGCGCGGAGCTCGTCGACGCCATCCTGAGCTCGCTGCGCGTGCACCTGCCGGACGACCAGCTTCCGCCCCTTGTCGAACGCTTCGAGCGCCTCATCCTGGAGCTGCCGCCGGAGCCCATGCCCGGCGCCGTCTACACGCTCCCGCAGATCGCCGCGCGCTTCCGCCTCGCCATCATCTGCGACACCGGCTATTCGCCGGGGGCGGTGCTGCGCCAGCTGCTCGAGCGACACGACATGCTGTCCCACTTCGAGTACACCTACTTCTCCAACGAGCACGGCATCAGCAAGCCGGACACCCGCGTGTTCGTGCACGTGCTCGAGGAGCTCGGCGTGCGCCCGGCGGAGGCGGCCCACGTCGGCGACATCCAGCGCACGGACATCGCCGGCGCCCAGGCCGCCGGCATGTCCGCCGTGCACTTCGTGGGCGCCAACAACGCCGACGTCGCCCACTCCACCGGCGACGTGATGGTCAGCCACTTCGAAGAGCTGCCGCAGGCGCTAGGCGGTCTGATCTGTGCCGGCTGCTGAACGCACACACCGCCTGAGCCGGCAGCGCCGGCTGTTCCTGATCGCGGCCGGCGCGGGACTGGCGGTGTTCATCGTCGTCGCCGTCCTCTATCGCACCGGCGCCCTGGATGGCTTCGACGTCAGGGTCAGCAACTTCGTCACCGGGCATCGCCAGGGTGCGCTCACCAACGTCGCCGATGCGCTGGACAAGCTGGACGTGTGGTGGCTCCTCGCCATCATCGTCGCGGCGCTGCTCGGCGGCCTCTGGTGGTCCGGACGGATGGTGCAGGCCTTGTACCTTGGCGTGAGCATCGCCGCGGCGCTCATCATCAACCCGCTGCTCAAGCGGGCGTTCGAGCGGTCGCGGCCGACCGGCAACGCGCTGGTCCACGTGTCGAGCGCGGCGTTCCCAAGCGGCCACACGACCACGGCCACGACAATCGCCACCGCGCTGGCGGTGATCGCCTGGCCCACACGCTGGCGCTGGCCGATGATCGTCGCGGCGGCGTTCTTCTCTCTGACGATGGCGGGCTCGCGCGTCTACCTCGGCGTCCATTGGCCGACCGATGTGCTCGCCGGCCTCGCGCTCGGCTTCACCATCGCCATGGCTGTGCGCGCGCTCATGCCGTGGCCGTCGCCGGAAGATGCGGCGGCGGCGCAAGGCGCGGAGGCCGCGACGACCACAGGCGAGCGCGGCGCGGCGGGCATCGCGGCGGTGCCTGCCGCCGGCCCGGTCGCTCCCGGCAGCCCTCCCGGCATCGATGTCGTCTTCCTCGACTGGGGCAACACGCTCATGGTCGACAACGGGATGCGCGAAGGCCCCATGAAGGACTGGGAGAAGGTCGAGGCGGAGGCCGGCGCGCAGGAGGCGCTGCTGCGTCTGCGCGCCCGCTACCGCCTCGTGGTCGCCACCAACGCGGCGGACTCTCCCGCCTCCGATGTGCTCGCCGCACTCGCCCGCGTGGGCCTCCACCAGTACGTCGACGACGTCATCTCCTCGGCGGACGTCGGCGACCACAAGCCCAACTACGCCTTCTTCCGCTCGGCGCTGCTACACGAGGGCGACCGCGGCCTGCCGCTCGACCCGCGTCGCGCCGTCATGGTGGGCGACGGCACGACCAACGACATCAAGGGTGCGCAGCAGGCCGGCATCCGGACGATCTGGTACAACCCGACCAAGCGCCGCTTCCCCGAGGGCGCCCAGCCGCCGGACGCGGTGATCCGCAAGCTCTCCGAGCTGCCGGCGGTCGTCGACCGCATGGCCGGCGTGGTGCCGGAGAAGCGGTCGCGCAAGCAGCGCAAGGCCGACGCTGAGGCTGCCGCCGCTGCGGCTGCGACCGCGGCGGCCGAGTCGCTTCGCGCGGAGACGGCCGCGGAGGACGCGGCCGCCTCCGCCAAGGCAGCCGTCCCAGGCGCCGCAGGACCTGACGCGCCGGC
>Ga0302299_10000630_pt1 | contig 19781 bp, 16 predicted proteins | sample III_Fen_N3_4_FD_198795 | JGI IMG/M metagenome (GOLD analysis project Ga0302299, IMG submission 198795) | Peat permafrost microbial communities from Stordalen Mire near Abisko, Sweden - III_Fen_N3_4 | ecosystem: Environmental > Terrestrial > Soil > Wetlands > Permafrost | place: Sweden: Abisko... | reverse complement strand
CGACGATCGAGGACGGCGGCTCGCGCTGCACGCGCTGCCACAGCTCCGGAGAGATCACGGAGCCGAGCTGGCTCTCGGGCCACGCCACCTCGTAGCTCCAGAAGTACTCGCCGTCGTCGGCGGCGCGCCGCAGCACGTCGGACCGGCTCGGCGTGACCAGCGGCAGGAGCCTGGCCGCGGCGCCGCGCACCGGCCTGGGCAGCCGCATCAGCCGCTGCCACCGCGCCTTGTAGCCATCGCGGATCTCGACCATGCCGCCGTGGCCGCAGCACAGCTCGTCGTTGGCCTCGCCGGTGATCACCACGCGCACGCCCTGATCCTTGGCCATGCGCAGCGCGTGAAACAGGAACACGCTCGAGGGCTCGGACACCAGATCGTCCTGCGCCTCGATCGTCCGCGGGATCAGGTCGAGGAACTCGTCGGTCGACAGCAGCGACTCGTGGTGCACCGACCGGGCGTACGCCGCGACCTGGCGTGCGTAGTACAGATCGTTGTACTTGGAGTCGCCCTCGAAGTCGGCGAGCCCGACGGTGAAGGTGTGGAGCGGGCTGGCGCCCTGGCGCGACAGCAGCACCACGTTGGAGCTCGAGTCGTTGCCGCCCGAGCAGAACGCGCCGATCGGGCCGGACACGCTGCGCCGGCGGACCGCCGCATGGTGCAGCTCGCGGGTCTTGTCGACGTAGTAGGCCAGATCGTCGCGCTCGTCGACCGGCTGGTCGAGCAGGTCCCACCACCTCCGCTCGCTGGCCTCGCCGTTCTCGGCGATCTCGACCGCCGCGCCCGCCGCCACGCGGCGGATCCCGGCGAACAGCGTGCGCGGCCCCGGCGCGGTGAGGAACACGAGGTACTGGACCACGGCGACCTCGTCGTAGCCGCGGGTCACCGCCGGGTGGCGGAGCAGCGCCTTGATCTCCGAGGCGAAGATCGCGCCCTCGGGCGACGCGTGGTAGTAGACGAAGCGCACGCCGAGCGCGTCGCGCGCCAGCGTGAGCCGGCCGCGCCGGGCATCCCAGACCGCGAGCGCGAACTGCGCGTCGAGATCGTGCCAGCCCTCGGCGCCGCGGCCGGCGAACCGCTCGAGCAGCGGCTGCGCGCTCTGGTGGCCGCGCTCGGCGAACACGTGGCCGTCGCACACCATGGCGAGGTTGCCATCGGGCGCGACGATCACCCCGGGACTGGCCTCGTCGGGCTGGGTCCGCAGCCAGCGGAACCCCAGGTGCGCGCCGCCATCCGGAGCCTGCCAGGTCGCGGCGCTGTCCGGCGCGCGGACGGCGAGCGCGTCGAGCATGGCCGCGAGGTCGGCCTCGGCGGACGGGCGCCGAGCATAACTACCAATCATTCCACAGATTGCTGACATGGGCTCACGAGGGGTTATCGTAGAGTGCCTGGTAGGCACCGGCCACGGCGTCGATGCTGTGCTTCTTCTCTGCCTCCGCAAACGCGGCGGTCGCGAGCGATCGGGCAAGCCCAGCGTCTTGTGCCATCCGGAGAAATGCGCGCGCCATCGACTCCGGATCCTCGGCCGGGACGACCAGGCCGGTGACGCCGTCCGCGAGCAGCTTGGGGATCTCGTTGACCGCGGTCGCCACGATCGCGCTGCCGGCGCACTTGGCCTCGAGCAGCGCCACGCCGTACGGCTCGAACTTCGAGGCCAGCACGAACACATCGAGCGCGCGGAGCAGCGCCGGCACCCGGGTCCAGTGGCCGAGCAGCACGACGCGGTCGGCGACGCCGAGCGCGGCGGCCTGGGCCTCGATCTCGCCGCGCAGCGGGCCGTCGCCGGCGAGCACCATGCGCAGCCGCACGTCCTGGCGCGCCGCGATCGCGAACGCGGCGATCTGGGTCGGATAGTCCTTCTGCTCGACGAGCCGGCCGACGCTGCCGACCAGCACGGTGTCCGGCGCGGCCCCGAGCTGAACGCGCAGCGCCAGGACCTCGGCCGCGGTCACCTTGCGGTAGGGGGCCAGATCGATGCCGTAGCTGATCGCGTGCATCCGGCGGCGCAGGTTGCGATAGACCAGGCCCTTGGCCGGGCCGGCCGCATCGGCGGTGAACCGGCAGAACCGCTCGCCGAGCTCGTCGGACACCGCCACGACGTGGCGCATCAGCCGGCACGCCATCTGGTTGCGCAGCGCCTGGCGCCGGCCGCGGTTCACCAGCTCGTGCGGCAGGAAGCGATACTCGCGATCCGGCACCTGGCAGGCGAACGCGCTCAAAGACCCGACCGCGGAGCGCACGCCGGTGAGCCGCGCCGCGAGCCCCGCGTAGAGCAGCGGCCGCGGGTTGACCGGATGCACGACCTGGATCCCGAGCTTTCGGATCAGCGCGGCGAGCTTCCACACGCCGTCCGGGCGCAGCCCCGCCGGCAGCGGCAGCACCTCGATCGGCACCTCGTGCTCGTTGAGCAGCTCCGCCAGCTCGCTCGACTCCTCGCCCAGCGAGCAGAAGATCGGCCGGTAGCGCGCCGGATCGAGGTGCAGGGCCAGATCGATGATGCCCTTGGTCCGGCCCGACAGCCCGAGGGTGTCCATGATGTACAGCACGGGGCGTGCGGCGTGGGTCATGCGGCGAACCAATGCTCGTACCAGCCGGACAGGTTGATCAGACACCACAGGTCGAACGAGTGATCCGCGAGACCGTCTCGGTGGCGCCGCCACAGGTCGAGGATATGGTCGAAGTCGAAGATGCCGAGCTCGCGCAGCTTCGACCGGCGCAGCAGATCCTCGGCCCACGGCGCCAGCTCGCCGCGCAGCCACGCCGGCAGCGGCACGCGAAACCCCTGCTTGGTGCGCTCGACGACCTCGTGCGGCAGCCACGCGTGCGCCGCGTCCTTCAGCACGGCCTTGGTGCGCGTGCCGTCGATCTTCAGCGCCGCCGGCAGCGCCAGCGCGTAGCGCGCGAGCTCGTGGTCGAGGAACGGCGCGCGGGCCTCGAGCGAGTGCTGCATCGAGAACTTGTCGACCCGCATCAGCAGGAGCTCGGGCAGCCGGTTGCGCAGCTCGATGTACGACATCTGCTGGCAGAAGTCGGCGTCGGGCCGGCGCTCGTGGATCTCGCGGTAGTACGCGTTGACCGTGTCGGCCGCGCGCCGGGGCATCGCGCGCCGGCCCTCGGGCGTGTACAGCGCTTGCTTCTCCCAGTCGAAGAACACGATGTCGAGCCCCATGTAGAGCGGCTCGTCCTCGGCGGCGCGCCGCAGCACGTCGACCCGGCCGCTCGGCACGCCGGCGAGCTGGGCGCCGCGCCGGACCGCGCGGCGGACCACCTGCGGCAGGCGCCGGAGCTGCGACCACCGGCCGTTGTAGGTCTCGAACAGCTTGGGAAAATCGGGGTAGCCGCAGAACACCTCGTCGCTGCCCTCGCCGACCAGCACGACCTTGATCCCCGCGCGGTGCGCGGCGCGCGACACGAAGTGCATCGGCAGGCACGCCGGATCGCCGAGCGGCTCGTCCTGGTGCGCGACCATCTCGGGGACGTAGGCGACCGCCTCGGCCGCGGTGACCTGGACCTCGGTGTGGTGGCAGCCGAAATGCTGCGCGACCTGGCGCGCGAACGGCACGTCGTGAAAGTTCTCGGCGGCGCCAAACCCGGTGAACTCGACGGTGAAGGTCTGGAGCGGCGTCGTCACCAGCTGGCTCATCAGCGCCACGTTGGTCGACGAATCGACGCCGCCGCTGAGGAACGCGCCGACCGGCACGTCGGACATGAGCCGCTTCTTGACCGCCTGCTGGACCAGCGCGCGGACGTGGTCGACCGCGGCCTCGCGGCTCGCCGGCGGCGTCCACGCCGGGCCATCGAGCGGCGACCAGAAGCGCTCGATCGTGAGGTTGCCGTGGGGATCGCAGATCAGCGTGTGGCCGGCCGGCAGCTTGCGGATGCCCTCGAACATGGTCCGCGGCTCGGGGACATTGGAGAACGTGAGGTACTCGTTGACCGCCGTCAGATCGAGCCGGCGGGCGACATCGGGGTGCGTGAGCAGCGCCTTGATCTCGGAGCCGAACAGCAGGCGCCCCGCGACCACCGTGTAGTACAGCGGCTTCTTGCCCATGTGATCGCGGGCCAGCATCAGCCGGCGCCGGCGCTCGTCCCACAGCCCGAACGCGAACATGCCGTCGAGCGCCTCGACCACGCTGCGCTGGCGCTCCTCGTAGAGGTGGATGATGACCTCGGTATCGGACCGCGACCGAAACTCGTGGCGGTCGTCGAGCCGCAGCGTCTCGCGCAGCGCTGCGTGGTTGTAGATCTCACCATTGAAGGTAATCCACACACCACCCTCTTCATTGGACATCGGCTGGTGGCCGGCCGGGCTCAGATCGACGATCGCGAGCCGGCGATGGCCGAACACGACCCGGCCATCCTCGCTTTGCCACAGGCCACCGTCGTCGGGACCACGGTGGGCAACACTATCGCGCATCGCCAGCGTCAGGGCACGGTCGCGCGATGCAGCGTCCGCCGTGCCTCCAAAATTATACAGGCCAACGATCCCGCACATCCCGTTTCGAGGCACGGTACCACGGATCAAGAGCCAGTACGCGACTGTACAGGTCGAGGTAGTCGCGTTGCATGCGCGCCGCCGAGAACCGCGCGATCGCGGCGGCCCGCGCGCGATCGCCGCAGCCCCGGCTCGCCGTCGGGTCGCGGCGCAGCTGGGCGACGCGGTCGCGCAGCGCCGCCTCGTCGCCGATCGGGACCAGGAAGCCAGTCTCACCTTCGTCGATCACGGTAGGCACGCCACCGACCCGGGTCGACAGCACCGGCAGCCCGGTCGCCATCGCCTCGAGGACCACGAGCGGGAGTCCCTCGGTATCCGACGACAGCACGAAGGTATCGAGCGCGTTCAGCACGTCGGGGACATCGCGCCGCGCGCCGAGCAGGTGGACGAACGCGGTGACGCCGAGGTCGGCCACGAGCTGGGTCACCGCCGGGAGCAGCGGGCCATCCCCGGCGATCACCAGCCGCACCAGCGGCCCGAGCAGCGGCGCCATCGCGCGCACGAGCAGCGCCTGGTTCTTCTCGACCGCGATCCGCCCGACGCTGCCGACCACCCAGGCTGCCGGGTCGATCGCGAGCTCCCGACGCACCCGGTCACGCGCCTCGGCGGCCGGATGGAACCGGTCGAGCGCGATGCCGTTGGGGATCACGAGCAGCCGGCGCTCGTCGACCTCGCTGCGCTTTCTGGCGAACGCCGCGGTCTCGGGCGACACCGCGACGAACGCATCGACGCAGCGCGCGGCGAGGTTGCCGGCGATGAGGCGCGTGCCGCCCTTGGGGTTATTGCCGTGCTTGGTGTGGACCACGGCCGCGCGCGCGAGCCGCGCCGCCGGCGCACCGTAGATCAGCGCCATCCGGTTGTGGGTATGGACCAGCTCGACCCGGTTGCGGCGCAGCCAGCGCGCGAGCCGCACGATCAGCATCAGGTCGACGCCCGGCCGGGGCCGCGCCACGCGATCGACCTCGATGCCGGCGGCGAGCAGCTCGGCGGCGAGCGGGCCATCGGGCAAAGGCGCCAGCGACAGCGCGGTCACCCGGCAGCCGGCGCGCTGCTGCGACACCGCGAGGTCGAACGCGACGCGCTCCTGGCCGCCGATGCCGAACGACGACAGGATGTGGGCGACGCGCGCCTTCATGGGGTCGGCGTATCCTCGATCACCGGGAAGCCCTCGGCGTCGCTGCCATCGACGCGCCGGCCGCGCACCGGGACCGGCCGGGTCGGCCGCTCGGTGTTCTTGTACTGCGCGGTGACGCCGACGAGAAAGATGTGGGCCATCGTCGGCGCGAGGTTGCCGCCCTGATCGAACTGGTAGGCGATGCTGTAGCGCGCGTTGGCCAGCAGCGAGGGGCTGATCGCGGTGGAGAAGCCGGCGTCGCCCTGGACCGCGTTGCCGGTGCCGGCCGCGACGATCGCCGCGACCTCGCCCAGCGGCTCGTTGTGCAAGATCCCGGCGGAGAACGTCAGCGCGCGGACCTCGCGCGGATCGAGCGTGAAGATGCCGCGCACCGTGACCTTGTCGGTGACCGAGACCGAGCCGACCTGCAGGTTGGTCGCCGTGCCATGGGTGAAGTCGAGCGCGCCGATCGCGTTGTACGTCGAGTAGCGCAGGCTGGCGCTGCCGGTCGGTAGCAGCGCCAGGGGCTTACTGCCGGTGTCGGTGTAGTCCTGCTCGATGCCCGCCGCGAGCAGACCGTTCCAGTGCGGGGTGAAGTCGCGGTTCCACCGCGCGACCAGCGAGTTGGTCAGCGTCATGTACGGCGCCTGGTCGGCGCGCAGCGGTCGCAGCCACGACGCACCCGCGCGCGCCTCGACGCCGAGCGTATCGCGGGTGTACACGCGATCGAGCGCGAGCGACGCCGTGACGGCCGTGTTGCGCGCGGCGACGTCGTCCTGCGGTGCGCTGGCGTTGCCGATCAGGCTGTGCTGCAGCGTCAGGTGCTTGCCGAGCTCGACGGCGAGCGACTCGACGAGCGAGGCCGAGATCCGGTTCGGATTGTCCGGCGCGCGGAGCTCGGGCGTGCCGGCGTCGGCGGGGCGCTGGGCGAGCAGGAACGACGTGCCGCCCTGCGCGGCCGACGCGGCGAGCGTGAGCGTGGTGAACTTCGTCAGCTCGGCGGCGAGCGACAGGCTGCCCTGGTTGGAATACGCGTCGAGCGAATCGCCGGTCAGGCTGAGGTTGCCGGAGAAAATGTAGCCGGCGCGCCAGGTCACCCGCGGCGTGCCGGTCTGCAGCGCGAGGCCCGGTCGGATCTCGGTGAAGAAGCCGCCCTGCGAGCTGGACGGCACGTCGGCCGCCTGCGCGTTCGGATCGGCCTGGATCGTCCCGTGCGTGGTCTGCTGGTAGCCGGCGTTGAGCGTGCCATTGGCCTCCACGATCGTGCGCTGCGCGGCGGCGGGCCGGCTCGCCACGGCGATCGCGAGCGCCCCGGCGCCGATCCATCCCCATGGACGCTTCACGATCCCCATCTCGCGCCCACAGTACCAGATGCGGGTAGCCTCACACTATGCGCGCCGAGCTCTCTGCTGCCATGGCGGCTGCCCTCGAACGCTGCACGCGGCCGAGTCTGGTATTCGACCTCGCGCGGCTCGACGCCAACGTAGCGGCGCTCGCCGATGCTGCGACGCGCGCGGGGCTCACACCGTTATTTGCAGCCAAGGCTTTTCCGCACCCGGCGGTGCACGCGATGGCCGCGGCACGGCTCGCGGGGTTCGACGTCGCGTCACCGGCCGAGCTCGCGCAGGTGATCGAGGTCGCTCGCCCCGGCCAGCTCCTGTCGGTCGCCGATCCGAGCGGCCGCGCGATCGCCGCCGCGGCGCGCTGGACCGGCCGGCTGTTGATCAGCTGCGACACCGTCGCGCAGGTCGAAGCGGCGCCGCGCCACGCCGAGGTAGCGCTGCGGATCTCGGCGTCGATCACCGGCGCCGATCCGGCGATCGGCGCGATCCTCGACGGCAGCGGCCACCGGCGTTCGCGGTTCGGGGTCGACGTCGATCGCGACGCGCTGCGCCGGGCGATCGGCGAGCTCGCCCGCGCGGCCGGGCCGCGCCCGATCGGCCTGCACGTCCATCACGGCGCGGTCGCGGCGACCTCGGGGGACCGGTTCATCGCGACCGCGCGCGCGGCGCTGGCGGCGGCCGCGGACGCGGGCGTCGAGCCCCGGTTCATCGATCTCGGCGGCGCGTGGCACGCGGTCGCGGATCTCCCGGGCGCGCTCGCCGCGATCCGCGCCGCGTTGCCAGCGTCGCTCGAGCTCTTGTTCGAGCCCGGCCGGCTGTTCGCCGCCGGCGCCGGGTTCGCGTGCGGCCGCGTCGCCGTCGCGCGCGCGCTGGGCGATCGCGAGCTCCGCGTCATCGAGCTGTCGCGGAGCTGTCACCTGCGCTGGAGCCAGCCCCAGCTGGTCGCCCCGCCGCCGCGCACCGGGGCAGGCTGCCCGACGCTGTTCGTCGGACCGACCTGCTACGAAGACGACGCGCTCGGCGAGTGGACCGTCGAGCCCGCGCGCTACGTCGCCGGTGCGCAGGCCGTGTTCCGCAACATCACCGGCTACGCGGTGGCCTGGAACACCGGGTTCGGCGGGCTCGCGCCGGCCGACGTGGTGATGGTCTAGTCAGCGCCGCCGCGGTCCTGGTCTTCGAGCAGGTCGGGGATCAGCTGGTCGTCGCCACCGGGCGTCGCGTCCTGGCGATCCGAGCGGATGCTCGGGCGCCGCTTCGGCAGCTCGCCGATCACGCGGTCCGGGTAGCGCAGCGAGAACGTGAAGTACACCGTGTTGCGGTAGTACGCAGGGATCGCCATGACCGCGGCGCGATCGCCGGTCTGGTAGATCGCCTCGTAGCGCACGCCGTAGGTCTGGCCCGGCCTGGGCGTCCATCCGAGGCTGAGGTCGAGGTGCGCCACCTTGAAGTCGCTCGCCAGGTGGCCAGTGGTGTCGTCGATGAGCTGGGTTCGCTCGACGCCGACCGAGCCGAGCGCGGCGAGCTTGGGGTTGCGCCGGGTATCGTCGAGCCAGGGCAGCGGCAGCGCGAGCTGGAGGTTGGCCGCGTCGTCGACCGTGTTCTGCGCGAGGAACAGGTTCGGCGCCACGTTGCGGCGCGCCGACAGCATCGCGCGCCCCCACACCTCGGTGTACGCGAGCTGGCCCCCGAACACGCCGAAGGTGCCGTTGCGCCTGGGCGCCATGGGGTTGTACTTGTCCGTGCCGACCCGGTCGACGAACACGACCCCGCCGTCGACGTTGGTCGACCACTGCCTGGTGAGATCATGGCGCCACGACGCCGTGCCGCGCGGGTTCAGCTGGTGATCGAGCCGGCTCGGCAACAGCGCGCCCGCCGGGGCGATCCGCTCGAGCTGCAGGTAGCTGATCTGGGCGTTGATCCCCACGGTGTCCTTGTCGAACGTGCGCTCGACCCCGAGGTCGGCGGAGGCCTCACGGGTATCGGTCGTCGTGCCGGCGCCATCGTCCGTGAAGCCGTACCGCCCGGCCACGCCCTGGAGCACGCGCGTGTGCTTGCTCGAGATCCACGCCAGCGACTCGGACGAGTCGGCCTGCTCGACCTTGACGTCGCCGCTAGGCATCACGGTCGCGACGGTCTGGTCCGGCGACGTGCGCCCGGACAGCACACTGAGCAGTCCTGTCGCGGCGTTGATGGAAAGCGTCAGCTGGGTCCGCGGCCCGGTCAAGAACAGCGACTTCCAGCCGGCGTTGCCATTGATCAGCGGGTCCCGGGTGTGGATCAGGTACTCGGTGACCTCGGCCTGCGCCGTAAAGTCGTGAATCATTTGGGGTGCGTCGTACGCGTAGAGCAGCCCTGGCCGCACCGTGAAGAACACGTCGGCCTGCCGATCCCCCGCGCTCCCGGCCGCAAACAGGTTGTCCGTGCTGGCGACCTCGCCACTTGCGGTCGCGTGCAGGCTGCTGTGGTCGGCCCAAGCCGGCGGTGCTAGGACGAGCGTTCCGATGACGGCTACAGAGCGTGCACGCATGACCCGGTCGTCCATGCAGGATCAGATCCAGTGCGATCCGTAAAGCACGCTCACTGAGTTGACAAGCCTAGTATTCCGCATGCTTAGAATGCGGCTTAGGAAATCGATATGCGCAGTGCAAGCGTCGATCAAGAGCGCCCCCACCACCCCCCCCGGACTGCCGCCTCCCCCAAGCGCGCCCCGGAGGAAGATGAAGACGAGCCCTCCGAAGCCGAGGAGGACGAGGACGAGGACGAGGATGAAGATGAAGCGACGGTCAAGGACAAGACCGACGACGACGACGAGGCCGAGACCGAGGAAGAGGTAGCGGACGACGACGACATCGCCGATGCCCCGGAAGGCGGCGCCGTGGGCGTAACCGACTGGAGCAACGACGAGGAAGAGGAGGAGGAGTGGAAGGAGGAGGAGGAAGAGAAGGAAGAGGAAGAGGCCGGCGGTTGGCGCGACGGCAGCGAGCCGCCGTGGGGCAAGGACGAGGCCGAGAAGGAGGAGGAGGAGGACGAAGACGAGGAGGAAGACGATGAGGAGGACGACGAGGACGACGACGAAGTCGACGATGAGGAGGACGACGAGGAGGAAGAGGAGGAGGACGACGACGAGGACGAGAAGGCCGATGAAGTCCGGGTGAAGCCGATTCTTCGCGACGACGACGACGAGGACGAGGACGACAAGGAAGACAAAGCGGACGAAGACGAAGAGGAAGAAGAAGAGGAGCGCGAAGAGCGCCCGCGCCGCGGTCCGATCCCCCCGCGTCCGGCCAAGCCGTTGCCGCAGCCGAGCAGGCCCATCATCGTGCCGGCCAAGCCGAACACGCCGCCGATCGCCAGGGCGCCGATGCCACGCCCGCTCGTGACGCCACCGGCACCCGCGTCGCCGCCCGTGGCCAAGGCCCCCGCCACGGTCCCGTCCAGGCCCGCCGCCAAGGCGCCCGCGCCCGCGCCCGCGCCCAAGCCGGCCGCCAAGGCACCGGCCGCCAAGCCGGCTGCCAAGGCACCGGCCGCCAAGAAGCCCGCCGCGCCCAAGCCGGCCGCCGCGCCCAAGAAGCCCGCGGCGAAGCCGGCCGCCAAGAAGAAGTAGCTGCGGCGACTTCGGCCGGGCTAGAGCGCTCCCTTGGTCTTCAGAAACACCGGCAGGACGACCAGCGCGTAGGTGGCGCACGCCCCGACGATGATGATCAGATCGCGCACGGTGAGCTTCACCCGGAAGTCGGGCCGGTGGTAGCGGATCGCCGAGCACCAGGCGCCGACCAGGCCGAGGAAGATCCACAGGACCGAGTGGTACGCGAACGACAGCGTGTTGATCTGAAACAGGATCCCCGCCATCGAGGCGAGCAGCGAGAGGCCCCAGACCGTCGCGACCTGCGCCTCCGGCACGTCGCGTAGCTCGCGCAGGCCGACCAGCAGGGACTTGACCGAAAGGTAGTTGATCGCGACGAACAGCACCATGCCGGGAAACCCGAGCTCGGCCAGGGTCAGCACGTAGGAGTTGTGGGCGGTCAGGAAGTGGTGCTCGACGAACTGGCGCGCACCGACGCCGAAGATCGGGCTGTGGTGGAACATATCGAGCCCGACGCCCCACGCCTCGTAGCGCAGCTGTGTCGAGACGTCGGCCGACTCACCGCTGCGGCCGCCCAGCAGGAGCACCGGGACCGCGACCATCCCGGCCGGGAGGATCGCCTTGAAACCGTAGCGCCGCACCAGGTAGACCCCCGGCACCATCATGCCGGCGATCATGCCGCCGCGCGATTGCGTCAGGTACACGGTCCACATCGCGAGCGCGGCGCCCAGCCCGTACAGCACGACGGCCAGCGGTTTGCGGTTGCGCAGCGCGAACGCGATCATGAGCGACAGCGCTCCCGCGCTGATCGTGAGCGCGACCTCATTGGGATCGTGCAGCTCGCCGCGGTAGCGCACGCGGCCCTCGACCGAGTAGGTGCCGAACGCGCCGACGCGCTCGCAGCGGTAGTCGAACCCCGGCTCGGCATCTGGCCCGCGGCACTGCTCGTTCACCTCGCACAGCCGACCGTCCGGTTTGCCGGCGACGTCGCCTTCGCCTTCGCTCTCGCTGCCCGCGACGCACTGCATGGGCGACAGCCCTTGATGCAGGCAGACGAGCGTCACGAACATGCAGGTCGCGGCGGTGATGCCAGCGACGATCTGGAACGTGCGAAATCGCTGCACGCCATGTGAGATCGTTCCGTACAGAGCGAACAAGATCGCCATCTCGACGGCGCGGCCGATCAGCTGGTCCGGCAGGAGCACGGCGGTCCCGACCACGATCCAGGCGAGCAGCGCGATCACCCAGGGGAGCGTCGGAGTAGCGATCGGCTGCAGGCGCCGGAGGCGCACATCGATGATCCAGCCGAGCACGGCCAGCGCCGTGAACACGTGGAGGAACGGCACCCGCTGCAGCAGGGGGATGAACTCCTGCGGACGAGCGAGGATGAAGACGATCAGCGCGGCGATGCCGGGAATCGCGAACAAGTGCAAAGACCATAGCATTGGCGCGTGGCGGCGCGCCGAAAGGGCTAGGATGGAGCTTGATGCGAGAGCGACTCGCCGGGTGGCTACACAGAGCGGGCGCCCTACGGGCGGTGATGGAGCTGCGCCGCCACGCCCCGGCACCGTTGCTCAGCATCATCACGTACCACCACATCGCCGACCAGCACCCGTCGTATCCCTACGATCCCAACGTAGCGGACGCGTCGCCGGCCCAGTTCCGCCGGCAGATGGAGACCCTCGCGCGCTACGGCACACCCATCGGGATCGACGACCTGATCGCCGCGGTCGGCGGCGCCCCGCTGCCCAGGAACCCGGTGATGGTGACGTTCGACGACGGCTACCGGTCGTGCCACGATGTCGCGCTGCCGATCCTGCGCGCGGTCGGAATGCGCGCGACGTTCTTCATCGCGACGTCGTTCGTCAACGAGCGCCGGCTGTACTGGTGGGAGCGCATCGCGCTGCTGCTCGGCCAGGCGCGCCGCGCCAAGCGCCAGACCGCGCTCATCACCTACCCCCACCGGCTCACCCTCGATCTCGAGCGCCCCGAGACCGGCGACCTGCTGACCGACCTGGTCAAGGATACCTACGACCTCGACCTCGACCGGTTCCTTGGCGAGCTCGGCGTCGCGCTCGGGGTCGAGTGGAGCCGGCAGATCGAGGCGAGCTACGCCGACGGCCTGATCATGACGTGGGACCAGATCCGCGCGCTCGCCCGCGCCGGCATGGACGTCGAGTCGCACGGCCGCCACCACCGCGTGCTGCAGACGCTCGACGCCGAGGCGCTCGACGACGATCTCGCCGGCTCGCGGCGCGATCTCGAGGCCCAGCTCGGCCGGCCGGTGCGCGCGCTGGCCTATCCGGTGGGCCGCCGCATCCATGGCGAGCAGCGGATCCGCACCGCCCTCACCGCCGCCGGCTATCAGATCGGCATGTCGAACCACAGCGGCGTCAATCGCTGGTGGCCGCCCGCGCTGCGCGGCCTCGCGCCGATCGATCCGTTCGATCTGCGCCGGCTCGCGACCGACCGCACGATCTCCGACGCGATGTTCCTGACCCAGGTCGCCGTGCCGCGGCTGGCCTACCTGTCGGCCCACAACCGGTAGCACGCATCTCCCAACTCCGCGTCGTTCCGCGTCGCGCTGCGCTTGGTGAAAAACTGGCCCCCGCGGCCGGCGGACGGGGACAATTCGGCGATGCCAGAGCTGACTGCCACGCGTGAGTTCCGCCGCGAGAGCCCCCGGGTCCAGATCGAGGCGCTGTGCTGGGAGCTATCCCATGATGGCGACGGCGACGAGACCAGCGGCCTCGCGGTCGATCTGTCCACGCTCGGGTTACGGCTCGAGCGGCCATACACCGGCGGCCCGACCCGCCACGCCGTCGGCCTGCAGCTCGAGGTGCCCGGGATCGACGAGGTGATGTGGGCGCGCGCCGATGCCTGCTTCGACGTGGTCGTGCCGCGCGGCGGCGTTCCCGGCGGCGCGCACGGCCTGGTCCGCCGCACCGGCTACCGGATCACCGCCGCCGCGAACCGCGATCTGCGCCTGCTGAAGGAGTTCGTCATCGAGACCGACCGCGTGAGCCGCCGCAGGCTCCCCGGCCTCCGCGCCGAGGCCGGCCACGCGCCGGCCGACCTCAGCCTCGCCAGCTGTTACCTGCGCGCGTAGCGCTGGTAGAGCGCCAGGTAGGCCTCGACCATGCGGTCGTAGCTGAACCGGGCCAGCGCGGCGGCGCGGCCCTCGGCGCCCATAGCGCGGGCGCGGTCGCGATCGGTCTCGAGCGCCGCCAGCGCCTCGCACATCGCCGCCTCGTTGACCGGCACGACGAGCCCGGTGAGCTGATCGTCGACCACGCTCGGCAGCCCGCCGACCCCGGTGGTGACGATCGGCAGGCCGGCCGCCATCGCCTCGGGCACGACGAGCGGCAGGCCCTCGGTCTCCGACGACAGCGCGAACACGTCGAACGCGTGGATCAGCTTGGGGACGTCCATCCGCCGGCCGGTCATCACCACCCAGCGCGGATCGGGCAGCGCGGCGATCGCGGCCTCGATCTCGGGCCGCGCGTCGCCCTCGCCGACGATCACCAGGCGGACCCGCGATGACAGGAGCTTTGCCATCGCGCGCACCAGCATGACCTGGTTCTTCGCGGCGTCGAGCCGGCCGACCGTGCCGACCACCCACGCGTCGCCCAGCCCGAGCTCGACCCGGGCCGCCGCGCGCGCCTCGGCATCCGGAGCGTAGCGGTCGAGCCGGATGCCGTTGGGGATCGTGTGCAGCTTGGCAGGCGCGCTATCGTCCTGGGCGACCGCCTGGGCCGCGGTGGTATCGCTGACCGCGACGAACGCGTGGGTGAACCGCGCCGCGGTGCGACGCAAGAGCCGGTGCGCCGTACCGCCCGGGTTCATGCCGTGCTTGGTGTGGATCGCCACCGCCCGCGCCAGCCGCGCCGCCGGCGCGCCGTAAATCAGCGGAAGCGGATTGTGGGTGTGGACGATATCGGCGGCGCGCGCGCGCAGCGCCCGGACCAGCCGCGGCACCAGCGTCGGGTCGATCCCGCCGCGCTTCTCGACCCGGCCCACGGAGATCCCGGCCGCCGCGAACTCCTGCGCCATCGCGCCATCCGGGGCTGCCGCCAGGGAGATCACGCTGACCTCGTGGCCGCGCGCCTTCTGGCCGATCGCCAGGTCGAGCGCGACGCGCTCCTGGCCCCCGACGCCATACGACGACAGCACGTGGACGATCGACCACACGCCTCGTCCGTACCGCGCGCACGCCGCGGAGAGCAAGCCGGCCCGAACAAATCGGCTAAGCTTGGGCGACACCGTGCGGTTCGTTGGCTTCGTGTTCAAGCTCGTGCTGCCGGCGGCGCTGATCGCCGCGATCTGGACGCAGCTGCCGGTGACTCCCGCCGCGCTGCCGATCGCGGCGACGGCGGCCGTGGTGCTGGCGTGGGCGATCGCGCTGGTGGTCCGCCGCCCGCCGAACGAGCGCGAGCTCGCCCCGGCGCCGCGTCGCGCCGAGTCCGATGACGCGGTCCTGCCCGCGCTGGGCCTCGACATCACCGGCGGCGAGCTCAAGGCCGCGTGCGCCCGGGTCGCCCGCCGGATCCACGGCGAGCGGCTGCGCGTCGTCGGGTTCGTGCCGTCGGAAGACCACGTCGCGGTGCCGCCGCTCTTGATCCAGCTCGGCATCGCGCTGACCGAGCTGACCGGCGCGACGATCGCCGTGGTCGACGCCAACGTTCGCTATCCCGGCATGGGCGCGCTCAGCGAGGGCAAGCAGACCGACTCCGACGAGTCGGTGTTCTCGACGCGCTGGCTGCACGGCTCGCTCGCGCTGCTCTCGGCGCCGCAGGTCGAGAGCGCCGGCCAGGTCGTGCCCCAGCTCGCGCGCGTGCTGCTCGATGGCTCCGACCTGTTCGCCCACGTCCTGGTCGATCTCACCGGGTTCGAGCTGCTCGGCGAGCACGCCTCCGCGGCGGCCTGCATGGACGCGGTCGCGCTCGTCGGACGCGCGCACCACACCCGCGAGCAGGAGCTCGTCCAGCTCGCGCAGTTCATGCCCGGCGGCCGGTTCCTCGGCGTGCTGCTGGTCGGCTGAACGCAAGAACGTCCGAGCCGGTGAGCACACCGTGCGGACGTGCTCAGTCGCGCCGGCCGCCCGGGCAAACCCCGCCGCCGATCCAACCAACAGCTCACTCTCGCTGCGTACGCGATCGCTTGCCCTGCTGTCTTCGATCGTGCTCAGCTCTTTCAACGATGCGCCTTTTGGAGCAAGAGAAGATCGCCGTTATCGGACTTGGCTATGTCGGATTGCCGGTCGCCATCGCGTTCGGCAAGAAATTGCCGACGATCGGATTCGATATCCGACAGCGCCGCGTCGACCAGCTCAAGCAGGGCCACGACGACACGCTGGAGGTCACCGACGACCAGCTCGCCTCGTCCAAGCAGCTCGAGCTGACCGCGGATCCGGCGCGCCTCGCCGAGTGCACGTTCTACATCGTCGCGGTGCCGACGCCGATCGATCTCAACAACCGCCCCGACCTCGGCCCGATGATCTCGGCGAGCAGGACCATCGGGCCGCACCTGCGCAAGGGCGACTGCGTGGTCTACGAGTCGACGGTCTATCCCGGCGTCACCGAGGAGATCTGCGGCCCGATCCTCGACGAGAAGAGCGGGCTCAAGAACGGCGTCGACTACTTCCTTGGCTATTCCCCCGAGCGCATCAACCCGGGCGACAAGGAGCACACCTTCGACAAGATCATGAAGGTCGTGTCGGGCCAGAACGCCGAGACGCTCGACCGCGTCGCGCACGTCTACGGCTCGGTCGTCACCGCCGGCATCCACAAGGCGGCTTCGATCAAGGTCGCCGAGGCCGCCAAGGTCATCGAGAACACCCAGCGCGATCTCAACATCGCGCTCATGAACGAGCTCGCGCTGATCTTCGATCGCATGGGCATCCGCACGGCGGACGTCCTCGAGGCCGCCGGCACCAAGTGGAACTTCCTCAAGTTCAGCCCGGGCCTGGTCGGCGGTCACTGCATCGGCGTCGATCCGTACTACCTGACGAGCAAGGCCCAGGAGCTCGGCTACCTGCCCGAGGTGATCCTCGCCGGCCGCCGGATCAACAACAACGTCGGCCCGTTCCTCGCACAGAAGTGCGTCAAGATGCTGACCCACACCGACGTCCCGCTGAAGAAGGCGAAGGTCGGCATCCTCGGCCTCACGTTCAAGGAGAACGTGCCGGACCTGCGCAACTCGAAGATCCCGGACATCATCGCCGAGCTGGCGACGTTCGGCATCACTGCGCTGGTCCACGATCCGATGGGCGATCCGCACGAGGCGTTCGAGGAGTACAAGGTCGTGATCACGCCGCTCGAGCAGCTCACCCAGCTCGACGCGCTGATCTTCGCCGTCGCCCACCGCGAGTACATCGCCAACATCGGCGCGATCTTCGAGCGCGTACGCGATAACGGCGTCGTGATCGACGTCAAGAGCGCCGTGCCGACGAGCATCAAACCACCGCGCGGGATCAAGCTCTGGAGTCTATGAAGCGCACTCGCTACGACGACGTCTGCGAACAGCTGGTCAACTCGCCCCGCCGCTGGCTCATCACCGGCGTGGCCGGGTTCATCGGTTCGGCGCTGCTCGAGCGCCTGCTCGATCTCGGGCAGAGCGTCGTCGGCGTCGATAACTTTCTCACCGGCCACCGGAAGAACCTCGAGGACGTGCTCGCGATCAACCCCGACGAGCGGCTGCAGTTCCGCTTCATCGAGGGCGACCTGCGCGATCCGGCGGTCGCGCGCGAGGCGGTCGCCGACGTCGACATCGTGCTGCACGAGGCCGCCCTGGGCTCGGTGCCGCGGTCGATCAAGGACCCGGTGGCGTCGCACGCGCACAACGTCGACGCGTTCTTGAACGTGCTCTGGGCCGCCAAGGAGGCCGGCGTCGGCCGCGTGGTCTACGCGTCCTCGTCGTCGGTCTACGGCGATCACCCGGGGCTCCCCAAGTACGAGGATCGGATCGGCAAGCCGCTGTCGCCCTACGCGGCGACCAAGCGGATCGACGAGATCTACGCGCAGGTGTTCCACGACGTCTACGGCCTGCAGCTGGTCGGCCTGCGCTACTTCAACGTGTTCGGCCGCCGCCAGGATCCGGAGGGCCCGTACGCCGCGGTCATTCCACGCTGGCTGGCGTCGCTGGTCGAGGGCAAGCCGGTGGTCATGTTCGGCGATGGCAGCAACAGCCGGGACTTCTGCTACGTCGACAACGTCGTGCAGGCGAACCTGCTGGCGGCCACCGCGACCGATCCGGCGGTGACCGGCACGGTCTACAACTGCGGATGCAACGGACGGACCGACCTCAAGCAGCTGTTCACGATGATCCGCGACAACCTGGCCAAGGAGTTCCCCGAGGTCGCCACCGCCGAGCCGGTGTTCGAGGGGCCGCGCCCCGGCGACGTCGCGCACTCCCAGGCCTCGATCGACAAGATCATCGGAGCTTTGGGGTACGCACCGTCTCATCTGGTCGAGCAGGGCATGGCGGAGACCGTCGCCTGGTTCGCGCAGCGACTGCGCCGCAAATGACCCCGTCGTGACAAGGCTTTGGTAAGCTCGGCCCGCCCATGGCCGATGACCTCTTGCCCAAACCAGAGCCCAAAGAGATCGACGAGAAGCTCGCGCTGCAGCTCAAGCACCTCGCCGAGGATTCGGTCCTCAAGGGCCAGCCCTACGGGGACGAGCGCTGCGACAACTGCTTGTTCTACCTGAACCCCGACGAGAAGCTCGCGTACTGCTGGCACCCCAAGCTGCGGATCCTCGTCGGCGGCAACTGGTGGTGCCAGTGGTGGGAGAAGACCGAAGAGTAGCCGGTGCTGCGCCACGACAAGCTGGTCGACGATCTCGAGGCCGCGCGCCTCGAGTCGCAGCAGCGAGAAGACGTCCAGGCGCGCGGGCAAGACGCGCTGCCGCTGGCGGAGCACGAGGCGATCGCCGGCGCGGCGATCGCCTCGCGCGGCCAGCTGCTCGGGACGATCCGGCTGATCCTCGAGCGCGGCGAGGTGGCGCTCTCGTCGCTGCGCCTGCCGGCGCTCGAAGCGCGTGCGCTCGCGGCGCTGCAGACCGCGGTGTCGGGGCGCGGCGAGCGCGGCGAGTTCGTGTTCGCCGAGGACCGCCGCGACCTGCTCGAGCGCGCGCTCGCGGTGCTCCAGCCCAGCCTGTCGCGGGTCGACGATCTGAACGCCCAGGCGCTCGGGGCACAGATCGCCGATCTGTCGGCGCAGGTCGCCGATCTGCGCGGCCAGCTGAGCTCGCTCGCCGATGCGCAGGACGAGATCATGGACGGCGGCCACGACGCGGCCAAGACCACCAGCGCGCCCGGCGACAAGCCGCCGCCCCCCCCGAGCGATCCCGACGCGCACAGGCCGGCGTCGACGCTCGCCGGCCCGGGCCCCGAGGCACCGGACGCCGCGCGGCCCCCGACGACCCTGGTGGGCCCCGAGCTCGCCGACGCCCCGGCGCCGCCCACCACGCTGGTGGGCCCCGACCTCGCCGACGCCCCGGCGCCGCCCACCACGCTGGTGGGCCCCGACCTCGCCGACGCCCCGGCGCCGCCCACCACGCTGGTGGGCCCCGAGCTCCCGCCGGAGCCCGAGCGACCGACCACGCTGGGCGAGCCCGCCGAGCTCGCCGAGCTCGCCAGCCGGCCGTGGTGGCGGAGGCCGTTTGGATAGCTCGCTCGCGACCGCGATCACCTCGGTGCGGCTCCACGCCGAGGCCGCGCTGCTGCGCCGGCTCAACGCGGGCGCCGGGTTCGCAGATCCCCGGATCGCGTCGCAGATCTACCTGCGCGACCCGGCGGCGCTCGACCGGATCGCCGGCGGCACGCTGCGGCCGCTGGGCAGCCATCGCAAGGCGGCCGGCGCGCTGGCGCAGGCGATCGCGGCGGCGGACGCGGCGGCGGGCGCGTCGCGGCTCGCCACGCTCACCGAGCGGCTCGGCGTCGACGCCGCCGGCAGTGGCGTGCTGCTGGTCGCGGTCGCCTACGCGCTCGATCTCGATACCCGCGAGCTGTGCCACGCGCTCGCGCCGCGCCGCGGCCCCCAGCTCACGCTCGAGACCTGCGCCGACATCCTGGAGGCCGAGCCGGCGCAGCTGGCCGGGTTGATCCGGGCGATCGCGCACGGCAGCCCGCTGCGCCGCGGCCGCGCCGTGGCGATCGAGGGCGAGGGCCTGGCGGCCACGCTCGACATCCCAGGCGCCACGCTCGCCTGGCTGCTCGGCGACGACGCGCTCCAGCCGCCGCTGGCCA
>Ga0302299_10000629_pt1 | contig 19795 bp, 17 predicted proteins | sample III_Fen_N3_4_FD_198795 | JGI IMG/M metagenome (GOLD analysis project Ga0302299, IMG submission 198795) | Peat permafrost microbial communities from Stordalen Mire near Abisko, Sweden - III_Fen_N3_4 | ecosystem: Environmental > Terrestrial > Soil > Wetlands > Permafrost | place: Sweden: Abisko... | reverse complement strand
CCGTCGGCTCCGCCGTGCGCGGCGATGAGCCGGGTGACCACGGCGTTCGCGGAGATGCGGCCCTCGCCGATCGCGGCGTAGAGCGACGTGGGATCGGGGTAGTGCAGGTCGGCGAGCAGCGCCTGCAACGACTGGTTGGACAGCAGGCGGTGCAACGGCAGCCCGGCCTTGCGCATCGCGCGCGTGAGCGACTCCTTGCCCGTCTCGACGGCCTCCTCGCGGCGCTCCTTGGAGAACCAGGCCTTGATCTTCGAGCGGGCGCGCGGGCTCTTGACGAAGGTGAGCCAGTCGCGGCTCGGGCCGGCGTTCTCGGCCTTCGACGTGAAGATCTCGACGGTGTCGCCCGACGACAGCCCCGACTCGAGCGGCACCAGCTTGCCGTTGACACGCGCACCCACCGTGCGGTGACCGACCTCGGTGTGGACGGCGTAGGCGAAGTCGATGGGCGTCGCGCCCCCTGGCAGCGCGACGACGTCGCCCTTGGGAGTGAACACGAACACCTCGGTCGACTGCAGGTCGTAGCGCAGGTTGTCGAGGAAGTCGTCGGGGTCGTCGGTCTCGCGCTGCCACTCGAGCAGCTGACGCAGCCAGCCCATGTCGTCGGGGCCGGACTTGCCGCCGACGTTGCCCTGCTTGTAGCGCCAGTGCGCCGCCACGCCGTACTCGGCGGCACGGTGCATGTCGAGGGTGCGGATCTGCAGCTCGACCGGCTTGCCACCGGGGCCGATGACCGTCGTGTGCAGCGACTGGTACATGTTGAACTTGGGCATCGCGATGAAGTCCTTGAACCGGCCGGGCACCGGGTTCCATCGCGCGTGGATCACGCCGAGCACCGCATAGCAGTCGCGCACCGACTCGACGAGGATGCGGATGCCGACGAGGTCGTAGATGTCGGCGAAGTCGCGGCCCCGCACGATCATCTTCTGGTAGACCGAGTAGTAGTGCTTGGGCCGTCCGGTGACGGTGGCCTTCACCTTGGAGTTGCGCAGGTCGGACTCGACGGTGTCCTTGACCTCGGTGAGGTAGGAGTCGCGCTCGGGCGCCCGCTGCCCCACGAGGCGCACGATCTCGTCGTACATCTTCGGGTAGAGCGTGGCGAACGCGAGGTCTTCGAGCTCCCACTTGACGGTGTTCATGCCGAGGCGGTGCGCGAGCGGCGCGTAGATCTCGAGGGTCTCGCGCGCCTTGCTCTCCTGCTTCTCCGGCGGCATCCAGCGCAGCGTGCGCATGTTGTGCAGCCGGTCGGCGAGCTTGATGACCAGCACGCGGATGTCGCGCGCCATCGCCACGACCATCTTGCGGACGGTCTCGGCCGCCGTCGCCTGCCCGTACTTGACCTTGTCGAGCTTGGTGACGCCGTCGACGAGCGATGCGACCTCGTCGCCGAACTCCTCGCGCAGCGCGTCGAGCGAGTACTCGGTGTCCTCCACCGTGTCGTGCAGCAGCGCCGCAGCGAGGGTGGACGCCGTCATGCCCAGCTCCGCCAGGATGGTCGCGACCGCGAGCGGGTGGGTGATGTAGGGGTCGCCGGAGCGCCGGCGCTGCTCACGGTGGAGGTAGGCGGCGCGCTCGTAGGCGCGCTCGACGATCTTCGTGTCGGCCTTCGGGTGGTACTGCCGCAGGGTGCGCAGCAGCGGCTCGAGCTCGGGGTGCATGCTCTGACGGGCAGAGCCGCGCCGTGGCGAGATGCGCGGGAGGAGCGAGCGGCGCGACGTGGCCTCGAACGCGGGCGACGTGACAGGAGCGCCGGCGGCGCCGGCGCTGACTCCTGCGGCTACGTCCTCTGCCACGCTGCTCCTCGAGCCTGGGTCGGCCCAGTCTACGGACAGGCGACCCCGGGCGCCGTACGCCGCCCGCTCAGACCGTGCGCAGGCTGAGCACGGGAAGACCGCCGAGGTGGTCGCGGCCGTCGAGGCCACCGATCTCGAGGAGGCACGCGAGCCCCGCGACGGTGGCGCCGGCTGCCTCGAGCAGTGCAGCCGCAGCGGTGGCCGTGCCACCGGTGGCGAGGACGTCGTCGACGAGGAGCACGCGATGCCCGGCGGCCACCGCACCGACCTGCAGCTCGAGCGTGGCGCTGCCGTACTCCAGCGCGTAGGTCTCTCGGTGGACGTCGCCGGGCAGCTTGCCCTGCTTGCGCACGGGCACGAAGCCCACGCCGAGCGCCACCGCGAGCGGTGCGCCCAGGATGAAGCCACGAGCCTCGATGCCGGCCACCAGGTCGACGTCGTGGGCGCCCGCCTGGGCCAGACCGCGCACGAGCGCGTCGACGACCGCCGGGATCCCCTCGGGGTCGGCCAGCAGCGGCGTGATGTCGCGGAAGGTCACGCCCGGCTGCGGCCAGTCCGGGATCGACCGGATGCGGGCGTCGAGCAGGGCGTCGAGGTTCACTTCTTCTTGCGCTTGCTGCGCGCCTGGTTGCCGCGGGGCTGCTGGCGCGGCCCGGTCGAGGTGACGCCCGGCGCCTTGAGGGTGTCGGGCGTGACGTCGTCGGCAGCGGCTTCGTCGGCAGCGACCGCGTCGAGCACCGCGGTGGCCGTCGTCGCCCCGCCCGCGCTCTTCTTGGCGCTCTTGCCACGGCCGTCGCCGCCTGCGCGACGCGCGGCCACTCGAGCGGCGAGCGCCTTCATCTCAGGACGACGCTCCTCCAGCTGGCAGGCCACCGGCGTCGCGATGAAGATCGACGAGTAGGTGCCGGCCGCGGTGCCGATGAACAGCGCGAGGGCGAGGTCCTTGAGCGTGCCCGCCCCGAGCAGCCCGACGCCGATCACGAGGATCGCGGTGACCGGCAGCAGCGCCACGATGGAGGTGTTGATCGATCGGACCAGGGTCTGGTTGAGCGCGAGGTTCGCGGCCTCGCTGTAGGTGGCGCGGTTGCCCGACGTGATCGCGCGCGTGTTCTCGCGCACCTTGTCGAACACCACGACGGTGTCGTAGAGCGAGAAGCCGAGGATCGTCAGCACGCCGATGACGGTCGCCGGGGTCACCTCGAAGCCGCTCAGGGCGTAGATGCCGATCGTGATGACGAGGTCGTGGATGAGCGCCACGACCGCCGCGACGGCTAGTCGCCACTCGAAGTAGGCCGACAGGAAGATCACCACGAGGATGAGGAACACCACGAGGCCCTGCGCGGCTCTCTTGGTGACCTCCGACCCCCAGCTCGGACCCACCAGCTGCACGGCGATGTCACCCTGCTTCACACCGGTGTCGGTCTCGATCTGCTTGGTGACCTGCACCGACTGGTCGGGAGTGAGCGCCGGGGTCTGCACGGTGATCGTCGAGCGACCGACCTGCGTGACGATCGGGTCCTGCACTCCGGCCTTCTCGACCGAGGCGCGCACCTGCTCGACGCTGGCGGTCGTGTTCGGGATCGTGAACGCCGACCCGCCCTTGAACTCGATGCCGAGGTTGAGACCACGGCCGAAGAGGCCGACCAGCGCCAGCAGAAGGATGACGCCCGAGATGGCGTACCAGCGCCGACGCTTGCCGACGAAGTCGTAGGAGACCTCGCCCGAGTACAGGCGGTGCGCCAGGGTGCGTGCGCCGGACATCAGGACTCCTTCGCGTGGCCGACGGCCACCGGGACGATCTCGGCCTTCACACCCAGCCGGTCAGGCGAGATGCCGGTCCAGTGGCTGCCGGACTGGAAGAACTTCGTGCGCATGAGCAGCGAGACGAGCGGACGCGTGAACAGGAACGCGACGACGACGTCGACGATCGTGGTGAGCCCCAGGGTGAACGCGAAGCCACGGACGTTCCCGACCGACAGGAAGTACAGGACGATCGCGGCGAGGAACGACACGAAGTCGGCCGCCAGGATCGTTCGCCGCGCCCGGATCCAACCCGCGTCACCGGCAGCGCGCAGGCTGCGTCCCTCCCGGATCTCGTCACGTATGCGTTCGAAGTAGACGACGAACGAGTCGGCCGTGATGCCGATTGCCACGATCGCACCTGCGACACCGGCCAGCGACAGCGCGAGCCCGAGCTGGCGGCCCAGGATCACGAACACCTCGTAGGTGATGAACGCGGCGACGAGCAGCGAGGCGAACGCCACGAGACCGAGCGCCCGGTAGTAGATGAGCAGGTAGATCACGACGAGGAGGAGTCCCAGGGCACCGGCGATGAGGCCGGCGTGCAGCTGGTCGGACCCGAGGGTCGGCGACACCTGCTCGACCGACGAGACCTGCAGCGAGACCGGCAGCGAGCCGTAGTTGAGCACGTTCGCGAGCGCCTTGGCCTCGTCGGCGGTGAACGAGCCGGTGATCTCCGCGTTGCCGCCGAGGATCTGCTCCTTCACGTACGGCGAGGACTCGACCAGGCCGTCGAGCACGATGCCGAACTGGTTCTGCGGCGTCGTGTTCTTCGACAGCGCGAGCGTGACGTCGGCGAACTGCTGCGCACCGGTCGAGGTGAACGACAGGTTGACCTGCCAGCCCGCACCGCCCGTGGCCAGGCCCGCGGAGGCGCTGGAGATCTCGGTGCCCTGCACGGCTGCCTTGTCGAGCAGGTACTTGTACGCGCCGTCCTTGGAGCACGTGACCAGGTACTTCTGCGGGTCGACCGGGCCGCCGATGAGGGCGCCGGTCTTGGCGCAGTCGAGCTTGGTGAACTCGGCCTGCAGCGCCGCGTCGTTCTTCGACGACTGGATCGGCGGGAGACCGCCCTGTGAGGTGATGCCGGCGGCGTTGGTGGTCTGGGCCGGACGCGGCGTCGCGGAGATCCCCGGAGACGCCGACGTGCTGGCCGACGCGGAGGCAGAGGGCGTGGGGCTCGCCGTGCCCGCGTTGGGCCGGAGCCCGCCGGTGACGGCCGCACCGTTGCCGCTCGCGGTGCTCGAGGCGGTGCTCGAGGCGGTGCTCGAGGCGCTCGCCGTCGACGAGGCGCTCGCGGTGGCGGTGGCCGACGGCTTCGCCGAGGCGGAGGTGGACGCCGAGCCGCTCGCGGACGGGGTCGGGCTGGCGGTGGCCTGCAGCGGGCCGTAGTCCTCGAGGAGGACCGGCCGGAAGTCGAGCTTGGCGGTGGTCGACAGCGCGTCGAGGACCGCCTGGTTCGTGACGCCGGGGATCGAGACCAGGATCGTGGCGTTGCTGCCGCTGCCCTGGGTCGCCACGTCGGCCTCGGCGACGCCGAAGCCGTCGACGCGCTGGCGGATGATCTCGACGGTCTGGTTGAGCTGGTCGTCGGTGATCGCGGCCCCGGTCGAGGAGACCGGCGTCAGGATGACCTGGGTGCCGCCCTCGAGGTCGAGCCCCAGCTTGGGCGTGTGGCTCTGCCCGGGCCAGAACGTCCAGACGCCGAGGGCGACGATGACCGCCAGCAGGATCGCGAGCGTGCGCCCCGGGCGGGGGGCCGTTTGGGTCGGTGCTGCCACCGTCAAGTCTCCTGTGCGCCCCGCTGCGACGAGGCTCTCGTGGCCCGTCGGGACGGGCGCTCGGTGACGGCCGCAGCCGTCGTGTCACCGGCCGGGCCCGCGGCCCGACCCTCGCCCGTCCGGCGCGGCCTAGGGCCCCGTCGTCCGTGCTCGCAAAGTATCTACGATCCCCCTGCCCTGGCCCTAGTCGGGCTGCTGGTCAGGCGTGTCGTCACTGGTGACCGACGCCTGAGCGTCGGCCACGGTTCCCGGGGCGCCGTCGTCGGTGACGATCTTGGCCACCGCCGCCGTCATGTACCGGACGACGACGCCGGGAGCGATCTCGAGGTCGATCTGGTCGTCGACGACCGCTCGCACGGTGCCGAACAGGCCCGCCGTGGTCATCACCCGGGCCCCTGGCTCCACCCGCGCGACGACCGACAGCGCGTCGCGCTGGCGGGCCCGGGCGGGCCTGAGCACGAGCAGCCAGAACGCACCGGCCAGCAGGACGACCGGCAGCAGGATGCCCACCGCGCTCCCCGAATCCACCCTCAGCACCTCCCGGACGCCGGAGGCCTCCGGCGTCGTCGGAGTCTAGGCCGGGTCGTCGAACGGAAGCGTGGGCACGGTGCCCGGAGGTGCCGCGAGCCCCAGGTGGGTCCAGGCGGCCGGGGTCGCGATGCGCCCTCGCGGCGTGCGCGCGAGCAGGCCGGCCCGCACCAGGAACGGCTCGCAGACCGTCTCGACGGTCTCGGACTCCTCGCCGACGGCCACGGCGAGGGTCGAGAGGCCGACGGGGCCGCCGCCGAACCGGCGCAGCAGCGCGTCGAGCACCGACCGGTCGAGCCGGTCGAGGCCGATGGGGTCGACCTCGTAGAGCGTGAGCGCGTCGCGGGCGACCGCGAGGTCGACGCGGCCGTCGGCGCGCACCTGGGCGAAGTCGCGGACGCGTCGCAGCAGCCGGTTGGCGACGCGCGGGGTGCCCCGGCTCCGGCCGGCGATCTCGGCCGCCGCCGGGGTCTCGAGGTCGACCTCGAGGAGCGCCGAGCTGCGCACCAGGATCGCGTGGATGTCGTCGACGTCGTAGAAGTCCATGTGGGCCGTGAAGCCGAACCGGTCTCGCAGCGGCCCGGGAAGCAGGCCGGCGCGCGTGGTGGCGCCCACGAGCGTGAACGGCGGCAGGTCGAGCGGGATCGCGGTGGCGCCCGGGCCCTTGCCCACGATGATGTCGACCCGGAAGTCCTCCATCGCCAGGTAGAGCATCTCCTCGGCGGCGCGCGACATCCGGTGGATCTCGTCGAGGAAGAGCACCTCGCCGGGCACCAGGCTCGACAGCACCGCGGCGAGGTCTCCGGCGTGCTGCAGGGCAGGGCCGCTGGTGACGCGCAGCGGCACCCCGAGCTCGCCGGCGATGATCATGGCGAGCGTGGTCTTGCCCAGGCCGGGCGGCCCGGCCAGGAGCACGTGGTCGGCCGCGCGCCCGCGAGCCACCGCCGCCTCGAGCACCAGCCCGAGCTGGTCCTTGACCCGCTGCTGGCCGATGAAGGTGTCGAGCGTGCGCGGACGCAGGGCTCCCTCGACCGCGAGGTCGTCGGCCTCGATCTCCGGCGCAACCAGTCGCGACCCGTCGTCGTGCAGGACGCCCTCGTCCAGGGAGTCGTCGCTCACGCACGGTCCAGGCTGCGCAGGGCGGCGCGGAGCGCGGTCGCCACGTCGGTGTCGTCGGGCAGCTCGTCGGCCACGGCGGAGACCGCGCTGTCGGCGTCGCGGGCCGGCCACCCGAGGCCGACGAGCGCGGCGTGGACCTGCCCGGCCCACGCGGGGCCGGAGCCGGCGGACGACGAGAGGTCGACGGTGCCGCCGGCGGCGGCACCGAGGCGGTCCTTGAGCTCGAGCACGAGGCGCTGGGCGCCCTTGCGGCCGACGCCGGGCACCTTCTGGAGGGCAGTCAGGTCTTCGGTGGCCACCGCACGCCGCAGCGCGTCGGGCTCGAGCACCGAGAGCATCGCCTGGGCCAGGCGAGGTCCGACGCCGGTGACCGTCTGCAGCGTCTCGAAGACGGCGCGCGCGTCGTCGTCGGCGAACCCGTAGAGCGTGAGCGAGTCCTCGCGCACGATCAGGCTCGCGGCCAGCGTCGCCTGGTGGCCGACGTGCAGGTCGGCCAGCGTGGAGGGCGCGCACTGCAGCTCGAGGCCGATGCCGCCGACGTCGACGACCGCCGTGGTGGCGCCGAGCGAGGCGACCGAGCCGCGGACGTAGGCGATCATCGGGCTCCTCCGAGGGCGGCGCGGCGGACGGCGGCGGCCGAGCGCGGGATGCGCGAGGACGGGGCGAGGGCTGCCGCGGCGGCGAGCCGGTCGGACGACGCTCCCCGCCACAGGTGGCAGATGGCGAGCGCCAGGGCGTCGGCGGCGTCGGCCGGGCGCGGGAGCTCGTCGAGCGCGAGGAGGCGGCTGACCATGGCGCCGACCTGCGCCTTGTCGGCGCGCCCGCTGCCCGTGACCGCCGCCTTCACCTCGCTGGGGGTGTGCAGCGCCACCGGGATCCCCCGCCGCGCCGCGGCCGCGATGGCCAGCGCACCGGCCTGGGCGGTGCCCATGACTGTGCGCACGTTGTGCTGGGCGAAGACCCGCTCGACGGCGACTGCGTCGGGCTCCACGGCGTCGAGGATCTCCTCGATGCCGCGCTCGATCGCGAGCAGGCGGTGCGCGAGGTCGAGGTCGGGCGCCGTGCGCACCACCTCGACGCGCACCAGCGTGAGTCGACGACCGGGCGCGCCGTCGACGACGCCCACCCCGCAGCGGGTGAGGCCGGGGTCGACCCCGAGCACGCGCATGTCAGCCCTTCGCCGTACCGAACAGGTGTTCGGATCCTAGGCGAGAACCACCGCGACTCCCCCGCGCCACGCCCGAGACAGCCTCAACGTTCGACATGTGATCACGACTGGAACAGGTGCCGGTTCGCGACGTGATCACGTCTCGGACGGGTGGCTAGGCGTCGATCGACTCCATGACCTCGTCGGAGATGTCGAAGTTGGCGTAGACGTTCTGGACGTCGTCGCTGTCCTCGAGGGCGTCGACGAGGCGCAGCACCTTGCGGGCGGCGTCCTCGTCGAGCTCGACCGAGACGCTGGGCAGGAACGACGAGTCGGCCGAGTCGTAGTCGATGCCGGCCTCGACGAGCGCGCTGCGTACCGCCACCAGGTCGGAGGCCGCCGACACGACCTCGTAGGCCTCGCCGAGGTCGTTGACCTCCTCGGCTCCGGCGTCGAGCACGGCGAGCAGCACGTCGTCCTCGGTGAGCCCGCCCTTGGGCACGATGACGACGCCCTTGCGGGTGAACAGGTAGGAGACCGAACCGGGGTCGGCCATCTGCCCGCCGTTACGGGTCATCGCGACGCGCACCTCGGAGGCGGCGCGGTTGCGGTTGTCGGTGAGGCACTCGATGAGCACCGCGACCCCGCTCGGGCCGTAGCCCTCGTACATGATCGTGGAGTAGTCGGCCCCGCCGTCCTCGGCCCCGGAGCCTCGCTTGAGCGCGCGGTCGATGTTGTCGTTGGGGACCGAGCTCTTCTTCGCCTTGTAGATGGCGTCGTAGAGGGTCGGGTTGGCGGCCGGGTCGCCGCCACCGGTGCGCGCGGCGACCTCGATGTTCTTGATCAGCTTCGCGAACATCTTGCCGCGCTTGGCGTCGACCACGGCCTTCTTGTGCTTGGTGGTCGCCCACTTGGAGTGGCCGCTCATGCCTGCTCTCTCACCATCTCGACGAAGTACTCGTGCACGCGGGTGTCCCCGGTCAGCTCGGGGTGGAACGACGTGGCCAGCAGAGGGCCCTGCCGGACGGCCACGATCCTACCGGCGGCCGGACCGGTCGAGACGCGTCCGAGCACGTCGACGGACTCCCCCACCGACTCGACCCACGGGGCGCGGATGAAGACGGCGTGGATCGGCTCCTCGCCGAGCACCGGCATGTCGAGGTCGGCCTCGAACGAGTCGACCTGACGCCCGAAGGCGTTGCGCAGCACCGTGACGTCGAGGCCGCCGATGGTCTCCTGGTCGGGGCGCCCACCCACGATGCGGTCGGCGAGCATGATCATCCCGGCGCAGGAGCCGAAGGCCGGCAGCCCGCCGCGGACCAGCTCGCGCAGCGGCTCCATGAGCCCCCAGCGCAGCGCGAGGTTGCTCATCGTCGTGGACTCTCCACCGGGGACCACGAGGGCGTCGATCCCCTCGAGGTCCTCGACCGTCCGCACGCGGCGTGTGGCCACGCCCAGCGTGTGCAGCGTGCTCTCGTGCTCGCGGAAGTCGCCCTGGAGGGCGAGGACCCCGACGAGGGCGTCAGCCCCGGTCGGGACGGAGGTCACCAGCCACGGTCCTCGAGACGGTGGTGCACCGGGAGGTCGGCGACGTTGATGCCGACCATGGCCTCGCCGAGGCCGCGCGACACCTTCGCGACGATCGCCGGGTCGTCGTAGTGCAGCGTGGCCTGGACGATCGCGTTGGCGCGCTCGGCCGGGTTGCCCGACTTGAAGATGCCGGAACCCACGAACACGCCGTCGGCGCCGAGCTGCATCATCATCGCGGCGTCGGCCGGGGTGGCGATGCCGCCCGCGGTGAACATCACGACCGGCAGCTTGCCGAGCCGGGCGACCTCGACGACGAGGTCGTACGGAGCCTGCAGGTCCTTGGCGGCGACGTAGAGCTCGTCGGGCGACATCGACGACAGCCGGTTGATCTCGGCTCGGATCGTGCGCATGTGCTTGGTGGCGTTCGAGACGTCGCCGGTGCCGGCCTCGCCCTTGGAGCGGATCATCGCCGCGCCCTCGGTGATGCGGCGCAAGGCCTCACCGAGGTTGGTGGCGCCGCAGACGAACGGCACGGTGAACGGCCACTTGTCGATGTGGTTGGCGTAGTCGGCCGGGGTCAGGACCTCGGACTCGTCGATGTAGTCGACGCCGAGCGCCTGGAGCACCTGCGCCTCGGCGAAGTGGCCGATGCGCGCCTTGGCCATCACGGGGATCGAGACGGCCGCGATGATGCCGTCGATCATGTCCGGGTCGCTCATGCGCGACACGCCGCCCTGGGCGCGGATGTCGGCGGGGACGCGCTCGAGCGCCATGACGGCGACGGCGCCGGCGTCCTCGGCGATCGTTGCCTGGTCGGGCGTGACCACGTCCATGATCACGCCGCCCTTGAGCATCTCGGCCATGCCGCGCTTGACGCGGGCCGTTCCGACCTCGGGACTGCCGGGGGTGGGGAGCTGCTCGGCGGACATCGACGACCTCGTGGGCTGTGGGGTGCGGGGTGCGGGGCGCCGGGGACGGCGTCGAGGTCAGGATACCCATTCCTGAGAGGTCGTCCGCTCTGGCCTTCCCGGCGCACCGCGCCGCTGGCGGTGGCCCGACCGGAGCGCAGGGGTCAGCGCACGCGCACCTTGGCCTTCGTGCTGACCAGCGCCACCCACACCTGACCGGGCGCGAACAGCATCTGCTGCCCGTCGGCCGTGGTGAACGTGGTTCCGCCCGTGGCCGAGGGCCGCGACCACGTGCACAGCCACGCGCGGCCGTCGCGCAGCACCCACGCCGTGCCGGTGCCCACCGTCTGCAGCAGCGGGGTGCGGCCGCCGTACTTGTCGTGGAAGCCCGAGTCGGACTGCTTCACGAACTGGATCACCGCGGTCGTGGCGTGCTGCGTACCGCCGCCGGCCGAGCGCGCCGGCCGCTTGTTGAGGTAGACGTCGAACGCGTGGGCCTTGCCGTTCCACACGAACATCGCCTGCGACGCCGGGTAGGGCACCACCGCCTGCTTCACGGCCTTGCCGCCCTCGGGGACGGGCACCGAGAACGCGAAGCCGACGTCCTGGGCCGCCGACGCGTGCGGAGCGCGCGCGAGCAGCGACTTCGGGACGCCCATGAAGTTGTACGGCGGGCGCCGGGCACCGTCGCGGAAGTAGCCGGAGGGTCCCATGTCGCCCGAGACGTCGTAGATCGACGCCTTGGCCAGCAGCGGCCGCAGCTTGTGCTGGCTGCCTGAGTAGGCGAACGCCGGCTTGCCGAACTGCGCGAGCAGGTCGATGTCGGAGATCCGCGCGCTGCGCACCGGCCCGACCACCCGAGGAAGCGAGGAGGAGAACACCGCGGCGATGCGGGTGAGGCCGTACTCGACCTCCTCGATGTAGACGAGGTCGGCGTCCTTGAGCCCGGCGTGCGGCTGCGCGAACGTCGTGTTGTCGAACTTCACGACGAGCACGGGCTTTCCGGCGCCGTGCGCGCGTCCGGAGAACGGCGAGGCGTCCGACGCGATCCCCGCGCCGGCGGTGGCCGACGGGGTCGACGTGGGCGAGGCGCTGGTCGACGTGGCCGACGCCGCCGGCGCCGTGGTCGTGAGCGGGAGGGTGCTGCTCGACGACGAGCACGCTGCCAGGGCCAGCGACGCTGCGGCCAGCAGGCCGGCGCCTGCCACGCGCGCGCTCATCGTTCCCCCATCGTCGTCCGTGTCGTGCGCTGCACCCCGAGGGTAAGCCTCAGCCGTCCGCGAGGCCGGGCGGCACGGTGTCGTCGAAGTCGGCCGTGACCGGGAGCGGGGTGTAGCCGGCCAGGCGGAACCAGCGCACGATCCGCTTGCGCCGCACCTGCAGCGTGCTGCGCACGACGTCGTTGTGGAACCGGTGCGCGAGCTCGACCCGGCGGCAGGCCACGGCGAGCTCGTCGAGCAGCTGGTCGGCCACCGCGGCGTCCGAGCCGGCGCTCTCGCGCATCTCGTCGAGGTCCTCGCGGCTGGAGAACACGAGGCCGAGGGCGCGGGTGAGCTCGCTCTCCGCGGCCCAGCGACCGTCGTCGTCGTCGGGCTCGACCAGCAGGGCGTCCTGAGTGGCCCCCGAGACGGCGAACGCCGAGGCAGGGTCGAGGAAGCCCGAGGTGGCCAGCTCGTTGGCGGCAGCGCCCCTGCGCAGGAGCTGGGCGTCGAGCGCCGCGTGCGTGCTCTCGAGCCGGTGGTGCAGACGGTCGAGACGCCCCGCCATCGACGACAGGTAGACGATCACGGCGCCCAGGACGACGGCGATGAGCAGCAGCTCGGTGAGTCCGTCCATCGTCACTCCCCGCGCACGAGTCGGCCGACGAGCTGTCCGCGCATGTCCTCGGTGACCTTCTCCCCGGTCGCCGACACGGCCTCGTAGACCTCGACCACGCGCTTGGCCACGGTCACCCAGTCGTACTCGCGCGCCCGGGCGAGCCCCGCTGCCCCCAGGCGCGCGCGCTCGGCGGCGTCGTCGAGCAGGTGCGACGCGACCCTCGCGAGGTCGGCCGGGTCCTCGTTGGCGAACAGCGCGCCCGCCTCACCCTCGCGGACGACGCGGCGGAAGGCGTCGATGTCGCTCGCCAGCACGGGTGTGCTGCTCGCCATCGCCTCGAGCAGGACGATCCCGAAGCTCTCTCCCCCGGTGTTGGGCGCGACGTAGACGTCGGCCGACACGAAGGCCCGCGCCTTGTCGTCGTCGCTCACGAGGCCGAGGAACGTCACCCGGGCGTCGATGTCGGGGGCGAGCGTCTGGCGGAAGTCGTCGACGTCGCCCGGGCCGGCGACGAGCAGGCGCACGCCGGGGTGCCGCTCGGCGATCGCCGGCAGGGCGTCGAGCAGGACGGGCAGGCCCTTGCGGGGCTCGTCGATGCGCCCGATGAAGAACAGCGACCCGTCGTCGCCCGGCCAGCCCGGGAAGGGGTCGGAGCGGCCGAACTGCGAGCAGTCGACGCCGTTGGGGATGAGCACGGCGTCGCCGCCCATGTGCTCGACGAGGGTCTGGCGGGCGGCCTCGCTCACCGCGATGCGGGCCGACACCTTCTCGAGCGCCGTCTGGGCGAGCGGGTACATCGCCGCGAGGGCGCGCGAGCGCTGCATCGACGAGTGCCACGTGGCGACGATCGGCCCCTTGGCCGCCCAGCACGACAGGATCGCCACGCTCGGCGCGAGCGGCTCGTGGATGTGAAGCACGTCGAACTGGCCGGCGCGCAGCCACTTGCGCACGCGACGGGTGGTACGCGGGCCGAACGCGATGTTGGCGGTCGACCCGTTGTAGGACATGGCGAACGACGGGCCCGCCGACACCACGAAGTCGGGCACCTCGAGGTCGTCCTCGCACGGGGCGAGAACGCTCACCTCGTGACCGAGCCGCTGCAGCGCGACGGCGAGGTCGAGCACGTGCGACCGCACGCCGCCCGGGACGCCCCAGTCGTAGGGGCAGACCATCCCGACCTTCATGACCACTCCCCCGCCGCCGGGCTCACGCCGGCGCCTTGCTCGGGTCGAGGTCGTCGACCCACACCCGCTGGAGCATGTGCCAGTCGGCCGGGTGGGCCGCGATGCCGGCCTCGAAGCGGTCGGCGGTGTTCTGCACCGTGCGGAAGATCCGCCGCGACCGCTCGCCCTCGTCGGCGACGTCGACCGGGACGAAGCGCACGTTGTTGCGGCCGTCCTCGAGGTAGAGCTCGGCGGCCAGCAGAACCGCGCCGGTGTCGACGGCGAGCGCAGCAGGGCCCGCCGGCATCTTCGCGCGGGCCCCGAAGAAGGTCACCGGAACACCGCCCTTGCCGAGGTCGCGGTCGCCGAGCAGCGCCACGAGCCCGCCCTGGCCGAGCCGCTCGGCGAGGTAGGGGAAGGGCGGGTCGCCGCCGGTGAGCGGGATGACGTCCATGCCCAGAGAGCGGCGGAAGGCGAGGAACTTGTCGTAGAGGTCCTCGGGCTTGAGCCGCTCGGCCACGGTGACGACCGGGCTGTGCGCGAGCGTGGCCCACGCTCCGGCATGGTCCCAGTTGCCCATGTGCGGCAGCGCGACGACCGCACCGCGGCCGCTGGCGAGCGCGTCGGCGAGCAGGTGGTCTTCGTGGATCACGATGGAGTCGACGATCCTCTCCCGGCTCCACGAGGGCAGCCGGAACGCCTCGCACCAGTAGCGGAAGTAGGTGCGCATACCGTGGCGCGACACCACGCGCAGCTCCTCCTCGCTGACGTCGGGCCCCAGCACGCGGCGCAGGTTCGACTCGAGGCGCTGCACGTCCTTGCCCCGACGTGCCCACAGCGTGTCGGCGATCCTGTCGAAGGTGGCGTAGGCGGTGCGCTCGGGCATCCGACGCACGACGTTCCACCCCAGGCCGTACGCCGAACCGACGAGCCGGTCGGTGAGCTCGCTCATGCCGGCCGGTCCTCGGGGGCGACCAGCAGCTGCTTGCGCACGTGCCAGATGCGCTGCCCGACGGTGACCCAGGTGAGCACGAGCAGCACCCACAGCGCGACCGGCAGCGCGTACGGGACTCCGAAGCCGTACAGGACGACGCCGATCCCCTGGATGATCAGCCGTTCCGTGCGCTCGGCGATGCCCACGTTGCACTCGGCGCCGACGCCCTCGGCCCGGGCCTTGGCGTAGGACACGACCAGCCCGCCGACCAGGCAGGCGATGGCCACCGCGGCCGTGCGAGCGTCGCCGGCGTTGACGAACCCCATCGCGATGCCGCCCAGGATCGCGGCGTCGCCGACGCGGTCGAGGGTGGAGTCGAGGAAGGCGCCCCACGGCCCGGCCCGGCCCGAGAGGCGGGCCATGGTGCCGTCGAGCAGGTCGCTGAAGATGAACAGGACGACGATCAGGGTGCCCAGCAGCCACTTCTGCTGCGGGAAGAAGACGAGGGCGCCCACGCAGGTGCCCACGAGGCCGAAGACGGTGATCGCGTCCGGGGAGATGCCGAGGCGCAGGAGCCCCCGGGCCGTCGGTTCGACGACGACGGAGACGATCTGGCGCGCGGAGGTCTGGTTCAGCATGACGTGACGAGACTAACGGCGGACCGGTTCGTGGAAGCGGTTGCCTCAGGCGTGGCGCGGGAGTTGGGTGTAGTCACTGTCTTACGCAACGACGCGGAGGCGATCGAGATGGCAGACAAGAACACCGCAGGAGCCGCCGGCAGGGCACCCGAGGCCGATCGGCCCGACAGGATCCGCAACGTCGTGCTGGTCGGCCCTTCCGGGTCGGGGAAGACGACGCTCGTCGAGCAGCTTCTCGTGGCCGCCGGCACGCTGGGCAGGGCCGGCCGCGTCGAGGACGGCTCGACCGTCTCTGACTTCGACGAGGCCGAGCTGCGCCAGCAGCGCTCCGTGGGCCTCGCCCTGGCTCCTCTCCAGCTCGACGGCGTCAAGGTCAACCTGGTCGACACCCCCGGGTACGCCGACTTCGTGGGCGACCTGCGCGCGGGCCTGCGCGCCGCCGACGCCGCCCTGTTCGTCGTGGGCGCCAGCGACGGCGTGGACGGCGCCACGCAGCTGCTGTGGGAGGAGTGCGCAGCCGTCGGCATGCCGCGCGCCGTGGTCGTCACCAAGCTCGACAAGGAGCGCGCCGAGTTCGACGACGTCCTGGCGATCTGCCAGCGCATGTTCGGCGAGAGCGTGCTCCCGCTCTACCTGCCGCTGCACTCCGACGACGGCGGCGTGGGTGGCCTCATCGGGCTGCTGTCGCAGCAGGTCTACGACTACACTTCGGGCGAGCGCGTGCAGCGCGACCCCGACGCCGCGCACCTGCCGCTGATCGAGTCGGCGCGCGCGGCGCTCATCGAGGGGATCATCGCCGAGAGCGAGGACGAGACCCTCATGGACCGCTACCTCGGCGGCGAGGAGATCGACGTCGACACCCTCATCACCGACCTCGAGACGGCGGTGGCCCGGGGCACGTTCTACCCGGTGCTCGCCTCCGCGCTGGCCCCGACCGGCTTCGGCACCGCCGAGCTGCTCGAGGTCATGGTCCGTGGCTTCCCGTCGCCGCTCGAGCACCCGCTCCCGGCGGTCACCTCGCCGTCCGGCGACCCGCGCGAGCCGCTCGCCTGCGACCCCGCCGGCCCGCTGTGCGCCGAGGTCGTCAAGACGACGACCGACCCCTACGTCGGTCGCATCTCGCTGGTCCGCGTCTTCAGCGGCACGCTGCACCCCGACCAGACGGTGCACGTCTCCGGCCACTTCGCCGAGGAGCGCGGGCACGAGGACCACGACGTCGACGAGCGTGTCGGCGCGCTCTCGTCACCCCTGGGCAAGACGCAGCGCACGATCATGGCGGCGGTCTCCGGCGACATCGTCGCGGTGGCCAAGCTCTCGCGCGCGGAGACCGGCGACACCTTGTCGGAGAAGGAGGGCCCGCTGCTCGTGGAGCCGTGGGTCATGCCCGACCCGCTGCTCCCCGTCGCGATCGTGGCCCACTCCAAGGCCGACGACGACAAGCTCGCGCAGGGCCTCGGCCGACTCGTGGCCGAGGACCCCACCATGCGTCTCGAGCGCAACCCCGAGACCAACCAGCTCGTGCTGTGGTGCATGGGAGAGGCGCACGTCGACGTGCTCCTCGACCGGCTGCGCAACCGCTACGGCGTGGCCGTCGACTCGGTGCCGTTGCGGGTGTCGCTGCGCGAGACCTTCGCCGGCCCCGGCAAGGGTCACGGCCGGTTGGTCAAGCAGTCCGGCGGCCACGGCCAGTTCGCGGTGTGCGACATCGAGGTGGAGCCGCTGCCCTCGGGGTCGGGATTCGAGTTCGTCGACAAGGTCGTCGGCGGTGCGATCCCGCGCAACTTCATCCCGAGCGTCGAGAAGGGCGTGCGCGCCCAGATGGAGAGAGGGGTCGCCGCCGGCTACCCGCTCATCGACATCCGCGTCACGCTCGTCGACGGCAAGGCCCACTCGGTCGACTCGTCCGACATGGCCTTCCAGCAGGCGGGCGGGCTCGCGCTCAAGGAGGCCGCCGCAGCCGCGTCGGTCTCGCTGCTCGAGCCGGTCGACCGGATCAAGGTGCTCGTCTCCGACGAGTACGTCGGTGCCGTCATGAGCGACCTGTCCGGACGCCGCGGCCGCGTGGTCGGCAGCGAGCCGGTGGGCACGGGGCGCACGCAGATCGTGGCCGACGTCCCGCAGCTCGAGCTCACCCGCTACGCGGTCGAGCTGCGCTCGATGTCGCACGGCACAGCCACCTTCACCCGGGTCTATTCCGGGCACGAGCCGATGCCGACGATGCTGGCCAAGAAGCTGCAGGAGGAGTCGGCCGCGGCCCACTGACCACGAGCACGCACCGACGCCGAGGTCCGACCGTCCGGGGATGACGGTCGGCCCTCGGCTTCCGATGAGGGTGACCCTCACCCAATAGAGCAACGCAAACAGCCCCCTCACGAGAACCTGCACGCACACGCGGGGCACGTGGCTTGAGATGCGCTCGTCAGTCCGACCGCACTTCACCCTGTGGACGACCCGGATCGTGAGTGCCTCGAATGCATGGCTCTATTGGGTGAGGGTCACCCTCATCCCGCACCGGGATCACCAGGCGGCGACGATGAGGTCGCGGGTGTCCTCGAGCAGGGCCGGCATGGTCTTCGTGGCACCGATCACCGGCATGAAGTTCGTGTCGCCTCCCCAACGGGGAACCACGTGCTGGTGCAGGTGACCGGCGACCCCGGCACCGCCGACCGCGCCCTGGTTCATCCCGATGTTGAACCCCTGCGAGCCCGAGACCTCGCGCAGGACGGCCATCGCGCGCTGCGTGAACAGCCCGAGCTCGGCCACCTCGCCCGCGTCGAGCTCGGTGTAGTCGGCGACGTGCCGGTGGGGGCACACCATGAGGTGCCCGGCGTTGTACGGGTAGAGGTTGAGGACGGCGAACACCTGCTTGCCGCGAGCCACGACGAGCGTCTCCGGTCCCTCGATCCCGGGCGCCACGCAGAACGGGCACTCGTCGCCCTCGTCGTCGTGGCGCGGCTTGTTCTCACCACGCAGGTAGGCCATGCGGTGCGGCGTCCAGAGCCGCTCCCAGGCGTCGGCGCCGCTCATGGCCGCCTCACACCTGCACCCGGCGTGCGACGGCGTCGGCGATCTCCGCGATCGCGGCAGCGACCGGGACGCCGTTGTTCTGGGTGCCGTCGCGGTAACGGAACGACACCGCTCCCGCGGCCACGTCGTCGTCGCCGGCGATGAGCATGAAGGGCACCTTCTGCTTCTGGGCGTTGCGGATCTTCTTCTGCATGCGGTCGTCGGAGGTGTCGACCTCGACGCGGATCCCGGCCTTGCGCAGCTGGGCGGCGACGTCCCGGAGGTAGTCGACGTGCCCGTCGGTGATCGGGATCCCGACCACCTGGACGGGCGCGAGCCACACCGGGAAGGCGCCGGCGTAGTGCTCGAGCAGCACGGCGAAGAACCGCTCGATCGACCCGAACAGCGCGCGGTGGATCATCACCGGACGCTGGCGGGAGCCGTCGGCGGCCGTGTACTCGAGGCCGAAGCGCTCGGGCAGGTTGAAGTCGACCTGGATGGTCGACATCTGCCAGGTGCGGCCGATGGCGTCGCGCGCCTGCACCGAGATCTTCGGGCCGTAGAAGGCGGCGCCGCCGGGATCCATGACCAGCTCGAGGTTCTGGCGCTCGGCGGCCTCGCGCAGGGTCTCGGTGGCCCGCTCCCAGTCGTCGTCGGTGCCGACGAACTTCACCGGGTCCTTGGTGGAGAGCTCGAGGTAGAACTCGTCGAGGCCGTAGTCGCGCAGGAGGTCGAGCACGAAGGTGAGCAGCGAGTCGAGCTCGGCGGGCATCTGCTCGACGGTGCAGTAGATGTGGGCGTCGTCCTGGGTGAAGCCGCGGGCGCGGGTGAGCCCCTGGATCACCCCGGACTTCTCGTAGCGGTAGACGGTCCCGAACTCGAACAGCCGCAGCGGCAGCTCGCGGTAGGACCGGCCCCGGGCGTCGAAGATCAGGTTGTGCATGGGGCAGTTCATCGGCTTCATGTAGTACTTCTGCGGCGCCTTGCGCAGCTCGCCGTCGTCGCCGTACTCCGCGTCGAGCTCCATGGGCGGGTACATGCCCTCGGCGTACCAGTCGAGGTGGCCGGAGATCTCGTAGAGGGTGCTCTTGGTGAGGTGCGGTGTGTTCACGAACTCGTAGCCCGCCTCCTCGTGCCGCTTGCGCGAGTAGTCCTCCATCGCGCGGCGCACGACGCCGCCCTTGGGGTGGAACACCGCGAGACCCGAGCCGATCTCCTCGGGGAAGGAGAACAGGTCGAGCTCGGCGCCGAGACGACGGTGGTCGCGCTTCTCCGCCTCGGCGAGGAAAGCGAGGTGCTCCTTGAGCCGGTCGCGGCTCTCCCACGCGGTGCCGTAGATGCGCTGCAGCATCGGGTTCTTCTCGCTCCCGCGCCAGTACGCGGCCGCCGAGCGCATCAGCTTGAACGCGGGGATCACGCGAGTGGTCGGCACGTGCGGGCCGCGGCACAGGTCGCACCACGCGCGCTCGCCGGTCTTGGCGTCGAGGTTGTCGTAGATGGTCAGCTCGGTGCCGCCGACCTCCATGACGTCGCCGAGCTCGTCGGACGACCCGCCCTTGAGCCCGATCAGCTCGAGCTTGTACGGCTCGTGGGCCAGCTCGACGCGGGCGTCGTCCTCGCTCACCACGCGGCG